>JACCEE010300776.1_pt1 | contig 111559 bp, 148 predicted proteins | sample 7449931 | NCBI WGS metagenome assembly JACCEE01 (sample SAMN15323457, study PRJNA562643) | freshwater metagenome | isolation source: river surface water | place: USA:Blue River Watershed | collected 2017-08-19
AATATTAGGATCAAACAGTAATGGGTTACTGTTATCTGACCAAATTTTATCGTTAAATATAGCTAATTCTACTCAAACAGGATCATTAAGTAGTTCAGATTGGAATACATTTAATAATAAACAAGATTCATTAGGTATTTCGGACTATCAGGCTCAAAATATCTTAGAAACTCCTTTTACAAGGAATTTAAAAAAAATTTCAATTTATGAAGATTGGATAGGGTCTGATATACGTGGAACTATAGGCTGGAATTCTGGAGTAGCTAATTCTGGTGTCGCAGGTATTATTTCAACAATAGTATCTTCAGCTAATTTAGGTGTTATAGCCCTTTCAACACAATCTAATGCGCTTGGAAGGGCAAGTATTTATACTGCAGATGGAAATGGATCTGGGTGTGGATATATATTGGACGGTAATATCTGTATGAGATGGGTTGTTAATATTAATTTGTTATTTTCTTCTGGAATAGATGAATTTTTTGTAAAAGTAGGGCTATCTAATAATGTGTCATCTGCCACAGAAGGATGTTTAAATGGAATAGTTTTCTCGTATAAAGGAACATCTTCTCTTTATTGGGAAATAGTGGCAACTAAAGCGGGGGTTGAAACAAGAATTACAACTACTGAATTGGTGGTAGCCAATCAATGGGCTATTTTAGATATGGAATATAATAATATCGATGGAGCTAACTTTAAAATAAATAATAATTATGTAGGGTCTATAGGAACTAATAACCTGCCTATTAATTCTATATTAGGTCTTCATGCTAGAGTTAATAAAACGCTTGGAGTATCTAATAGAAGCTTATATGTTGATAAATGTTTTTTTACTAAATATTAAATATTTAAATAGGTAGATTATAATTACTACGCGGATACATAGAAGTGCTGTAGCATTAATGATATCAATATTATGTTTGTAAATACTATATCTTAAAAAACATAAATACGACAACACATTATAATATATTATAATGAACAATGTATTGTAATAATGATACCAATATTTTATAATAGAAATATTGGTTTTATTTTTTAACAAACGAGAGTAATTTAATTATGAGTAAAATGAAACACATCAGTAAAGCATTTAAAGATAGATTAATTAGAAGTTTATCATTGGGAGTAAATTATGCACCATTAATTAACCCTGTAAAATGGAGGGCGTACATAGGTACCGGATTTACAGCTTACTATCAAGATAATAATGTAGGGGTATATAAAAGTTTAACAGATCCAGTTTCTTCTTATTCACCAATACATCAAGTAAAAGATTGTCCTATTATAAATTTTGATGAAAATTTAAAATCTATAGAAAAAGTAGTTTTTCCGATTCCTTTGCATACAGAATATTCTCCAGCATCATCAGTTCATATACTATCCTGTGTAGACAATTCAAATGGAACAGAAAAATATGAAATATGGCAAAGCCTTTCTATTCAAAATGAAGCAACTGGGCCTGAAATAACAATTCCAATAATTCAAGGAGAGCCTTTCGTATTTTCAATAGGTGCATTTTCAGGAATTCCACATATGAATTATAATCCTAGTAGCCTTGGATTTACAGATATACTATTAAATAGGTTAGTTAAATCTTTAATACCTAAAACGTATAGTTCTTATGCTGCATTGCCCAGACCATTAAGTTATAAACTATGCTTATTTACTTCGGATTCTGGATTATCTGCTGGAGATCCACTACATGAAGTTCAAGATTCTGGATATAAAAGATCCCATATACAACTGGAATACTATCTAAGGGATGCAGATAGTAACGGATATGCAGAACCCGTATTATCTAATTCTTCTCATGTTTATATAAATCATACAGATAATTTAGACACAGAAGCTACTAATATTTTAGTAACCCATATAAGTATAGCGGCAGAAATAACTACTGGAGTATATGAACATTGGTTTTACATGAAACATATAACACAAAGTACAAATATTAATTATTTTACATTAAACCATAAGCAAAATTATATTATATACCCTAACACTCTTCAAATAAGAATACCGAATCTACTGTATTATTAAAAAATTAAGGAATAATTATAAATGAGTAATGAAATTGATTTATTAAAGAGAACTACTTTAGGAAATGTAATACAGAGTTCAGATCATACATCTGAAATAGCAGATTTATATATACACGTTGAAGCGGATTTACCTTTATTAGATCATGCTCCTATAGGGTCTACAGCATACATATCTTTACCTATTTTATACGGAACAGGAAGATACATAAAAACTATCACAGGATGGGAAAAATTTTTAACAGACAATAGTATATCAAATATTATAGTTTCTAATAATTTTTTAAATCTTGAAATATCATATAATTTAATATCTAAAACTGTTCATTATATAAAACCATCTATTGATTTTTTAAACATAGAATATCATAATACTGTTTTAAATATCCCAACTATCCCACTATATACAAAAATTTATGACATAGAGTTAAATCTTTTTCCAATAAATTCTGTAATATACAAGGACAGTAAAGAAACTATATTAGATGGATTTGATATAGTTTGTTCAGATATACATACTTTAATTGATGTAGATTATATAGCTCCTAAATATATAGTACCGTCTAAAAATTATTTAAATGTAGATATACAGCCTTATTTTATTAAACCTCTATATGTTTTAAGCTTAGACCATTATAAATCATTAAATTTTTATTTAGATAGTGACCCAATATTATTAAATACTGAATATGCTATTAAGTTTGTAAATTATCCAGAGCTTTTAGATTTAGAAGAAGATGACTATTTTTCATTTATGCCTATAGCAGAAGACAATAAACCAAACAATGTAATATCTTATGAAATAATAGAAAAACCCTCTTTTTTAAACTGGAATGGATCTGTTCTTTCTGGAAATGTAAAAAAAGATTTAAATGTTAATATATCAATTAAAGCTTTTACAGAATTTGGTAATGCCGTATTAACATTTTACATAAATATAACAAAACCATACATAATTTCAAATACATCATCGACAATATCAAATTACTATGAAAATTCAAATGATTTATATACATTAACATCTTCAGAAATAGATAACTTTTTTACGATACTAGAATTTGATGCATACAATAAAAAGACAAAACAACTTATGAGATTTTTATTAGGCACTTCTCCGTGGATTACTAAAGAGCAAGATACTCCTCCAAATTGGGACGTAATCCCGTTGCTTAAAGACATACCTATGTTTTCTAAAGGATTCAATGCAGATCTATCGGGTTCAGAAGCAACATGGGGAGAAATTAAATTATTAAATCCTGGACAATTAGATTCATTAACGACAGATTATGTAACAAGAAGTCAGCAATTTAAATTAAAATATGGTAAAAAATCGTGGAGCTATAAAGAATTCATTAATTTATATTCAGGAAGAATAAATAATGAAGGTATTAAACAAATAAACCACATAGAAGCTACTATCAATATTCGTTCTGAAATGATACTTTTTGACACCAATTTAAGTACTGCAAAGTATTCTAAAAATGATGAATTAAATCCAGACAAACCAATTCCTATTTGTTTTGGAGGGACAGACGAACATCCAATATTTAATATAACACCAGTGAATGTTGGTGAAATTTTAGATTATAATAAATTAATATATGATTTTGGGAGCATAGGAGATCAATTAAGAAAAGTAATGAAAAAAGATGTATATGGAAACTATGTCGATGTTCCATATATTTTAAATCCAGATATTCCTAAAACATTTAAACTGGTAAATGCAATTTCAGATGAAATATATTGTCATGTATACAACGAAACTGATAAAATATTGCATACATATGAAATACCTAAAATTTATAGAGAAAAAAATCTAGTATATCAATATCATAATGGGCCTGCAGGAGGAGTTGTAGCTGTGCGGGATGGCGGAGGTGCTGTAGACTTTATAGATATCCCAGAAAAAGGATGCTTTAGGTTGTTAGCCCCTCCTGTAAGAGAGATTACTTGTGACGTAAAAGGTGGTTTAAATAAAGACGGGACTAGATCATATAATGCAGCAGAATTGATATTAAATATAATAAAAGATTATACTAAGCTAGATCCTTCTTTAATAGATATGCAATCATTTAACGATATACAGTATAAGTGGAGAGATACAATTATAGGTGTATATTTACCTGAATTTAAAAATGTAAAAGAATTAATAAACGAAATAGCTTCTTCTGTATTATGTATAGTAGATTTTACAAAAAATGGAAAATTAAGAATACAAAGTTATTTTACAAGAACTTTAAAATTTACTACTCAAAAATCTTATTTAGACTGTCCTCCTTTTTATGAAATAGATAGTAATGATTTAGGATCTTCTTTAGAGTTATCAGAATTTCGTCCAGCAGAAAAAGAAATAGGAATTTCTTATAGAAAAAATTGGACTGTTTTATCAAATATAGAACCAGAAGTGAATGACACTAATCCAGAACTAAAAATTCTATTAAAAGAAGAATATAGCAAATTATATAAATCTACAAATCTTGAAGGAGTTTTTACAGACTATTTAAGTACTTTACCTCCAGAACCACATCAAACATTAATTATAGATAGGAATAGTGCCACGCGCGTGCTAGACCTTATAGGGTATTATAAATTTATTGATAGAAAGATTTATAGTTTAAAAATTCATAATATTGGAAATTTATTAGATTTGGGTGATTTAATTAGAGTAAAGATAGATAGATACGGAATTTCAAACAAAACGGCTTGTATTATAAAAATAGAAAGTGGAATAACTTCTACATCTAACATAAGTTTTATAATTTAAAAAATACAGGATTTTAATTATGTATACATCAAAAGAGATAAAATTTTTATTTAACAATGGGTTAAGTAGTTTAAATATATCCAGTAGTCCATCAGTAGCAACTAATAGACATCTATCTGATATGTATGTTCCTTCTTCTCATAGAGCAGCAATATTTAACGGGACTAGTGCAACAATTCGAATAACTGGAAATATTAACATAAATACTATAGCACTTGGAGGGCATAATTTAACTAATGTTGCCAATGTTATATTCGTAGGAAAATATAATGGAGTTACCACTTTTACTAAAACATTTACTGGGTATAAAAAAATATATTCTTATATATCAGATACAATCCATTTAATAAATAATTTAGAAATTTTTATAAATGATTCTTCTTGTCAATATATCTCAATTTCTAGATTAGCCGGAGGGGTTTCATTTAAACCAGACATAAATATGGATTGGGGATTAAATATTAAAACCGAAGAATTTAATTTTTCAAAAGAAAGAAATTATGGAGGCGGTTTAGTCTTTAATAAAGGATATTTATATAATATAGTAAATGCATCTTTAAAAAATTTAAAAGATGAAGAAGCTGCTTATTTTATTAAATTTTTTAAAAATGTACCAGTTGCAAGTATTTATATATCTTTTTATCCTAATTGGGGAAATTCTTTAGAGGAATTATTTGAAGGATTTTATTCTTTTACTGAAAGACCATCTATTTCTCACAGTAATTATTATAACTATGAGATGACTTTTAATGTAGAAGAATCTGATGTAATAGACTCTTCTACTCCTTGGTCTGGAGGATTTGCTATATAAACTTAAAAAAATAATTAGTATTAACTATTGAATTCGTTACTATAATTATCGCAATAATATCTATATTCTTTATTGTACATTTCTTCATAGTCTATGTAATCAACTTCTTTATCTAAAACATATTTAGATTCTTTACATTTTGGACAAACGATTAAATTTAAATTGTCAAAAATATATGTATCTAATTTATTAGATAAACCATAATAATTAGCAGTATTTAAAATATAATCAATTGGTATTACATACGAAGATATACAGGTTGATGATATGTACAGATTAACATCGTATTGATATGATATTTCGACTATATTCCCATCTCCGTTAATATATTCGTCATAAATATGTGATTCTGGACGATATTGTAAAATATTGTTTAAAATATCATTTACATAGCTTGGAATATAATTATCTACTATATAACCATATAATGATTTAATATCTTCACATAATTTTTCTTTTTCTGTTAACTTTTCTAAATATGGGTAAATATATAATGCTTTTTTATCAATATGACATTTTAGTCTAGGGCAATTATCAAATTTAATAACATTATGTTTAATTAAATATATTAATTTATCTATATGATTCATAACTATTTTAGATGAAATATTTTTCATAAATATATTTCCTATTAATGTATAAAAATAAACATAATGTATACTTTTTTAAATATTATGGTAGCCATCCAACTTGATAAATAGATTCTACATGTACATTAAGGTTATTTAAATCTTCAACAATGTACTTATCTAATTTTTTAGATAATTCAGTATGATACTGTTCTTGTGTATTATTTGGATTCTCTCTATTATACAGAGCATAATACATATTCATAATAGATTCCTCAATATTTTCATCGGTTAGCTTACATGAATTTACAAATCCGTAAACACCTTTATATCTATTGTATAATTCTGTATCACTTTTAGGAATACAAAAATATTTTAAATCTTCTTCAAAATCATCATAGCTTATTAAAATATAAACATCATTATCATCTATTTTCATATATAATTTCCTTTATAAAACGGGATTTAGTTACAGGGTATTTTTTTCTTTAACACTTCATTGAATTTTATAGAAATTCTTTGGCCTAAATTAATTTCCATTTCTGTATTTTTACAACTTCTCATCAAAATAGCATCTAATAGTAAAACTTTTTTATTATCATCTATCTTTTTAGAATAATAATCACATGCTATATTAACTATTTCATTATCATATTGATCTGATCTTTTAGCGCACGATCCTTGTACATCCATAGAATATGATGACATACTATAAAATACGGTTAATGCCAATATAACACATGAATATTTACTGAAAAGATTAATCATATATATTCATTTAATATTTTTATGTAAATAAATCGTCTGATATAGCATATAATAATGCACTTACTTCTTCACAGAAATAATCATAGTCTGCATAATGTCCATCTATTTTTTCTAAAATTATTCCATACTTACTTACGTCAACAATTATTGGTTCTCCGAAAGAATTAATTAAATTAAGTATATTTTCATAATTGCCTGAATACAGTAATACATCATATTCTTCTTCTAACCACCAATGTAAATTTTTAAATACAACTACATTTATCACACCAACCCCTTTTTTATATATTTAATATTTTAAATTTTATAATGACAAAATGATACATCTTTAATATTCGAAGATACGATAAAACTATTAATGTACTTTTGTACAGTATATGATTTATCTAAAATATAATCTTGTTCAAGTAAACAAACATTTTGATAAAATTTCTTTAATTGGCCATTTATAATATTTTCATGAAGTTTTTCAGGTTTATCACTTTCTATTAATTTAGATTTTATTATTTCTTTTTCAATTTCAATTTCAGAATATGGAATTTTTGAAATTGATAAGTATTTAGGTTTATTAGCGACTATGTGCATAGCAATATTATTTGCAATTTTAATTAATTCTTCAATATTAAAAGTTTTTTCAATATTTTCAAATAATGAAATTTTAAAGATAGATGCTTCAGTCTTAGTATGATGCAAATAAAACCCCATAATCGTATTTTTATCCAATACGTGATATTCTAAAGCAATTGAAATGTTTTCTTTGGTTCTTAAAGAAATATTTTGCAATAATTCTTGTTCTTTGTTTTCATATTCGACATTAGTTAGTATATTACAAAATAATTTATTGTATTCGTTAGATAGTTCATTTCCGAATTGTATAAATTCTTTACTATTTGCAACAAAATCTGTTTCACATCTAACAGTTAAAAAAATAATTATATTTTCATACATATTCACAAATATTTTACCATTATTGGTAGATCTATCAGATCTTATTTCAAGATTCTGTTGAGATTTTTTTCTTAAATAAATTATGGCATCGTCATATGATGACGATAATTCTAAAGCTTTTTTACAATCAGAAATTCCAGCACCAGTACAAGCTCTTAATTTATTTATTTCTACAATACTAACGTTCATTTTTGTAAACCTTTTTTTATGTGTATAACTGATTAATTAAATTTTGCTAAATTAATATTATCTAATTTAATATGAAATTTTTTATGGATCATTATTGCTAAAAGATAATAATAATCTGAACATCTGTTAAAATACCTTCCTAAATTAAATGAATTTAATGTAGTATGTTCATAGTTATAGCATTTAATTTCAAATTCTCTTATCAATCTAGATATTAAAAATAGTGAAGAAATTTTATTAGCAGGGTATCTAATAAAATAATCTAAATTTAAAAAATTGGAATTCTCTTCAATGTACTCTTCCATATTTAATAATTCTTCGTCAAAAAGATATTCTAAATTAGATATTTTTTCTAATAAAAGATCTGTATCTTTACAATGTTTAAAATGGATATACCCGCCAATATTATACAAAGTTTGCTGAAAATTGTATAATTTAGAAATAATATAATCTACGTAGTCCACTCCATGTGCAATATAGTCTATGTGAAGTGCAGAGCAATATTCTGATTTAAATAAATTTAAATCATAAATAGTTATTCCGCATTGAGCATTTAATGTATCTAATTTACCGAGTAATGAAATAATTTCAGTATCTTTTTTAACTATTATTTCACCCAATGAAGTAAATCCCTTATCTCCATTTTTTGTAGTTATACTAGTCATAGTCGTATAATGTCTGTAATAAAGCATTGTAATTGATGTAGTCTTTAGTGGCTTTTAATGGTTTCCAATCTACCCCACCGTCATAAGAAATAGTTAAATCTTCCATATTTATTAATATATGTCCAGAATAGTTAATATCTTTATTAATTCCCATCATATCTAATTTAATTCCGTCTAGCCTATTAGACAAATCTATATCTAAAATTGTAACCATTGTATATTTCTCTTTTTTTGCATATTAAAATCAATTTTAAGAAAGATCTTTTAAAATATACTCATTTAAATCGACATCCAATACACAATTTTCTTTTATAAAAACATCATATCTTTCTGTTGGTAGTGGAATATTTTGCAATGTATCGATATCGACTCCATGAGAAATAAATTTACAATATCTACCCTGATCTTTTAAATCTAAATCTATAAAAGATTTTATAATTATTTTACTCATAAATATTAATACCTTTTTCAAGTTCAATAACTTCAATTTGGTTAATATATTTTTTTAACTCATTAACAATATTATGCTCATCATTAATATCTGGTATAGATGGTAATTGAATCTCATTATTATTTTCTATATATGTTATTCCTGAATCATAAAATTCATAAAAATCAAAACAAATATCTCCCAATTCATTCCCGTATATAGTTTTTAAATCTGAATACAAAAGTTTTTGTAAATCTTCATTTGAATCTATATTATCACTATCAGTTAAGTTATGAGAATTTAAGATCACAGTTACAGCATTTTTAAATTCTTTTTGTTCTTGTTGTATAGGAATGTTGTATTTTAAATATATTTTAATAATTTGAAAAATCTTATAAACATATTCTTCATGACTTAAATAATACGAAGAGGTTTGATTATATAAATCGTATAGTTTCAATAACTCTAAAAACATATTAAGTTGATTAAAATTATTAGCTATTATATATTTTTTTCCAAAACATTCATCATCAAAAGAGTTTAGGATATAAGATATTAAGTATTTAGGGGTATGAGTCATTTTATAATTTCTAAAAGTTATGATAAAAATAATTTATATTCTTTATTTAAATATGCATCTATTTGTTCTTTTGACATTTTTATATTTGGAGAATTATTACATGTTAAGTATCCTTCATATTTTCCAATAAGGAATGATTGTAAAAAATCTAAATCAACATAAATATCTTGCCCAATAGTATTATTTCTAAATACTATTGTAGTATTTAATATTTTATCTAATTCATATTTATTTTTATTTTTAATGAAAGTTATGGAATCCTGTAATCTTACTAAAATTTTATAAATTGATCCATAATTAGGTAGATTTTCCGCAAAATCATAATAAATATACGTATGTCCGTTATAAGAATCAAAACAATATTCATCAAATACTATAGGAATATTATCAGATTTATTGAGTTTACAATGATTTTCAAGAATAGATATGAAAGATTTTAAAGATATTAATTGTCTAGTTTTTAATTTTGGACTATCTTCATATATACTTTTAAAATTAATACATCCGTTTTTTGGAATACTAGACCCTCCATCAACCCAACAATTATTAGAGGGAAATTCATATATCATTAAATCAATAGTTTTTGGAAAGGTTATTTTTTCGTAGGCATTTGAATATTCCCCCGAAATATCAAAGTTGATACATGTAAATCCCATTACAGTGCTGGTATTATCATTGTTATTAAAAGGTCTATCCCAATTTACAGCATATTTACATTTATTACACGACATATAAATAATCCTTTATTTTTTCTTTTACAACGAATTGACATATTTTAACGTAACTTCTTCTTCTATGTTATTTCCGTACAAATCCGTATAACATCTTTCTAAATATTCCCCAATAGTATCATAATATTCTAAATCTGTATCATTTGCTACTAAAGCACTGCTAATTTTAGTAGAGTTTGTTTTAAAATATTCATCTATTTTACTTTTTTCTGATAAAAATAAATTTGTATCAACTGAAATAGTTTGATTCCTTTCATCAATATAATCATTTATTGTATAAGATATAATGTCATTAATATTATCAATAATAATATCTTTAATCTCTATCCCTTTTTCATCTTTTTCATCTAAATTATATAGATCATCCGTGTACACCACATATTGACCAAATCTCATATTTTCATAATATTCTGTCTCGTTTATGATTTTAATACATGAGATATCTATCAGATCTATTAAATATATTTTTGGAATAACATATGATAACAGACCTTCATCTTTTAAAGCTTTTTCAAATTGCCGGTTAATTTTTTCTATTTCATCTACAACAAAAAATGCTTCATATCCAGAATATAATTTATTTTGATTTGTGAAAATTGACATAATTATTTATCCTTTAAAATCAATTTTAATATTTCATTATATATTTTATCGTAAAAATTATAATAAAATGGTATTTCAGCATCTATTAATATGTCAAATATTTTATTATCTATTTCAATAGCTTCTTTTTCTTGCAAATGTCTCCCAGAAGTATTAAATTTTATAAGTTTATCACGTTTTATAAAAAAATTTAAAGCATTCCTTTCTTTAAAAATACACGATAGATAATTTTTATATAATTTTAAAATTTTAGAATTTTTATGATTGTAATACACTGCTCCTAGAAGAAATGGACTATCAGTTATTAAGTATTTAACTTTTCCTAAAAGGACATCTTCTAAGTGTTTTTGATTAAATGTAATATATTGTTGATGTTCTGGGTTTGTTAAGATAGTTTTATCCTGCTGGTTGCAATCGATTTAATAAATTCTATAGAAATTCCATTTTTCTTTAAAATTGAAAATATTTCTGCCGCCAAAGTACTTTTCCCGCATCCAGGCCCTCCAAAAAGATTTATGATAGTCGTATCTGTTTGCATAATGAATCCTTTTTTTTGTAAAATTAAATAATATTAAAAAACAAAACTACTATCTTTTTTAATTTCCAGTATTAATCATATCCCTAAGATTAATTATTTCATATTTAACATCTGGAAAATTTTCTTTAACCCATTGCTCTCCATAATTTTTGGGACATTCAATACTAAATATCGTTTCAACGCCCCAGTGTTCAGGAAATGGTAATGGAGTTAAATTTGACGGATAAAGATAAATCTTATCTGTTGAAGAAGTATACAAAAGCATAATTTTTGATATATTTAAAATTGTGATTTTTGACATATCTGCGTTATGTACAGATTGAAGTAACACAGAATATGGATTAGTTATAATTTTAATATTTTCTGTTAACCCTAAATCAGAAATTTTAATATCTTGATCTTCAATCAAGAATACAGTATTTATTTCATTTTTTAATGTTTTATTCATATTACCAGTGTCTATATACTTACTTACCCATTTCCATTTCTCATCAAATTGTTTAAATTGTTGTAAAAATTTAATACTTAAATATGATCCATCATGTATTGGATAAATATGTAAATCACAATAATGCAATAAAATATTATTTAATATTGTATTATTTTCATTTGTATCAAATATTATAATATCATATTTAGATAAATTATTTAATTTATCTAGAAAATGAAATAGTTTTAAATACCCATCAAACTTACTGTTATTAATAAAATTAGATTTAAATTGTTGAAGAAATTTAATGTTATTTGTATATATAAATTCTTCGAGCAATATTGAACCGACTATTACATCAACATATGAATTAGATTTTTTAACAACTGAATTATCTATCTCTAAATCTTTGCTTATAATATCCAATATAGTGTGTGTATTACTTTCATTTGAATAATCTTCTTGATATAAAAGATAAGAAGTTATTTCACATTGAGGGTTAAAATCAACTACTAAGATTTTCTTATCAGTTGAATAAAGTTGATCTAGTAATTTTGAAATATCTTCAAATTTATTATGTAATCTTTTGTTTGAAAAAAATACAACAGTTTTATTTAACATTAAAGTATTGATCGGTTTCATATAATTTGCCTTTATGTTTGATAGCAAAAAAAAATAAATTTATTAATTAAATTGTAAATATCTAACTTCAGGGTATAAACTATTTTCTTTTATAGAATTTATAAATTTTTCTATTTGATCGATATCATAAAAAGGGACATTAAAATCAGAAAGATTTATTTTTTTAGGATATCCATACTGAGAGAATAAACTTCTGTAAAAATATTCAGAATTGTCTATATCATTATCGTCAAAATACCACTCTTTGTTAGGAAATACGAATATGTTTTCAGCCATTATTATTTTCTTTTATAGTTATAGTTATTTTGTAAGTTTAAAATTAAATATGTTTGATATATTATTTTTACCTAACGTATCTAATATGAAATCATTTCTAATATAGAAATATTTATCTTTATTAAATTCATTACATATTATTTCTCCAGCAAAAGTAGAATCTTCAAAAATAGTATAACTACTTGGAACTTCTTTATTGTAACGTATGTAGTATTTTTTATCGATTATGTCCTCTTTAAATATTACATCTTTGCAATATTCTGGAAAAGTAAAATTAAAAATATTTTGAACAATCCATTGCTGTAAATTTAATTCATTTGAAAACAACGAATGTTTATTATTTAGTATATTAACATATTTATAAATATACAAAAGCAATATTAATGACTTTAAGTAATTTGGATCTTCTTTAAGAAAGCTATAAGAAGATAAAATATTAGATAAAAGCATATCTTTTTTCAAATAATTATGCACTTCATTAATGATTTCATTGTTATTCATAGCAGAGTTCCTTATTTTTTTCTAGGGTATGTACACGATGGATAATTATTGCATCCCAAAAAAGAAGTTTTATTCCACCTATTTACTCTTTCTACTAAAAATCCTCCACATTCAGGACATCTTTTGGAGAAGAAGATATTATTGACTGCCTGTTCTATATTATTTAACATAATAAGAACATTCCATAACTTATAACAATCTTTTAATGCTCCATGATAATCATCTTTTTTTATTAAAAAAATAGAAGCTAAATGGTCTAAAGAATTTTTACTAAAATAATTTCTACTGATTGAAAGAGTATCAAAAACTTCATATTTTTCATACATATCAAAATTTATGTATTTATTTGAAAATGCTTTATTTAAAAATTTCATATCAAATTGAGAATTGTGAGCTATAACAGGCTCTTTCTCGTTTAAAAACATTAAAATATTATCTAAGATATCTTGAATTTTAGGGGAATTAATTAACTGTTCTTTTGTTAATCCAGTTAAATTTGTCACTTCTTGTGATATTTTAACGTTTTCTGGTATAGAAATAGTAGTATGAAAAGAAGAATGTGCTTGAAAAGTTTGCATGTCTATTTTCAAAATACCTATCTCTATTATGAAATCTTTAGTTTCATCAAATCCTGTAGTTTCTAAATCTATTAAATTTATATAATTGTAATTAGAAAATATATTTTTACATATTTTATAATTATTAGGGTTATATAATTTTACTGAAGGCAATTCGTTATTTAATATCATCTACTATACCTATAAATTTTCCCTGTAGAGGAATTCCATCGACTGAATATTCAAAATATTTAATTTTTGCAAATTTTCCAATATATTTGATTTTAGAATTAAAAAGATTAATCCTGTATAAATCATCTCCATTAACACCTGCCTCAAAATATTTTCCAGATGCAGTTTTACATAATGCCTTACTTGCTTTATTTTCTTCTTTTCCTTTTCCTTCTATAAAATCAATCAACTCAAATTCTTCATCTTTAAATTCTTTTCTTTTAAGATAATAAAAAGTTTTTCCTAACTGATACTCAGAATTAATATTTTTTATTACAGTACCTTCTTTTTTAAGACTTACTAACTTAAAATGATATGAATCATACTCTGATTTAGAGTTACAAATTATATATGGATGGATATTGAAAAAATTAGCATATTCTGATAAAAATTCATCTGTAAATATTGATTTTAGTAACTCTTTTCTTTGTAAAGTATTTAATTTTTTATTTGATAAATCATATACATCATATATGTAGAATTTACAACCTTTAAGTTCTTTTAAATTAATTGAACTCATAAATATAGATTGAATTTCATTAAATGATAGATCTGGAGAGTAAAACTCTCCTTGAATTCTAAGATTTCGTTTAAATACTGTTGTTAAATTTGCTATACTTTGTAAAGCTGGAATATAATTATTCATTCTTGAATAAAATTTAGAATCGTCTGTATTTAAGTACGTTGCCATACCATTTAACTTTTCTTCTACTATGCTAGGGTATATTATTTTGTTTTCATGTTTATAATAATCTAAACACCCCTGTATAGTAAATTTTTCAGATTCTACCGCACAGTCTAATGATTCAACGAAACCCTTTTTCTTTTTTAATTCCCATATAGAGGAAGCCTCTAATATGGTTTGTTCTTGATCTGAAGTTTCATTTGATTTTCCAATATTTTTTCCACTGCAAATAGTTTTGGCAGATATTTTTCTTTTTCCACCATATTGACCGGATTCTGTCCAATAACTATTATGATTATATAGTATAGTCCATTGTTGAATAGATCCAGATCTGGTAACATTAAAAAGTGTTGGTAGCGAATATATTTTAGACATAATTTATTTTTCAATAAGTTGTAATAGCGTTGGTTTTATATTTAAAAAATCTTTAAAAGTTAGTAATTCAAAAAATGTAGAAGTATTATAACTTACAACTAAGGGAGTTTTAATAATAGATGTCCATGTATTATGTAAATAAGGCTCTAATATTTTATTTATTTCTAATCCTAAAAATACAGTAGAATTAAATTGTTTTAATCTAAAAGATCTATTTTTATAAAATAAAAGAGGAAGTTTTTTATGATAACTTGAAGTAGTTAAATGTTTATCCCAATGCGTATACAGTATATTACTTGGCCCAACATTAGAATCCTTTAAAATAGTTTGATCTAAGTTAAATGTTATATAATTTTTACACTCTACGCTAAATACCGAACAAAACTCTCTTCCTATATCTGTTACAGGACGTATATCTACAGAAGAATCGTCTTCGTATCCTAAAGAATTAGAAGTATACAAAGTTGTTGCTCTGCTTCCAGATCCTTCTGTAGTAGAAAAGTGTAATTGTCTATTATACACAGGATATGATTTATTTATCCAATTTGATGCTTGTAATATTATTTCTTTTTCATAGGATCTTCCTATTATTGTTGATTTATTTGCCATTTAATAATCCTTATAAGTGTATTACATGTATATGAAAATTCTATTTCCTTTAGATATTTCAAATTTTATAAAATTAATCATTGATAGATATTCTTCAATACCCCTAAATGGGATAGTAAATTTAATATCTTCATGATATTTAAGAGGTTTTGTTAAATTTAATTTTGAATTAACATATTGTTTTATATTGAATATTGACCATTCTATTACGTTTGGGGTAATTTCACAAAATGTATATTCTTTTGGAACTTTTAGTTTAAAAGTTGAGTATGCTTCACAGTACGATATAATACTATTATACTCCCATTTCCAATATAATTCAGAACCATTTTCAAATTTTTTATATCCGCAATTTTCTTCTTCATCGTCTTCAGACGGGTCATGTGTAAAAAAATCAGGAATAAGATCTGTGATATTTTTTATTTCATCATTATTTAATAATATAACTTTTCTTGGAATGCTTATAGTCTCTACAAGTATACTCATGGCTGCCTTCTAATTTAATTTAAAATTGAAATTACTTAAGTATGTAGTTTTTGGAACATTTCCAACTTTAATATAGCCCCACAATTTGCCTAAAACATTACAACCTTTAAGATATTTAACTCCGTTAATTGTTACTGGAGATGCTCCCCAAACAATATCTTTAACGCTGGCTTCTATAAAAGGGTAATTAGTTTTAAATAAAACACTGTCTAGTAAAGGTTTATTTTGTAAATATTTTAAATATAGTATTTCTAGCATTATTGAAATTTTAATGTCATGGAAATCTTTTCTCATGCACAATGAATCGGCATTTGATATACATTTTTTAGACATATATGGACTTTTTTGAGAAAATATCTTATGTATTATTAAATTGTCAGACTCTACACTAGGATTAAATTTCATAGCTTGATATAGAGCCTCTGAAGAATTCCACATAATATCATTATGCATAACAGGTGTTGAAGCCATGTTATGCAAAATTCCATATTCGTCAGAAACTCTCCAAAATATATTGAATTTTTTATAATTCAATATATACTGATTTTCTACCAAAAAGTGATTTAATAAACATTTACTCATATGAGTATTTGATTCATTTTCATTAAAGCCTAATTCTGAAAAAATGTTTTTATTAAAAGGTGTAATATGTGAAATTTCAGTAAAAGTATTCATGAAATCCCCTTTTATTATTTATACTACAATTTAATTTACAAATGACCAAATATACAATCCTGCATGAAATAATCCCAATAAAGACATTATAGTTATTGGCAATAATAATGACAATAACAAGGTATTACATATTAAATTTTTAAGAATTGGATATTTATTTAATTTAGAAAAATACCCATTTTCTTCTGGAACTGATAATATTAATTTTAAATAGTTCATATTTTGAAAAAACAATGCTAAATCTGACATGTTTCATTCTCCAATAAATTTTGTTTAAATAGGTTGATTAATTCTTCATTTGAATACACAGTAAACACATATTTTAAATTTATACCATTTAATGCTAATTTTCTGCATATAAGAGAAAATCTGTTATGAGAAATATTTAAATCTGATATAATTGCATTTATCTTTTCTCTATTATATTGTTTTTTTGATAAAATATCTATACATATGTCTTTTTCACGTTTTAGTTCTTTTTTAAAATTCGGATATTTATCGCATAATATTTTTAAAAAGAAACTATTTTGCTCATTAGTTTCATACTCTCCTTTAGGTAATTTTTTCCAAGGGAATTCAGATATTTCAAAATTATTAGATTTAATATATTCTATAAATTTAACATATAAATCTCTTTTTATGTCACGAGATCTAGTATTTTGAGATCTATTTTCAAAATAAAATAAAGATCTATTATAGTATTTAGATGTCATGACAAAATTAAAAATATCTTCTGGAGAATTAAACCCTTTCTTATATAAATTTATATCATAGTCTAATAATTTTAATACTTCATAAAAATTCGTAGTTATTAAAATATCTACTTTTCTACTTTTACAATAAACAGTGTAAAAAAGACCTTCTTGTTTTATTTTTACTCCTAACATTCTAGAAATTATGCCAAGTAAGCTACTTAATACATTCCATGAATGATAATTATATGAAAAATTATAATATTCTGTATCTGCAAATATAAAATCAATTTGATACTTATCTTCAAATAAAATACTTATTTCTTTAGTTTTATTTAATTGTTGAGGTATAGATATTTTATATTTAGGGTATATTTTTAATATATTTTCATACAGTTCAGATAATTTAATATCAGTTAAAATATCTAAATCACCAAAAGAGGATTTATTTCTATAAAAAGGAATATATTCTATTAAATTATTTGGAAATTCTTTTTTTAAGGTAGATTGTACTAAATTAAATATTCTAAATAAATTTTCTTTATCTAATCTTAAAGAATCATTAAAAACATTTCCTCCCATATAACACTCCTAAACATCAAATAATATTAATCATTGTTTAAATATTATCAAAAATATGAATTACTTTTATAGTAGATATTTTTATATTAGTAAAATATTTTAATTCACATTCATGTAAATCAGATACTATTGATTGAATAATTTCATCAGAAGTATTTGAATCAAATTCTGTTAAACATTTGCATAATTCTATAGAATCAATAATATTATCCTTATAGGTAAGAGTAAAATCATCTTCTATTACATATGAAATGTCTGTCATATTAGGAAACTGATTAAAAATTTCATATAAATAGTGCGTATTATTGATTAAATATGTCTCTGTATTATATCTAACAGAATTAAATACATTTAAATTATAATATTCATTTATTTTATTTTCTTATAATTAACAATTAAAATTATGTCCACATTCTGTACAAGTTAACGAATATAAATATTCCGTCTCTATGTCATCATCTATTTCATATTCATTATATTCGTATTCAATAATTCCTTCAATTTCTCCACAATTAGGACAAAAGTCAACTATATCTAATATCTCAGAATTACTGTGCTTGATAATAACTTTATTATGTTTTTGATCAAATAAAATTTTATCATCTGTACCATCTAATCATCCTTAAAAGTTGATCTATAGATGCAATACTGTATTTTTCTAAATATGGAACTAATTCATTATTTTTGGTTGCTTCCATAATATTTATACCTTTCGTTAATTGACTATCGATATGATTCGTATTTGATTATAATCTTTACTTATAATCATATATTTAAATATTTGTGTTTTTATAAATCTGTAATAATGCGTGAATAATTGTATGAAATCAATTCGTAGAAAATAACATCTTCTTTTTCTTCATGAGAAATAAAATAAGAAAAATTTATTAATAATGTGAATAGTTGCTTTAAATATCAAATTATTTTCATATTTATCATATATTTAATATTTGAATCGTGACTATTAAAATCAATTATGTTTAAAAATTGATTAATTATGGAATAAATATAATTATTTTTTTGATATTAAAACTAATCTGATGCTTCATTAGCTTAATAATATTTAAAAATATTGCATTCTTGTATAATTTCAAAATTAAATAATGTAAGATATTTGAATATTTAAAAGATTATGATCTTTTACATCAATATTTTCCCAAAATTCAAAATTCTTTAATTTCTTAATTAGCCAATAATATTGAAAATGAGCACTTTCGTCTTTATTTAAAAAAATTGAATCTAAATAGCTTGTCTCATTGCAAGCTAAATTAGCATATTTTCTAATATCTTCTAAAAGTAATTCTATCTTTATTTCATCTTTTCCGACTTTTATAACATCATAATATTGATATTCTTTATTTAAAATTGATGGACAGCTATTAAATATTTTATATAAATCACTTTTTTCAGTTAATAAAAAATTACAAAGATACTCTTTATCTATTACACACAACATTAAAGCTTTCATACATAGTAATTCTCTTCTTAATATATTAAAAAAAAATGAAGTAATATAAAATATATTACTTCATTATAGTGACAAATTAATTAGATAGTGCTAAACAGCTTTTAATGTATGTTGCTAGTGATTTAATGTTTGGAAACATAGCATTAAAAGATTTCACTTCTGTGATTTTTAATAATCCCATTGCAACTGATTGTAATTTACTTGTTTTTGGACTCTTGGGTGCATTATCTGGAAGAGCTAAACAATAGTCCGCTAATTCTGCTAAATCATCTAAAGATATTACATAATCAAATAAATCTTCTGCTACGATAGTAATTGGTTCGGCAGCTTTAATTGAAATGTGAGATTCTTTTTCATTGTCATTAATCATATCCTTTGGATGTTGTTTATGGGATACAATCTCGTCAGAATTTACAGATCTTAAAGCAAATCCTGATGGGTTAAAATGAGTATGAATATAATTATGCATAATATCATAGTGTTCAGAAGTTTCAAATTTCTTAAAGAAATTCATAAGAGGACAAGGAATTACTAATTCTTTAAGAACTTTATCATATTTAGAAAATAAAGGATTTTCAGAAGTAACTAATTCTGCAGAACAATCATATATTGTAGATTCTCCTGAACCAGATCGAGACATGCTAAACATAACTTTTGTATTTAAAGTATTAATCGATTGTTGTAATTTAAGTTTTGTTTCTAACTTACGCAATGCTGAAATCATTTTACTTACAATACGTTTATTGTACTCTTTTTCAATTTTTTCAATATTTGGTTCGTCTCGTCGTCTTAATATTTTTTGCGGAATTATAAATACAGCATTTTGCCAAATTTCTCTATCTTCTTCTTTAACTTCTTTCTTTTCTAATAAGTGATCAAATACTTCATCCACATTATCAATTAAAATATACATAAAACCAAAAGTTTCTTTATTTAAAATAGATCTTAATTTTTTAGCTTCCTCTTTATCCATTTCTTTGACAGCATCAAACATTTTAAAATTAGTAGTAGATATTTCTTTTTCATATGAAATATCTGGGTTTCCAAAATAATTTAAAATCGTATTTCCATAAGAAGTTCTTCGTAATTCAGAAATATGTGGAACATACGGTAAATCATATCTGGTTTTTTCGTCAGCTTCATACATCTTTTTAGTGCATCTTGCTATAACTGGAATCATATTTGGTAATTTATAAATATCATTAATTACGTATTCAGATACGTCTTTTAAAATATTTTCATCTTTAAAAGGATTTTTAATTATACCTTTTAATTTTTGTACTTGTTCTACTGAATATGGAAAATATGGAGGCAAACAAATAAAATTCATATCTTTCGGAAGTCTTCCGTTTTTAAGTTCAGGAAAAGATCTTAAAAATACTACCTTTCTTGGATTATTTGGATTCTCATTAAAATCTTTTATTTTTTGAAAATCTATCATAGCTCTATATGGAGAAAATGCTAATTTATCTCCTGTAATTTTTCCAGGTATTTCAGTTTGTGGTAATCCTGCTGCAATAGCTTTTTGGTATTCATTAAAAATAGCATCTGGTACATTAAAGCATTCTGTTAAATCTAAATCTGCAATATTTTGAGTAGTATTATTTTCAGTTGTCATATAAAGTTTTTTCCTAAGTGATAAGTGATAAGTGATAAGTTTAAAAGTAAAAGTAAAAGTGATAAGTTAAAAGCGATAGCAATGGATTAAATTTAAAATAAATATAGTATACTCTATTCAATGTACTATATCAAATTTTATACTATCCGAAAATAAATTCCATTAAAATAGTTGAAAGGGTCATTAATGGGTTATCTTGATATTTAGGATTTGTTGTTGTTAAGGTTCTCAATAATTTAATATATTTTGCAGCTCTTTTTGGATTTTCTAATATTTTTTTAGCAGAGGCAGAAATATCATTTGATTTTTTATTTTCTTTAATATTTAAAAAACTATAAAGCCATCCAACAATACTAAGCCAGTCTAAATATTTATTAGCTGATGAACTATTTAAAGAATTTATTGCTTTAGATACATGTAACCAAATATCTAATGTCTTTTTGCATTCTATAGTATTTGAAAAATCATACATATTTTTAGTAAAGAATCTGCAATATATAGCATTACCAGAAGAATCAAAATCGGCACTAGTAAATAAAGAAAAAATTATATTTTTATTATGATTTGAAAAATCTTCAAAGTTTTCAGATAGATTAAGCCCATTTATTTGAGTTCTAGCTTCTTCATCGGTTAAATTTCTTACAGACGATAATTTAGTTATTGCATCTCTTGGAGATCCATCACAATTTTCTGAAATAAAATATAAAGTTTCATCAGATAAATTAATATTTTCTGACGAAGCTATATATTTTAATCGTTTAAATATTTCGTCTGGACTAACTGGTTCAAATTTGTACGTAGCACATCTGGTTAAAAGAGCTTCTGCTTTTTTTCTTAATGCGTCTATATCTGTAGTAGTAAAAATTAAAATTAAATGTGGATGTCTATGAGCATTTTCTGCATCAAAAAATGAAGATGCCGCTTGTACTGACATTCTTTGAGCTTCATCAATAAGTAAAACCCTATAAGGTATTCCAAAAGCATTAGTAGCTGGAGCATTTTTAAAATTATTATATATTTCAACTATAGCTTCTTTACTTATATCTTCATTATTTGTAGTTTCAAAGTATCTATCTGGGAATGCTTGAGGGTCTTCATTTTCTTTAAGACCCAATGCTAATCTTCCTAATATTCTTGCAGAAGTATTTTTTCCACTACCTTTATTTCCATAAAAAATAAATAATTTGTCTTTTGTAAAATCAACTTGACTTAATGCCTTAACATTAATAGGATTTCCTACCATATCTTTAAAAACACGTGGTCTATATTTTTCATACAATACATCAGTTTCAATAGCTGATAAAGAATTAGTATGTTCTTCTTTTTTTTGTTGAGTTTGTAATATTTGTGCATAAAGAGGATTAGTTACATAATCTTTTGCCGTTCTTGCTACTTGAGGTGTTATCATATTTATAATCCCAATAAAGTAATTATTAATTATAGTTAGGTAAAATTATAATAGGTTTTGATGAACATTTATATGGTGTAAATTGTAAATCATATTCTTTTCTAAAATTTTCAATAGGTTCTGGATTTATTCCAAAATCACGAGAAGAAAAAACTTTAGTTTCTTCAACATGATACCAATCCTTACCTATTGATACTTCTGAGGATAATGGTGATACCCGTAAAAATCTATCTGATTCAGATGGAACACACATTTCTTTTGCAATAGCCCTCATCACATCATCTTTATGTTTTCTTGCAAATTCTGTCATTATATCATCATGAATATCATTAATTATTTTTACTCCGTATTTATCATACAACCTTATGGCTATTCTATATGCAGCTTTAGCTGTAATATATCTTGTAGTATGTTGTAATGGATAATTAAATATATCATTTTCGGTCATAGGGCCATAAAAAATAGCACCTGTTACAGATCTAATATATCCATGTTTTAGATAGAATTTTTTCAATTTTTCATGCCAAGTATGAATACCTGGATATCTTCTATTTAATTCTTGTTTAACTATGCTTGCGTATTTTTCAGGGATCAATAGTCCTGCTGCCATAGTTTCAGTAGTTGCACCATAAATCCAAGCAAACGTTCCACCACCCTTAAATAACCTTCTTAGCTCTTTATAAATTATTTTATGATTTTCTTCTTTTTCTGGATCAACTCCTATGTTTTTAGCAGCTATGTAAAATTGATTTGGATAAATCTCTTCTACTAGCATTTTAGCACCAATTGTATGTACGTCTTCATCATTCCATCTAGCTTTAATAAAAGCCTCATCATGAGAATGTACACATGCTCCACCAACGTCAGCACCACCCAAATCTGCTTGACCTATGACATTATTTGGATCATTAGGGCCAATAGCTTGTCTTAAAAATTTAAATAATAAATTGTGTTTAAAAATATTTTGGGTATTAAATCCAGTAGAAGCACTTCTTCCTGTAACAGTACCTACTACTGCAATATTAGTTCTAGCTCTATCATCATTAAAAACTATTGTTTGTGCATTATTTGATTTTGACTTAATTTGTCTAGTTCTTAATGGATTGATAAATTTTATTATTTTATTTTGAATATCTAAATACTTTAAATAATTTTTTAAAAATACTGAATCTCTTAGTTCTAAGAGAGACTTTAGTGCTTTATTATCTAAAGTTACTCTATTTTCTTTTTTAATTTTATCCCATTTTACAGGAAATTCAGATTCTAAAAACCCATCATATGTTAATAATAATTTTTTATCTGGAGTAGATGATAGATTTGGAAGTCTTCCTTGTTTTATTTTAAATGTTAAGTATGCATCTGATTCTTTTATAGCTACCAATGCTTCATTAGTCATTTCTGTTAACTGATTTTCTAATTTTTCCAATACTGGAAAATTAACAGGTAATCCAAAATGATGCAACGCATCAGCAAAAATTTCAGCTTGCATTGTAAACTGAAGAGTATTTCCTAAATCACGTTCTTGAATAACTGGATGTAAAATATCATATATCATAGGAAGTACGATAGCATCATAACTATTATAGATTAAAAGATCTTTAATAGAATATTTAATCATATTTTTTCTATCTATATCCATAATAGGCTTAATCTCAAAACCTAAAAATTGAAATGTTAAATCATTTAAAGATCTCCCAAATTGTTTATCGGATTTCATACCTAAAACATATCTTAGGTAATATGAATCTAACCAAGAATTTTGATTATTTTCATCTAATACGCTTAATAGATTAGAATATCCATACATTTGTAAAAACCATTCAACTTCATATACACAATTATGTGCAATTTTTAATACATTTGTGTTTGTAAATAGTTTTAAAATTAATGGATCTAAAAATTTTTTTAATTCTGGCGTAGGATACGTAGGATGATCATATAAAAAAGAAATACATTCATCGTTGGTAGACAATGACATCGATAAACAATGTAAATTATTATTAAAATTTCTTAATCCCGTGGCCTCTATGTCTACACCTATCTTTTCTACATTATTTAACTTATCGAACCATTTTAAAATATTTTGTTTAGTTTCATCTGTTAATTTATTTTCATAAAAATGTATTTGTTTAAAATCTAAAGTTTTCTTATAAAAATTAGGAGGTCGTATTCGATTATTTTTATAACTATCTACTATATTTTCAATATCTATAGATTTAAATAAAGGATTGTCTTTGTAAAAAATATAATCTTCTAAGGGACAAATATAAAACTTATCTTCATACGGAATAACACTCCCTCTTAAATATGAAACATTGTATTCCGGAGAATATTTAGTTTGTTCATATAGAGTATTAAAAACGTATTCAGTAGCTATTTTTCCAACAGGAACAATATATCTAAATTGAGGTAATATATCATCTAATAGATATAAACTACAATGATTATATTCACCCATTTCAACTTTTTTAGGTTTTGCACATTTAAGAATACTTGCAATAGATAAAACATTTACTTTATTTGGTATGTTATATGCCGTAAATGCTTTATAAAATGCATCTTTGATCCACTCTTTACCGTCCCATAAATTTTTTGATCCGTCAGCATCCATTGGAAAATCAGGTATTATTATTAACATATCTGACCCTGGCGGAGCAGTGACAGTAGCTTTAGGATTATTTAGATTTTTTTTATAGGTTGCCAATTTACAAGAATCACATCCGTTTTTAGCAATTTTTTCAGTTTTTTTAGCTTTTCTTCCTGTAACTTCTTCAAAAAAATTAGAATCTTCTAAAGCTTTATTTAATGCACTAGATTTAATTATCTGTGACGATAATAAATCCATGATACTATTCCCTTGTATATGCATATATTATAGCCTCTTTATTAGTCATCATCTAAATCATTTAAATATTCATCTTCATCGTCATCATATTCATTTGTAATTGTATTTATTGACGAACTGGCTGTAAGTGAATTAATAATATCTGGATTATTGGTTAGTTCAGAAGTAACTGATGCCATTAATGCTTTCATTGTAAAAGCTTCGGTAACATCATATTGCCCAAACCCTAAAATAGATTGTACGTATAATTCTCCAGTATTTGGATTATTCACTGTAGCTAATACAGCTAAAGAATATCCAGATAAAAAGGTATAATATACTGAAGCCTGAACTGAATAATCTGCTATTTTTAAATCATTTACCGGTAAATTTATTTCAAATGTGTCACTAACTTCATGACCGTCCACACTCATGTTCATGTCATAAGCATTTTTTTCAGGAACATATTCTGTATGAACGTTTAACTTATATCCTCCAATCTTACCAGTAATAATTTCTGCACGTTTTAGTAGATTTTCGACATCTGGAGGCATGCTAAATTTAGTAAAATTAAAATAATTTTCAACAAAAGTTGGAAGGGTAGAATCTATTTGTTCGTAAGTTTGTTTATATAACTCTTCATCATCTTCTGCTTCAGGACATATACTTAAAACATAGTCTTTTGTAATTTGAGCTTTGGTAAAATATACTGCAAAACCTTCTCGTTTATCCCTAAAAATTAAATAACTTGTATCTGGTTTAATCGGAAAAATTATAGTTAAATTTTCACTCTCTAATTGAACTTTTAATACACAATTAACTGTATCTATGTAAAAAGACAATTCACTATTTTGAATATCCTTTCTGATTGTATTTAATGCTATTGCATGTCGTCTGTCTAAAACATAGGATATTGTTTCTTGTGATCTAAATCCATCATGTATAGTGTTTAATTGTCTAATAGCACTGAACATAGTTTTATCTTTAAAAACTGCTATTGCTCTATACTTTTCAGGATTGCCAAAATCATCGGTATCTATACATAAATTAATATATAAAGTGTGTTCTGCAGATTTGTTTGGTATATCCGTATTAGTGATCACCTCTGATAATGCAGAAACAACGTGTATCCCATGATCTATAGATAAAATATTTTTACTATTGTCTGAAGTAGTTGAAATCTTATCATTTAATTCAAAATCTTCCATTAATGCATTTCTATTAACTGGTAATGCTTTTGTATATTTAAGAGAATTTTTATATCCAGTAGCTTTAAAAATAACAGAAGAAGATGTCGATTTCGCTGTACTAACCACACCTTCTATGCTTAATTCAGAAGTATGTGAATATGTTTCTAAAATTTTATTAAAATCATTTAATAATATGGTAAATTCTAACGGGTGTGGAGTATCTAAAATTATTCTAACTCCGTTTAAAGAATAACAAATTTTATCACTAAAAAAAGATATATTTGGTTCTTTAGATTCTTTAATTGTCTGCACTAAAGTAGTTAATAATTTTAATTTTCCTAAAAATTCAGTAGGATTTGTTATTAATTTTTGCGTAGTCTTTTTAATGACTGCCATAAGAGAATATTCTCCTTAGATTAAAAATTTAAGATTTATACGTTTTCATGAAGTATTCTTTCTTCTAATTTTACAAACCTTTCTTCTAATTTTAAAAGTTTTTCTTCTAAAAGCTTATTTGTATTTCGTAAATTAGATATTGTTACTTTTAAATCTTCTTCTGGAATAATTTGCTTAATGTCTGATCTATACAATACAGTAGATGCTCCATTGTCTAATTTAAGCATAATTCCCATAGTATTAATTTTTTCAATAGTTCCGGAAGCAATTAATACGTTTTTAGATTTTTTTAAATTATAGTAGTGAACTTCTACTTGAGTTTTTTCTTCCCAATATTGATGTAACAATTCATCTGAAATCATATTATCGTTCACTGGTTTTATTATTTTAGGGGCTACCGCCATAGTGTGATTTAAATCTGGTTTAATTACTTGTGTAACATTATCCACAACATTTCTAGTTTCTGGCGGAAGGGTTATTTTTTGCAATGACATTTGTACTGTTGTCATTTTAGTTTCTTTTTTTAAAAAATCTTCGATATCTGAAATATTATCACTAAATTCATAATCTTTTTGAGAATCTGTTGACAATTCATTAAATCTTTTAACAGATGAATTATATCTGTACCACGTTAATATATTAGAGTATTCTTCTTCCGATAAATTACAAGCTATTTTTATTTTATGAATTTCATTTGGCCAATTAGATTTAATTAATAATAAAAATGCCTCAAAAACTTCTTTGGCTTCAATGCTAGAATAAGTATCTTTAATGTTAGCATCAGCTAATTCAAATATTTTATTAAATAGTAATTTTTTAAACGGTAATTTAATTGTCTCCTCTTTAACTAATTTATTACAAACTAAAAACCACTCTAAATAATTATTAATCCACTCAGTTACTTCTTCTTTATATGAAACCGATGTATCATATTTTAAAACTTCTTCATCGAAATATGTTTGTTTATCCGGAAATAGTGCACTATAAAAATATATAGGATTTTTGAATATTAAAAATAATCCCTCCTTGTTAATACAAAAATCTTTAATGTCTTTAATACTGTCAATCATATGACACAAAAAGATTATAAATTTAACTTCTATAGTAAATAATTTGTTAACTGCTTCTGCATTATAAATTTTAAATAAATCTGGAAAAGAAGACTGATCATAAATAGCAGATAGCTTTTTTCCGTTTTTCATGTAATTAGCTAAAAGTTGATAATCTTTTATTGATTGTATTTTTTCAGGAGGAAGTAATTTTAAAATTATATTAATCAGTGTTCTTATATTTCGAATAGTTAAATACAATTCTTGATTATTAGTTTCGTTTAACAGATCATTTATTATTATTGACAAAGGATGATCTTTTAATGTAATAATACTACTATCATCAGTCATTTAATATTTCCTTTTTTATGTCACGTAAAAAATTTAATACTTCTATTCCGGACAAAGATCCAATATCTTTAATTTCTTTAGGCAAAAATGAAATAGTTAAGTTTGGTATTAAGTCTTTTAAATCTGAATAAAGTTTATAACTTGAAGAAATTTCACCATAATCTAATAAAATTACTACTTTTTTAAAGCGTGTACTAATTTTCATTAAATCATTATTTCTTGAAAATTCTTTTGGAAGAATTTTTTTAAATAATGGTATTGAATAACAATTAGTATAATAATAAGTAATGTTAATCTTTAAAGAGTCAAAAATACCTTCTTGCAAGAAGAGAAGATCTCCATTTTCTATTGTTTTTATAAAATCTATACCATAAATACATTCAGATAGTGGTTTTATGCATTGTGATTCCCCTGCATTTAAATATCTTAATTTATCGTCAGATACAGATCTTGTTAAAAAATTAATTTCATATCCGTCTTCTATTATAGGTATAAACAACCTATTGCTATAATTTCCATCCAATATATATGAAATCTTGTAATCTTTTTCCAATTTATTAATTTCTGAATCTGAAAATTTCCTAGATTCAGATGTTAAATATTCATATGACATGTTATGTCGTAATGAGTATGTATTAAAAAACGGTACAGATCCTCCCGTAAAACCGTCTTTTACTTTTTTTTCTATATCTGGATATTTACTTAAAAGATCTTTAAATTTAATACCAGATATTACAGAAATGACATATAAAAAATTTTTACCTTTTGTATTACATTTCCAACAAGAATAGTAGTGTTCAGATAAATTAATTCCCATGTGGTTAGTCCTATCTGAACAAAACGGGCAAGTTATACCAACCCACCCATTTGCTACATTCTCTCCACGAGTATAATACTTAATTCCATACTCTTCTAAAATTTCATATACAGAAATCATATTATTTTAATATCCATTCAGACATATCATTTTTATCATTTTCTCCATAAAAAATGGTATCTGTTAAATCCTTACCTTCTTTTATACTTTTTAAATTCTTTTCTTCTATGGTATTAGACGCTATTACCTCAAAAATAGTCATAACGTCTCCCCATTTAGCATGTCCAGCTCTAACTATTCTTGAATTTCCTTGACCTTTAGTTATTAACGATAAAGGATTTTCAAAATATATTATTTTATCAGCTTCAGGCAATTCAATTGATTCTCCAATTGAATCAACTGGGCCTATTAAAATTGATTTGTAATCTTCATCGGATTTAAAAGATTCTATAACTTCAGTTTTTTGTTTTTTTGTTAAATGTTTACCTGCAAAATAAACTTTATATTTTTGACTATTAAGATACCTATTTAATATTACTCCTGTATGTTGAAATACATACATAATAATAGTTTTTTTAGAACTATATTCTATTTGCTCTTCTAACAACTCATTTAATGTTGCCAATTTTGGATTTTTACTATCAGCTATAAGTTCTTTTACTTTTCTTGTAGGAACACCTTTATTGTTAAGCTCAGTAGAATAATAGTATATCCAACCACTACAGACTTGCATTAATTTCATTATAGAGTTTTTAATCTTTACTCTATTATTTCCAGCAATACTTTCTTCAGAAGAAGTCTTAAACGAATCATTTTCATTATCTAAATTACTCATCTCGTCAGATACACTTATTTCATCAAAAACGTATTGATTAGAAACAATTCTATTATATGCAATTTTTAACTCTGGAGTTAAATAATAGTAATTTGGATCTGCAAAAGTTAATGGAGGTAAGTTTTCACTTCCTCTGTATACTAAAATATTATTTAATCTGCTATTTAATATTTTTTGAGAACCAGGTTTTAACTCTAATTTATGCAAAGTAGTTTTTGCAGCTTTAGAATATCTTGTATTTCTAATAAAAAAATTATGAACAAATTCTTCATATGTACCGAAAGTATCACCTTCATCGATTAAATGTGACGGACTCCAAAGATCAACAGGATTTTTATTCATTAAAGTTCCTGTCAAACCTAGTACAACTTTATTTTCATATCCTGATAAAAAAACATGTTTCTTTTTATTTTTTGTTGGAGGATGCCTTCCATTAACCAATAAATTGGCTATAGTAAAATATAAAGAATCTCTACTTTTTAGCCAATGTATTTCATCAAATACAAAAATGTCAACAATACTTGAAAAATTACGAATTCTTTCTTCATTATATACCCAAGTTTTTTTACCATTTTGTTCTATATCATCTTTAAAAGTAGATGCCATGCCCTGATATGTGGTTAATAATATAGTTCCTGGTCTCGAAGGGTGTACAGAGTTATATTGATTTAGATATTCATAATGATTGTCTGTATATTGTACAATGCTTAAAGGAATATTAGTTCTTACGCTAAGTGCCCCATGAGTCACATACAACGTGACTGGATTTTTGACTAATTTATTTTTAGTATAGTATTCGTGTATTGCTAAAAATAATAAAGTTTTTCCTAATCCCATATGAAACGAATGTATGAATCGTCTTTTTTTCATAGTATGAATATATAATGATATTTTTTGATACCAATATAAATCTTTATCATCATTATATAATTTATGTAAATATCCCTCTGGGATCGTATGTATTAAATTATATAAATATTCAGGGCTTTCATCCTTTAAGCAACTAAAGTCATGAAGTTCTTGCATATTTAGCATTTTATGTTCCTAAGCATATATTAATTAAAAGTAGTTAATTGATTCTGCATATTTTAATCTTTTTAAAAATATATACCATTGAATAAATTATTATTTTATACAACTACCATTACCTCTATATATATTTAAATATTAATGATTATATTTATTAATATTTAAATAATTTTTTACACCCATTAATATTCTCCAATAGGATTTAAAAAATAAAATTAAATTCAGTAGTTAACTTCTTCTGTTCTATTTTACTAAAATGTTTTTTATTAAAAACATGAGTATATACATATTTTACAATTTTATCTATTAAAAGCATTAAATTGTGTTCTGTTATAGTGTATATTTTAATTTGAGACATATGATGTATTTTAGCAAAAAAATTACTATTTTGATCTTTATAAATTTCAACATGTGCAATTGTAAAATGTAAAAAGATTTGTGATATTTCAGATTTTGGAATTTTAGAAATTTTATTTTTCAAATCTAGTACATCTTCTACAGATATGATATTTATATACATTATTAAAAATCCTCTTCTTGGTTAGTTTCTTCTTCTAAAGGACTATCAATATCATAAATATTCCCTTTACTGAGTTCATAAGAATCAACACAAAATCTTTGTAATGTAGATATCTGACTTACTAATATTTTTTTTCCTGTAACTAATTGACCGTTGGGAAGTTTTACTTTTTCAATAAAAATTCGTCCCAACCCTAAAGAAGATTCTGCATCTGTAACATTCAATGTCATGGCTACATCTAACATTCTAGCTAAACCTTTGTTTTCTGCAGAATGTAAATTCCAAGTTAAATAATCTGGAACTGGATTTACAGAAGAAGGTTGTTGTAAATAAATCATATGAACATTGTATTCATCTGCTATGTTACCAGAATTAGACATAAATAGCTCTAATTCCTTTCTTTCGTCTCTAGAGTTTTCTATTTTAATTTCACAAAGATGATCTATTGCAATCATGTCTGGTTCAAAATCATAATCTCTTTTTATTTTTTTAAGAGTATCTTTAATGGCTTGCACTGTAATAGATTTTGATTTAAAAGATTGAATAATGATATTTTTAAATAAATGTAAATTATCTTTGTGCAATTCAATTAATTTATTCAATTCTGTATTTAAATCTAATTTATTAACTAATAGCTCACGTTTATATTCAACAGATTGATAATTTTTTTTATTTGGTTTTATAAATGTAAAATAGTAATGTTCCGCTACTAATTCATTAACTCCATAAAAATTTTGAATTATTTTTTTAAAAATATCTACACTTTTTTGTTCACCGTTAATTATTAATACTTTTTTATTATATGTTGGATCAAGGGCGTTGACACAAGTCATATGAATTAAAAATTGAGATTTTCCTCTTCCGTAATAACCTATTAACCCTGTTTTCTTTTTACGAATTGGACGTATGCCCAGATCATCAAGAATTTTAATTCCATAGGTAAATTCATTTGATATTGTTGTGTTATTTTGATATAAATCTTCAATTAAAGATTCTTTTCCTCCATAAATAATATCATCTTCTTCTTTTAATGATTTAGCTGTTTTATACTCATCTATATATGCAGTTAATTTTTGAGAAATAGCATCAATATTATTTTTTTCACTTAAATTGTGTAATTCAGGAATTAATGCTTGAAATTTAGTAGCATATGAATATTCTATTATTCTATCTGAAATATAACTCAAGTCTAAATTTTTTAGATATCCGCTATTGAATAAAGCTAATGATTCTAATATTACTGCATTAGCATCGTCTATTAGTTTTTGAGATTTATTTTGTTTTAAACCATAACTATTTACTACATCCGATATAACATGAAACGGTGCTTTCTCTTTATCATCGTAGTAATTTAAAATTGCCTCTATAATTAGCCTAGTTGTACCATTAGTAAATGCTTTTGGATCTAAATATTTTCTATTGGAATCTAAGAACTGAGTAGAGTATATAGATGACATTATAATACTTAGACTTAAACCACTCAAAGAACTCTTTTTATCATCACTCATATATACACTACCCTTTTTTAATTATTTGTTAATATTGTCAAAAGTGTTTTCATCTAGATATTTAGTAGCTTTAAATTCTGTACAATTATACAATAATGAAATTAATTTAATTGCTTCTTTATAGCTATATTTTTTATTTAATTCTAAAACATCTAAAATTTGTTCTCTGTTAATACTGTCTTCTATTACTTTAGATATTTTATATTCTAGTGATTTTAATGGAAAATCTTGCATTTGATCACAAATTAACAATCTTTCTATTTCATCTTCAGAGATACCTTTTGTAGTAGTTTTTAAGTATGCAATTATACTTTCTGCATCAATGTATATACCTTTTGCCACCATATCATTTAAAATCGTTAATGCACCTTTTTTAGCCATACCAGGTCTAAATTTTGGTAAATTATTGTGACCTCCAGAAAGAATATGATAGTATTTCCAAAAGTTCGGAACTATTACATTTATGTTTTCTTCTTTCTGAATAAATACATCTTTAGTAATACGACATATTTGACCCCTTTCTGGGTAAGATAAAGCTATTTTATTTTGTATTTCTGGATTAGAAAAATGACAAAATAAATCAGAATCATTGGACATTATGTCTGCACTTTCATATTTTAAATTTTCTAATAACCATGAAGCAGTATCATCAAACTCACATCCTGGTATTTGAATTTTATACAAATTCAAAATATTAAAAATAATATCGTTCATTAAATATCTATTATAAAAAGTTTCTTCTGGATTATTATCTACTGGAGGAATTCGATCTTGTTTATATTTTTCTGATAATTCTAACCTTTTATACGGAGGACAATCATATGCTAAAATAACAGTATCATAGGATTTATGAGATAATTGCGATAAAAGAGCTTCCATTGCTCTATATGCCGGTTTAGTCCCCAAAGTTTTTACAATTTGTATTTTTTGGCCATTTTCATCTATTTCATAAGAATTTATATTTATTGATAAACCAGACTTATAAAATGGATTATCCCCTTCTTTGGTATAATTAAACCTTTTAAACATAAAAGAAGGATCTATTATTAATAAATTTGTAATCTTCTGAGTTTTTAATCTTAAAAATTCTTGCTTAGTTTCTATTAAATGATTATCTTTAGAATCATTATTTTGTGTTAAATTGCCAAATTCGTCTAAAATGCTAAAATCTATTGCAGGTGATTGCATTGTATATTATCCTTGATTTGATAAAAATGATATATAGTTGTCATTGTTTAATATTATTTGTAAATTACCAGATTGTAAATATCCTGGAAAAGCGGAAGACAGTTCTTTATTAAAAAATTCAATAGCTTCTATTTTATTATTGCACACCATAGTTAGAACAGAATTAGGTTTTACTTTTGTAATTTTATATAATTTAATCATGCTATGTGAAAAAATTTTATAAAATCTTTCAAGCTTTTGTAAATCTTTTTCTTTACACATGTAAGTTTCATAATATCTTTTAAGACGTTTATGAAGATTTTCCATATTTAAAATAATAGCTTTGGTTATTTTAGGTTTTTGATAACCATAACTACTAGTTATTTCTAAAAAAATATTAATAAATTTTTTAAGTTCCTTATCTATTTGTAATTTAGTAGATGATTTATTTTCTTTTAATTGTATTAATGCTTTTAGCTTAGTGATGAAATTAATATCTTCTATTTTACTTGCAATTAAATAATCTATTAATTCGTCTAAATCTTGAGACGAAAGCTTTAAACTTGCTTTTTTAACTTTAGTTAATAAAGTATCGGTTATTTTATTCGAAGTAGTTCCCGTCGTCATATTTTTCTTTTTTAGGTTTATAAATTTTATTAAATTCAGTCATATCAAAAGAACCTGATTTAGGGTACCATAAATTCAGTAATTCAGAATTTCTCATACTATCTATTCCTAAATCTGAAATCATATATATTTCAAATTCAGCAGATGCGTGAGATATCAAAGTGTTTATATTTTCTAAATCTTTTAAAACTTCAGATTTATGTTCTTGTCCTAACGAATTATTTTGTTGCAACTTACTTATTATCTCAACTATGTTATCTTTTGCTTGTTTTAATTCAGAAGCTATTTCAATATATTCGTTTTCTGTATAATTTAATGCATATTTTTTTCTTCTAATGTACCTATGTGCTAATTTTGATAACGTATTATATGATGTTTTGTATGCACTAAATGAGACACTATTATTATCAAGATAATTCCACACTATAAAATTAATTACTACTGTTCCCCAAGAAATAGCCCACATTATAGGAGTAGGAATAATAAGAAAAGTAAATACAACTGCAAATACCGCAGTAATAGAAGTCAATGCGATATTATTATATAAGTCTTTAGTAGCAATTAAAACAGAAATAATCACATATAGTGAAATTCCTAATGTAATCAATGTTTGAAAAATTTCTGACATAACACACCTTTATGTTGTAACAAAAAATTTAGCACCTAAATTTTTAAAAAAATTAGATTTAAAAATACCAGGCCTAATATATAAAGTATTGTTTTTATTTTTTAAAAACTGAAGTAGTTTTAATTTTTTAATATCGTCGTCTGATGTTAAATGAACTAGATATTTTTCAGTTGAAAAAATATTAAAAATTTTAGCAGAATATCTTTTCGTTATAATATCTGATTTTTTATCGGGATGCCAAAATGATATTAAGCATAGTCTTTTTTTCTTAATTAAAAAATTATAATTTTGATATTTATTTAAATATTCATGAAATCCTGAACTTATGAATATCGTAGATGTAACTCTTTCACTTTTATTAGTACCATAAAGAACATTTTTATTTATAAATGAATATAGATCATAAAAAGCTAACGGTTTTTCTATACGAGTAAATTTTCCTAAAGCAATAGAAATATTGTTTAATTCTATTTGTTCTTTTGATTGTTTATTAAATACATCTTCTCCTTGAATAATAACATGTTGTTTATTTAAATGCTCTATGTTTCCGTATGCATATATCACCGGAGGACTGTATTTATATTTTTTTAATATATCTGGATAATATGGACTATTTATAGTTATAACATTAATGTTATTTTTATGCCATTCTCCTATTTTTTCAATACAAAATGCATGTCTTTGCATTGATAGTAAATTTTGATCTATATCAATATTGTACGTATATGATAGATCTTTTAATATCTCTACACGAAGTAAATCTGTAATTCCATATTTATGCTTTTTTAATAAATCACATAGTTTATAAAATTCATTATAGCTTAATGTAGATAATATATCTTTACTGCTCAATCGAGTAGTTAATAATAAAATTACTATATCTTCTGTTGAGATATTTTGAGTTAAATTGTTCATATGTATTAAATTGTCATCTTAAATATAAAAAAATAATTATGAAGAATAGTAAGTTAGTACTTCTTCATTACTTAGTATGGAAAAAGGATTATCTTTTAATATGTGAGATATTCTTTTTTCAATAGTATTATTTGGGATACGAATTTTAGTATCGACAATATTTAATATTTTAACATAGTTAGTTAAAAATTGCAAAGACAGATAAATATTGCTAAACACTAATTTATTTAAATTTTTTATAAAATAATCTATTCCATAAATAGTTATATATTCCTCAAGAACGCTAAATATTAAAGAATCTATATTAAATTTATTGTAATGCCAATTACATTTATTCTGTTTAAATAAATTAATTAAAAATTCTTTAAAATGAAAAGTCCAATTATTATTTATATTCATATCTAGTATTATTTCAGAAGAAAAATATTTTTTATAATATATTAATAAATAATAAATATCACGTTCATTTAGATTTTTTAAATCAATAGAATTTATAAATGTTTTACATTCAATATCAAGATTTTTATTATTAAATATATACTCTTGTTTTAAATCATTATAATGTAATAACTTATATATCTCTATATCGAATTTAACATATTTTATAAAAGACACTAATTCTCTTTTTTTACTTTCATATATCCACCATTTAATGTTATTCTCTGTAGATACAAGCTTTAAATAATATTCCTCTAAAAGTAATAATATTTCATAAATTTGAGAATTTTTATAAAGTTCTTTTTCTTTTTTTACAATATTTTGTAAAAGTAAAAAAGGAAGATACATCGTTGTTAAATTATATTTATGGTTTGAAGTTATTAATATTTTTTTACATATATATATATTTAAGAGAGTCTAATATTTTTTTATTATAAAAATCAATATAATGTGAAAACAAAGATAGTCGAATAATTATGTATTGGTAAAAAAACAATATATTTTTAATTCGTTCTGTAGAATATATATTCTCTACAGTATCATCAGTTCCATGTAAATTTGATATAATAATATCATTTGTTATAAAAATACTTCTTCTATCAATTCTTCATTAGATAGATGATGTCTTTTTAATGGTATGAAGTCATTTTTACTTAAAAATTTATTTATTTTCTTTAAAATATTGGTGTTCATATAGATATATCCTTTATATTACTATATCTTATGCTTCTTTCAAAATACCATTTAGACCTAATATAGCTTTTTTAAGCTCTTCATTGTTTTCAATAACGTGAGAAGCATATACCTGTTTATTGTAAATGTGAATTTGTTTTACATTTTTTAATTTTTTTAACGAAGGTATGTCTAAATTTTCATATTCCACTCCATCAATAACAAATGTCCATCCAGCAAGCATTCTTCCTGTTCTTACTGGGGTATATAATTCTAGATATTCTTTAATTATCTTTAAGGTATCTTGTATTTTTTTAGAATTATCTAATTTAATATTTTCTATAGTAATGTCATTCATGATGTTAGTTTATCAGTTATAAATCGTAGTGATATTGAATTTATTATTTGATCACCATTATATTTTATTTGTTTTGGTGTTATTATTTCCTTATTACAATTACTACATATGCTGTACTTTACTTTTACATTTGATAAAATCATCTCCCCAAAGATATAAGTTTTTTCCACCATTAAAAACTCATTTAATTTTCCAGATTTACATATTGGACATTTAATTTCTTACTCCAATATCTGATTCAACATATATTAGTTTTTATAAATTTAGATGATGAAGCTGTTCAAATTTAATATTAACTATATTATCTAATAGTTCTTCATCTGTATATTTATACAATTATCTATAGTAATATTAATTTTATCTGCTATTTCTTTAATATGTGTTACATGAAAAGGACTATCATAATATCGTATCATACAATCTCCGTTTTTTTAAAAAATTTTTCATATATTTAATTTTTTTACCAAGTTTCAGCCTATTACATTCTTTTAAATCTAAAATATTATTATTTTTTATATTTTCCATATCTTGATTTGAAATATCTTTTATAAAAACATGTTTAAAATAATAAACAACTTTATCTTCCCAAACTGTACTACATAGAGATAGTAATTTTACAAATTCTTCACACATACTATTTGCATATTTTTTATGACGCTTATCACGATCTATATCTTTTATTGGAATTATTATTTTTTTATCACATTTCTCATCTAAATATTTTTCAAGTTCTTGAAAATCTTTAAATCCAAAAATTTTAAAAGTACTCACATTTAAATCCTTATATATTAAAATTACATATTTAATTGCATCATAATTCAACACCAATAGCAAACATCTGAGTTTTTATTTCTTCTAAAATCTCAGTTTTAGATTTTTCTCCAATTGCTAATAGCACTCTTGCATAATCCACTGCACATCTTTGTATTTCTTTCATACTAAAAAAAATGTCATATATGAGATTAATAAAAGCCGCATTTGATAAATTATCTACACCTTTTTCAAGATCATACTTGTCCAAACTATGTTGAATCGGTACAATATCATTATATGTTATTGCATCATTGTATAAACTTTTATCAATACATACAATTTTATTATCTGCATAATAGTCTTTAAGTTTCTCTTCAAGTACTTCTTTAGTGTAAGGAATTGAAGGGTGGATATCAAATAATGAAACAATATCAATATACTTATCAAAGTAATTAATATATTCTATTATCGTTTCTTCAGTAACATTAAAACCCCCTTTACTAAAACTAGTAGCATCTGTATTTTTAGGGCAAATATCAATTCCAAAACGCAACATTACTGATATGATGTTTGCTGCATGAGCCTCTGGAATAAAAATTAGTTTTTTATGCATAACATGACCTCTCTGTTTAAAATATAATATTCAAAAAATAATTATACACCTGTTTATTAATTCTTTTGGTAAAAATCACTATTTGTACCAAGTGATTTACAACCATATGTAGAATACGGGCCTCCAGATTTATAAAAAGTAAAAACTCCTTTAATTTTACCATTTTTTAATAAATGTGCTATTTTTTGAAAGTGAGATTGAAACATAATTACAGTCGTATTTGTGGACTTTCTTATGAAAATAATATGATTTTTATTAATATTTGACAGAATTAAAGTATCTTCAAATGTATAATTATCTACAACAGTACAGTCATCTGTCCATGAAAACTTTGGAGATCCTTTAATATATCTTCTTCCTCCAGTATGATAATATGTACACATTTGATTACCTTCAAGATCAAATGCTATTTTAAGAGGCTCTTTTTGCATAGATATTTTACCTTTTTTTAGACAATACTGAATTTTTTAACACATTAATTAATTCCAAATCCTATTATTAGTCTGAATAACATTAATAATATTTATCCCTTTTAGTGAATTTTCTAGTTTGTCAATAACACTCACATTCGTAATACAAATATTTTTATTAAATGATTCTGGTAGACATTGGCTTTTTTAGTATTTTAGATTTAAAAAAATTAGCTATATGAAATTTGTTGAGCGTTTAATCTTCTAAATTTGATAAACTATCATTTTTTAAAGTTGGGTACATTAAATACTCCCAAACTTCTTCATCTTCTCTACATTTATAAAATTTTCGTAACCAACTGCTATTATCTTTAAAACTAATCCATCCCGCAATTCTATATTTTTGATCCATCGTAGATTCACTATTTAATATTTTTTCTAATAATAAATCTTTGCCAAAAGATCCTTCAATAAAAGTATATTTATTGAACACCATCACATTTAAAGAATATTCTTTTACATCTGAAATTTCTTTATTACACGATCTAAGTGCTTCTAAAATTTCTGTTAAACATTTCATAAAATTTTCCTATACATGGGTAATGATACTACATTCCACAATTTCCGATGTTATTAATGCATCCAGTTAATCTTTGTCCGCAATTACATTTTACATATTGATATTTTTGCAAATGTGTATCTGTTAAATCAAGAAAATCTTCAGTATCCTCAAGTAATGGAAATGTGCCATTATCTAAATGCCATAACAATGTAAGTATTTGATCATTAGTGTATTTTTGAGATTTTAAATACTCTATATACTTTTCCATGATTTTTTCATCTTTTAATGCACTTTTTAAATATTCATTAAGTGTCATATACTTCATCCTCTTCAAAAACTTCATCATCTTCTTCAGTAAATAAAGAATAGTCTTCTCCTATTAAAGAAAACAATATCCCTTTTCTGGTATCCATAGACTCTCCCAATAAATTAAAAATATTATTTTCTAATTCTTGAGACCATACTATTTGATTTAATTTTCTAGTATTTACGTCAAAAGAAGACATTCTTAAATCTTCCCAATCCATCTCACCCAACCCTTTATTACGACCAGAAGAAATGATTTGTCCCGCATATTCTTCCAATATTTTATTTTGTTCGAATTGAGTATACGTAAAAATAGTTTTTTTATTTTTTAATTTATTAACAAATAAAGGGGCATCTGCTGCGTATAATTTACCATCTTTTACAAAATCAGGTAAAATTTTTAAAAAAAATCCAGTTAGTAATATTTTAATATGAGATCCGTCGGGGTCAGCATCAGTTAAAATAACTACTTTTCCATAATTTAAATGTTTAGCTTTTAAGTCTAAATTATATCCTAAAGCTACTAATATTCGTTCATAAATTTCATTACCAAATAACCCGTTACCGCTTATTTGTTTCCCTTTAGGTGACTCAGATATTTTATTTAAATTTAATGTTTTTCCTTTAACAGCTACTGCACCTTGAAAATCCGGAAATCTAGCTTGACATATTACTCCTATTGCAGAATCTCCTTCCCCTATAAATAGTTCAGAACGATCTCCTTTATTATTAGCATGTCGTATTTTATCTGTATTTACTTTTTTATAAGAACTTGCTGGAGCATCTGATTTATTTAATTCTAATATTTGTGATGTATATTTTTCTTTTAAAAAATTAACTATTTTTTTGTTATTTTGTAAATATCTTATAAAACACTGATAAAATACTTTAGTATAATGCTCTTGATCAGAAATTAATAATCTGATATTTTGTTTAGTTTGTCCTATAAATCGTATTGTTCTATTATTTAATCTGATATATACTGCAGAAATAAAGTATTTTACAATATCTCTATCTGATATTTTATATAAATTTAAATCTGGAAGTATTTCACTTATTGCTTGCCGTAAAGACGTAATATATGCTTCACTTAAACTTCCTCCAGACACTGGTATCATATTTACATATTGATAAAAATTACCTTTTCCGTTAGAAGAAAAATTATATGCAAAATCTATATACGGATCATTATCTGTAAATCTTACAGGGTCGATATTTTGATATTTATTTAAAAGTATTGATCTAACGCCTTCAGTATAGTTCCATGTGTGTACAACACCATTAATATTACATAAAAAAGTTTTTACTGCTAAAGCTTTAGTTTCTATTAATGATAAAAATAATTTTTCATCAAAAACAGAATCAAAATATTTTAAATCTGGTTCAAAATAAACTAATGTCCCTGATGTATATTTTTTTAATTTAAAAAGTAGTTCAGAATAAAATTCTGAAGAATATTCACTATCCTCTGGATTTATAATGGAAGTATTAAATGTGATATTACCGCTATTTTCAAAAACAGTCTTATATATTTCTTTTTCATGTTTTACAAAAACTGTTACTTTTTTACAAAGTGCAGTCATCACTGAAATACCTACACCATGCAACCCTCCTGAAATTTTATAATTAGATCCGCTATTATCAAATTTACCTCCAGCATGTAACATTGTAAATACTAATTCTACTCCGCTCATGTTAGAATCAGTATTTATTCCAATTGGAATACCTCTTCCATTATCTAATATTGCTGTTTGTATACTATTTTCAGTATATGAAATTTTAACATCTATACTATTACCAAATCCGTTTTGACATTCATCAACTGAATTATCTATAACTTCAGCAATAATATGATTAGTATGTTGCGGATCTGTATACATTCCAGGATTTTTAGTAACTGGTTCTAATCCTTTTAGTATTGTTAAAGAATCTGCAGTATATGCTGGTTTCACGATTATGTTCTCCTTTTAATAATTATTTTCTTTATCTAAGATATATTCTAATTGCTTATTTATTGGTCTAAATTTTAATACATTAGTTTTTATTTCATGTACAGAAAATGGTATTTTATTTATAATGAAATAAATATAACATAGTGCATGAAGTTGCGAAATATGTATTAAATACTGTAATTCGTGAGTATTTATTTCACTATTAACATTTCTAGAAACTAATGATATCTTACTAGGAGATTTTGCAACAAGGATATCTAGGCCAGCATGTATAACTTTTATTCTTTCTTCTATTTCTTTTAAATTAGGTAAAAGATTAGTAGCGTTATAAAATATTTCATTAAACAATAAAAATGTTTTAAATAAGTATTCAGGAATATCTATTTCAGGGTAAGTATTATATAGTCCATTACTTTTATATTGTATAAAATTAAATAATTCATCAGAAGATCTATTAAATCTAGCTCTCTCTAAAGTAATATTTTCATATAAATTACTAAGCAAATTATCTATTTCTAACCCAAAATCATCTTTTTTAATTTTTTTTGTATTAATATATAATTCAAAATATGTATAAATATGAACTAATTGGAGAATAAAAGAATATTTGCTGGTATTTACTTTAAATGCTCCTTTTTTTGGTATAAAGAATTTTTTTGTTCGAATTTCTAAATTTATTAATTTATTTAAAACATTTTTACTATTCTGTATTGCAAAACTTAATGAGATATAATTATGATTTTCTATATTTAAAATATCATAAAATGTAACAAATGCATCATGTAAAATATTTTTTATATATGGTATTCTTTCGTTTAAATATGCCGTATCATTTTTTAAAGATTTATTAATTAGATCATAATCTTCCATTATCTCTTTTATAGCATTTTTTAAGATATAATGTAGATATGATGAAAAATTACCTAAATTTTCATGTTTAAACATATTAACCTTTTTTTTAATAAACTATTATGTTATAAAAAACCCATGCCTAATATTAAAAATTAGACATGGGTGCGTATGATTAGATTACTATTTTAACTTATTTTGATGTAACATTAGCTTGAAAATCTTCAATATCAATATTATACTCTTCTGTTGGACTTAATTGAGCGAAGATGTAATATAATGATTTAATAGCATTTTCACGTTTATCTCTAGTATTTGTACTAGATGATACAGATGTTTGAATGATAGTATTTTCTGAAATAAATTTTTCAAGTTTAGAATGTACTGCTTCTCTAAACCCGTCAAAAGATTTAGTACTAACATTGTTAACAAATCCTTCAATAATATCAGTAATACCTTCTTTTTTCATTTGTTGGACTACTGCACTTATTGCAATCCACATTGCTCTAAAATATGGACGACTTACACGAACTTTTGATACTTTTTTATCAGCATCTACTGCATTTAAAGAAGATGTGATTTCTTTCCAATTAAACATCCAAGGACGATCAATTGTACCAATAATTGACAATGCATCAATAACGTTAGTGGTAGCTTCACCAATAAGATCTACTGGATTTCCATCTTCATCGAGAATTTTACCAGCGGCTTGTAATTTATATGCAGTTTCCATTGCTCTTTGACTGTCTGCAAAAGTATCAGCAGATGGACTAATATGTGACCAAGAACATAATTGTCTTTCACGTAACATACTTGCAACTTGAGAAGCAATTACGTCTGCAGTTAAAGGAATCCAATCTTGTGCAGAATCAATACCATTGACAACTTTAAATTCATTTGCCAATACAAGGTTATTTTGAACAGCACTGCTAGTTTGTACACGAAGTAAATCATTATAGAACTTATGATATTCACTAATTTGTCCTGCAGTCACATCTATAGCTAAAGATGCGGTATTGATAATTTTAAATAAATTATTGTAAGCTGCAATAGCTTCACCGTCAGAAACACCTTCTTTCTTACGATATACAGTAACTTGAACTTTATAATTATCTAATTGATGTTTAAGATCAGCTAATTTAATTCTATCTTCTGAAGATAAATTTTTCAATGCTTCTTCATCAGACAATAATCTATAGTATACGGCACAGTCTTCAATTTCAGCAGCAACAACTGCATCTGGATCAGAATGTAATTTAGAGACTTTATACCCTTCTGTTTTAAATATTGGGATTTCAGAATCAATTGCTTTTGCCCATGAAGTAGCACGTTGCACACCATCGATAATACACGCTATTCTGTCCCCAATCATACCTAAAATTACATTAGAGTGATCTTTATAAACTTCTCCTGCGTATAAAGTTTGAGCAATATTTGTTAAATAGGTTACTGCTTTTTCTACGCTATATTGATATTCACGTTGGAATTTAGGAATATATGGAACAATATTATCATAAGTTGGCAATAAATTAGAAATTACTTCTTCTGGATTAGACAATACATCAGATTCTTTATACTTAGATGCAGCTAATTGAGTTTTGAAGTCTTTAGCACATTGTGCAAATTCAGTGAAGTTAATTTCTTTAATAGATGGATCAACTTCAATATATTGCATGTGTCTAATATTGCTTAATCCACTTAATCCAGTTAAAACGCAAGGTTTAGAGCTTGTTCTTGAAGTAGCTTTTTTAGCAGCTTTACGTTTATAGGTGTATTCTACTACTGTACCTAATATAATGTTACCTTCATTAATTTTATCTAATGAACAAAAATCTACAAAAGTCTTTTTGTAAGATTTTGAAAAAACATCAAGTAATTTTTTCAAATTATTAAATAATACTCCTTCTGGGGTAGCAGAACGGGTGTGAGTATCTTTATTTTGAGTATACAATTTAGTAATTTTATCAGAAGTAACTTGTTGAATAAGACCTAAAATGTAAATTTCTGATTTAACTTTACTAAAATCATAATCTTTATCTAAAATATTAATTTTGTGTGAAATATCTACTGCTTCAGAAATACTACTTTTATCAAATAAAATTCCTCCAACATAGTTATACATATCTTGTAATGCAGAAATGTATTTAACGTAAGAAGTACTAGGAATGTCTTTTATTTTTGCAGCTACATTAGCTTTAGTTAATTTATACACAGCTTTAGCTCTAAAGCTTTCAACTGTTTTAATTGCAGAAGGTTTATTAGATGTTGGAGCAGAAGCAGTGCTTTGTTTATCGTGCATTTTTTTAACATCTGCATCAAACATTTTTTGCATTTCTGTTAAAAGTTCTTCTTCGGAAGGAGTTATGTCGGTTTTTAATAATTTACGAATATGTTCAATTACCGCATTAGACACTTCATCAAAAGATTCTTTTACATTAGTTAATTCAGAATATTGAACTTTAAGCAATTCAAAATGTTTATCTACTGTAGCAGCTTTAGGTTGTGATTTTTTAGTAGTTGTTTTACGGCTAGGTGTTTCACTTGAAACTTTTTTTACAGTCCCACTTGCATTTGTATCAGGCAACATATCGCTAATGAGTTGAGCAGCTTGTTGTTCGGCAGTAAGAGTAGTAGTAGAAGTTGTCATATATGTATGTCCTCAATGTAATAAAATTTGGAAAAGTGTTATTTCGTTTAAAATTGTCAAATATTTTTGACTTAAATATAGTTATTTATGCGAAATTAAATAATTTACACATAAACCAATCAGTGTTATGAAAAATTCTTTAATCTCTTAAAGACAATTAAAAAATTATAATAAAAAAGCAGAATTAAAGATAGATTGTACGACTGATTTAATGTAACCATTGTACATCTATTGAATACATTAGTCAAATATATTTAAATATCCTACAGTAAAATAATTACTTAAAAATAGTGTCAAATTATGTAATATCTAATTAGCACCGAATATATTGACTAATCATATTAAGATAAATGTTCTTATTTTTTGATAAAATATGCTATTTCATTGTTTTTCTCCTAAATTATATTAAAATTTCTCATAGTTTAAATATTTATATCGTCATCTTCTTCCAACTGAAAATCAAAATCATCATCTATTTCAAAATCACCACTTTCATCATTTTCAGTTAAGTTGTTATTCAATATGTCATCTATAATACTTGCATATGCATTTCTCATAATTGGAAATCTACCTGAATCATCCATTTCTATAGCTGATTTAGAATTTGTATGTTCAGAACAAAAACCTATGAAAGTAGGATCTGATTTAACCCTTAAAATGCTATTACGTAAATATATAAAATTTGAAGTTTCTAATAAAACTTTATGCAAAGTAGGTCTTAATAATAATTCTTCTGTCAACGTAACCCAATTTGTTTCAAAATATGCTTTTTTAAATGTTAATGTTTTTTTAGATGAAGATCTTGTTGATTTAATTAATGAAAAAACTTCAAACTGTTCATTAAACACTTTTAATGCATTTTCCATTGCAGTTATAACTGAAGATAATTCTGTTAATTCTGGATCTTTACAATATTCGTATAGATAATTAATACCATTATCTAAGAAATTTTCAGTAGATTTTAACTCTTTATTATTTAATAGACCTATAATCCTTACTATATAAGACAATAGTTCAGATTTTTCTTCAGGAACATACATTTCTAGTTTATATATATGTTTACTTTTTAATAATAATGTTTCTATATAAACTAAAGCATCTTTTGGTATCTCAGCTTTCTTTTGCTCATCTTCAGTTAAATTTAATCTACCGCTATTCATAGTGTAGAATCCGTAATTTAAGATTCTTATTCTTTCTGACAAAGTTGTAGTTTGTAAATTAGCATTAATTAAACATACTGAAAAAGGTATATTTAAAAAATGCATTTGATTTTCTTCAGATAAATCTGAAAAGTATTTAGATGGTGTAGTGTATTTAATTTTTTTTCGTAATTCTTCTGGACTTTTTACTGGATCAAATATATTATCAGGAACTAACATTTTATTATTAACGAATAAATACAAAGTGTATAAACGTTGCTGACCGTCTTGTATAGCATACTGATTCTTATCAATTAAACTTAACGTAATTTGACCTATATTTACATTATCTAATACTATTTCACGTAATAAATTATATGCTCTAGTGGCTTTTACAGAATAAATATCACTTAAAGATTGTTTTTTTGATTTTTCTGCATATTGATATGATCTTTGTCCATAATGAACAAATAATGACATTTCTTTAGGTGGATCATGAGAGAAATGGTCTTCATCAAAATTTGAAATATATGTATCTTTATTTTGCATACATGTTACTAATTGACCTACAGTCATAGTAATGTATTGTTTATTAAAATATTTACTATGGCTGTATATTTTAACATCCCATGAATTATCTCCTGTTGAAGATTTTATACGTTTATTTGTAGGTGTAATAGCCTGTTTGGTAAAAATACAATAATGTTTAACTGCGTGATTTGATTTTTGAAATAATTTAGACAAGATATCATGAAAATAAACTATGTGATTATATTTTACTCTTATTTCTCCTGCCACTGGAGATACTTTACACAATTCTCCCAACTTAGAAGATTTTTGTCTTGCATATTTAGAAAATATAGATTTCATAAATGAAATTAAATAATTGTAAGTATGTTTATTTTCTAAATTTTCTTCACACAGCACTTCTCCTGTTTTATATATCATAAATTGATCATATGCATACCTTAAAAGTCTTTGCTGTTCTTTATATACATCTACAGGTGGCATATCAGAAGGATAAATTTTTCTGATAATATTTTGATTTTTTAAAAGTTCTTCATGAAGAGAAGGAATTCCTTTTTCATTAATAGCACTTCTTAATTCTAATAATTTAACTACTTTTTCATAATGAAACTTTAATAAATCTTCTATTTCTAAAATTAAATCATTTTGTTCTGTATCTGACATGGAAGACATAAAAATCTCTTTTTAATTTGGTAATATAACATTATGGATCAGCTTACTTTTCTTTAATTTAGACATTAAATCGTATTTATTTAATTTAATATTTCCTAATCCATCTGATCTCACTAAACTTTCTATTTTTAAAAAGTCATCAAATACTTTTATAGTCTCTCTTTCAGATGGAAAATTTTTAATTGATTTTACTGTTGTTATATCAACAACATGAACCCAAGAACTGCTTAAGAAAATACAATACTTATTATACTGATTAGTAATTGAAAAAAGAGGAACAACTTTTCTTAAATCAGTTAATTTTAAAATCTTTTCCCCTGTTGCTATTCCATAGGAATTATTTGTAATATACACATATAATTTTTGTAATTTAGATCTAACTAAAACTCCTACAACTTTATCATCAAAAGATATATTTTTAGTTTTAACAGATTTACCAGACGACTTATCTGATAAAGATCCAGAAGGGTTAAAAATATCTAATTTTCCTGATTTAATTATATCATCAACTAAATATTCTTTTTTTGAAGAAGGAAAAAGAACAATAACACTATCTGATAAACCGGTGTGAAGTAAATATTCAAAAGTTTCTGTCTTTTTGGCTTTATTAACAGTAGATTGTGTATATATTGTACTAGGACTATAAAAATGTAAATACGTGTCGTATACTATATCTATATTAGGAATTTTTTTATTACGTGATGACGTAATCGGTTTAATTAAATTAGGATCTACTTCAACGTTAGATTCTAATGCATAATCTAATAATTTTTTAATTTTTGATGATAAAATTCTACGTATCGCATCGTCGTTATTTAAAATATCATCAATTTCTTGAATTTTAATTAAAAGAGTTTCTTTGTCTTTTTGTAATTTTTTTAAAGTATTTGGATGTATAGATTTCAAATTACCAGAAAATATTAAATCTATTTGATCTTCATCTTCAATGCCACTATCGTTACAATATTTTTTAATTTCATCTTTTAAGTCTTCAGATAAACTATTTTTAGAAATATTAACTAATTGATCAAAATTATTTCCAATGAATAACTTAGCTTCTACAGATTTGAGTTTTTTAATTTCTTCTTTTTTATCTAATTCAAATAATAATTTTTCAATATTTAATCTTTCAGTTATCCATAAAGCTAGGAATTGATATATAGATACCTTATTCACTTCAGGAGATCTAACTAAAAGAATGTAATGCTCATTACCATATAAACAATGTGATAGTTTATCTATTACTTCTTCAACTGGTTTAAAGCAATATAATTTCAATCCCAAATCACCAGGAAAACTTAATTCTGTAATACCTAATTCTTCTATTTTTGAAATTCCTATTGCATTATATGAATCTGGATTATTTTTTAATGTTAAAAATTTCTTAACTTTATTAAATGGTATTGAAAATAGTCTAATCACATTATTACCGATAATAGAATATTTTCCTTTAAGAGTAAATTTTAATTTGTAATCTTCATTTGATAAATTTAATGAAGATGTGATTGGAACATGATAATCAATGTTAATTGGTAAAAATTCATAATTATCTAAATAGTTACATACGGAATTAATTAAATCTTTTAAATTTAAAATAGGATAATTAATACTAAATCCTGCACCGATACGTCTATATGAGTTTATAAAACATATTGGTAATAATGTTATTAAATATTTAGGCTCAAGATAAGAACTATCAATTTCAGATGGCATTTGAAATATTTCTGGATATTTTTTTATGTATGAAAAAGTATCTCCAAGTAACTCTTTTGTAAATTTAGAAAGTTTAGATTCAGTATATCTCATTGCAGATGCCTGAGAAGATAATGATCCGTAAAATCCTTTAAAATCCAACAAAGGATAACGATTATAGTAATCTGTAGACAATGTTAATAGTGTTTTATATACAGACGATTCTCCATGAGGATGTAATTTAACAGTTTCACCGATTCTAACAGTATTTTTAGCTAACCCTGTTTTATTTAAATTAATAAAACCATATATCAATCTTCGTACGTCTGGAGTTGCTCCATCTTGTAAAAGAGGAATTCTCATAGAAATCGTATATTGGGCATAATTTACCCAATGATTATATAAATAATTTATTGCATTTTGTTGTTCTTCTGTTAATTTATTCAATTCATTATTATTTTCTTGATTCATAATCATCTCCCTGTACATGTTTATATTTTTTTAATAAAATTAAAAACTTCTTTTAATTTTAGTAAAAATACATAATTATTCAATAATATACCCAGCATTTTCTAAAATCTCTTCTGCGTAATTACCAGAAGCCCTACATATTCCATTTCTATTTACAGAAGTATCTCCTTGATTATATGCAGCTAATGCAGTGTAATAATCCCAATTATACTCTACCAATAAAATATACATATACCATATTGCACATTCTAAATTTTTATATGGATCGTATATTTTTTTACCCGTTAGCTCACACACTTTTCTAGCAGTAGATTTAGTTAATTGCATTAATCCGTGACTGGATGTTTTATATTTTCCCACTGCAGATACTTTAAACTTACTTTCTCTTTCTGCTTGAAAATATAAAACTTGATAATCAATATGATATGGCTCTGCCATGTAACAAAAACCAAATGGAACAGAAGTCAAAGTTAAGTTTAGACATACAGAAAATATTAAAATCATGTAATTACCTTTTTCTATTATATGCAAAATTGCATAAATATAATAATATCACTATTTTTTAGATAATTCAAATAGGCTTTTATAGTTTAAAAATCAAGTATTCTTTATTATTTATCTTCATTCGCTTAGATGGATATTGAATATTATAAAAGAATTTATCAGTTTTATATCTAAGTATACTATCATTATCTCGGTATAATATTTCATACCCAGAATCATTATTAAATTTTAAAACATCAATTTGATTTAAAGACTGAAGATGAATAAATTTAATAAATTCATATGATACCGAAGAATAACTAGTGTACGTTTTTCTAAATATAAAAGAATCAAGTACTTCTCTCATATGATAATCTAAATTTTCTACATCAAACGGATCTATATCGTCAGTATCTACAAAAATAGTATATTCTTGTTCTTCATCTTTGGACAATGATAGTCCTACGAAAAAATTTTTAATGTTCAAGGAATAGACAGAATTAATGTCCCTACAAGTTAACATCACTTTTTCTAATATCCGTAATGTAATTTTTAAAAAATCTATATATTCTTCAACATTCATATTTTTCATTTTATTTCTCCATGTAGAGTATTGTATATAAATTGATGTATCATGTTTCGTGTATTACAATAACTTTATTTAATTCTTCAAAATGGAAATTAAAAAGTTGTCTTATTTTATTATAATCTTCTAAAGTAAATTCTTTTTTTAAACTTGGCATAGCTATATTTGGAAGAATTTCATCTGAAAAAAGAGTCATTAAATAATCAAAATATTTTAAACCTTTTGAAATATATTCTATTTGACTTGAATTGGTATGATCATGTTTATATGGAAAATTAAAAATTATTTTCTCTTGATCAGTAAAAATATTACGATCTTCACAATAAAATACATGACCTATTTTTAATTTTGAATTATTTTTTAAATTTTGATACATTTGATGATTTTTAGGAAATCTATTTTTCATTCCTTGAGAATTATTAGTTTTTTCAATAACTCCGTTAATATTTATTAAATTGATGATTCCCTTACAATCTGTTGTAAGAATATCTTTTTTAGTATATATAATCATAAGTATTTCTCTTTGATTAACTATAAAATTGATAGTTTAGTACTTTAAACTTAATATTACTAAACTATCAAAAAAAAAGAGGTAATTTTTTAATTTTCAACCAAATAAGTATAGGAAGCTTTTACTATTAAAAATGTTTGAGAGGTATTATTATATTGACAGGACGGTATAGTATTAAATTTTAAATAAAAATTAACACAGTGTTTAGATTCATCTAGTGCCGTTTCAAATGAAAGTTTAAAATTAAGATATCTGAGGTCATCTTCATTAAAATATGCAAGACATAAAGAAATTAATTCAGAGTAGATGCTGTTTAATTCAATATTTTTTAACTCAGATAAATTCGATTTAAAAGATTTTATTTTATTTAAACATTGCAGATAATTTATATTATCTACGGAAAAATTTAAATATATGTTTTTTTGATCATCAGTATCGCATTCATTAAAAAAATAAAATAATTCGTCTAATCTAAATGAAACGTTAATTGAATTTTGTAAGACTTGCAATAATTGATTCATGTTATGATCTCTCTTGAAGTTGTTAAAATTATTTTCGTTATCACATTTTAATAAAAAATGCTAATGGTCTAAATCTAAATTCATTGATATCGTGAATGCCAACTATATCACATAACCATTTTTTTAATTCATTTAAAATAATCTTATTTTCTGGTGAATTAAATTCTTTATTCATAGCATACATCATTTCAACAGTAGGTATATTTGGAGTAATGCAAAATAAAAAATTTGAAGATTCTATATATTCTCCATTTGGGTAACAACCCATATGAGAAGATATTATATTTTTAGTAGAATCATTTAAATTTAATCTTTTTATGTATTGTTGTTCAATGTAATTAATTAATTCTTCATACAGTTGAACATCATGATCACAACCAGTATCCTCTTCTTTAAAATACATTTCACACCTAGTAGCTAAGTCTTCATTTGGATAAAAATCCTTCATTTCTGGTAAAACATGATTAATTACCCACCATTCATTTAATAGGTATGCTGCATCTATTCCAAGAGGAACACTGAAAACTATTTCTTGTGCATCATACTCCATTCCATACATAGCCTTTTTTCGTCTTCTCACTACTTTATAACTTGTATCATTTTCATGTGATACTACAGAGTCCTGAATTTCATAATCTAATGACATCATATTCTCCTAACAAATTAAATTTCTTCAAAATATAACTTAAATTCTAAAATTTGTGCTTCTTCGTCTTCTCGTAGTGAAGATACATATACTCTTTCATGAAAAATATAAATATTTTTATCACATTCCATAACAGCAACTTGTGATAATTTCCAAAAAAATTCTATTATTTCAATTATGCTATATTTAAAATCCTTTTCTTGATTTTTTATTAAAAGTCCGTGTGAAGAGAAATAATTACAAATCTGATAATGATAATGTTTTAAAATATTTTCAAGTACCTCAACACTTATAATGTCAAATACTTTATTAATTTTAATTATATCTAATATTCCTTTAGCAATATTAAAATACTCACTAGAAATGATTTCCTTGTATTCAGCGCAACGCAATTGTCCTAAAAATTCACAATCATCAGTAAAGTGATTAATCTCTATCTTACATAGTCTATACGACATGATCACTCCTAATATTTAAAAAATAAAAATCTTAAATATTACATCTCTTGTAAATATCTGTTACTTATAAGATAAAGAATTGCCTTTTCAGTGTCTTGAGTATTTTGAAATTCTAAAAATATTTCAAAAGTTAATCTGTACGTACTATAGTTATAAGTATAATCTCTTGAAATAGTTAAAATTATTTTATTATCGTGTTTTAATATATTATGTGTCTTTAAATTAATATGATCGGTTAAAGGTAATGAAACAGAGACATACGAAGTTTTACTATATTTTTTACATTTTTCAATACTGTCTTTTTCATATTGATCGTTAATTAATTTTTCATCAATATTATATTTTTCATATTCATATGTCAATTGAAGATTTCTTACATATTTATCTAATATTTCATTAATTTCTGTAACGAATTCATGAAAATGATAAATACCTTTATTGTTTAAAAGTGTCAAAAATTTATTCTTGATGTACATTTCTAATTCTTTAGAAAATAATAACATACTATTATTTTCTGTAATTTCAAAATTGTATATATTAAAATTTAAATGTTCGATAGACATTTTATTTAATTTATGAATTTCTTTCACTATTCCGTTGTTAGAATCTTGAATTTTTTGTAAATAATCTTTAATGTTTTCAAATAATTCAGTAGAGTTATCATCTATAATTGTAATGCCAAAATTAATATCGTTATTCATAAGTCACATCCTTAATATTTTTCAGAAAAGTATTTATTAATTAAATCTATTAGACCTTTTTGTGTCGAATTTACATTTAACACAAATTCAAAAACATGATATGCTTCATAATTTTTTGAATACATAGACATAAATGTATATTTTATACAATTATTTACAACAGAAGTATTTAATGCTGTATCATTATTATTAAAAATATCATTAAAAATGCGATCTATACACATTGAAAATTTTGAAGAATTAAAATCTTCATAAATATTTTTATTAAAATCATAATATGCTTCTTCTGTATAATTTTCTTTTAAAAACATTAATGATATTGTTGATAATTCAATTGAAACATATTTTATAATTTTTATTAAAGTTTCCACAGAATTACAATTTAATAATTTTTCAGATAACTTATTTACTATTAAAGGGATAATCGTAATTTTAAAATTACATGGATGCATCAAAAGATTACTATGATCATTAATTCCGGATATTTCTATTTCCAAGTATTGAAAAATATTTAAAATTGATTTTAAATATCCAGTAGTACACTGTTCTAAATCATGATTTAATTTACTTGTATCAATTTCTTCATTTATTTCATTACGTAACTTTGATAGTTCTTGAAGAGATATGCTTCCTTGATAACTTGAAAAAAACTCATCAATTTCTTCACCGGAAATAATTATATCTATATCAGTTATTATCTGCATTTTACATGTTCCTGTAAATTATTTAATTTTGAAAATAAAATTATTATTTTATCTTTATCAAGTTTATCTAACGGAATACAAAGTTTAAATTTACAATGTTCCCTATCTTGGCCATTTTCATAATACAGTGCAGTATTTTTCATTACCAATGTAATATTATTTTTTAATAATTGACAGTCTACATTATTGTCTTTATCACATATATCATTTTTATACAATTTAATGGCGTAATGCCAGCTATGTTGTTTAAAGTCTGCAAGCATTTCTGTTATGTAATTATTTTTTAAATATGCTATCCTGTATGTTTCATCTACCCCAACTAATAATATTATATGTATTTTAGAATATACTATAAAAATTTCCTTAATGTCGTTAAAAAGTTCATTTTCTGAAACTACTCCTTCTATAAATTTTTGTATTTTATTAAAAATGTATTGTTCGATATTGTTAAGTACAGTATATATGGATTTTTCAAAATCTTCTTCACATTCAACATTTATTATGTTTGAAATATTGAACATTTTACATAATTTTAATAAAAATTTTAAAACTTCTAAAGATTCTTTTGTCGGAGAATTAGTTTCATGATCATACCAATCTAAATCAAGAAAACCGTCTTCTAATAATGATGCATACTTATCTCCATATATTTTTTTAAGTCGAAGTCCTGAAATATTAGAATCAATTGATAACGTATTATTCATTTAAACCTCTTATTTTTTAATATAATTAACATGTATTTAATAAATTTTTAATCAAATTCATCAAGATTAAGAGCAGGAGTGAATACTAAAATTATTTTTTTATCGGTGCAGTAATCTGAAATATAATATGTTGGTATGTCAGTTTTTTTATCAAAATCATCTCTTTTATTTTCAGACAGCAAATCTAATATTTCTGTTTCATCAATATGATCATAGGATTCATCATCAATTGTAGTTAAAAGTATTGTACATCTGTACGATTTTTTTGTTTTAGCTAAATATTCTATGTCATGTTCAACATCATTTATAAATTGATTTAAAATGTTAGACAAGTCGTCAGAATTGAAATTATTAAAAATGTTTAACATTTCTTCAGGAAAAGTAATTAAATCTTTTCCCCAAGGAAAATCTAAAGAAAAGATTGAAATTTCGACATCTTTAGACGTATCGATTTTTAACTGTTTAAATAAATTTGGAATATTGAAATTAAATAATTTATATTCAATGATGTTGTCTATTATTGACGTAGAAGAGCACTTAAACATTTCAGAATTAAATAACGCTAAATACCCTTTTGATACAAATTCAATGTAGACTTCTATTCCATCTAAAGTTTCTTCATAATTTGAAGAAAGATATTGAACGATAATATGTGTAATATATTCATTTTTCTTTTTACTTTCTTCATATTTAATACTGATTATATTAATCTCGTAAGTATTAAAAAACTGCTTTAAGCTCAGTTTATTAGCTATTTGATTTAAAAAGTTAGTTAAATTAGAATCAGAAAGTTGTTCATTTGGAACATAAGAATTTAATTCATCGATATCTTTTTCATTCATATTTATAGAATGTGGAATAAAATAATCATCTACCTGCTTTAAATCTATATAAGAGATGTTAGTTATTTTATTAATAGCTAGCATATTTAAAAATTCCTTTATTTTAAATATATTTATCATAAAAAATTCTAATCAACTTGTTTTAAATTAACTTATGACGTTAAAATATCACAAAAAGATTAGAATATTATTTTTTTATTTATTATAGTAATCGTCTATATCTTTTGACGAAGGCGAATTTAATTTTCTAGTATTATTAATTGCACCCTTCTCTTCTTTTTTATCTTTGATTTCATTACTAGTAGACAATAAATCTAATTTTTCTTTTAATTTTTCGTAAGAAGAAAAAAGATCTGAATTAAAATATTCCAGAGCATTATCACAGGTAAGAGTCATACTTTTACCTATAGAAATAGGCTCTGAATAGAATTGTCTTATGCATATAATAGATTTTTTATGGAATAATGAATTGGGGCATGTAAAACATGAACAATTTTTTCGAATTTCAAATGAATCGTGCATCATAAATTTTTCCTATCCGTTGAATTGAAAATTTGAATATTTAACTATTATGCTAATACAATCTGATTTTGTAGCATTTGAGCTATTTAAAAACATTGTATTATTAGTGTTTAGAATTTCTTTAATTTTTTGTAATTCATCTGTTATTAATGTAAATTCTGGATTATTCTTCATAAAATAAGTGAACAATGCAAAAAAGTCCACAGTTTCAAAGTATATAATATTTTTATAAAACTCAAATGTTTTAGTATCGAGTGTATTAAATTCATGATATTGATGAGTGTATTTTTTATCCTCTCTATAATATGCATAAGAAAATTGTGTAACTTGTCTTGATGCATTAGCTGAACTAAACTTAGAGGAGTACTGATTTGGGATTTTTGAAGGTATTAAATGTCTAGTACATATAGAATGTTCTATATTTTTATAAATAGATTTAAGTGACTGAGAAGAGTATTCCGATTCTAATAAATTTAAAAATTTATCTATTGCATTTACCAAATTATGAAAATCCTTAAAATTATACTCATTAACATACTCCATATCTTTTAAAATTAAATACATTAAATAATCTATAATATTACTACCGTAATTATAACTATATGCAGTCTCAAACACCTTATAATATAATTTTTCTCTTAATGGGTTTTTAAATAATTTTAAATATTTATCGTTTAAAATATATTTATTAGATTTTAAACTGTTAATCACATAATCTACATTTTTCTTATATTTTGTTAATTGAGAATTACTGCCTATATTTGAAGATAAACGAGGGTAAATTACTTTAACACCAGTTAATATATTTGTTATATCTGTTTCAAGAATTTTATTTCCGTGAAAAAAATAATGAATTTATTCTATCAGTTTTATTTAAACTAGAGATATTCATAACATACTTCCTTTTTCGTAACTATAAATTTTAAAAATAATGATTGCAAGTGTGTAATATACTGATACTATATTACCTATAAAAGATTTATATAAAAACTATTTATTAGCTAGATATTGCATCAAATGTTAAAAAATATATAACTGAAATATAAATAATGACTATCAGTATTATATTTAATGTGTATAAATAATCAATATATGCATCATTACGTTTTTTTAAAACACACAATACACAATTGTTTTTTATTTCTACTGTTAACTGATTTGAAAGAGCACAAAAAGTTAAAAAACAAAACGTAACTAACAAAGAAATCAAATTAAAAATTGAATATTTTAGATATAGTATATCGAACATACTTGCACTTAATAAAATAACTATAGGAAGTAAAATAGATAATTCTAATATACACGAAATAATTAAATTAATTTTTAATTCATACAAAATAAAACTAATTTCAGATACAAATATTATACCTATAAATAAATATAAAAAGATAAATGATACTACTGTCATCATTTCCATATATGATACCCTTTTAAAAAATGCATATTTAAGTTAAATATGCATTTTAATAAAAAAATTACTAAAAATTATTATGATCCATATTTTAATAAATATTCATTTGATATAACTTTTACTCTTTTCCCAGTATGTGGAAAAAATATAACATAGCCCTCTCTTTCAGATCCATTAATTAAATTAGTTCCGTCTGCTTTTTGTAAAAATTCATCCAATGATGTTGCAAAATCTTTTAAAACTCCTCTATATAAAATAGGAACTTTACTTATTCCAAGATAATTAAAAATAAATTCATTGTTTAATAGTTCAATATTATTGTCTAAATCATAAATTTTAAATCCATAGATATCATAATTATTAATTTTTTCAGGATTTAAACCTTTTCTTGGTATTCCTTTTCCAATTAACTCAAAAGTTAAATAAATGTTTTTACATCCTAAGTAATTCCAAATTTCAGGATTTTTAAATTTTTTAATTAAATCGTATTGAAGTACTGTATTTACTAGTGTTCCTTTTGAATCAGGTTTTAAATCAACCGAATTAGAATTAATTCCATAAAACCATCCTTCTTCTGTATTAGGAATTTCTCTAAATTTTTCAGGAGTCTTTAAAAATTTAAAACCAGCGGTTTGTCCATTCAATTTTACAGTAATTTCAACATTTTTTTCTAAATTTGGTAAGATTCTCTCTTCAAATACATTTTGAATCCTTTGAATGCTGCTTGTTGGATAGTGATCACTCATTTTCTTTAACATATCACAATGATCTGGATACGTTTGAGTGTAATTAGAAACATTAAAATATTTATCTAAATCGTTTGACTCCAATATTTCTTTTTGTTCTTGTTCTGAAAAATGAGATAATGGTAAAAATAATCCTTGAGAAATAAAATTAAATTTATTAAATTTTTTTGATTTAATTTTAATACCTTTAATACCTAATAAGGTTTTAAATGATTGACTTAAAAAATTAAAACATTCTTCTTTTCCTTCAACCGGTATAAAGGTATCTATTTCAAAATATACTCCTTTATCTCCTATCGTTGGGTATGGAAATTTATTGATTACACACTTCCATCCATCTATAGCAATGCCTATAATATTGTCTGCACCATCCAATTCAATTACTTCTTTAATTTCTCGTAAAGATACTAAATTTCTAACATCTTCTTGTAAATTTTTTAATACATTAGCCATAACTAATCACCCTTTTGTTAAATTAAATAAATACTCAAACATATCTATTATTATCCAAAATATTGATGTTGAAAAGAAAAATATTATTAAATGTTTAAACCGTATTGAAGATTTTTCAATATCTTCATCTATGAAATCTAAAGTAGATTCTACCATTTCTTTTTCTATTACTTTTACTCTACCGCTAGAATCTATTTTTAATGAAGTTTTATTTGTCTGAACATGTGATATATTATCTTTTTTTCTTCCATAAAATACTTCTTCCTTTAAATTTTTAATATCTTCTAAATAATGTACATATACCAAGATTAAAATTATTATAGTAATCGCTATTTTAAATAAAATGATCATATAGTTTTAACATTTAGCCATTCTTTACATTTTTTACGAATTTTACTAAATATTGTATTCATGTCATTTTTAGAAAAATTATTTAATTTTTCTTGTTCTTCTTTAATTACATCTTTAATTACTTCTGAAGAAAATGTATTAAGAAATTCATTATATAAGGGATTATTTTTTGTAAGATTAATTCCTTGACTAACAAATAATTGATAATAAAACTGATTTAATCTTCCTTCTGTAACTGCATAATCTATAAATGATATGACTTCTTTTAATTCATCTTCATTTATTTTAAATAATCTTGTTACCGAACTAGAGGAATGTTCAGCACCTTTAACCTTAAATCTAATAACCTTTCCTTCATAAATTAAATGTGCAACAATACCTTCCCCAATTAATGAAGGACAATTAAAATATTTTGCAACAGGACATTCATTTTCCACTGATTGCATCAAATCGACTAATTTATTTTGAGATAATTTTGGGTAATCGGCTTGAATATTTAAATCAAATATATTAAATTGAGTAATACTATAAATATCATATGCATTTAAAGATATTAAAGATTCTAAACTTGATAAAGGTAAAGTATACTCAATAATAACTTCTTTATTATTGTATTTCATTACAACTATACGAACAGAAAAAGCTATAAAGATTCTACGATTTAGAGATCCAATTCCTTTATCCCAAGAAATACCATTTCCGGCATATTCCCCGTTGACTACAATGTACATTCTATATTCGTTAGGGTTAATATCCGATAGTTTATTACTAATTTCTTTAAATACTTTTGTATTATTTGTACAATAAACATAATTTATCTGAAAATAATTTAATAAAGTATCTTTATTTTTTGTAAAGAATTCAAAAAAATCATAATTGTTGATATTTTCGTTTAATATATTTGTTCTACTTTGACACCAAAGTTCTTCAGATTTAAGATCAAAACAAAAACCTCCATTAGTTCCATGTATTTTAGGTGTAATTGTAAATGTTATGTCATTAGAATTTAAATCTTTAGCTGCTAATTTAATATATGTTTGTATTTTTTTAAACGGTAGAATAGAATCCATTTTAACAAATGGTTTATCTAGTAAAGTTTCTACATAATTATATTCTGATAAAATTCCTTGATCTTCTTCAATTATTTCTTCTAAATACGGATTCATATTTTATCCTTAAACGTTCATAAATTAACAATATAGGAGCATTATGTAAACTTATTCTTATATAAATAGTTTAATAAAATGCCGTAAACTTATTTCAATGTAAGTTAAAATACCAAATTTTAATTTTTTTTATTTTATATATTAATACGCATGTTTAACATATATTATGAGATAGCATTGTTCTTCCATTTCTTTATTAGAATATTGAAATATTCCATTTTCATGATTATTTTCTTCAAAATCTTTCTTCATTTTAATATAATTAAAAATCAGATATTTTTGAATTTAAAAATATCTGATTTATTAGAAATGATATTGTATATCAGATTTAATGTGCAAATTAATTCAATTTCAGATGTAAAATCTTTAACAAAGTTAATCTATATAACATCTAAAATTGAAAAAGTTTTAATTAAAATAATTATATAGTCTTCATTTAAATCATAAAATTTTTTCATTTTTTAGTAACCATTAAAATAAATTATAAGTTGTAGTGTAAATGCTCTATTTTACACGTATATTTACCAAATGCATCATATGTTTTTGGATTGATTAATTACAATTCACGAATATTCTTTCCATATTCTGTAATTTCTTCTAATATCTTTAAATCTTGTTCAGTCAATTCATCTTCATCTAATTGTCCAAAATATATAAATTTATATAAATTTTTACAAGATACTTTTATTAAACCAGATATTGGAATTTCTTTATGTGTAGGTTCCATGTTAATTATCTATATCTAATGATTTTCAAAAAATTTAAAAATGGAAAATTTATAAATTGACAAAAATCTTGTAAATCTTTAATATTAATTGATTGGTAATGATTATTCGGAGTACAATTATTTTGTTTTTTAAAAACATTTAATTCTAATCCATCAATTATATCTTCAAATAGAATAGTAATATTATTATCGTACAATTCATCAATTATTTTATTAGCAGTAGACAAACTACTATGATACGTTTGAGTAATAGTTTTTTCGTTTGAAGGCATATTTTTACTATAAGCTAATGCACGAGAAAAACATGAAAACAATTTACTTATTTTTGCTTTATAATTATTTGTTCTTTTTACCGTATAAGCAATTTTTAAATCTTTTAAAATTTTTGGTAAATTTACATCATCAATATTGTCATCAATCCATTTTTTAAAATTTCTTGGAATTTTAAAACCATTATCAATAGAATAATATTTTATTTTTTTTAAAAGCATGAATATGAGTGGTTGATTTTCATTATATTGTAAAAATAAATAAGAATATACTTCATGATTACAATATTTTAAGAAATTTGTCATATTATCATTTTTAAAATTAAAAATACTATTAATAGCACTCTTTAATTCTTTTATATAGCTATATTCTTCGTATTCATGTCCTTCTATTTTATACCCAACATCAACATAAATAGCGTTATGCCGATTTATAATATTTTCAAATCTTGATAATAACATTAAAAAATTTCTAATTTCTCCTTTTATCTGAAAAGGATAAAAGTTTTTGCTAATTAAAATGTTTTTTAATTCATTTACACAATACTGAAGATATATCTTTATCAGTGCTTTTTCTTGAATAAATATTATATTATGGCTACTTATATAAAGGTATAAAGCATAATGATAGTATTCTGCATTTTTGAATTTAATAGCATTATCAGGTGTTATATAATCACAATTGAGAGTATATACTTGTAATATCCAAATGTAACACTCTTTATCAGTAATCTTATATTTTGAAGTAAGATGTAAGTATAAAATATATCCTAATAAATTTACTAATAATGAGTTATTAGTTTTTTCCGTATAAAAAAACTAAAATCTCATTTACTTTATTGGTCAATTTTATTCCATCCAATTCAACATCTTTGTAAAAAAATTCTATCAATATTACTTTTAACAATTTAAGTAATTTAGTAGCATTAACAGCTTCAACGTCAGTATTTACGTCAGAATAATCAATATATTTTATATTTTTAAAATAAATGTATGTAGATAATAAGAATTTAAATATTGTAAATATATCATCATTAAATAATTTAAATAGTATTGCTTTTATATCATCTTTTAGTTCTAAACAATCATTGTCAGAATTATTAAATATTTCATTACTATGCATATATTTAATTATATATTGATAACATTTATGTTTAAAAAATTCCATTTCACTAAACGACAATGATTCTAATTCCAAATTAAATGAAATTGAATTTAATTCTTTTCCGGATTTTTCATAATTTTTTACTTGAAAAAAAGAATGATCTAATACTCTTGTTAAATTTTGTATAGAACAAACATTTTCATCAAATAATAAATTTAATAAATTATTTGAATTTTCAAAAGATACGTTTTCGTTAAATGTTGCATGTTTAGTTGTTTGTACTGCAGGAATAATTCCATTTTGTAAAAGATTTTCTAAAAAGTTAAACTCTAAACTATTCATATAATCAAATCCTTAAAATTAAATAAAACAATAATAAAATATTTTATACATTTTTTTACTTTTACTATTTCTTAAATAATAAAAGTATTATTACATAAAATATTTTTAATTTATTATTAATTATGTAAATTTTTTATAAAGTATTTTAGTATTCTTTAATAATAATGGAAATCCTAAAAATTCACAAAATTCGTTTAAGTCTTCAATACTTAGAGAATTAGGTTTTTTAATATTTTGTTTATACCTCCAATTGAAATTTTGTAAAATTTCATCAAATTCTTGAAGACGAATAGAAATATTAAATGTATGTAAAGAATTAAGAATTTCATTACTGATAACAATAGCATCGATATATTTTTTTTAAAACACTAAATTCCGTTCTTTCTCCTCCAATATTAAATCTCATATTCATGGCAATTTTTAATTGAGATATTAAGTCTCTTACTGATACTTATGCAAAATCTTGTAAAAGATCTTCTTTTATACTATCATATTGTTCTCGTAAAAAAGTCTCCTTTTCTGGAATTTTACAAAATAAATAGTTAAAATGTTTCTCTAAAATATTGATCATTTTATTAGTATTTTGTAATAAAGTATTAAATTCTTCTTTATTCATGATAACACTCCTTTTTTACAATAAATTATTTAACACTACATTCATCAGTTTTAACAATTTTTAATAACTTTAAAAATGAAAATCCTATTACTTCACATAATTCTTGTATGTCTTCGATAGATGACAATTTTATAATTGTATTGCTCTCTTCTTGAGGCATACATCTCATTTTAATATTTTGTAATTGAATTATTATGTTTTTTAACGGAATATAAATCCCATTGTCATATAATAGATCAATAATCGTATTAGCAGTATTTACACTATTATGATACCTATAAGTTTCAATTTTATCGCTCATGTGCATATTTTTATATGAAATAGCAATATTAAAACATGACCACATTTTTTTAATTTTATTATTAAAATTTTCAGTACGTTCTATGGATATTCCATGTTCTTTAAACATTTGAAGCAATGGCTCCATAGCAATATTATGTTTATTATTAATAATCCAAGATTTAAAATTTTTTGGTATTCCAAAACTATTATGGATACAATATTCTTTAAAATATTTTATAAATCTGTGAAATATTTTATTATCTCCATCTCTTAAAAATAATAAAGAGAACATTTTGTGATCAGAATACTTTAAAAAATTAACCATTTTATTTGCTTTATATTGTAAATCTTTTACCCTATAATTAAAAATATTCTCAATATTTGTGTCAAGTTCTGCCACATAATTACTTAAAAGGCTACCATTTACTTCTTTATGTCCTATATCATGATATAAGACATTGTGAAGAGCGTGTAAATCTTCAATATATTTGAGGTTTGTTAATATTGGTTCTATGTCTTTTTCTATTTCAGAATTTCTACCAGGAGATAAATGAATTAATATAATTTTATTTAATTGAAGAAAACATAGATTGATGTACTCTGATATTAAAAAATTTCTTTTAAAAAATACAATATTATGATTTTCATACAACTGTTTTATGGCAGCATTACGCATATATGAAGTTTCTATATTACATAATATTGTATTAATGTTTGATGAATACGAATTAAAAATCAAATAAAAATCATTTGCATCTTTAATATTGAAATTAGTTTTGTAATGTAAATAAAAAATATATCCAATTAAATCTACCATTATTATATTACGAGAATACGAATCCATGTTATAATTTATTACATTTTCTTGAAAATGAAAAAAAGACATATTCAATTCATATTTTCCTCCACTATTACGTGCACCAGTATACAATGTTTCAATTAATAAATATTTAACCAATTTTAGTAAAATTAAAGATTTATTTTTTACAATCTCTGAATACTTACACGAAGATGCTTTATAGTTCTCTTTGGTAAAATAATCATATGCTACATACATAAAATTAAAAATATCTAAAATATTTTTATCTTTAAATAAAAATTGAATAATTGTACGTAATTGTGATTCAGATCGTAATAATTTATGATCATTTTTAGTAAATATGTCATTGTTATAAATATAGGAACTTAAATATTCATAACATTTTATTTTAAAATAATTCTTATCAAAATCTGAAAGTGTATTTAAATCTAATAACACCCATACAGTGTTTAAAATATTTCCATTTATATCATTTGTCGACAATGTATAATAATTGTCCTTCAAAATACTTATAATTTTATCTAATGTACAGATATTTTTATTAAAAAGAATATTTAATTTAGTATTGTCTGATTTTTTTAAAGTATAACTATCTTTTAAATGAATGTTTTTTGTTATTTCAGGAACTATACTATTTTTTAATAAATTCTCTAAAAATGTAAATTCTAATTCCATAAATACACCTTTAACTGTTTTTTAATACAAAGATATAAAAAATAAATTTTCATTAACATGTTTTAAATTTAATTTATCTAATTTTTCATAACATAAATTTAATATGTCAGTTTCTTCGTCATAAATAGTATTAAGCTCTCTAGACTCTCTTTGAAGTCTATTACCTGTTTGATCAAGAAAAATTATTACAAATTTTACATCATCAGAGAAATTAGAATATCCATCCATGAAAAATTCTATTTCATAAGAAAGATTTAAAAACATGTTATGTTTTTCTTTTAAAAAATTTTTTATCAATTCTAAAAGATCATTAGTAAGATATTGTATATACTCTTTTAATTCTAAATCATTATTGCATTGATTGTATTCTTTAGTATCTTTAATACTGTTAATAAAATTCCATCTATCATTTATCTTTTTTAAATAAAACAACACTGTTTCATCTAATGTTTTATGATTTTCTTTAGTATGTGTTAATAAATTTGTTTTATTTATTAACTCTAGACAATTTATACTATCTGATGCCAATAAATCAGTAATTAATAAATCTTTAAATGAACTATCGATTGTTCTTGATTTGAATGATTTATTTTCAATATACATGAAATGAGTAAACATGCAACGCATTAATTCTTTACATGATTGAATTTCATATAGATATCTCTTGTATGCTAAAATATTATTATCAAAATTATCGAACATTACTATATTATAAGTAATAAGTTCTAAAGATTCTTGAGATTCTTGAAATTTATCAGGAGATATTTGAATCAACGATACATAATCATATGTATTTTTTACCGCAGATATTGCATTAAATTCTTTTAAGTTAGGATAAATTATTCTAAAAAAACTTATTAACTTATTTGAATCTTTTGTTATAACCTTAAATAGAGCACTTTCCATAAATTAAAATACCTTTAGTTTAATAAATTTATTAATTTTTTATTTTCTTTTTTTGTTCAAATAATTAATTTTAGTATAAATGCTAGTATTAAATTATTTCCAATATTTATTATTTTTTATAGCATATATTTTCCATTTTTCAAAAAGATTATTTTATACCCTTCGTTAAGGGAAACATAATATTGAAGTTCATTATTAGTTAATTCAGATATTCTTAAGTTCCATAAAATAAATTAATTCAATTTAAACAATATATAATTATTAATGGATAACTTAAAGTAATATTAAAAATATTACTTTAATCTTAATTTTTATTTTAAAGTTAATTCGCTACTAGCACTATCTGCAAAATTATTATCAATTAAATATTCTAACAAAATAGATCTATGGCAAATATTTCTATCCTTTTCGTAACAAATTAAAATAGATTGAGAAGGAATCTTTAACATAATTCCTTCTAATTTACCAGAAGTGTATAAATATTCCAATTGAGCTAAATAATTATTTTTAAATTCATCAAAAGATATTTCACCAGATTTTATTAAACTTAATAAATTTTCATTAGGAGCTAAATCTTTTATTATATTCCCTTTCCAATTTTTTGGAGAATATCTAGATATAGAATATTTAACATTAAAATTTAATGTGTTTAATTGAGGACAACTAAAATAGCTAGTATAATATACAGGAAGTTTCATAAATTATTTCCTTTTTTCTATATATGTTTCATCGGTCTCTCTACACAATTTTAAATCTTTCTCTTTTCGCAATTTACACATTATATTTGGATCATTTGCATTATACCAAACAATCCCTTCTATATCTTTTCCAAGCAAATATTGTTTCATAGAATCTATGGTGATATTATGTTGTGGGCAATCTCCTAAAATAACAGATTTATGTTTAATTAAAATATGTTTATCAAGTTTTTCTGGGTTATTTTGAACTTTAGGCCCGCACAATTCATACGTACCTGCAGTTAAACATTTATTTTTGCTATCATCAAATGCCTCAAATGCATATTTAAATCTAGGATCTTGTCTATCTGCAAGAACCCAATGAGGATGATGCCCAGTAATTAAATCTCTTTCTTGACAAGGAAAAGAATTTTCTGGTGGACTGGGGTAGTCTGAATCTGCAAAATTTCCAGCAATTCGTAATGATTTTGCAGGAAATTTATCAATAACTCCTTCAAGTTCTACCATATTTTTAGAAATATCATACCCTATAATTAATTTATTTTTAGTCCCGTCTCTAAAAGGAAGTTTATTTTTAAATCCAGCTAATTTTCCTATAGAATTTTTAGTTACTTTATTATTTGGATATAACCCCTGTCTAACATAAAGATGTAATCCATCTGAATCTTCTAAAATTAATACAGCTTCTCCGTCAAATTTTCTAGTAGCGATACCATGCTCTAAAACCCATAAATTAATTTCTTTAATTTGATCTAAAACTTCTCCAGAAATATAATCTTTTTGAAATAACGTAGGTATTTTTTTCATAAATTTTTATCCTATTAAATAATATAACAAAATAAATTTGTATAGATAGATATTATGTGTATAAGTTTTTATTATTTTTCAAAGATGTTTTATAAAATTCTTCTTTTAATGCAAAAATTAAAGGATCATAATAATCTGAAGATACTTTATATTTGTATGCTAATTTAAGTTGCGATAATATCCATTCTATTGGTGACAATAATGCAATATTAGTATTTTCGTCTACTTCAATACATTCACAATGTTCAAATATCATTGGATTTTTAATAACTCTTCCGTCGTCTTTAATTATTTGATAATAATTAAAACCTAACATATTACTTTTCAATACATATTGTTTGAAATAAGTTGATTTATGTACCCATTGAACTACTTTAATTTCGGAATTATCGCTCATTATCAGATATTCCATCTTTTAATCTATTAAAATTCATTGGCTCTTCAGAAAAACTTAAAGATTTAATATATATTAAATCATCTTTATTTTTATAATCAAGAATATTCTCATAAATTTTATATGCATTGTTATAGATTTTAATATTTTTTAGATTCATTAAATTTTTATAACTATTAATAAATTCTCTATTTACATTATAAGTAAGATTAACCATATTTTTAATGTAATCATATTGCTTATGAAGTAATTCATTAAATTTATAATTACATATATGCTCAATAGGGAAATCAGATAATAAATTATTCGTTAATACGTGATTTTTACTAATACCTAATGAACAAAAATACTGGATTTCATCTTTTTCTTCAGAACTACTGAAAATTATATTTATTCCACAGTCTAATGATTTTATAATAAATCGTAAAAGATTTTTTCCAACATCAGAACGTTTACAAATAATATTGACATTTTTAACTGTTTTAGGGTATACAGCTATATCAGATAAAATTAACTTATTTTTTTCAGTAACTAAAAATTTTAATAAATGTTTAATTTTTGTATGGTATTCATTATAATTTTTTAATGAATTTTCCTTTTGTTCTTTTTCATAGCGATATAGTACTGTATTTAATATTTCATGCATTTGTGGATGAGAATCAACATTAAAAAATAATTCTTCTGCTAAATATTTACATAATATTTCTTCTTCATATGAATTATTTTTATCAAATATGTAATTAATTATCAAAGATATGTAAAATAATTTATAATTTCCTACAATATAAGGATGGGTATAATAAAACTCTTTAAATTCTTGTAAATTACTGTTAGATTTTATTTTTATAATCTTAACTATTGATTGAGATAATACACTATCAAATTGGCATTGTTTATAAAATTTAAAATTTTTAATATTATTCTGTTCAATATCTTTTTTAAAAAGATTAAATAATGGAAACGGTACATAATTTTTATTACTATCTAAGTCATATAATTCTACAATATCATTATGGCGTATTTTAAATTTTTTAAAAAAATCTAAAATCTGTGAAATATTTTTGTCTGTTAGTAAGACTATCATAATGTATTCCTCAAAATAAATTTAAACTTTATTAATTAATGATAATAATTTTAATTTAATATCAATATGAGATCTTTCCATACAAATAAAACCTACCTTTTTATTAAGTGTATCGCAATTCATTAATATATGATTCATTAACATATAATTATTTACTTTACATATACCATTAATATTCCTAGGGAATGCAACTTTTAATGTCAGTTGTCTAAAGTTATTCATAAAAATTCCTCAAACACTTATTAATAGTAGAAATAATATGTCATTTAAATATTATTTTTTAAGAATCCAATAAATATAAAATTTTACATTTAGAAGCATCAGACTCTTTTACATTAAAATTAGATAAGATATATTCAGTGTTTTCATTTTTTTTATTTTTCTCCATAGACTTTTTCATTTTAAAGTATGTTATCATTTCTTCTTTTGAGAGAACGTCTTCATTTAAAATGACGTTTTCTTTTATATCTTTTTCTATTGAATTTTTCATTTTAAAGTATGTTATCATTTCTTCTTTTGAAAGAACGTCTTCGTTTAAAATGACGTTTTCTTTTATATTTTTTTCTATTAAATTTGTATCAACGATTAAACTAAATATCGATGATATCTCATTTAAAATGGTAAATTCTATATTATTCATTTTTATTCCTTTTTTTTCTAAAAAATATTTATGATTTGATTTGAGCTTTAAATAGTTGTCACCAATTATTAAACATGAAGGATTGTAAAATTTTCACTAAATTTATATGCAGTTTAAAAAACACCTTTTATTGATAATATTAAAACATTTTATAGTTTTTACTTATAAAATTCATCAACAGTCCTTCACATTCTATATCATTTAAAGTACTATAAATACTATGTATATATCTATACAAATTTTAAGATCATTTGGTATTACTTTTTAAGTATTTACTACAATAATCATTTATTGTGCCGATCTATATATAAATATATAAGAATCTAAGTTCAATTATATAATACAAAATATGCAGCCATCTTCACATGTTATTTTAAGCCTAACTTTAATGCCGTCAACTAAAATTTTAATATGTTTATCTTCATTAATCATAATTCCTTCATATTATCCGCTATTTATAATATTAAATTCATATCCATCTACATAGGTTAATTTATACTTTTTAATTTTAGAATCTTTTATTAACATCACAATATCTATTTCTTTTTGTAAATATTTTTGTAGCGTACTTGAACTATATGGCATAATTTTAATCCAATGATCTTTATTTTCATTTTCTTCTCCGAAAGTTTCCCACAAGAGAATATAATTTTCTTTTCTATTAAGTAATTCTAAAAATAATCCATCCCATCTTCCAAGTACGAATAGTTTTATTTTATCTCCATCTATAATAATTTCTTCATAGTCACTAAGTGCCATTTTTTAGTCCATTTTTGATTATTTTTAAATTCATCCAATGATCATCTGTTTTAACATGATTAGGTCTAACCCATTTAATTACATTTTTATTAAAATTATCATAATTAAAAGAATTAATATTTCTAATAACAAACCCTTCTTGCATGTTTAAATTTAATGATTTAGGAAAAAGTTTAAAAGCTTCATTTAATGATCCTCTATATAATTCTTTTACTGGTAAAATTTCAAACAACTTAAACCATTCTAAAGTTTCATCATAATTTAAACAAATATTTTTGTCATTAAAAATAAATAGCCCAATTACATAGTCAGGTAAATCTAAATAATGTATAGAGTGTCGTGCATACATATTTTCACAAACTATTCTCCATCCTTCAGGTATATCATTTTTTTATTTTAACCCATTTAGATTTAATATACGTTCGAGATTCATGATATTTTCCATCTATTGATCTTGGATAACATTTACACTTAGTTAATGAAGTATTTTCTCCATCCATTTTTTCAGTTACTACTATCTGATTATTTTGTAAAATACTTAAGTCTTGTTGAATTTTGTCATCACTAGATGGATTGGAATTTATAAAATGATATGTTCTAGGATGTTTATATTCCATATATTTTTACATAGCCTTCATTTAATATATAATGTAAAAATTTTTTCATACATAAACATAAAATTCTGAATCGATTTTAAATATTTTAATTAAAATTGCTATATATATAATAGGTAAATCAATATTATATTTCTGCAAATATTCATTTATGTTTAAAATTTCTAAATTTTCTAATCCTTCTATAATATCATCATCTACGTTATAAATAATATTACCTATATCAATAAAAGTACAATCTGCAAAAGAATTAATATTGTTTTTTAAATATAGATAAACTATTTCTTCATAATTAATTAAATTATAAGTATTTTGAATTGTAATACAAATATCTTTTAAATTTCTAAATAATAAAACTTTTTCATAATCTTTTGCATTTATTTTACTAATATTCATCTATATATACACCTCTTTATGATAAATTAGAGTAACTAACATATTATTCATTAAAGTGTTATCCAATTAGTAAAGTAGTATGCAGCAAATTGATTTTTTAATAAATTCTCTGAAGATTCTTTATCTAAAAAAATAAAAACAGGTCTATTTAACTCTAAAATATTTTTTCTATCTACAACTAAAGAATTAATTTGATTTAAAGTTAAATTAATTAATCCTACTACTATGCTATCATCACAAATAATATTATACATTTGTCTTAACATGTCTGAAATTACATCAGTATTATATGTTTTAGCATCATCAAGTGAAAAATAAGATAATTTTATCAATTCACAAACTTTTTCAATATTATCGTATTGAAAAATGAATATTTCGTTTGAATTTCTTCTTCTCAATCTTAAATATTTTTCTATGTTTTCATCAGTATTTAACATTATTAACTCCAATAATTATTTTTATGTAATATTTAAAAATCTTCATCAAAACAAGAAATACATAATTTTTTAAAAAATATTTGTTTTAGAATAATTCTATTTTATTCTAGCATTATCTAATTTCTACATTTATTTCAAATAAATCAGAAACGCTTTCTTTATTAAAAGAAGTTACAATTAATTCTCCAAAATTAGATTCTTTAGCACTTTTTCCTATTCTAAAAATTTTACCAGTTATTACATTTATATTTTCACAATTTTTAAATTCTAGTCCTTTTAGTTTAGACATTTGATCTTTTTTAAATAATATTCATTATTTACTAGTATTTCGGATATAAGTAATGTATTATCATATACTATTTTTCCATATCAAGTATTTAATTGGCAACAGATTTAATTTTAAAAAAATCTGTTAATTTTTTTTCATTTTCTTCATTTTCTTTTTTAATGATTTGTTCTAAAATTGAAATGGATTCATTAGCATACTGTAAAATTTTTTTATCTTCATTACTTATCCAAGTTTCATTTTTATTAATTAATTCTTTACATCTTTCAGAAATAATTAATAGTTTTTCGCTAGTTGTCATCATAAAATTTTCCGCTTGTTTAATATCCAATAATATATTTTAAACATAAGGTAAATTTATACCAATATATAGTGTAAAAAATTTTAATATTATCAATTTAATCAATTGATAATAGTATCGCGTGAATTAATATTTTAAAATCATGATAAGAAATATTTTCAAATTGATTATTAATTTTTAAAATTAATTCATTATTTTTTAACGATGCTTGTTGATCATAAGATATTATAGACATTTTTTCTATTTCATGTGAAAATTTACAAAAAAGTTCAGACAGATCATCTACTTCATCAAAATATGATGGTATACTACTATGACAATGTTGAAAAATATTTTTTAAAGTATTAAAAATGTTTATAAAATATTGTTGGACATGTTCATTATTAATGTGTTTATTATGTGAAATTATTACCGAAAAATCTGTAATAGATATTTTCAAAACATTAATTATTTGCATTATATATGCAATATGTATATTATCATATAGTTTAATCTGAATATATGGAATTTTTTGAGATTCTTCATCAATATCTATTTTAATTTGTAACAGTACTTTACTTTTAAATGAGTTTTCTTCAATTAAAAGTAATCTTGGATTATTTCCTCCATCTTCAGTATCTATAGTAAAAGACAACCACGAGTTTATAGAGTTTAAAAAAGTAGTATTGCTTAATTTTTCTTTTAAAGTTATTAATTCTCTTAACCAATCAATTTCAGATGTATACTGTAAATGATTTATATTGTTAAATTGAATTGCAATTCCTTTTGAAATTAAAAAATTATTTAACATTATGTGTACCTTTCTTAATGAATTAATTTAAAATTTGAATAAGCTTTTTTTGCTCTGCTATACTCTTCTTCAGAAATCCGTTTTTGCTCATTCTCTTTTATAATTTTTTGAAATCTTTTTGCATTTTTTCCCGTTAAAACAGGAATTTCTTTAATTTGTTTTGCCATATATTATATACCTCTTTAATTTAAAAAATGATTTACGTAAAATTTAATGTTTAATAAATTTGTTTTATAAGTTCTATTTGATTTTGAGACAATACTATTGTAGAAGATTCTTCGTATAATATATGTTTTCCAATTTGATTATAACTATTTATTTCTTTTTCAAGTAAGATTAATTCATCATTTTGATATAAAGTAATTCTTTTTAATGAATTTAAATTAGAAATACCTTTTAAAAAAGTTATATTATTACGATTTAAATTTAAATACATCAAATTAGACAAATTTGATAAATTTTCTATTTCTTCGATACAATTATCATTTAAATTTAATTTTTGTAATTTAGTTAAACTACATAAATTTTCTATTTTTCGAATTTTGTTATTTTCAAAATCCAATTCATGCAAATTAATTAACATGTCTAACTTAATTATTTTTTTAATATTGTTATAGCTTAAATCTAATTTTTGTAATTTAGTTAAATCATTTAAATTTTCTATTTCCTTTATTGCATTATGGCTTAAATTTAAATCCTGTAAATTAATTAAAGTTCTCAAACCTTTAAATGTCATATCTAAATAATTATGACTTAAATTTAAATCCTGTAAATTAACTAAATTGTTTAAATTAATATTTCTTAATTTATTATAACTTATATCTAAATGTTTTAAATTAGTTAAATTGATTAAAATATTATTACAACATTCAATATTATTACAATCAATGTATAATTCTTGTAGATTAAGTAAATTATTTAATCCACATAAGTCCATAATAACATTATCTCTCAATGATACCATAATTAATTTAGATAACTTATCTAGTCCTTCAATTTTTTTAATATTATTGCTACACAATGTTAAATTTTTTAAATTAATTAAATTATCTAGTCCTTCAATTTTTTTAACATTATTTTCACACAATGTTAAATTTTTTAAATTAATTAAATTATCTAGTCCTTCAATTTTTTTAATATTATTTTCACATAATGCTAAAGTTTCTAAATTTTTTAAATTATCCAGTCCTTCAATTTTTTTAATATTATTATTATTTAAATTTAATTCTGTCAGATGAGTTAAATCTAATATTTCTTTAGGAATTTTTGTTAGTCCCTGATAGGATAGATCCAATTTAGGGTTTTTAATTCTTAAATTTTCTTTAACTAAATTTACTATTTTTGCGGTACTATTCATATATGTTCATCCATATTTAAAAATAAATTTATATTTTAAAGAAATTTACTATTTATTATAGTATTTCCATTCTCTGATCCATAAATTTTTTGTAATATTCTTTTTTTAATAAAAAATTATTACTGTAATTATAAATTTATAAAATTTATTTTTTGTAATGTTGAAAAATCAATAATTGTGAAAATTAAATTATTATATAGTGAAAAAATTTTTTAAATTTATTAAAAATTTTTAATCAGTAAAAATATTTAATTCCTGCAATTGATTTCAGTCTAACGATAGATAAAATAAATTTTTTAAATTTGCAATATTTAAAGAATTCTATTTTTATTGTACCCCGATAATATAATAACATTTATAGTAAATTTAATATTTTTAATCCTCCTATTTTCTATTTTTAAAATATTATTATTAAATAGTGATAATTCTTGTAAATGAATTAAATTATCTAAATTTTTTATTTCTAAAATACTACTATTGCTTAAAATTAATTTTTTTAAATTTTAAATTGTTAATCTCTTTAGGTATTTGATCTAAATCATAACCTGATAAATTTAAATATTCTTTTTTCATGTATTAATGCATCTTGTATGTTTATTAATACTTCTGTTAGATTATTGCTCATATCAATTACTCCGTTGTAAAAAATAAAGATATTGCTTTAATAAAATCTTGAGTAATCATATTATTTCCGTCTACAATATGTAAATTAGAAGTAAGTGATTTTTCTGAAAAAAGGCTATTATTATAGCACAAATTAACTAATTTAATTCTTTGTAATTTTGAAAAATTTATAGTAAGAAAAATTAATTTATTATATTGTATAAAAAGTTCTTCTAAATTAATTAGAAATTTTTCATCTTCAAAAATCTTTAATTCTTGTAATTGATTTCCATTCAAAGATAAAGTGATTAAATTCTGTAAATTTTTTAAATTTAAAAGATTATCAGTATATTGTATATTATTATAATCCAACCGTAATATTTCCAATGAGTATAGGCTTTTAATTCTTCCAGTTAATTTACTTATTACATTGTACGATAAATCCAATTTTTTTAAATTTATTAATTCTTCTACTCCGTTTATAGAAGATAGAATATTATTTGATAAGTCCAGATAGTCTAAATTATTTAAATTATTTAAATTCTCTATCTTAGATATACTATTTTTAGAAAGATACAAATACTTTAAATGAGTTAATTCGTTTATTTTCTCTGGAATACGTTTCAAACCCGTATTAGACAAATCTAATACGGGTTTGTTATGGTCTAAATTATCTTTAATTGCAGATGCTACATCTATAGTATTATTCATACATACAAATTTTAACAAACTTCATAAAAATAATCATTGCAATTTTTTAATCTTTTTAATACTTCTTCAATACCTAAAATATTTAATATTCTTTGTAAATCGGGAGAAGTATCATTACCGGTTAAACATTTTCTTAAATCTAAATACACTTCTTTACTTGTTAATTTAAGTTCAGATGCTATATCTTTTACTAATTTTTTAAGATTTATAGTATTTTGAATAATATACTCATCACTATATTCTTCAAGACAATACAACGTTTTTTCAATTACGCTACAGCTTATTGATTTAATGATATTTTTAGGTATTATCCAATTTTTTGCAAAAATGTAATGTATAAACCCTAAACCCTCTAAAGTTATTATTTCTTTTTTATATAATTCTAATATCGCTTTTATTGTTTCTTCATCATATTCCATATATCCATTAGAATATCCCTTAAATAGCACATTTAAATTAATTTTAGCGTACTGATTGTATAGATTTTGAATAGATTCATTTTTTATACATTCTGATTGATATGAATTTAATTTATTTAAATCAAAAATTCCAGAATTACTATTTAAATTATTTAAATTAAATTTTTCTGATAATTCCCGCTTGGGTAATAATTCATCTGTTCCAAACGAGCATCCTAATCTAGCTATACAATTTAAAATAGCTTCTGGATAATATCCTTTTTCTAAAAAATATCTAACTGAAGAAGACCTATCTCTTTTTGACATTGGTTTAAACTTTAATCCATCCAATGACAATTCTTTAATTAATCCTAAAGAACTAATGTACTTAGGTATATGTGCGGTGAAACATAATTTTTTTATAATTTGCAATTGAATGATTGTATTATTAATATGATCTGAGCCTCTAATTACATGAGATATTCTCATGATAGAATCATCTACTGCACAACAAAAATTAAATAAATAACTTCCATCTGATCTTTGTACGATTACATCATCTATTTTTTTATTAATAAAAATCTCTTTTTTTAATAATTCATCGTAGTAAGATAAATTAGAATTATCTATTTTAAACTTATATACATCTCCGTCTTTATAAACATCTTTTGACTTTATTAATTGCTGTAATGCACAATCATAAATTTCTTTTCTTTCAGATTGATAGTATACCCCGTCATTAGACATTTCAAAAATATCTAAAATATTTTTTATTTCTCGTGAATATTTCTCACAAGACCTTTTAGGATCAGTATCGTCTATTCGTAAATAGAATATTCCTTCATTTTCTTTTGCTAAAAAATAAGAAAATAAACAAGTTCTTAGATTTCCTAAATGTATTAATCCAGTATTACTTGGTGCAAATCTAGTAATGACTTTTTGTTGCATTAGTATTCTCCTACAGTTGTTAAACATTATTAATTTTTACTATTAATGTATAAGCTATAATTGGCTTGTTAATTTTTTTATTTTTTTTAATTAGTTAAGCATTATAGATTCTTTACAGTTTTTAAAATACATGTTACAAAATTCATTAATCTCTAAATTTTCTAATAAAAAATCACTATAATCTAAACGACATGAAGTCTTTTTTAAAAAATACCTTTTGTATAAACTTAAATAAAGGAATACATATAAATTCATATTATATTTGAAAAAGTATTGATTTAATTTAACTATTTTTAAATATACTAAAGGGATATTTTCAGTTTTTATATTTTGTTTTAAAATACAATCCAATTGTTTAAGCTTTATACGTGATAAATTATTTAAAGGTTTAAAATATTTTAAAAGTTTAATCCTAATTTGTTCATGTTTAAGAATATAAGCGGATAATATTCGTAAAATGTTAAATTTATTGTATTTAATGTTTTTAAAATTAAGCATTTTTTTCATATTATTATATCTATAATTTATTTTTTTTAATGAATTATACTATCATGGTTTCTAAATACTAAAAATATTTCACTTTGTTGATATTTTGATGTTCTCGGAATAATAGAAAAATAATATTTACTGTAATTATAACGCCAAGTGAAAAGAATAATATTTTCATCAATTATTTCAAATGAATGTGATGCATTTTTTAATTGATAAAATATTATAAAATTTCCACTTTTATTTAAAGAAATTTTAACGTATTTTGATAATTTTAGAGAATTTAAAATTTTTAAACAAAAAATTAAAGATTTTAAAGAACATAATCGTATGTTATCTGTTTTAGATATTTCAATGAGTTTTACTAATTCTATATAAAAATTTTTAATATCATTTTTATGCATTTCTACAAATTCAAACATTACATTATTCATGTTTTTATTCCTATTACAAAAATTTAATGATTAGATTAATTGCCAATAAAGGAAAAACATATACATCGTATTTTTTAATAATACTTAATTCTGTTTTTATTATAGAGGGATATTCTATTTCATTTATAGACCAAAATCTTAAAATTTGTTTATTTTTTCTTATATAAAACTGCAAATAAAATAATCCATTAGTGTTTAAAACTATTGATAATTCTTTTTTTTTATTTTTAAAAATTAAATTACTTTTAAATAACTCTAATATAATTTTAAAGAACATAAAGATATTTTAACATTATCACTGTGATCGTAATTATTTATTAAAATATAAATAGATTCATTTAAATATATTTATTTTTATTTAATATCCTTCAATATTCATATTTATTTTTCCTATTGAAGTATTATTAACTTCTCTTCTGCTCTAGTTATTGCAGTGTATAACATTCTTTTTCTTGTGTCAGAATCTCCCCAATTAAACTCATCTATAATACATACATTATTATATTGAGAACCTTGACTCTTATGAACTGTAATTGCATATGCATAATCAAAATGTAAGTAAGCATGAATATATTTTCTATCATAAGTTTTTAAAGTTTCTTCACAATTTGGCAAAAAATAACATGCAAATGATTTAACATCTGATAATACGAAATCATCTAAAATACAACTTAACGTAATTAATCCGGTATTTGGATCGTATATAGCATCTTTATTTACAATTCCCTCATGCCCATTTAATACATTATAATTTTGATTATTTTTTAGACATATTATTCTGTCTTTTTTTAATGGGAATCTATTTTTAAATTGTAATTTATCTCTAAAAGCTTTATTTATTAAATTTCGTGTTATATTTCTTCCAACTAATACCATATCAGCAGAATATAAATATTTTTTATATGTTTCTGGAGTTTTTTTAATTTTTTTTACATGATTTCCATAAGATTGATATGGAATTTCTTTTCCTTGTCTTGCCATCATACTTAATCTAATAATAGGATTTTCTTTAGCCTGTCTGTGGATTTCTAATAATGTTGAATCTGGCTGAAGCTTATTAAAAATATTATCGTCATTTATTGTTTCAAGTTGTCCTGGATCCCCAATTAATAATATAGGTACGTCAAAAGACATTAAATCGTCTAATATTTTTTTACCTACCATAGACCCTTCATCAATTATAACTAATTTACTATCTAGTATAGGAGATTCTGTATTTAATACCCATCTAACTCCATCTTTTTTAGATTTATCGTCCATTGGTTTATATATTAAGCTGTGTATAGTATATGCAGGAAGACCTATTTTAGATTGTAATACTTTAGCAGCTTTTCCTGTATATGCAGCGCATATAGTTCTATATAAGTACTTATCGTCTATATATTTAACTATAGTAGTTTTTCCTGTTCCAGCATATCCTTTTAATACGTATAATTTTTTTATTATGTGTAAATTATAATAGTCATTTAACCAAGAATTAATATTTTTAATCACCATATCTTGTTGAGGTGTTAATATCATATAAATTACCCTATATCATAGTACTATTTAGGTCGATGTTTAAAAGAATTTGTATCGAATCCGTGTTTGTCTCTTTTTATTTCATCCGAAACTATAACTGGTGGATCTTTATCTCCGTTGTTAAGTACAGATGAAACATAAAAATCTATTAAAGAGTATATTTTTACAGTTTCAAAATATTGTAAAATCCCAGTGTGTTTTAATATTGGTACTTTATTTTTAACTATTAAATACTCATTTATTTTATAATTATCTTCGTCACAAGATAATATACAAAAAACAGGCATTTGTACTAAAATTGATAGATTAATTAAATCGTCATAAGGAACTGCACAATAATTATGTAATATATTTAAATTGTTTAAGTGTGTTCCTTTATTATTAATAATTTTATAAAAATCTATATTCAATTTATCTTCGTCTGTACTTAAAATAGGAAAAATGTATCCAGCCATAAACAACCAACCTAAATTATATTTTATAATTTTATTTTTATAAAATATTTTAGGAAAAGTATTTATATTTATGGAATTACGAAATTCATCTATTAAATCAAATTTAACTATGTCTGGATTTATTTTATTTTGTCTAAGATATAATGCACTATTGTACGTATCATTAGTCGTGGTTTCATGATAATCATAACAATCTGAAAAATCACTAACTATTTTCATATACAGTATCCTTTTCTTTAAGAAGTTTTAATAGTTGTTGTATATGTGATTCAAGATCAGTATTCTTTTTACTATGATAGTTAATATCATTCATTTCAATATTGTAAAGAAGGTTTATCTTACTAATATTGTTTGTATGTTTTATTAAATTATCTAATTTTTCTTTTATTGTTAAATTAGAAGAAGAATAAATTTTATCTACAATATCAGATTTATTTTGTTTATACTGAGTTTTTCTGTGTTCCTTCCAACTACGTTGTACATTTCTATATTTTCTTCCACACTCCCACTTATCAGATAAATACAAATCTTTTAATTTTCCAGACAGTATTAAGTTTTTAGCAGAGGGTAATCTATTTGGAAAATAATACAGTTCAGAATTTTGTTTATCTACAAATAATTTATTTGGGTGTTTTTTGGATTTTTTCTCTTTTTTAATTTGTTTAATGTGACATTTTACATTAAAATATAAATAAAAATAATTTTTCAAAATTGTAATATCTTGATAATATTTAGATTCTATGTATTTAACTGCATCTGAAAATTTCTCAAAAGTAATTCCATTAAAAAAATACTTAACAGAGTTATTTTCTTTAAAATATGACGATTTAAAAAAAATTAAATCATAAGCATTGTATCGTCCTACATAGTCAGATAGATACAATAGATAATACACTATTCTTCTTTTAAATGCATTAATTTTTAATGAAGGATATCTATTATCTGAAAATATAAAAAATTGTTTAGCTGCTTCATCTTTTAAAACTAATAAATCATCTATTTCATTTATAGTGATTTTATTAAAAACTGATTCTATTGCATTCTTAATAATGTCAATTAATTCATCTTTAAATTTTAATAAATCTTTAATATCGATGTCTTTATTTTTTATGTGAAGTAATATCGATTCATATCTTCTTTTATATGCAGTGTATTGAAAATCATAGTCATTTGTATTAAAAATATTATCCATGCTTATTCCCTTTTTTGTCATTATGCAATATTAAAAATGAAAAACTTCTAATATTTAATATTACTATGATAGCAAAAACAAGTCAACTATTGTACTATACATCGTATTTTTTCTTAATTAAATTCCACATGTATTTAGGTACATGAAATAATTTTTCGGATAAAGCATTCCAGATCTGATCTACATGTTCTGCAAAATAAGGGATTAAAATATTTATTTCATCTAATTCTTCTTTTGATAAAAAGAAATCAGGAAAATGAATTTGAATTTTTTCTATTACTTGAACATTGATATAATTGTCAATAATATCTTTCTTACGTGAAATTTTAGAAGAAAATTCTTCACTTACGTAATATAATTCATAATAGTGCATAAAAGACATAAAAGATTCGTATTCATCGTCTTTTAAAATATGAGGCACACTATGTAAATATTTAATTTTCTCTTGAACTTTATACAATAATATTTTACGTATTTGTAAAAATAGTGAAATTGCAGGAACTCCATGAACATCTAATACCGATTTTAACTTATTTTCTTGATTAATATATACAGATAGCATATCTGTACCATTATTATTTTTAGAGCATAAAGATATAAATTTATTAAGTAATTTTCTTGTTTGAACTGATATTAATATGTCTGAATTAAAAAATAATGATAATGACATATCTAAACTAAATACTATATTACTATTTAATGAATCCGATATACAATTATTTAATATACGTTCAATTTCATTATATTTATTATGGTTGTTATCTTGTTTTAACTGAGAATGTATTTTTTCTAAAACGTTTAATTTATCTAAAAAAAGTGAATTTTTCATATTTAATGTCTTTAATGTAAAATTAAATTTTGTATTTAATCGTCAGATTGTCATATATTTTATAAATAAGATATATTGTTAATGTTTACCAAATTTAATGATTAATATTTTATCATATTTAAATATCGATAAATAATCTTATTTTTAGATAAAAATATTGATTCTAAACGTTAAAAAACATTTAGAATCAATACAGTATAATTAAACTTTACAGTTTAAAGTGTTCCACATATATCGTGGAAAATAAAAATCTTTTGGTTGGATTTCTTTAGACAATTCATCCAATTTTTCAGCTAAAATATCAGTAAGCAATTTAATTTCCTGTTTTACTTGATCGGAAAATTTAGCGTCATGGCAATATCTTTTAAGGTCTTTAAGAACAAGTTTAACATGACTATCTAATAATTCTTTTTTACGAGAAGAAGTGTCAGACTTGTAATTTATAAACCATTGTTCCATGAATTTGTTAAACGATGTCCATCGGTCTTTAATTAAAATAGATGGAATTTCTTCATCACGATTGTATTTTTCTAAACAAGAAGAAAATTCAGATTGCCATATAGAATGGATTTGTAAAAATAATGAAACTATTGACGTTAGATGTGTATTATATACAGCACTTAATTGTCTATGATATTTATACTCTTCCATCATAGTTTCATTTTGAATCACATATTCTTTTGAAAACTCTTCTACAATTTCATTAAATATTTCTGTAGAAGAATCACTTATTATAATATTTGTATTGTTAAATAAACTATCTAACAAAAAAATCATATTAGTGTTTAATGATGCCCCTAAACAATTAGTAAGCCATCTATCTATGTCTCTAAATGCAATATGATTGTTATATTTTTTTAGTGAATCGTGTAATCTTGTTAATAATTTCAATCTGTCACTAAAACGAGACGATGCATCTGCTCCAAAAATTGTAGTTCTACTATATGTTTCAAAAAGTTCTTTTGGTGGATATTTAATATGATTAAGTTGTATATCCAAAAGATTATATTCTTTAGGATCTCTATCCGGCTTAACATCTTGTATCACTACAGTATATCCTTCTTTCTTTTTAAACACATTCTTAGAAATTAAAATTACAACAGGATATATTTTTTTCTGAATAATAAAATATTCAGAAAAATTAATAACTTGAAGATCATTTAATTTATAAGGAGGGGCATTTTCTCGTTTAATTACGTTGGATAGTCCGTATTTTTCTGATAATAATAATTTAAAAACTTGATCAAATTTGTCGTTTAAATCAAATTTATTACCACTATTGAAAGCTGCAATATATTTTTCATGTGCAACCGAACGTCCTACAGCACTAGCACTAATCTCACAATTTACATAGCCTTCGTAAATAATTGGTTCGTAACGTAAGCTCATTTCTAACACAGGTTTTTCTGTGCGTACTGAAGATACTTTATTTTCTCTTTGGCTGTAAGACTGTTTTCCAATACGACCCGATCTGTTACTCATGATTATTCTCCGATAAATAAATTAATGTAAGCTGTAAAAATAAACAATTGACTCTGAAGTTTTGCTATTAGACAATTCTACGTTATTTAAATTGTCTAAATATGCTTGATCTTGATTGTCTTTCAGAAAAATATCTTTACTCACGTTATCATCTGAAATTGTAATTTGAAGACAATGCTCTTCATTTTCATATATTGAAGATATATCAACAATTACATTAAATTTTCCTCCATTGTAATTAATAGTGACAAATTTATTATATTTCAAATAATCTGAAGTTAACAGAACTATTAAATCATCTTTTTTAATCCAAGGGTGTAAATGATTTATCTCTAACACAGAGTAAGCTATTACATTAAATAGTATTAATGGAATATTGTGTTTAGAATTTTTATCGTTGACGGCAGACTCTACATATTTTTTGGATTGAAAATTTGCATATATAGAGGATATTTCAAAACTAATAGGATTAGTTTTATTGGGTCTTAAAACAATTACTGATCTAATATCGTGTTTAGATGATTTATCTTTTTTGTTAAAAGAATTATCATCATTATTTAATAATATAGCAGATGATGTCATTTTAAAGCTCCTAGTAAAAATTATTCAAGTTCGGTTTTCTTAAACTTTTTAATCATTTTCTTTTTATTCGGTATTACATTTGATCTACAACATAAGTGCATATTTTTAGCAACTATATTACGTATTTTATTTTTCTTTTTATTTTTCTTTTTCATACATCGTTTATTATATCCTTCTTCGTTATCAAATATAAAAAAAGAGAAACTTATTATCAGCAATAAGATTCTCTTTTACAAATAATTATATATTTGAGTGGCTAGCTAAATATTCCATTAAAGACGTTTTACTGTCTTTTTTATACCACAAAGAACTTAATTTTAAAAATGGAATGATGTGTGATTTAAGTTTTTCTAAATATTCATCCTCATGTAAAATACATTCTTTGATGTATTGAGTTAACATATGAATCATGTACTGAGATTCATCCATTTTTTCAAAACTGAAATTTTGAAATACTTCTTTCGTTAAAAATCCGTTATTAGCTAAAAATTTTAAAATGTTTTCAGCTAAATATTGTGAAAAATTTCTATAATTTGCCCCTTTGTACAAAAGAATAAGTCTTTTTAATCTTGAATCAAACTGACAAGTTGTAGATTTTTTACTTTCTAGCATTTTTACAAAAATAGAATAATTTAATAAAAATGATTCACTGTTCAAAAATGCTTCTTCTCTTTTAGGAGGTTGTATAAAATTTAAAAAAAGAATGATTTCTCCGTATTTAAAAGTTTTATACTGCTGTAATTGCTCCCCTACAGTTTTAATAAATTCTGCAGAATTTACAATTGTTTTAATTCGATAATTCATTAATTCTTTGATTAATGAATTTTTTATCTGACTCAATGTATGATATTGTTTATTTGCACACAAAGATTGGTAGTTAGAAGATAATGATTGTTGCATGATAAAGCTCCTATAAGAAAGTGTTTAAAGTATTACTGTTAACGTGTCGCTAAATTTTTCAGACTTTGCTATATCTAAGATATAGCGTTTAATATGAGAAGCAGATTCTAACATTTTTTTTGATGTTAGAAAACAAATACTTCTAAAAACTATAAATCCCTTTGTTCCTACCGTAGAATTCTTATGGGTAATCAAAAAATATGAAACATTATTTGGTTCTCCAGGTTTTCTTCCTATACTGATATAAACAGTGTCATATGCATTATCCAAACATAAAGACTTCACATTGGTTTTAATAATATCTGCAATATTTGCAACAATTTCCTCAACAGTCTTGTTGCATGTATTAATGTATTGTAAGCACATTTTTTACACACCTCATATTAAAAATAATATTACTGAAAAATACCTAAGCTTCTATATTAAAAATTGCTATCTATATCTTATTTTTCGTACAGATCAGATAAAATAGATGTATACTTTTATATTTTAAACGTGTAAATACACCTTGTACTAAAAAATTCAAATGATTCTTCCTTAAAAAATATCAATCTATAAAACTTAGCATTTTTTAAGTAATCGTAATTAAAAATATTTTCCACAATTCCTTAAAAATATAAAATTGTGAATTAGTACTTTACTCCTTAAATAATAAACTTTACTTAAATGATAGGATACAATTACTTATTTTTAATGATACTTATTTAAAAAAATGTATATTCAATCCTTTATCTACCTACCTTTATTAATCCTATATTTAATTTTTAGGCATATCATTTAACAAGTACATAATAGGGATGAAAATCACATTTTTTAAAAATAAAAGGTTCCTTATTTTTTATAGTAGGTTGTATACTCCATTATTTACAAATTTTAAATTATTACATTCTTTAAATTTTTATTAAATACTATTTTATATTTTTTTCTTTCTCTCGTCATTATTATTATCTTAGAAGCGTCTTCTTCACTTTCCGCCCAAAAATTAAAGAAACCTCCAGAAATTTTAGTTTTATGTTTAGCTTCACGTTCAGCTATTTCTTTATTTTTAAAATCAAAATTTCCATGACCTATATATCCGGAAATATTTTTCCACGCTAATCTATATTGCATTGATATTTTTCCATTTTAAATATAATTACTTAAAAATTCTATTTTTGGCAATATTAAAATACTCTAATTCTTTTTCAATGCCTACACAGTTTCTATCTGTATTAACACAAGCTTCTAAAGTAGTTCCTGATCCTACAAATGGGTCTAAAATTAGTTGATTTTTAATGGAAATTAATTTAACTAAATGTTCTATAAGTCCAACAGGTTTTGCAGTTGGATGTCCATTTGATTTTCTAACTTTTTGTATACAGAAAAATTTATCATATCCATCTTTATGATATTCATCCCTAATAATATTACTAGCGACTCTACCTAATTCATGTGGATTGTGACCTACAGAATTTTCATTTTCTTCATAAGGTATTCTAGTTTCTTCTAAATTTAAAGCACCTGTTCCATATTTTAATATATTGACTGCTACATTTTTTTCTGATATTTTCTTTTGAGCTAATATGATTGGCTCATATGCAGGTTTTAACCTTACTCCGAATCCATCATAAACAATCCCTTCTTTTGAAGAAGGGGCGTATTTAATCTTTTCTTCAGTGTATGAAAATTCAGGTTCAATAGAGTAGCCTTGCTTATATCTATAAGTTCCATCTTGTTTAGATTGTATATTTAATTCTTTATCTATTAGTAATCCTATATTTTGATTTTTAGGCATACCGTTTAAATATGACCACATAAGAACATCTATTATTTCAAAATTTGCATTTTCTATTTCTTGTGTCATTTTATGCAATAATTTTGTACTACTAAATGATATTAAATACCCACCAGGATATAAAACATTATGACATAATTTCCAAAAATCTGATTTAGGATAATGTTTGTCCCATTGTTTATTTTTAAAATTAATTCCGTATGGAGGATCTGTAACCACCCCATGAAAAATATTTTTAATTCCTAACTGCTCTAAAAATTTATAAGAATCTTCATTATATATTTTAATCTCTGACATGATAATTACCTTTAATCGTTAGTTTAAAGGTAATTATATCACGTTTATTGAATAAATAAAATTATAAGATTTTTATTCAATTCTCTTATAATTAAGGTAATTCAGTAAATGTCTTTAGTTAAATTATGTCAGTAGATTTTATTCTACTTAAATAATATTCATAGGCTTCATTAAGGTGTACATTATCCGTATTTAAAGAAATCACATCTTGCTGTTCAGTGTTCTTTATTTGACCGTCTAAATTAATATCTTTCAGGTTAGATAAATTCCATCTCTCATCGATATGCATTGGTTTTTTGATAGTGTTAGTCACGGTTATTCTCCTAATTTGCTTAATAATCAATCAATATGATGAAAATGTTAAAATTTTGATATTTTGTAAGTTATCGATCATATCTAAATTTCTAACATACCTGCACGATATAGGATCATAATTAAAAGGGAAAATATCATTTCTATTACCCTCAATAATGCCCTTTTTATTGTTTATATGAAAAAATTCGGATAATACACATTGTTTAACGATACTTCTCATAATACTTAACATTCTTGAAGTAATTGGAGAATATTTGTTAAATCCAATTCTTTTTAAATGATATATTGCATTATCACTATAACCTAATATTTTCATATTTTTTACTACAAAATCCTGTAGTGAAATATTAGAAATACTGTGGTTTAACACATATTCAATTATGTCTAATTTAGATAATACTGAATATTTAGTATAATTATTAAATTTAGATTTATTGAACATATTGCTGGCAAACAACATATCGTCCCATAAGTCTTTATTTTTAATTATAAAAGAATTACTTTCTTTTATAAACATATCTGATGGATTATTCAATAACATTATTCTATAATATCCATATTTCATAAAAAAAACTCCTAATTAATAATTGTAATTTAGTTGTAACTATGTGATTAAAAGTTACAACTAAAATCTCCTATAATTGAACAACTGTATGAAATTTTAAAGATGTAATATTTGATCCAATTTTAGGAACAAATCCATAACTATCTAAATCGGGATAATATTTAAAAGGTACCCATGCCACATCACTGTAATATTTTTCAAAATCTTCAATATACAAATGATTTAATATAGTTAATTTAAGAAATCTTATTTTTCTTACGTCATATATCAATGATTTGTAAAATTGAGCTATTTTAAGTTTCTTTACATGGTCTTTTTCACAGTAAGAAGAGTTATTAATCTTACAAAATGACTTATAGATATAATTATTTAAAGTATCTCCTTCTACTGTACCATTCAGTACATAGTCTAAAATACCTACAACAGATATTGGATATGCTAGACTAGTTTTTGAATAGGGTATATGATTTAATCGATCTAATGAGCTTAAAAGCAATGGATCGTATTTCATACCTTTACATAAATCACATTCTTTAACAACACCATTGCCGTATACCACTTGTAATACAATTTTCATCTTTGTATTATTTAGTTTGGTTACTCTAACGCGGTCAGTCATATTGATTCTCCAAGTAAAAAAAATAAAAAATCAAAAATATATTTTTAAATATCTATTTTATATCAAAGATAATTTAAAAATTTTTAATTTTAACCCTAAATCTGAATCAAGAATAAAGTTGTATTCTTCTTTTCCGGTTTCTAAAAAAGGAAGCTGATGACACGATTATATATCTCTATTTAAAAGAACATAGGCTTCTTTAATGTTACACGTTATTTTTCCGTGCAGCATAGAAAAAGATACAATATTGGCGTATTTTCCGACATCATATAAAATATTAATAGGTTTTTTATACATTAAAATATTATTATTTTTATCAAGAAAATCACAATAAATATTTTTATCATAAATGTATAACATACACCATATATTTTTTAAATTAGTGGGTAGTGTACAAACAATAGATTCTTCAACACTTTTTATTGAATGCCCATAAATGTAAATTGTCATTTCTATGTACAATTCTTGAGTATGATCATCTTTTTTTAAACACTTCAAATCATTTTTAATTTTTATTAAAGCATTTGCATATACGTGTCCGTCTTGTATTATTTTATTAGAAAAATTATGAATATTAGACATTAAGTCATTTTTCCATTTAACGAATAACGGTATATATTCATTAACATTTATTTTAAAAAATTTAAATGTTTGAATTATAAAATCTATGTTTAGTAGGATTGCAGACATAAAAAATATAAACAATCTGTATTTAGCATTATTTTCAATAGATATAATTCCACACTCAAAAGCATCAATAAATAAAAGTATTACAGTAGAAATAATAAAAACATTTAATATCACTATGTTTACAATAATTATCATGATACCAAAAAATTGTACTATATTAAGTAATATGTCCATAGTAATGTCCCAAAAAAAACTAAAAAATATTATTTAAACGACAATATTTCAACAATTTACCTAATTCTTCGTAGGAAAATCTTAAATACCCGTAATTGCTTCCATACATAACAACGTCTTTTTCTTCAGATATAGAATGGTTAATAATCATTTTGCACGATGCAATAATTTTTTCATGTAACTTATCAATTATTATACATTGTATGAGATTAAATTTATTTACGGTAATTCTATATATTAGCCTAGAACTCTCATCTAGTATGTCATAATTTCTTTCTTCAAATGAATAATAACTCGGTAAACACATCCCAAGTAATTTGAATGGAATATCTACGTATAATATATCTTTATTATGATCAAATTCAAATTTACCAAAAGGTACATAATGTTGCATTTTAATATGCTTAATATCTTCTCCATTTTTAATTACGATACTCCTAAATGATTCATATAGTTCATCCACCTTTTTTAATATTTTATATATTGTAGGGATCTGATTTTCTTTTATTTTTAATATTTCCTCTAATGCAAATATAATCAGTATTATAGATGCTGAAAACAGTAATAAATAAGTAGAAATGTATCTATGTAAGATATCTCGTTTAACTGCCATAATCCCATACACGTAAATGTCAAATATTATAGTTAGTGTAGCTAGTATTGTATACCCATAAAATAATACTGCGGACATAACAACAAAAGCCATAAAAACGTAATTAACTATGTCTATGAAAACTCCCATAATAATAACTCCTGTATATTTGCATCAAACATTAAATTCTTTTTCAAAAATAGATTTCCAATTAATCGGGAAACTAACATTTGGATTACCTATTAAATCTTTAAATAAAGGAGCTATATCTTTATCTTTATGTCCTGCCAATTGACAACCAACTCTGGTTAAGAAGAATTTTAAATCCGGATTAGCTTTAACATATTTTATAAATCTATTAATTGCAGGTTTAATTTGATCTAATGTTAATTTAGATAAATTATTTCCTACCGTAGGAATCCCGTATGAATTCCCAACATGTCCTTCACCAATTCCATATTTAGCTCCAAATTTTTGTTGTGCTACTTTAGCAGCACCTTTTCCGTGTCTTCCTTGATAATTTGAACCGTAGCAAAATACCCAACCATCTAAAGGCAAAGTACGATCTAAATGATAGGTTACGTTACTTAAGCTTAAACTACTTATCATGATTTTTTTTCCTTTTATATTTCTAATAAATTAGTTTCAATTTTTAAAACTCAAACTTCCCTGCCCGTTAATAAAATATATCATAATGCTCTCCAAATTCTATTGCAACTTAAAATGCTTTTTAGCTCTACGTTTCCATTGTTATTGAAGTATTCAAACTGTTTTGTTGAATAATCATCCCCTGTTATGACTTTTAATTTATTAATATAGGTAATTTAATACATCCCGCACTATAATTTTTACTATGTGATCGCCAAATGATTTTAGCAGAATTATACCACGATCTTGTAAATTAGTTTCAATTTTAGATTCAAATTCCTCTTGTATCTGTTTAGATTGATTATGCGTCTCAATATACGGTGTTGTGTCAGAGAAAAAATATATTTTAATCATTGCTAAAAGTGAACATATAATAATTGCAATTTGAACAAATACTGGCATTAGTTTAATTCCTTTTACTGATAAATATTAATAAAACAACCCACTGTTTAAACATTATTAGTAACTCCTTTTGTTTTTCAAAATGTAAATGAATGACTCCTTCCCATTTCATAGCGATATTCGTGTCTTGGTCACTACCTAACCTCACTAAAGGGTGCTTGTGGAAACCCATACTTCTTAGGTATCTAAAAAAGTACTTAATATTTTTTACACTAAATGCATATGAATTAAATAATCAGGAAAAAATAATAATTTAATAATTAAATTGCAAATGTTCAACACCTAAACATTTTTCAAAAGAAATACTAATAAATTCTCTGGTATCTAATAACTTCGTAGAGTATCTGTTTATAAGATCTAACTCGTCTACAAATTTAAGATTTAAAATTTCATCTAAACTTTTCAACAATAATGAAGTATCAATATGTATTTCATCAAAATTTAAATCATCGTAATCCTCTTTAGTTTTTAATAATAAATATTGATAATTATTAAAAAATGTTTGAAGGTGCTCAGATATTTTTTCATTATTTAATTTAAATACTTGTAAAATTTCAAGAAATAGCATAGTTGAAAATTTACAATCAGCTTGAAAATTATTTCCAAATTTTCTAGTGTTTACATAATTTGTTCTTATCTTATAAGAACTAACTGCATCCTGTTTAAATAATTTGCATAAATCTGTAATTAATTTTGCATTTTGTAAAGCTTCATCTTCAGAATTTCCTAATTGTATTTTAGAAGTACGATCATAGTCTGTATCGGAACAACTTGATTGTACCAATGCATAGTATATAGGATATTGTACTGTAGGCGGAATTTGTGTAAAATCAGACATGATTAACCCCAAAATAAGAATAGCAAAAAAATAGGTATATTGATTAATTCCAATAAATTTTTAAAATACTAGATTTTGAAATTAAATGTTCTTTTAATATTTTAAACATATTATCAAAATAATCATATTCAGGATTTTTAATTTTTTTCATAATAATTGCACAATATTTAGAACATTTAACAATATTATAAAAATTTGAATAATTATATTTGTCTGTATTATATTCTTCAATATAGTGTTTAATTTCTTTTTCAGCTTCTGCAATTTTACATAAAATATTATTTTCTATTTCTAGTACAGGAGAAATATCATATCTACCTAATATAATTATTTGAGATTTTAAATCGTCAAGAGTGTTATTAAAAAAAGCTTCACACACATCACGTTCTCGCAAATTAGTATTAATTCTATGATTTATGTTATACCAATCTGATTTAAATTTAATAAATTTATTTTCTTTAGACCATACAAACCCTTCAAAATTAGTGATATTTTTATTAAATTCTAAAACTTCTTCAATATTATTAAATTTATGAAAATCTGGTGTAGGAATTTTCCATTCTTTACAAATTTCTACAAAATCTAATTCATTTATATATGTACCGTCTTTTTTTCTAATTCTAGTGCATATAAATTTGTGAAAAATATCATTATTAATATTATTGTATTTTACTACTACTGGATTAGAACTAGAGACGTATTCAAATATTGCATATTGTTCAATAGATTTTAACCATTTTACAAAATCTTTATATGGAAAATGTGTAGTGGCTGAAACAGCAACTTCAGTTAAAAAACCTTTTCCTGTTTTAAGTAAAACAGTACCATCTTCAAAGACCGTAGGGATTACACAAGACCCGTCTAATTTAGTAAATACATATCCTGTTGAAAATTCATCATGATTTAAAGTATTGTATAGTCCGAAAGGCTCCATATAATTAAAAAATTTATGTAAACCAAGTGATAATAATTTTCCAGTATCTAGATCAAAAGATATTCCTCTACATTCTTTTAAAAGATCATAATTTTGATTAAATTCTTTACCGTCCCAATAATGATATTTAAATGTAATTGCATTTATTTGTTTACCGGAATCTAACGTTAATCTTTCTTTCTTTTTATAAATAAAATCCATATCAAAACATTGTTTAAAATCATCTAATGTTACTTCCATAATAATTTTCCTTTTTTATAATTAATACTAATATTTTTAACAAATATTTTTAAATTTTTTTTCACATATAATGATGTTTATCTAATTTTATAATTTAAAACGTATTAGTACAGTGTGTAGTTGCCGTTGATATTAATGAAAATCCTACAACTTTATCTGCAATTGAATTTTTTGTGACTGATATTGGAGTTACCGCGATTAATTTTCCAATAACAGGAATAGTTAATTGATCTTGTAATATAAAAACCATCTCCAATATTAATTAAATCGTCTATTTCGTATTGTTTTAATTTTTGTCCATTATATATCTCATAAAAATTACTGTGAAAATCAATGATTTCATAAAAATGTCTCAAACCATTAATATCTGTATAAACTTGAGTAAGTCTAACAGATTTATTTGGGTATGTCTCACATAACAATACACCATTAACTATTTTCTTTTGCATTTTTATTACCTATAATTCTTAATAAAATATCTAAATCATCTAATTGCATTCTATCATTGGTAATATATTTTTCAAAAAATCTATATTGTTCGGGTGCAAGATTTAATGAATCAACAATATTTTTAATTTCATGCCCACACAATAATCCATCAACGCGACGTTTAAATTCAATCATGTCGCGTTTATTTTCTTTAGTTTAATTATAACGATATAAGTTTTGGAAATTTAATATAATTCCATTCTTCTATTCCATGAGAATAGTATGTTTGATAATGATAATGTCTTTCAGCAAAACAACTATTTTTAAAAGCTATCCATCCCTTAAAAGATAAACCTTCATATCTATCTGATGCAGAATAATTTATATCTAATTGATCAAGAACTTTTAAGAAAGTATCAGAGTTTCCAATATATAATTCTTTCTTTTCTGGAAGATTAACTTCAATACTATATTCTAATACATCATAGACACTATGATTATAAAACTCTAACATATTTAATGTTTCTAATTTAAAGTTCTTCTCCATTTATTCTTTCCTTATGTAAATTACTTAATAAATCGCAATCTATGTTTTTAATTTAAACTGTGTAGTTTAAATTAAAAAAAATTATTATATGTATTAATTAAATATATAATTAATAACAACCGTCTGGTACAAATGTAAATAAATCTGTTACTCTGTAGTACGAACTATACTTTTTCTTATTCAATTCTAATTCATTTAATTCAGAATATGCAGATTCATAAGAACAAAAACTTCGAGTGTGTACGTTTAAAGATTTATAATCGTGCCCTCTTCTGCATAAATTAACTAATATTGGTTTATCTTTTGTTGGAAATCTATAAATCTCCCTTTTTAAAAATTTATTAAATTCTTTTTCAACATTGTGATTAAATATTTCTCTATGCCAATCAGGTAAAATAGATAATACATCATTGACCTCAATATTGTTATTTACCAAATATTCTAATCTTTCATCATCGTTTCGTATATCTAAATTATTTTTTACACAAAAATATTCTATACTTTTATCATCTAATAAGTAATGATCTGATTTCAAATAATCTAGTACATCTTTTTTCACTTTTTCTATGCATATTAATTTGTCATCTTCTACTTTGTAAATTATTGCTATAATTGTATCACCAGTAAATGGTAAACTATATTCATCATCAAATGAAATTAAATTCAAGATATTTAACACTTTAATAGTATGCTTATATTCTTATCTATATTAAATGTACGATCTATTAATTTAAATTCTATATCACTAAAGTTTAATCGATTATACTCTTTCATGTTAAATACCCATTATAACTAACTCTTATACAATAATGATAAAAAATATAAAATTTTATTAAATTTAATGGATTAATATAAATCCTTCTTTAATTTGCATATCTTCAATAGTTATATTTTTTAAAACAACAATTTCTTTTTTATATGCATAATCAAAAATAATATCATAAGCTTCTTTCATGAAGCTGTCACTTTTATCAAAAATAAAGACACTTCCCAAATAAGACATACGATCATCTAAAGAAAATATTTCGTGTATTTTAGTAATAATTATGCCAAGTGCATCATAATAATCTTTTGGGAATCCTTTTTTAAAGGATACAATAATATCATAGTTATGATCATATTGAAAATCTTCTAAATCTATCTTTTTAAATAGTCCAAAAAATGAAAAAGTTTTATTTTCTTTTTCAAATTCTTGAATTAATTGTTGCATCTTTTTGATGATTTCGTCCACAATAATCTCCATCATTTAAAATAATTATATGTTAAATTTATAACAGATTTATTTAATTTTTCAAAATTTAAAGCATTTTTATCATATCAATGTCTAATACTATGATCAGAAAATCCTTCTAAAATTGCATCATATTCAATTTCTTTTAAAATATTGATCCATTCCGGATTAATATTTTCTTCTTTAGCTGTTTTAAAAATTTCAAATTTATTAAGATTTTGAATTCTAAAATCTAGAAGCAACACCATTTTTTTTATTTAATCGATTAATAATTGTAATTGGTTGTCATATTCAGGCAATAATGCATCACTAATCGTAACAATAGTTGTATAGCATTGAATCGATTTTCCTCCAATGCTTTTACCATACGGATCTGGAAACATATTTTTACAATAAGCACATAAATGCGTGCTGTGCGGTTCACGTCCAAAATTCTTTACAGATTTTTCACCATTAGATTTTACATAGGCTATTAATTTATCTTCATCGTTGTGGTCATGACCACAATATGGGCAAATAATGCGAGACGTTAAATATGTCTTACTCATCGTTAATGCTCCTTAAAAGCAAAAAATAAGATTCAACTTGAAATTTATCTAATATCTAAACCTCTTTTATATCTTAAACGATATAATAATTTACCATCAATTAATTTAATTTGAGAAGTTTTATTTTCAGTTTGACTAAAATAAACAAGTCCTAGATTTTCAAGATCACCTGCCATTAATACACTATCAATAATTTCTAAGTTGTGTGTGACAATAAATATTTGATTGTTTTTTAATTTAGTGAATTCTATAATAAAATTAAAAAGTTCATTACAACTTTTTAATGACCAATAATTTTGGGCATCATCAAAAAGAACAGGTGTTGAATCGTGTAATTTTACAATCATATCTTTAATACGATCCATATATTCAATACCAGATTTTTTTATTTTTATGGGTATTTCACAAGATACTGGCACTAATGTTTTAACTTTTTGTAATGCCGTTGTTTTTCCTGTATTATTATCCCCTAACAATTAAATTAACTCTTTGCAATGGTATTTCAACTGTTTTGTGAAATTTTAATGATTTGAGCATTGTTACCCTTTAATAATACGTAGATTCCTCATAAAAATTAATTTCTATATTTTTATCATCAAACATTGCTTGTTGTTTTTTAGATAATTTACCTTTACCAACAGTTAATTCTTGTAATTTTGGTAATTCTAATAACGGAGTAAAATCTTGTATATCACAGCCAACCGCAACAAAAGTTTCTAAATTATGATATTTACCAATTTCTGATATATCCACGATTTTTGTAAAATTAAGTATTAAATCGATTAAATATGCTGGATTAACACATGGGATAACTTTAGTATCGGTATTAGATATATCTAAAAATTCTAAAGACAGTTCACTTATTGGATTTAAATTCGCATTAATTCCAGATATATCTAGATATTTTAATGGTAATCCCTGCAAAGGACTCAAATCATTTATCTTTGAGTTAGATATTGTTAACCAATTTAATTTTTTAAAATGTTCTATACCGGATAATGTCCTAATTCTAGTATTATTACAATTTAAAATTTCTAAATCGGGCGAATTTAACAAATTAATATTATTAAATCTTGTATTATCGACAGATAAATCTTCTAATAGTAACAAATTCTTCAATATAGAAAAATCATAAATACTTGAATATGATACTTCTAAGTAGGTAAGTTTTGGCAAATGTTTTACTACAGAAATATCTGTTACTTTAGAATGTAATAAAGATAAACCAACTAAATCCGGTAAATTACTTAATGCTGTTAAATCTAAATTTGGTGTAAAAGAAAGATTAAGATATAAAACCTTTTCAGTATCCCAATCAATATAATTAGGAGGAATTTCAAACCCCCATGCTTGCTCCAATTTTTGTAACTGCACAGGTTTTATATATGACGGATTTAATTCATTACAAGCAGCATTATCTATTTTTAACCTATTTAAAAATTTTTGCATACCAATACTCATAATATTTACCTATAATTTTTCTTCTAGTAAATCTTTTCCATTAAGTGTAACATATCCAGGTCTTGCAGTATTAAATATGAATTCATATTTATTAAAAAATATCTTAAAATGTATTTTAATCTTATATTTACGCAAATATTGTTCAAATGCTTCATTTTCAGGTATATTAGGTTGACGATCTTCAATACATAAATCAAATGCAACAAGATTAAAATAATTAATATTTATTAAAAGTAACTCATCATAATTTTTATCTGACGTAATATCCTCTCTAAAAAATTTCATATTTTTCTCCAAAAATATTCAATGTAATAAAATCGATTTAAAACTCACATTATTTAATTCAAAAATGTAAAAGATGTAATATTTTATTAAAACTAATAACAATAAAATAATTTTTTATTGAATAGTATATTAAATTAATATTCTGCAATATCTACATTTTTTACATTATCGATATAGTATTCATATTTTTGATTTTTTAATATTTCAGCTATCAACACTGCATCTTCAAAATTACAACATGCCTCTTTATTTTTTCCACAAGAAGTATATTCTATTTTTTTATCATTAACTAATAGATATTTTTTTGGAAATCTAGAAGCAGTATAAAGATTTTTTTGAGTATAAGAAAAATAAAATTTCATAAGTTAATTTCTTTTTTTAAGAAAGGGATTATTTGCTCAATTTCATTAAAATAAATATTGTTTCCATTTTTAGAACGAATTATAATTGATTCAAACTCAATTTCTTTATCTCCTATAATAATGGAATAAGGGATTTTATTTAAGTTAGATTTTTTAATTTTTTTAGAAACAGTCTCTTTTGAAGGATCTATTTCAACACGTATATTATTATATTTTAAAATTTTTTTAATATTTTAAATCATAAAAAATATACAGATAATTTTAAATATTACATAAAATTATCTGTATAAAACAACTAACAGTACTTTCTAATTTCTCCCATATTAAGGTTAGAAATGCATCTTTCACACAAGTCAGGATAGTTTGAATCACTTCCTACACTTTCATCATGATTCCAGCATCTAGCACATTTTGCATGCTTTGATTTAGATGCTGTAATAATAGTTTCTTTATCAAAAGAATCGTATTTACTAATCATTACTTTAGAAACAATAAAGATAAATTTTAATTCATCTTTGATTGCATTTAGTTTTGAAAATAATGAAAAATCAGACGTTTCAATTGTAATTTCAGCTTCTAATGAAGAACCTATTTGTTTGGAAGTCCTTAAAATATCTAATTCTTTCGTAACAAGTTTTTTAATATCTAAAATACTTTTCCAAAAGTCATCATTAAAGCCTTTTCCAGAATACCCTGTAAATAGTTTATCATACCAAATATTTTCAAACACTGAGCCTCTAACATGATCAATTTTCCAAACTTCTTCAGCAGTAAAGCTTAAAATTGGCGATATCCATCTTACTAACGCATTTAAAATATAATAAATCGCCGTTTGTGCAGATCGTCGTGCCAAATTATTTTTATTCATTGTGTATTGTCTATCTTTTATAATATCTAAATAGATAGAGCTTAACTCATTATTACAAAAACTATGAATTTTTTGAAATACTTTATAGAATTCATAATTATCGTAGTGTTGAATAATTTCATTTTGCAAATCGTAAGTTATTTTTATAATATATTGATCAAATGGTAACATTACCCAAGGTTCAATAAAATCCTCAAAAGGATTATAATCAGAAAGATTTGCTAACAAAAATCTAATAGTATTTCTGATGTTTTTATACAAGTTAGCTATTTGTTTTAAAGAGTTGTCAGAAATACTAATCTCTGTGGTATAGTCTACGGAAGCTGCCCATAATCTTAAAATATCTGCACCATAAGTTTTTACTACCTTTTGAGGATCAATTACATTCCCTAATGATTTAGACATTTTTCTACCCACTGAATCAACTACAAATCCGTGAGCAATTACTTTTTTAAAAGGTGCTTTTCCGTGTATAGCTACTGAAGTTAATAATGATGATTGGAACCACCCTCTAAATTGGTCTGATCCTTCAAAATATACATCCGCTGGACAATATGTGTTATTTTCTAAAGCTAAAACAGATTCATGAGTTACTCCAGAATCAAACCACACATCTAAAACATCTTCAGATCTATCATAATACTTGTCATCACTTCCTATTAATTCAGATGAAGGGGTTGAAATTAATGATTTAATTCCTCCCTCTTGAATAATGTTAGCAGCTTTTTCTAAAATATTTAAAGTGTCTGGATGCAACTCTTCAGTAATTTTATGAGTAAATAAAGTTAATGGAACTCCCCATTTTCTTTGACGAGAAATACACCAATCAGGTCTATTTTTAATCATATCACTCATCTTAGCTTGTCCCCAAGATGGGATCCACGAGACATTATCTATTTCAGCTAATGCTTTTTCACGAAGATGGTTCTTATCCATGCTGATAAACCATTGAGAAGTTGCATTAATAATGATAGGTTTTTTATGCCTCCAACAATGCGGATAACTGTGTTGAATAATTTCTTTATGTAAAAGATTTCCATTTTCTTCTAAGAGTTTAATAACTTCTTCGTTAATAGAAAAAATATGCTTATCTTTAAAATATTTAACACTTTCATCAAATGTTCCATTTTGTAAAACATGTGACTTTGTATCTAATGAATAAGTTTTACCTACAATAAAATCATCATGTCCATGACTTGGAGCAATATGAACAATTCCTGTTCCAGATTCATTTGTAACATGATTACTGGAGACAACTGGAACTATAATATCATAAAAAGGATGTTGTAAATAAATACCAGATAATGCTAAACCAGTGAATTCGTCAATTATTGTATAATTAATAATTCCGTATTTTTTACATAAAGGGATTAATAAATCTTTAGCTACAATTAAATATTCTTTATCGGTTTTAATTAAAGAATATGTTAATTCTTGATTAACTGCTACCCCTTTATTTACTGGTAAAGTCCAAGGAGTTGTTGTCCAAACTACCATAAAAACATTATGCAAGTTTGCTAAAAAATTTTCATTAGTAAATTCCTTTGATACTCTAAATTTAACATCTAACGCAAATGAAGTTTTATTTACATATTCGACTTCTGCATCGGCTAAAGAAGAGCCACAGTCAAAACAATAATGAACAGGCTTATATCCTTTTTCTACATGACCATTTTTAAAAATTTTAGCAAATGCTCTTAAAGTTGCAGCCTCTATGTTATTATTAGACGTAAGATACGGATTTTCCCAATCAGCTAAAACCCCTAATCTTTTAAAACTTAAAATTTGAGTATATACTTGATTTTCTGCATACAATTTACACAAATCAAGAAATTTCTCAGTTTCAATCGTTTTTTTACCATTTAATTTCTCTACTGCTAATTCAATTGGTAATCCATGACAATCAAATCCTGGTTTAAATAAAACTCTTTTCCCGTTTAATTTTTGGGATTTTACAATAATATCTTTAAGAATTTTATTCACTGCATGACCAATATGAATATCTCCATTAGCATATGGAGGGCCATCGTGCAAAATAAATGTTTCCCCTTTATTAAAAGAAATTACATCGTATGCATTAATATTGTTCCAGTGATTTAAAATTTTGATTTCATGTGTAGGTAAATTTCCTTTCATAGGAAAATCAGTTTGTGGCAAATTTAAAGTCCGTCTATAATCTGTTTTATTTTCACAAAACATATAAAGCTCCTTAATGTAAAAGTTAAATTACTAAAATTTTTTCAAATTTATGAAAAAAATGATATTAAATGGTATTAACTATTTAATATTTAAATTTAGTTAATATCTATGTTTAAGAATTTTAAAATTTTATCAATTTCAAGCTTATATATTGGAAATTTACTATTATGATATTCCCATATTTTTTTATAATATTGATGAAAATCATTTTTCAGTATCCAAGTTTTAGCTCCATCTAATACAATATTATTATGTATTATCCACACCATTAATTGTCTAAACAAAGAATTTTCTATGTCTTCTTCAGACCATTCACAAAGATACTCGTTATTGCTATTAAACGATACTGCAATTGTTTTTAATGAATCTATATCATAAGTTATAATGTCAGATTCTATATTTAAATATTTTAAAACATTATCAACATTGAACTTATAACAATACTCGTCGTTCATAAAATTTTCCTTTATCTGCTTAAGGATTTTATTATTTTTTTTAATTCTGAAATCGTACTCAAGTTGTAATTTTTCACTAGACCTGGTTTCAGTGGCTAGATCAGCTTGTAATATTTTTAATTTGTGTTTAGCCAATTCTAAAGGTGTTGTCATAGTATTTAATTTCCAATAAAATATTAAAAGGTTATAAATTTTTATTATATTCAGAATACTGAAGTGTCTTAATTTTAAAACTTTCTATAATAAATTTTTTTAAATAAATATCACTTTTAATACATTTAAAAATGATATTCTCGTGCTTGTTTGAAATATATTGATTTTCCTTTGTTACGTGTACGCCGAAAGGGGTCAATTTAAAATGAATCTCTATATTATAATAACGTGTGTGTTTTTTTATAAGATTAATAATTAATGTATCGTGAATACCGTAATCTTCCTCGATATATTCTATGGCATATCCACAATTTTCATTTTCTTCAACTTTATAATATTGTGAATGACATTTATTAATGGATTCTATTTTATATTCATTTAAATTTTTAAATTTCTTAACCTTTTCTAAAAATTTAATAACATTTAATGGTAAAAATATTTTTTTAATTTTACCATTTAAAAATTTTTTAATCTTTTCTTCTTTATATATCATAATGATTTTAATTTTCTGTATTTTCCATAATATGAATTAAAGCTTCTTTCCAATCAACTTTAATTATTCGTTTTCTAATCATTTCATCACTATGGTTTATATGAAATTTAAGATACTTATCATTTATTTTAACTGTGTGCAATTTTTTAATGAAAAAAGTTCCGTATTGCTGTTCTTGAGTAAAATTATTAAAATAATAATTAGTAATTTTAACGTAATCATCTAGCATTTTTAATCGTTCATTACAAGACTTCCCTTTTAGATCATTCAGTGAAAATATATTATGTACAACCATGTTTATTGAATTTTTAACACAATCTAATAATCTCCAAGCATACGGAGCATATAGATGTTCTTTATCTATATAAAATAATCTTGCGTCAAAATGGGGATTTTTATATGCATTTTGTGGTAAATATTTAAGAATTTTTTTATAAAAAACTACTGAAGTCGCAGCAGGAAGTATAGATAAAAGTTTAGTTTTTCTTCCATTGAAATCAAGCTTATTTAAATTATTCCAATGGCATGTTATTTCATCTGATTGAGTGTATATAGCATCGCAATTAAACATACTCATCAATTCTTCACATGTTTCTGAAAAACATTTTTGAAGATTAACATCAAAAGGTTTTGACAAATTTGAAGTAAATGAATGAAAACTTCTACCATCTAATCTACATACTAATCTTTTACCAAATGCAGCATCATGATTGTCTGTTAAATATGAATTTTCTAAATTCTTTATATAATCACCTAATTCAGAAAATCTTATCCAATTTACTAAATTTAAATGTTTTAAAATGTCAGTATATCTTAAAATGTCGTATTCTTGAGTATTCATTTAAAAATCCTTACGATTGTCTTGATTTTAAATATAATTATTAATAAAACTGTATTTTATATTTTTTTATAAAAGCTAAAATACTAAAATCATGTGCTATAATAGATATTATCTCCATTTTTAAACAATTTAACGTAAAATTTAAAACAATTTGACAACTCCTTATTTTTTTTAAATAATATGTTTAATAGAATCTTCACATTAAAAGATAATAAGATCATTAATAGATACTACATAGAATTTAAAATCATTGCTAAGTAATAAAACTATATCATTATCTTTTAAAATACTATTTATTTTAGATATAGATTCTTTATTTATACCTAAATCTGATAAAGCATGTAGTTCGGCTATTACTTTTTTAGTAGTGCAATTCTTATAATTAATTATATTCGAAGCACTGTTAGTGGGCAATATGCTGATTTTATAAAAAGATGAATCATTGTCCGTTATTGAGTATTTATGCCCATTATATAGATTATAGTGTAATCTAATATAATTTATTGAAACACTTTCTTCACAATTAATGACATTTTTAAAATTATCTTTATTATAAAAATTATCAGATTCTTTAAGCATGTATTCTGAATACATCGATATAATAGTTTTTTTAAGATTAAAAGATACGCACTCATCTAATATTATAATATCCCCTACATATGGAATATCGTTATGGTTATCAATATCACTATAAATTCCTAAAAAATTATTATTATAGTATATTAAGATGCAATCATCTTCTATTTCATATCCATTTATACTAGATACGAAATTAAAACAATTACGCATATAAGATAAAAAATTATTTTCACTTACTTGATGATACATTTTTATCCCATATAAAAATGTTTGCAAAAACATAGAATCTTTAATATTAAATTTTTTAAGGTTGTATTTTTTTGGATCATCAATAACTTCTAATAATTTAGTATTTTCTATAATCATATCTGTCATATTATTACTTCCGTATAAAGAGATTAAACTATTTCAGTTATTTTAATAAAAGACGAATCTTTTCTATTTCTATAATTTAAAAAATATCGCACTCCAGAATTAGTGTATTTTTTATAAATCTTTTTTATAAACTTTAATGCTTTATATTTAGAATAAAATATTTTTTCATAAAAATTAAAATGATTTTGCATTATGACTGAAATATATTTTTTTCTCATATAATTTTTCCAGATTTAAAATATTTATTTTTTATATTTTTTAGTATTAAATTTAACTTTTAAATAAATATGTTTATCGAATAATGATAAATCATTGAAATATTTTTTTACTCTAGATTTAAATTTCCTAGGCAAACTACTATTATTTCTTTTATTTACTCTTTTTCGTTTTTTTCTTAATCTTTCCTCTTTCAATGTTTTTTTAGCAGAATATATCACATATCCATCTTTATTTAAATTATCTTTTCTTTTATATATAGTATACCAAGAAGAACACCAATCTAACGATTCTCCTCCTTTTTTATCCCACCCAGAATAATCTACATATTTTTTTTGACGTATAGTTTTAAAATATTTTGTACCCTTTATTAGACAATATCTAATAGCTGAACGTTTTCGTGCCCAAAATTCAACACCTGCATTATCCCCTTCTAATAATTTAATTTTAATCTGATATCCGTTTTTAGTTCCTACTACAATCCCACTTTCCCTTCTTTTCCATTTTCCGTCATCGCATGCCCATACTTTTTGACCAATCTTCATAAAGATTTCCTATAAAACTAATAATTAAACCTATTTTTTCACAACATAAAATGATGTATCATTCAAAAAGCTTTATATAAGTACTGATTTTTCGTACTTTTAATGTTATATCTAGCTTTTAAATAAATGTGTTTATTAAATATAGATAATTCACAATATTCTTTTCTTCGTCTAGTTTGAAATTTCTTTGGTAAATTACTCTCATTTCGTTTATCACGCTTTGCCCATCTTTTTTCTAATCTTATGTAATTAAGAATACTTTTTCTATCAGGAATAGTGTATAATCCATTGTCTTCTAAATTATTTTTTCTTTTTACAATAGAATACCAAGGAAACCATCTAGGAGTTCCATCATAGTCAATCCATCCAGAATAATTTGCATATTTTTTCCCTAGAATAGTACTACTATATTTCCCGTTATATCTTTCATATCCACATCTAATAGCTGGATGCTTTCTTGTCCAAAATTCAGTTCCTTCTTCATCTCCTTCTAAAAATTTAACTTTAATCTTATATCCATTTTTAGTCCCTACCACAATTCCTTCTTTTTTTCTAATAAATTTACCGTCATGAACTATCCATATTTTTTGACCAATTTTCATAAAGACTTCCTATAAATTAAATGCTATATTATGTAAATATATTCATGTATATTAATAAAAAATAATTTAATTACATAAAAATATCGATAGCACTTCATTATTAGTGGTGCATACTTCTAAACATTTTTTCTCTACATTTTTAATAATATTTACTTCGTATATTCTATTAGTAATAGAGATATATCCAAAATAATTAAAAAGTAAGTTCATTTTAACAATTTCATTATATTCTGATTTAGACATACCTATCGGATTTAACAATTTATCAACATAAAACGCATCTATTCTAAAATCATGTTGTTCGGATGAAATATTTATAAATTTTAATTTAAGCATTCCAGTATCTAAAATATTATAAAGTTGCTGTAACTGAAAAGTTAAATTAACCACTGTTTTACTCTCTAGCACTATATCCACGTTTAATATCCTCTAAGTATGTTTTTTTAATTAATGTCTCAATGATCATTTTAAATTAAATTTATTTATAAAATAATTGAATTCTATTTTTATCTAGTTCAATAAGATCTTTAGTAGTTTTTTCTGAATCTTCAAATACCATCTCTAAACATTTTAATTTATTATTTTTAATAATGTATATGATATTCTTTTTATTGGCATAAGCTAATATTCCTATGTAGTGATATAATTCTTTTAAGCCTTTTAAAAATATATTTAATGCCTCTTTTCCTAAAGAGCTGCCAATTTTATCAATGTTGGTATTTATAATAATATTTTCATTATTGTAAAAAAAATCTGAAAAATTTATTTGTAATACTAAATCACCTAACACATCATACAGCGCATTAAATTGATTTAATATTTCATTTCTATTACTATCATCACAAAAAATCATAAATAACTCCATAGATAAATACGTATTTATTTTTTTCAGTGTTAAATGCATATTTGATGTTTATTTAAAATATCAAATAGTTTCTCAATTGAAATTCGTAAAGATTTCATTCCATCATATACTTCATATGTTTTTAGCTCAGTTGCACATGAAGTATTTGACACTTTAAACAATGAAATTTGTACATCTAATCCATACATCCCACGCTCTAAACAAGAATATAAAAAATCGTATTTCCAATCTTCAAACATTCTATTAAGATTAATGTTGAATACAAAAATAAAATATCCTGAATGATTTAAAACATTTAACATACTGTGTATATCATTAACATTAATCAACACTATGCATAAATTATCATGTTCTTTTCGTATTGAATTAAAAAATCTTTTAAAAAATTACATTTTTTTATTTAAATAAACTATTTTACTCTGATTGTTTAAATTCGTCTAATATCCAATGCTCAAACAGTTTTTTCTCCAACTTGTATCATATATTTATGGAAACAACTCATATAGTTTCTCCAAATAATTTAATCAAAAAATTCAATATTCTATTGAATTTAGAAAATTCATATGTATATTAGAGTCTTCTTCGTCTACAAATTCACATTCTTTGCATTTTGTACAATGCCACCCTTTAATATCTTTAAGAACATGAATTTGACCATCTTTAATAACGTGAATATCTTTTCGTTCATATTTTAATTCAGTTCCATCATCACACTGAAGACAATATCTTATACACATTATTCAATACTCAATAATTCACATAATAACTCAAATTGATGCTTGTATTCAATTTCTATCATGTCATATTGCTCTTTAGTTATTTTAAATGAGCATAAATGAATAAAGTTTTCATTTTTATATTCTTTATATCTGTTATCAAAATATTGATCATTTCCAAGTATTGCAGTGTAATAAGTAGTTGGATCAAAAATAAAAGCATAGTAGACTGCTTTAGTTTCATCCCAAAGACTTTCTGATGAATTCAAATCCACTATTTCTACTTCTGGATAATCTATATACTTAGTCTTATTAGTTTTACAGTAATCAAAAATCAATTCTTTAAATGTTAAATTGCTTGTATTAGCATATAACTTTTTATTAAATCCACTACACTGATCTTTAATGCTATATTCAAATGAATTAGAAACTCGTACTTCAATAATGTCTTTTTTTGAAATCTTTTTGACTTGATTAACTATTTTTAGTGGATGGTATTTTTTAAAATATTCATTAATGATAATATTTACATCTTTGCATAAATTTTTATATTTTTTTAATTGTGGAATATCTCGTTCTAACTCTTTAGAATACACAAAGTTAACTACAGGCCCATGTTCATCTGGAGATCTATTACAATACGATATTGAATCATTTCGATGGTAATTAAGTGATTCATCTTCTATGTCAGAATTATTTATAAAATAATCATATAAATAATTGATTGTATATATTAACTCTATATCAGTTAGTTCTAACGTGTTATTACTATTTTTACCTGTAATATTAGAAGTATATTTTTTTAAAGCTTCATACACAGATACTTTTAATTCATCATATCCAGATTCATTTATATTTAATATAATTTTTTTAAATTGAGTAGATTGTAAAGAGATTGTTTTACTTGAAAAATCAATTAATATTTCATTAAAAAATAACACATCTAATATTGATTCAGGTAATCTATCGAATATTAGAAAACTATTAAATATACTAGGTATTTTACATAAAAATTTACCACTTTTTAATTTTTCTACAAAAACTTGAATTTCATTACTCATGTTAAAAAACTCCTATATTATTAAATTAAAACTTCCCATTGATTATTTTCGTACATAAAAATATTTAATATTTTATTCTTTTTAGCATATGCTTTTAACGATTCTATTGTTTTAAATCGAAAGCTCATTACATGAAAATATACGTTAAATTTTGAATCTTCTATAGTATCGTTTAAAGTATCTATGAACATCGGAAATGTATTAGTGCTAAGTACTTTTTCTCCTTTCATAAATAAAGTATCTTTATTTAACATTTTAATTGAACCATTGTGGTAATTAAATAGGTCAAATAATCTTTTAGGGTTACTGTAGTGATCTTTAAGTTTCTGTAAAGAACATCCCTTCCTAATGTATATAGGAAAAATCTCATTATTTAATTCTGCAGCATATGTAACAATCATTGATCTTTCATTCATAACATTTCTCTATATTTTAAATATACAATTGTCTTCAATTTTTGCCATAATCTGTCTATTGAGTTAAATCTATTTTCTTTAAATTATCAATATCTAAAGTAGTTCCTAATTCTTTAGCATAAAAAATAATATCTTCTAGTTTAGTGGTTGGATAAAAAATACGAATATTTATTGTACACATTTCTAGATATGCTAGTATTATGCTATGATTATTTTTATTTTCAGATAATGATTTATAATTTTCTCCGTTCAAATCTTCTAGGTATTCTAATCCTGTCAAAACTAATTCATTTTTAAAAAAGTTAGATATTGCAAACAGTAAATCATATCTAGTCAATAGATGCCAATTTCCTAATTTATTTTCAATACCTGTAATATTAAATACTTGTATATAGTTGTCACTATAAGGAGATAATGCCCTAGAAAGAATTAATTTTTCTATAATTTTGCTTTGTTCTGTATTATCTACATTAATTTTTTCAATATTATGAATAATTGGTGAACGAAAATGAGAATATTGTTCAACTCGCCAAGAAGTATTATGCATATTTAAACGATTCTTCATAAAATCATATAATTCATAGGTATGATCCCTATATTTTTTTGCATAATTTCCATTTATTAGTTCATGTATATTAATTTTTTTAACCATAAGTATTTAAATAATCCTAATAAAAAATCTTAAATATTTATAATATTTAAGATGTAAGAATAATAATAGATATATTAAATTAATTTGATAAATTTAAGCTTTTCACCGTTTTTTATATCCTGCATACTTTTTAAAGATGATTCATGAAAAGTATTACAAAATCCTTATTAAGTTGGCAAAGGTTTTAATTTATTTTTAAATATTTTATTAAACAACAATATCAGGAATAATTTCATTATTGATTATCACTTCTTCTTGTATAATTTCTTCTGGTGGAATATAATTTACTCTTTCTAATTTTAAAAATTTTAAATTTCGTATTTCTTGAGTTTGTAATAGATCTTTAACTTCATTTTCTATTTCTAGTTTAATTTTATTTTGCGAAACAGTTGGTTTTTCTATAATTCCTTTTAATGGATTTGAATAAAGTATATGATTTCCACTATTTAAAAAACTTATATCAAACGAAACTTCATATTCCCATACAGAAATAGTATCTAATTTCGTTTCTTTAAGTAAAATTGATTCTGGATTATACGATGATAATCCAATATTTTTGTGAATTACTGGATATTTAAATAGTTTAGAAATTAAATATTCCATAAATTCTTCAGTTATTTGATCTTTAATTATTGATTGATAATCAAAATAAAACTCAAAATCTGGAAGATTTCCAACATAGCAATGATTGTATATTTTAATTAAATTTGTTAAAATTTTTGAAATTTTTAAATCTTCAATATTATAGTCAAATTTAACTAAAACTGTTTTTATTTTTTTAAATGGCGGTTCTGATAATTCTGAAGAAATGTACTGCAAAGTATACTCATCTGAATCTAAATTTAAAAAATTAGAAACCATTAAATTCACTTCATCTGAATTATCAGTTAATACTGCTATATCTAATACCGTTCCATTTGATTTGACGATATTGCACAAATACATATTATTCTCCTATATTATAATATATTATGTTGTACAGTATATCACAATATGGTAAGTATGTCATTAAATCTTTTACAGAATATTATTTATGGCTTATTTGTGAGTTGATCTCCATAAAGTCGTATTAATCCTTTTAACGATAAATCTTCATCAACTTCTTCCCAACTCAATACCTCTCCATCTAA
>JACCEE011310657.1_pt1 | contig 111480 bp, 165 predicted proteins | sample 7449931 | NCBI WGS metagenome assembly JACCEE01 (sample SAMN15323457, study PRJNA562643) | freshwater metagenome | isolation source: river surface water | place: USA:Blue River Watershed | collected 2017-08-19
GCGCTGGAAAATTGAAAGTGAATAAAGAAACCTTTTGCGCTTTACCGTTTACTGAAATATTCTTAGGGCCCGACGGCATGGTCAAACCATGTTGTTCCTCTAATACAGCCATTGGCGATTTAAACACCAATACCATACAAGAAATACTTCAAAACGAGCGTAGCTTAGACTTACGTAGAAGCATATTACGCGGCGAGTGGCACCCAAGTTGTATTCAATGTAAGCGACAAGAAAGCCAAGGTATTCGCAGTGAGCGCGACTTACGTTTAGATGATTTTATTCAGCGCAATGGGCAAGTAGACGAGACTTTCTTTAAGTTAGTTAGATTAGACTTACGTTGGAGCAACACTTGCAACCTAAGCTGTACCTATTGCTATGAATATTTTAGCAGTAAGTGGGCAGAAATTAAAGGCATTAAAGTAAATGCTGTAGTAGATGAAAACGAACAAAGCTTGTTCTTATTAATTGAACAGCATAAGGACTCTGTTGAAAACATATTAATGCTTGGTGGCGAACCACTGCTACAAAAGCAAAATAGCCGCTTGATAGATTTAGTATCAAACAAAAGCTTTTATGTATTAACCAACTTAGCTGTACCTTTGCCTAACAACAAGGTAGCGCAGAAACTATTACAAGTACCTGACTTGCATATTGGTGTTAGCTTTGAAACAGTAGGCGACCGTTATGAATATGTACGACATGGGGCACAATGGGCAGTATTTGATTCTAACTTAGATTACGTTAAAGCACAGCGTCCAAGTGTAGAAATAGATGCACATAGCTTGTATTCAATTTATTCTGCGTTTAACTTAATTGAGTTTTACGAATACATTACAAGCAAACAAATTTCAAAAGTCTTTTGGAACTTGCTTGAATCGTCTGGGGAAAATGAACATGCCAGTGTATTCAAACTAACCAGGGAATTAAAGGATCAAGCTATAGTTGAAATTGATCGTGTGCTAGAGCGTTTCCCAGGTGCTCCGGGCATTGGCGACTTAGCTAACATTAGAACAACCTTAATTAATAACATTGAAATGGACCCTAAGAATTCAGGATTCATTGAAGAAGCAAACCGAGTAGAGCAACAGCTCAACAAAGCACCAGGCAAACAATTTAAAGACCTGTGGCCAGAATTGTACAGTAAACTATGATAACACCACATGTGCCTGTGTCTTGGGGAGAATTAATTGACAAGATTACCATCCTTGAAATTAAATTAAAGCGCATCAATGATCCACATTCATTGTCTAATGTAAAGCGTGAGTTAGATCAATTATTAAACATTGCCAAGCTGGATACACTATTAGATACAATTGGCAACTTGCTTCACGAGCTACGCGAAGTTAATATACGCTTATGGGACGTTGAAGATGCTATACGTGCTAAGGAAGCTAACAGCCAATTTGATGAGTCCTTTGTAGAGTTAGCCCGTAGTGTTTACAGACTTAACGATATTAGAGCACATATTAAGCGAACAATTAATTTATTGCTTGAGTCAGAATTAGTAGAAGAAAAAAGCTACAATGAAAATACTAACAGTAACACATTGGTCTGACTTATTTCAACTACGATTACAAGCAGAGTCCTTACGTAAATTTTGGCTAGGTCGACGTCGTTGGACCATTGTAATAGAAGATGCACACCCTGGCATAGCGGCCGCAAACTTAGAATGGTGTAAGCAGAATATTCAAATGCCAAATTGGGATGTGGACTTTATTATTCCACACAGCCCAAATTGTTTACGCAATGGCTGGGAGCGCCAGCAAATGTTTAAGCTATGCTATTCTGCTACAGCTGATGATGATTGGGTTCTTGTACTAGACACTAAAAATTACCTAACTAAACCTACCAACGAATTGTTCTTCTTACGTGAGAACAATTCTATTCCATACTTGCCCAAGTTTACCAATAACGACTTCTTTGATATTACAACAGACCATGCTAAACGTATGCTGGGTGTAACTGAAGACATTCCACAATCAGCTTCAATGACTCCTTGGGTTTTTAATCGTCAAGCAGTAGCAGATATGATTAAATTATTGGGAATTGATTTAGAGAATTGGCCCGTAGATAAAGCTACAGAGTTCACACTATATTGGCATTGGGCATATCCTAAGTTTAATTGGTTCCCGCTTCAATACGTAACTGGCTTTTGGAACGCAAATTATTCTACAGACAACATTGACATTACTATTAAACAACTTAGCGATGGTGTTGAAACGGATCCTAAAATAGTATTTTGGACGCATCATAGGTATGTTACCAATTTGGAATTACGCCAAGCCACTGTGGACATACTACATAAAGCTGGATTGGATTTAGATGTGCTTAACCAATGGAACGCAGACTTTAGTAAGTTATTGTCAAATGCGCCAGCATTAAGACATCAGGAATTTTTAAAAAATCGCCAAGGTGAGGATCCTGGATTTAACGTTGAGTGGTATCAATGAAAATATATGCTTACGGGGACAGCTTTGTAGCAGGTGATCAGGACATTCCGGGTCGCGTAGATGCTATACATGAGCACATGGAATTTAATCGTTATAACATTAGCTTTGCCAGCGTATTAGCTAAGAAGTTAGGTGCTGAATTAATTAATAGGGGCATATCCGGTTGCAGTAACTTTGTACAGTTAGATCAGCTTTGGGTCGATAGCGAACATATACAGCCCAACGATTTAGTTATATTTGGCTTTAGCACACCTTGGCGCGACCGGTTTGTAATTCCCTACGAACACAAATCAATTACAGCACCCAATAGAGGCCCAAGTATACTAAATGCTAAACTGTTTGACAATGAAGCCGCCAGAATAGCAGTAGTCGATTTCTTCTATACACTAAGCGTTATTGAAAAGCTAGAAGCAATACACGGTTTTAAGGTCATTAAATTTAATTCCTTTCACAATGTGTTTACGGATCCAATTTCCCCTGCTGATTTAAACAAATTTAAGTTTGATCGCTTTATTGGACTGCACACTCCAGGCAACACACTATTAGATGTGCTTACAGATAACTGGGGTAATCCTGTTCCACGCATATCAGACCATAGTAAATGGATTCCAGAAGTTAATAAGCATTTGTTTACAGCCAAGAGCCATCCTAATGTACAAGGCCACATTGTGATTGCAGAGTGGTTGCACAGCCAGCTAATTACAAATAACTGGATATAAAATTGAAAATTCAAATCACTGACCAATGGCTCAAGGGTATGGGCACTCAATTATGTGCGTTAAGCACATTTGTTCATGCTGGAGTCCGCGAAATTGAAGTGGGTCACATGAGCATTTACAATGCTCTAACCGAGTTTAAGCAAATACTTGGATTAGATTTAGACATTACAATAACCACAGCGCCATTGGACGATGCTATGTTTCCTGACGACTGCTTTAAGTTGTTTTCACCGTACTATAAAAAGCCCAGGACCTTTAATAAAAAGCCCTACATTGGGATAGCTTGTTATGATTCAAAAGAAAGAATATTTGACAGCAGTGACAAAGACCTTTCTTATCCCAAAAATAAACTATATCCATTGGAGAATTATGCAGATATTTTTAGCATAGTTAAACGAGCAGGGTATGATATTGTTAGCTTAGACTCCAAAGACACTACAAGAACAGACAAAGCCTGGATAATTGAAAACCTGTGCGAATGTGTAATCGGTTATGAGGGTGGCGTAGCACACTTATGTCATATGTTAGATGTGCCTTATATTATGCTACCTTGGCGTAAGGACGGTGGATTAGAACAACTACTACACTTAGACAATAAAACATACTTTCTAAACAGCGTACACGAATTGCTCAACTGGATCAATGGCGATAAGCATAAGCTATATGACACTATTAATGCACTTAACGCTGGGCAAGGGAATAATAAGTTTCTTAACGGCATGCGTGGTGTAATAATTGATGAAAACATTGGGTTGACCGACGAGCGCGGAGAGTTAATTCCAATTTGGTTTAATGACAGCGAAAAGAAATTCTTTAAAAATAACATTGTAGATTTAAAATTAGGCGGAAAATGAATAAGATAATCCCAATCATCAAAGAAACAACAGCTACAGAAGCTCCGCCGCCAGACTTAGATGATAAGCATCTAAAAGTAATGCAGGCTATTATGCCTTATGCCCGCACGACACCGCAAAAGAACTTAACTGAAGTTGTTATTAACCGTGTTACACGAAAAAGCAAGATTCTATTCATGCTATTACCAGAATGGGCGTTTAATTTCCCGCCTTACAACTTAGCAAGACTATTAAGCGTAGTCAAAGAAGCAGGTTATGCTGGAGATGCAGTAGATTTAAACGTAAAGGCCTGGCGCGATCATACTAATTGGGGCATTGACTTTGACCCATGGCATGGCAGTAAAGAATGGCGTTGGATGGGCGAAAGCTATCACACACATTTACACGAGCACATGTTGCCATTATTAGAAAAATACTTAAATTATATTCGCGACGGTGGCTTTACAGTTGTTAGCTTTAGCCTTTACTACTGTAATCAAGAACCCACGGACTGGATGGCACGTGAAATTAAACGCAGAATGCCACATATTACAGTTATGGTTGGTGGCCCACAATGTCATGCGTTTCCTCCGGGCAATGATAAACCCTATTACGACTATGTTGTAACTGGGGAAGGTGAGGAAATCATATTAAAGATATTAGAAGAAATTGAACAAAATGGTGTACCGGCCCAACAAGTTATTATCAGACAAGTAGATGGACAGCGACTAGACTTAGATAAGCTTCCGTGGGCAGATTACAGCCATTTTGACTTAAACGAATATCGTATGCCCAATGGTGTAAACGCAGAGTTCAGTCGTGGCTGTACAGCCAAATGCGTATTCTGTTCTGAAACACACTTTTGGAAGTATCGTGGGCGTTCAGCAGGCGGCATATTAGAAGAAGTAATTAGCTTAAATCAAAATTATGGCATTGATTACGTATGGTTCTTGGACAGCTTGGTAAACGGTAATTTAAAAGAATTACGTGCGTTTTGCAAAGGTATCATTGCCAGTGGAATTAAGATTAAATGGACAGGATATGCACGTTGCGATGAACGTATGGACGCAGAATATTATGATGATTTAGCGGCTTCGGGATGCCATATGTTAAGCTATGGTATCGAGTCGGGCAGTAACGCAGTTCTTGAAGCAATGGACAAGCGTGTAACTGTTAACGAAATAGAGCAAAATTTGCGAGACGGTGAGCGTGTAGGTGTAGGCGCACACTCAAATTGGATTATAGGATTCCCTACGGAAAAGCCACAGCATTTTTATGAGTCAATGAGCTTAATATGGCGCAACCGCGGCGGCCTAGATGTAGTAGCTTGTGGCCATGGTTTTACAGAGCCACCTGACACTATCCTAAGTCAAAATTCAGAAAAGTATGGCATGATTAAAGCATACTACATGAACAATTGGATTACAGGAGACTTTGCCAACAGCAAGGTACATAGGCTTATTCGTTTAATTACGTTTAATATTATGTTAGAGCATACGCCTGCTAAAAATCAATTGGCAAACTTTGACACTAGCAAGTATCACACTATAGTATTTGACAATCCAAGCGTGGTCAATGAAATTGAATACGACGAGTCTGACTTTAACATAATTAAACCAAATATTAATCCGCTTGCTGACACAGTGGTAAATGAAATATGGCCTGTGCTACGTTTACTATGGCGAACTCGCGGTGCCTACACTATTCAAGTTCGCATTACACCAGAAATGGCTCTAAACGAATTTGGTAATAGACTAGGTTGTAATTTAAATGCCACATACGATTTACGTGTAGATACAGAAGGTGCATGGACAGCCAATTTTAAGTTTGACTTTAAGCAGGATGAAAACGCATGGCGCTATCAAGACTATAGTAAAGAAACTTCAATGAGTGCTAATCGTGCCAGACAATTAGCCATTCCCGGAAGCAATGGCGAAATAGCCGATAATTGGCAAGAGAAATTACACAAGGATTTAAAGTACGTAGAAGAATTACAAAAGCTTGATCTAAGCTTTAACTATAACTACACAGGGCAAGGAAAGTTTTAATGTTGGAACAACAAGAAGAAATTAAACAAAAATTACATGCCAAACCATTTAGTTGTACATACTCGTGGGTAACGTCTTGGATTACTCGCGAAGTAGCTAAACTACCACCGGGCAGTATTGTATTAGAAATGGGAACATTTGTTGGCGGCACTACTCGTTTATTAGCATTGGCTAACCCTGAAGTAATTATACATAGCGTTGACTTAAATCAATTTGGGGACGATAATCATATGCTAGCCGAATTAAGAGAAGCATTGAACTTGCCTAATTTGGCGGCCAGCGATCTATTAGAAATACAACGCTTACATGTAGAAGATTGTGCTAATGTTCATTTACACACTGGCGACAGTAAAAGCTTAGATTTAAACAATATTAGTTTAGCATTTATTGACGCAAATCACGATACGGATGCTGTATTAGAAGATTTAGAATATGTGTGGGATAGAATGTTGCCAGGCGGGTATATATTTGGCGACGATGTAAACGAACCAAATGTGTTTAATGCATTTCAATCATTTGCCAAGAGTAAAGACATTGAATTAACACTATATAGTAAGTGCGCCCGCATACAAAAAGCAGAAAGGGTTAATCCCAATTTGCGTTATTATGCCCCGCCTGAATCGCCGGTCAGTAAAGATATATTGATTGTAAAATACAAGGAACATGTTGTATGCTAAGAAGAATACTAAATTTTATACTATCGCCATACTATGATTGGCAAGAACGCCGCAGAGTTAAAAAGCGTATAGAAGAATTACGCAAACGAGACCCATTCATTTATTAATATGTACACAGAATTAACAAAAACCGATGAAGAATATATCTGTATCATTGGCGATAGCTTTGCTGGTAACCGTAAAGACTCTACAAACGGCTTAATTTCATATGATTGGTCCTGGGTCAATTTAATTGAGCAATACAATTCTGGCAAGCTAATAGGTAAAAGCTTTCCTGGCCAAAGCTTTTTCCACCAGCGCCGTTGGTTCGTTGAAAATATGCTTGATTTTCCGCGGGTAAAAAGTACTGTATTAATATTTGTACATACTCAGCATCACAGACTGCCACATTTACAAGATATTCCAGTTACTGGCCACACGGTTATTGCAAATCGCAATGACCCTCATCAAAATGAATTATTTAAAGTTGATCCAAGTGGCTCTTTATTTGATTTAGCAAAAACATTTTATTGCAGTGGGCTATTTGCTGAAGAATTTTATAGGTTTGGATTCATGTCATTTCTCAATGAGATCAATGAACTAACGGTTAACTTTAAAAAGGTGATTCACTTATTTGGATTTGAAAACGGTTTATCAAACCAGCCTAATAAGAAACAAAGATTTTACCTAGGCAAACTTGCACAAGGTAATTCAATCCCAGTCACAACTACACTGGTATCAATGACAGCCGCCGAACGCGGAAGTAGATCTGCATTCGGCGGACCTGACGTTGGTCCCCATGTACAGAATCACTTTAACAAACATAATAATATCGAATTAGCAAAATATATCCAATGGCTAATTAATGAGTCTGCGACTGGTGAATTAAGAAATATTCCGCTGGAAACTTTTAATTTAAAAGATCCGTCCCTTGTTGAACATATAAAAAGATATAGGGAAGGCTTTGACAAGCTTTACGAAATCCCCGGCAACAAGTTGGACGAAAGATGATATTAGGTATTACAGCACAAAATCACGATGCTAGTATGGCATTGATTGATGGTGACCGAATAGTTTGGGCGGCACACTCCGAACGATATAGTCGGTTAAAAAACGATACTATGTTAAACATGGACATGGTGCGTGAAATGCGCGAGTATAGCGAACCAACTGAAATAGTTTGGTTTGAAAAGCCTTTACAAAAAGACTTGCGTAGATTATATGCAGGACAAAGTCCCTGGATTGTAAGCCCACGAGACCAATTACGCCTGGTAGGATTAAATTCATTGCCTATTAATTATGTTGGCCATCATCAAAGCCATGCTGCCGCAGGATATTATACAAGTCCATTTGAAGATGCCGCAATATTGGTTGTAGATGCTATAGGGGAATGGGACACGGTTAGCATTTGGGAAGCTCGTGGAGATAAAATGTCCAAGCGTTATAGTCGCCGATACCCAGACAGCATTGGATTATTCTATACAGCAATGACACAGTGGTTAGGATTAAAGCCTAACGAAGAAGAATATATTTTAATGGGAATGGCCGCATATGGTCAGCCTAAATATGTAGAAGAATTACGCGAAACATTTTTCTCAAAATGGGCACCACCGGACTTTAAATTACGACACAATTTACATCGTGGATGTAAGTGGTGGGAGCCTACAGATTCTAACGCCAGTAAATTTGATATTGCCGCAAGCGTACAAAAGCTCACTGAAGAATATTTGCTAGAAACTGTATTAACAATGCGCTATAATACAGGGAGCCGTAATTTAATATTCATGGGCGGTGTTGCATTAAATTGTGTAGCTAACAGTATTATTGCTCGCAGTGGAATATTTGATGATATATGGATTATGCCCAATCCAGGCGATGCTGGTAGTGCTATAGGTTGTGTGGCCGCACATACTCAACAGCATTTAAAATGGGAAGGCCCTTATTTGGGCACAGATATCAAAAGGGAAGTAAATGTTAAAGCACTTGTTGATGACCTTGAAGCAGGACATGTTGTGGCATTGGCTAACGGCAGAGCCGAGTTTGGTCCACGGGCCCTTGGCAATAGAAGCTTATTATGCGATCCTAGAGGGGCAGATGCAAAGCCTAGAATGAACACTATTAAAAAGCGTGAACAGTTCCGTCCATTTGCGCCAGCAGTATTAGCAGAACACGCAGACACATATTTTGATATGCCTGTTAAAGATAGTCCTTATATGCAATTTGTTGCACGTTGCCGTTTGCCTGAGATGTTGCCGGGCGTTTGCCACGTAGATAATTCTAGTAGAGTGCAAACCGTAACAGAACGTGATAATCCACTATTCCGTAGTATACTAGAAGAATGGAACAAGCGCACAGGTTGTCCTATTTTGATGAACACATCGTTAAACATCAAAGGCGAGCCTCTTGTTAACTCTTGGGATGACGCAATAAGATTTCAAAATTTGCATAATATACCAGTATATTGATAAGTATCCATTTAAAGGATTCCTTATGAAATATATAATAGTTTTAGCATTTGCAGTTTTTGCTAACCTATCACACGCATGGGAACAACGTGCCCCGTTGCCCTTGGCCGCTTGTAAAGTTCACGCCCCTTACGGCTTTGCTGACACTACAAGAACAGTTCAACCAATTTGTCGTGAAGCTTATCTAGTAGCGTATGACGCTCCTGTTAAGATTCCTGCGTATGTTAGCTATACATTGCTTCCACAAAATGCGCTAGGATGCTGGCCACGTACAAATGCTTTCGTTGCGGATAAGTCAGTCCCAAACGGGCCGACCCCATCGGATTATGCGGGGACTGGCTACGACAAGGGCCATGCCGCTCCGGATGGGGATATGAGTTGGAGCGAGATAGTCGAGTACGAAAGTTTCTTGATGACCAACATGTACCCGCAACATGGAAGCTTGAATCGTGGAATCTGGAAATTACTAGAAACGTCTATCAGAGGTTGGGCAGTCCAGCGGAACCAAAGCTATACAGTATACGTTGGAGCATCGTATGGCGCTGGTAACGATAGAATTGGTAACGGCGTAATCGTGCCACACAGTTTCTATAAGATCGTTATCAACAACTCTACTAAAGAAATAGCAGGTTGGAGATTCCCGCATACAAAGCCATATGTTAACTTGGGCAATGACTTAACAAAGTTCCGAGCACCTATTGCACAGATTCAAAAGGAAGCTGGCGTAAGTTTTGAATACCCTGCTGGCGCTAAAGAAGTAGCAGTTGGTTCTGAATGGCCCGTTAACTACGGTGCGCTAACAAATGCTAAACGTGCCAAGTGTGGTAAGAACGCAGAATAATCGTTGACAAAGCGGCCTTACCACAGTATAATAATTGTATAGGGCCGTTAGCTCATGCTTGGTTAGAGCAGTGGACTCATAATCCATTGGTGCTTGGTTCGACTCCAAGACGGCCCACCACTTAATATACAATATGGATCTTGCCCGAATATTATCAGAAAACATTAGCACAGGTTCGGGCAATCACGGACTAACTGCTGATCAACTTTATCAAGTATTTTCTACTTGTAAGAATGTTGAACAGTTGGCTTATACACTTCGAAAGTGCGTTGAACACTCAGGCGAAGAAGCATTTACTACACAGTCTCTAACTATTATTGAACCATCTTTAAATGATTTCACCGAGTGGCATTGGATAGATGAACCTTGGGATAAATCTTGGGGCTTTGATAAAACACAACCTGGTTGTTACATTTATGGGTACTATACTACAAAGCCAACTGGCACTGGCGATTTCTTAGACGAGGGTGTAATTTACATTGGTGAGTCACGTGCCGTAACCAGAAACTGTATGCTAGGCAGGCGCACTGACTTTAAAGGTACTGTAAAAAATAATAGACTAAGCCCATATGGATGCGGTACTGCATTTAAAGAAGCATTTGGTGCAGACCAAATTGTGAATACATACCAATCATATCTGCCAATGCATCCGAGTCTGTGCAAGAAAACTGAATTAAAGTTGCTTGGCGAGTACTATAAAAAGTATAACCGGATTCCTGTGTGTAACCCGCCACTAGATCTAGTTAGGGTGCAAAAATTTATCAAAACGTGCCAAATGTCGCCGACAACCAAGCTTTGATGCATAATTGTGTGTGGCAAAAGCCGTTATAACACCATAAATAAGTATTATGAAAAACGGATACTTATTTTTACATGGAAAAGACTCTGGGCCACGTGCGCCAGTTTGTGCAATGTCAAACTTAGTTAATAGCTTTAGTAACATTGGCGAGTTAGTTGATTTTGCCGCTTACAGTTGGGGCTACAAGCAAATATTTACACAACCATTTAACGAAGCAGTTATTGCTGAAGTAGACGCGGCCATTGAGCGTTTAACAAATGCTGGTGCAGATTATATCCACATTGTGGGTCATAGTATTGGTTGTGTCGTTGCATTGTATTATGCAACACAGCGTTCAAATTTTACAAGTATAGTATTGCTTGCCCCTGCTCACAATACACATACAGAAAAAATGCAGTTAATTACCGAATGGTCGAGAAAAAAAGCAAATGCACTATTAGCAACACCTAATTACAATAGGTCCCAAATTGAACAATTTGTTGACAACAGCGCCAATGACATAAAAGTCGTTGATTCTACAGCCTTAAATTACATGAGCTATATGGATCCGCAAGGTAATACAAATATGGTTCTTAATGCTGAGAAAATACCACGATCATTGAATATTTTATTAATAGCAGGTAGAAACGATGTAACTCAAATTAGTGTTGTAAGCCGCATATTTTTTAAAATTAAAAGGACAAGTCTGAGTAGATTCATTATAACAGATGACACACATGTCTCTGTCAGCGGAACAAATAGTTTTGATGCAATTATAAACTGGACCAGATCAATCGTTTGATTCAAAGTTATAAAGTAGGTATAGAACTTACCAAAAAAGCCAATAACAATAGCTTTAACTGGTTAGTATTTGATTAGAAAATAAAAACCGCCTCATACGGCACCGCTAGACAGGGCGCATTGGTTGCCCTGTTTTATTGACTAATAATAAGTAAAATGCTACAATAACATGATGAAGGTTATCAATGTCATTGCTGGCCCAGGGGCAGGTAAAAGCACTCTAGCGTCAGGCTTGTATCACGAAGCAAAACGCCGAGGGTGGAATGTAGAATTAGTTACGGAAGTGGCTAAGGACCTAGTCTGGGAAGGTAGACATTGTGCGCTGGAAAATCAAGCTTATGTATTTGGTCGTCAAGTACAACGAATACACAGGCTTGCGGGACAAGTTGATTATGTTATAACTGACAGTCCTGTGTTATTGAGTGCCATCTATGCTCCGGAGGATTATCCACCAGAGTGGGAGAAGGTAGTAGTAGAACTCTGGAAGCGTTACGATAATAGCGTAGCATTTCTAGGGCGCGGCCCGTGGTTCGATGATCGCGGCCGTGTGCATAATCTTCAAGCTAGCTTGGAGATCGATCGGCGGATTGCGGTGTTACTGGCGAAGCATAATATAACCTACACCCAGGTTGATTATGGATACAGTAACCCAGGTGAAGTCTTAGATGACATACTGTCGTTAAAGACCTGACTGGAGGTGATCCTAATGAAAGGAGGTGTAACATGCACATGACCCCTAAATTTATCTCGGGCATGTCAAAGCAAACGGTAGAACGTTGGCTATCAAAAATATCGCTGGTACTCTTAGTATTACTAGTCATAATGGTTACTGCAACAGCAGGTCAACCAAAACTTCCGCAAGGAAAAGAAATCCCAACACTTCAAGAATGGTTTGATAAACAAATCCATTCCTATGAAAATGAAACTTGGGAACAGCGCCTACGAAGGCTAATGCGAACAAACATTGACGCCGCAGGTGGTATCAAACAAGCAGTAGTAGACAAGCAAGTTCGTTGTCTAGCTGAAAATGTTTACCACGAAAGCAGAGGCGAAAGTTTACAAGGACAATTTGCAGTTGCCCGCGTAACACTTAACCGCCTGGAAGAAGGCTATGCCAAAACACTATGTGGAGTAGTTCGTCAAGGCTGTCAATTCTCTTGGGTATGTGAAGGTGGTTCAAGAACCCCTAGCGGTTTCTATTGGAACCAGGCAGTAGGCGTTGCATTAGTTGCAATCAACGAATCGGATAAAGTTGAAGATCCGACACGCGGTGCTACCCATTTCCATGCTACATATATAAACTGGCAACCAGCTTGGCGCAGAGTTAAAGATTCTGTGCAACAAATTGGCAACCATGTTTTTTACAGGATTAAACCAAAAGAGGAAAAATGAGAAGATTATATCCAGCCAGATTACTAGAAGTGCGTGGTACAGATACCCTAGAAGTAGAACTAGATCTTGGCTTTAATGTGTACACACGCCAAAAGATTAGGCTGTTCGGAGTTGCAACAGCAGGTAAGGATGCAGACGTTCGTTTAGTCCTTACTGAACTTTGCAAGGATGGACTTATCGTAGAGCCAATTATTACTAAAAGAGCAAAGCTTGGTCGTGTACTAGGATGGGCGTACATTGCAAACGAGTCAGGTGAACCTGCGTTAAATATAAACGAAGCGTTAGTAGATCAAGGATTGGCTACAAGCTTCCAGGTCCCAGATGACGACGAGGATGAATAAATGTATGAACCAGGATTAACAGCACGTAAGATTGCTGAGTTTGACCCTAAAATTTTTAACAAGGCCAAAGAATTACTTGCGGCCTTTAGATGGACAGAAAAGCATAAACGCAAAGGCGATGAATCATATTTGCTTTATCTTCCAAACAGCCCAGAGCGCATTGCAGGCTTTTATGAACTAACAGGTCCTATTACAAAGGAAATGGTAGATATCATGTGCGCCTTCCGCTTGCCCATTGAATATCTAATGAGATTGTCTGGAATTGAAAATCCAGTATTGGTACAAGCAGACATTGCTCGTATGCCACCTGGTGGCGATACCATTATGCATACGGACACTAGATTTACACAACGTTATAGCAGACGCTATAATATTGCATTAGAAACCAACCCCGATTGTTTCTTGTATCATATCAGTTATGATTTAGACAACGGTGGAGTTCGCGACCATATTGAACCTGGCGAAATGTGGGAACTCAATAATAAGATTCCTCACACAGCAGTAAACTTTGGTACAACATGGCGCACACATTTAATCATTGATATCATGCCTAAACACTATTATGATAGAATGTGGGAAAAGTTTCCTAATGCATTTGGTAAGGTTCCAAACGTACAAAACAAAAACGATACATTTGACCTGGATGAAAATGGAAATATGTTAAAGTATTGGACATTGTTTGATGACCTACCACATTGGTTTCCAGCAAGGACACAAGTTTAAATGAAATTTACAAACACAGACAGACTAATTGCCTACTTGGCATTAATCAGTGGCCTTAGTATTAGCGCCGTTGCAGTTTACTATTCTGTAGCAGGTCTAGTAAGCATTTTCGCCGCTGCCGCAGTACCTATTATTGTTATGGGTGTTGCACTAGAAGTTAGTAAGCTTATTGCTACAGTATGGCTAAAGCAAAACTGGCAACGTGCTCCATTCTTTATTAAAACATACATGACCATTGCCGTGGCTATCTTAATGATAATCACAAGCATGGGTATCTTTGGTTTCTTATCCAAAGCACACTCTGATCAAAGTTTAGTGTCAGGTGACGTACAAAGTAAGATTGCTATCTATGATGAGAAAATTAAAACCGCACGAGAAAATATTGAAGCTGGACGCAAGCAACTTAAACAAATGGATGAGGCTGTTGACCAAGTCATGGCACGTAGCACAACAGAAACGGGTGCGGACAAGTCCAACGCTATACGTAGGTCTCAGCAAAGGGATAGGGCTAATATTGCCAAAGATATCGAAGCCAACCAAAAGCTTATTGCTAAACTTAATGACGAAGCCGCTCCAATTCGAGCAGAAATACGTAAAGTTGAAGCAGAGGTCGGTCCGATAAAATACATTGCGGCTTTTGTATATGGCAGTAACCCAGATGCTAACTTGTTAGAAAAAGCAGTCACATGGGTCATCATTATTATTGTGTCTGTGTTTGACCCGCTTGCAGTTATCTTATTGTTAGCAAGTCAATACAGCTTCCAATGGTTTAGAAAAGAGGAGGGTAACAGCCCGTTAAGCCCAAGTGAAAACTTGCCAGCTACTGTTACAGAAACTCCCAAGGATGATGGCTTTAAGTTTTTAGCCGACTACGACGATTTGCATGAACCTAGTTTACCTGACAATGTTGCATCAGTATATCCTGCAACAGAGGAAGAAGCAGATGAACTGGCTCTGGCAAAACAACAAGCCAAAGATAGTGTTATCAATAAGTCATTGGGTGATATTAAAACTGAAATGGCTTTTATCAAAGCAGTTGACGCAGGCGTATACACACCAGACGGTAAGATTATTACAGAAGAATTTGCACCACCAGGAACACCAGGAGAAGCATGGGCAGTTTCTGAGCAACAACCAATCGTTGAAGAAGATAAAATAATTAAAGCAAACAAAGATGATGTGCTAAAACAGAAACGCAGTCGAGGTTGGTTCCAAGCTGTATTTCCAAAACGCGACGATATTAAAGGTTAAAATTGACAGATTCAAATGTTTATGTGGTAAGCCCACCTACACTTTACCTTCCAGGAGGCGGGCTTGCATTTTGTTTAATCAGTAATGACAAAGCTTGGCAAGATACCGTTGTTAACTTAGTTGAAAAAAATGTACAACATAATCAACTTACTTTCTATACAAATGAAAGTGGAGTAAAAGATCCTAAAGCATGGATCTGGTATTGGCACATTGCTGATAACTGCGACATTATTATTTGCGACATGGCCAGTAGTTCCGAGCACGAAATCAGAATGGCACTGGCAATGGCTAAAGCAGACCAGCCAGTTATCTTTAGCACTCGCACAGGCAATGAAGAATTTGTATCACTTTTAAACTCTGTAGGTATTCCTAGCTTTGAGGATACTGACGAGCTTCTTAGAATTTTGGAGTTAGCACTTGGTTGATAAAGTTCAAAGTCTCACTTGTAGCTTTTGCAACAAGCACAGAGATTCTGTTAAAGCTTTAATTGCAGGCGACAAAGCATATATTTGCGATGAGTGCATTAGGCTCTGCTTACAAGCATTAGAGGAAGAAGAAAGTCCAGGTACATTTGATGGCGCAAGCACACCAAGTGAAATTAAAGCATACCTTGATAGATTTGTTATCGGTCAGGACATTGCTAAACGTAGTTTAAGTGTTGCGGTTCGCAATCACTATAAACGATTAAGCCAAGGCACTACAGAACTTATTAAGAAAAGCAACGTGCTACTAATTGGTCCAACTGGTAGCGGTAAAACATTGTTAGCCAAGAAGCTTGCAGAAAAACTACATGTGCCTTTTGCAGTTGCTGATGCCACTACACTAACTGAATCTGGTTATGTTGGCGATGACGTTGAAAGTGTTATCCATAGACTAGTTCAAGCAGCCGACGGTGATATTAAACGTGCCGAAACTGGCATCATTTATATTGATGAGATTGACAAGAAAGGCCGCAAGAGTGAAAGCGCAAGTATTACTCGTGATGTGTCAGGCGAAGGCGTTCAGCAGGCACTATTAAAATTAATTGAAGGAACAGAATGTCGTGTTCCTGTTAACGGTGGTCGCAAGCATCCAGGAAGCGAAGCTAACATTGTTAATACTAAAAACATTTTGTTTATCTTAGGCGGTGCATTTGTAGGCCTTGATGAGCAAGTTAAAAAACGTATCACTGGTGGAACTAAAATTGGCTTTGGTGCAGAAGTTGGCACAGCTGACATTTCAACAGATCGTTGGTTAGCAGAAGTTGAACCAGAGGACTTTGTTAAGTTTGGTATGATTCCCGAGTTTATGGGTCGTGTTCCTGTTATATCAGCATTAGAAACTTTAGATGCTGAAAGCTTGGTACGTATTCTGTCCGAGCCCGAAGACAGCATAGAAAAGGAATACAAAGCTATTTTTAATATGGACGGTGTTGAGCTAGAATTTACTAGCGAAGCCCGAACAGCAATAGCTACACAATGTATTACCAAAAAAACGGGCGCACGTGGTCTTCGCAATATTATAGAACAAATTTTACTGGATATACAGTTTAATCTACCTGAAATGGCCCGTGAAGGATTAAGTAAAGTTATAATTACTGAGCAGGCCGTGGAAGACCATAAACCTGTCACAATTTACAAAAACTTAGAAATAGTTGCATGAGAGAAACCCAGAAAAAACTTAAGGGGACAGCCGTGGCAGTCAAAGACGGCAATGTAGAAAAAGCCCTACGCAAGTTTAAAAATAAAATTCAAGATAGCGGTAAGCTAGAAGAAGTTCGCGAAAGAATGGAATATGTCAAGCCGTGTGTTGCCCGTGTTGCGGCAGAAAACAAGGCCCGTCGTCGTTGGCTCAAAAAGGTCGAAGAAGACGAACAAGCAGGACGCCGTCCTTCCCGCGAAGGTCAACGCAAACGGTTATACTAAAATTGACATCTTGATTAGAGATAAATATAATTGTGTATGCTAGCGCCAGATGGGCTAGCTCACAATGTGAGGCTCATGAAGAGCTCACAATCTTAGACTCGCTATAAAAGGAGACTATATTATGTCTAATAATCTTACACTTCCATACCAAAGATTTGGTGTTGGCTTTGATCGTTTGTTTAACGAGCTTGATCGTTTAATGACTGTCAGCAACCCAGGCAACGGTGGCTATCCTCCCTTCAATTTAGAAAAGCCAAGTGAAAATCACTATCGCATTACTATGGCGGTAGCTGGCTTCACCGAGCAAGAAATTGATGTTACACACCAAGAAAATACATTGGTTGTTACAGGTGAGAAGTCTGAGGAAGACACAACCAAATATCTACACCGTGGCATTGCTACTCGTAGTTTCAAGCGTGAATTTGTTCTTGGCGAACACGTTGAAGTAAAGAGTGCAAGCCTTAAGGATGGTATGTTGGTCATTGACCTAGAACAAATTGTCCCGGAGGAACACAAACCTAAAAAGATTCCTCTTATCAAGGAATAATTAACTAGGTTGCTTGGGTGGGCGTAAAAGCTTGCCCAAGCTAAATATTCAGTTAGATACGGAAATTAAAATGTCAAATACAGCAACCGATACAGTTAGCAAAACAGAAAACATTACCGGGGTTAAAGAGCCCGAGCGTTATCGCGTGGTAATACTTAATGACAATTCTACCCCAATGGAATTTGTTATCGAGTTGCTAAAAGTAATCTTTCACCACAGCCAAGAAGCCGCAGTAAAAGTTATGTTACAAGTACACGAACAAGGTAAAGGTACTGCGGGAATTTATACATACGAAGTTGCTGAACAAAAAGCAATGGAGTCTACACAAATCGCTCGTACAAATGGGCACCCACTGGGGGTAAGCGTTGAGCTTGCCGGATGATACTCGCAAGTTAATCATTGATTTAGATGATACTTGTATAGACACGCTAACAGGATTTGTTAAATGGCTAGCCAGCCTTGACAGACTCAAGGGTGTTGAAGGCAATAAAATAACTAACAGAGAAAAGCTAGGCGACTGGTTAAATGTTCCGGACGACCTAGCTGATCTATGGATGAATGAGTTTTGTGAGTTCTCCTGGCAGTGGGGTGCATTATTTCCTGCACAAGGTGCCGAACAAGTATTAAAACACTTTCCAGCAAATGGTTGGACGGTTGTTGGATATAGTAAAGCTAGCAAAGATATGCATCGTGCTATACTAAGGCGTGCTAACCTAGAGCTATTGTTCCCAGGCGTATTTAATGAACTTTATGTTGTGCCAAGGTCGGCTAACCTTTATCCCCTATTGTTAGGTCACGATGACGCAGTTTGTGTTACAGCTACAGAAAGCGTTGCCAAAGCGTCAGCACAAGCAGGGCACGTAACCTATCTAATTAATCAACCCTGGAACTATAACTTTTCAGATATTTCAGTACGCAAGTTTAATAATTGGAAAGAAATTGGTCTCGAATTGTTGACCTAACACACCACTTCAATCAGGCATAATTATTATTATGTCATCACTAATCCCACCAAGAGAAACCGTACTTGCCCATGTAAATTGGCGCACAAGTAGATTAACAGGCCGAACAATAACACTAGGGCAGGGCCAGCCACTTCCAGCAGAACTTAACCCCGGTGAATGGGTTGGACTAGATCACCACTCGGCCCTTTGGTTATTAAATGGTCGTAGTCCGTGGCACGAGTGGGTTAGATTAGGCAACAAAGTATTTCATATGCCTAATATTGATGTTAGCTTTCTTAGCTATATTAGCCCAGCAGCCTGGCCAGAGATTTCATTGGTAGATCCTAAGTGGACACCAGTGCAATGGATTCCACTTGATATCCCTAAAATTGAACCAGATGATTGGGACTTGTTTTGGAAGCTATGGAATGAAAAGCAAGCAGACATTACACGTGGTCTAAACGAAACACAGTTTTGGAAAGGACTATGTTGCTATCTACACCCGGAAGTTGATCACACTAAGTTCAATTACAAGAATACAGTAGTAGATGATTGGACTGGACATTTCCCTAAAATGTTCCAGCAGATTTTTGATTGCTTGCCTTTCCATAGTATCGAGAAAGTTGTGTTGTGGTCAAACATCAACGAAGTAACACCGCACATAGATCCTGATGCAGTTATCTATCCCTGGCCAGATAGTTTGCGTATTATGATTTGGGACACAAACGATGGTCCTACATTCTGGATGAGCAAGTGGCCAGAGCGTACTTCAGAATACGACCCTAAACCTATTACTGTTAGAACGGGCGCGGCATACGGAGTGGGAGCCAGCAGGGTGCCTAAAGAAAAGCGCACATACGTAGACTTGCCTCCTGAAACAAATACGTTTGTCTTTAACAACGGTGCTTTCATGCACGGCGCAGATTTAGCGAAACCAAAGATTATTATGGCAGTCAAAGGTCGTCCAAAGATTAACGAGTGGCTAAAAGCATTAGAGCCACACTATGCAAAATACGAAAGCTGGATTAATAAGAAATGAATATTTTTGATAAAGCATTAGCGCCAACGACTGTAAAAACTACAGTCTCTTCTATAGCCAAGGACAGAGCTCAGAAAGCCGCAGAAGCAGTTCTTGCTATGTCAAAGAAGCTTGAAGAAAAACGAGCAGAGGAACAGCGTCTAAAAGATATTGAAAACTTTCAACGTATGGAACGTGAAAAGGCCGAGCTCCTTGAAGCAATCGAAATTGATGAAACAGAGGTGCGAATGAAAGCATTAGACGAGGGAGCCAAAAAAGTGTATTCAGTTGAGAATTTAGATAAGATTCCTAATACGATATTAACTGCCAGATATCTAGACTTGATAGCTCCTTTTAAAATATCAAATCCTGAATGCGAAGTTGAACCTAGACAAAATTATGCACCATTGATGAAATTTAAATTGCCCAGTACAATTGACTTTCAGCAATTAACAAATGATACAGTTGAAGCGTTAAAGGTTTACGGGGAATGGAATTATAGATTGCGAGATCCTGAAATGATTAGAAAGGACAAGAGCTACGGGGGTTTAGGATTGACTTATAATCCTAAACACCTAGACGGTGACACCGCCAATGTTCATGAACAGGTGCAAGGCAATCACAGGCCAGGAACCAAGCATGTTAAAAATCCTTATTCTAACCATGCAGTTGAGTCTATGCCTTTAAACAAAAAGAACAGCCATTTTGATACACTTGGCTTTGTTTATCGTACACCTGCTAGTCGTTATAAATCGCTTGGAACATTCTTAGATAGTTTTAAAAGAACAATGGTAAGAACCGCCATTCGTATCATTTACGCTGAACACGAAGGACCAGTGGGTGAGGGAAGGTATGCAGGCGTAACATGGCATAAAGATGAAGCAATGACCTGTAACCTTAGGATTAATATCCCTGTTGTTACTCACACAGATTACGTACTAGAACAAGAAGGCTGCGAACCTAGACATTTAGAAGCAGGTTACGGATACAGTTGGAATACTAACATTTCTCACAGAGCTTATGCACTAACTAGAACAGCCCCGCCTAGGATTCATATTATGCTTGGGTTCAGTTGCTGGTGGGACTTTGACGAAGAAAAGGGTGCATGGTACTCAAATAAATTTGCCGGAAAAAAGCACCCACTGGATATGCTATATGACGGGGACATCATTGAAGGCATTGAATTTTTAGAGTATTAAACAGGGCTTTAAGGCGCACTAGAGCGGTATTTAAAAACTTGGGTAGTAGCTATAAATAAGTTTATCTGCACAAGCAGATACGCATAATATGCGTGGTTAACTGGGGTAGAAGCAATGGCTAAAAAAGATATTACCCGAACCAAACTATTTAGAATGGTTCAAAGCTTTGATGAGCACGATGCTAAGTTTAGGCCCACGATTGCTGATTGTCGTGAGGCATTTAGAAACATTAACCGCAATGTGTTTAATAACGAGCTCCGCATGCCAAGTTTTAGATTAGTATACACTAAAGCATTTTGGGGCGAATGTGCCGGAGTGCCTGGCGATGTAACTAGATGTACTATTAAGATGAATAAAAGCTTTTTAAGCAAGAGACTATTCATTTATACAATGGCACATGAAATGGTCCACCAATGGGAATGGTTAACACACGAACACATGACACACGGCCCAACGTTCTTTATTTGGAGAGAACAGTTAGCAAAATATAACATTGTCCTAAGCAGATGTTATAGGATAAAATACTACCGATTAGATTAACATAGCTGTTTTAATGCAGATAACTATTTGCATGACAAACTTGTTCAATCAACACAATCCAAATGCAATAAAAGGCGCTGGCCCAAGCGGTACGCGAACCGGACTAGGTGATTTAAATTTACAAATGCTAGCCGCAGAGTTGGCACTATCTCAGATTGGCAACTTTGAACCGTTAGACTATAAAATTGATACCTACGGAGTTGAAAGTGTTATCAATGAAAAGTATATCGATGATTGGGTTGACTATCTACCACGCACCGATCGCCCAAACAATCGCAAGGCACTTACACTTTCTACAATGGAAGGTTGGGACCATAAAAGTGTTCCTAGTCTAGCCGAAGCAACTCAAAAACTAGGCCGCCCTGTTCGCGAAACAGAGTTTAATATACCAACACAATTATACAAAGATTGCGATAGAGCCAATGGCGGAATCAGCCTTAAAGATTTTCTAGACGAATGGCAACCACTGGGTCGCACATTTATTGTCAACTGTGGCATCGGTGGATATTTTGTTCCGCATCGTGATCATCCAGGCATGCCAAGGCCAGTATTTCGTTTAGTAGCATTTCTAAAGAATGTTGGGCCGTATGATTACGATTGGTTAATGGATGACCGCAAAGCTAACATTGAATTGGGGCGTGTGTATTATGTTAATACTCGTATGACACACCGTACAATATCCTGGGTCCCAGATTCTTGGCATATGATTGTAAATGTGCCAATGACCCTAGAGAACGTAGATAAAGTTCTTAAACATTTACAACATAGACATTAATATGAGAATTACAGTAGGTGCCGGAGATTTTTTAAAGCAGGTGGATATAAATCTGCCTAAAGATAAGCAACGTATCGGAGTAATGTTAAGCGGTGGCGCAGATTCAGCTGTGCTATTATATCTGCTTTGTCTAGAGCGTAGGATGGATAAAAGCACACAGGAAATTATTCCTTTTACTGTTGCCCGTCCCGATGGCGCATGGAACTATGTTAAACCTATTGTTGAATGGGTGCGAGAATGTTTAGGACTTACTATAGAACAACTGCCGGATCCTATACAAGTTGGCGACCCCACAGTTCATCATAGTCAGCAAGGCCGCACAGGGGAACGCGAAGCTCGTTCCAAGTATGGCATCGAACATATCTTCTACGGTAGTCAAGCGCACCCCGATAAGGAACTTATTGTACTACCCGGTGAGTATCCCAATCGTCCTTCTAGTGTAGAACTACCCGGTACTACTTGTCCATTTGCTTTAGTTGATAAACGCCATACACTAAGCCTGTATGATATATTTGATATTTGGCCGCTCATTGAGTTAACACATTCTTGTACTGCACGTACAGAAGGGCGTTGTGGTGAGTGCTATAACTGTAAAGAACGCGAGTGGGCATTAAAGGAACTAGGATTTCAAGACCCTGGTTCAATGTAACGTTTATTAAGAGGGATATCAGACGCAGTTTTGCACCATTGTCTTGGGCATATAACTGGACTGTCTAGTAAATCAAATGTGTCAATTCGTCCGATCTTAACGGTCCTACAATTTGCACCATATGCATAGCCGTCAAAGCTGATAGTTATGCCTGTGTTTCCTGCGCTACATTCCCAGCCTTTAAAACTATGCTGTTTAGTGTTAACCAAGTCAAATGGATTATCTAAAATAGATGTTGATCCATCATCGTATATAATATCGGAAACGTTTTTAAAACCAGGCAAGCGTTGTCTTGGTGGTTGCTTACCTGTAGCATGTATGCTTCTGATATACTCAACTTGATCAGGGTGGTATTCCCATGGCTGTCCATCAGTTGCGCCACCAGAATGATCTGTTAAAATTTTTGCATTAACCAATGCTTGTAATCTAGGAGTCAATTGTTTGTACATATCCTGCACACGGTGCCAATTACCCGGATCACACATCATGTTATAAATTACCTGGACATTATTATCCAATAGGAATTCACCTAGCTCATTTACACGGTCAATCTTAGTCCACTCGGCGTGTAAACTCATTGTAATTTTATCTGGTAAATGATTTAGATTCTTCCACCAATCAAAGTTTCGAGAACCATTGGTAATTGTTTCGATGATAGCATGAGGGTGTAATGTATCAACGATTTCTTCATACATTGGATGAAGAGTTGGCTCACCGCCGGAAATAACAACTATCAACGATCTTCCTTGTGCATGTTTGTTAATCAGTCTATCAAGGAAAGTTCTAATTTCTTCGTCTGTTGGATATCCAGGTTTACGGCCAGCTTTGTAGTCTCCGCTATGCAAGCTGTTTGGACAGTAGTTACAGCGAAAATTGCAAAAGTCAGTCAGAGTCCAGTAAACATACAGTAGCTCTTGTCTGCGTTTAATTTCTATAATTTTTTTCATTGTTTTTTTGAGGTAAAAATACTAAGTCCAAGTTTACTTTCAATACCATATCGTTGTATTGGTGTGCTAACATGTAGACGATTTCGTGGAAATGTTATTGGGGTTCCTGGCGTCCAGTCAAACATCTTATCAACAGTAAGACCATAAAAGTTACTAGAGTTAAGGTGAGGGCAATTATCAATTAACCAACCGTCTAAGGTATGATGTTCAATGTTGCCAACTGCCGCATAGTCCTTGACTACTGTATTGTATTCACTTGGTTCGTCTGGACTTCCTCTCAAGAAGAAAGCCGCATCGCCGCTCCAAGTTTGATTTAAAACTATCAACTTATTTTTCTCTGGTCTAGGTTCAACGCCGTCTTTAAAAGTCATTGCCAATGGAAAAACAAACGTTTGCCAGACATAATCGGGTCCTCGTTTTCCAGTGTCTGCGTGGACTCTATAACCAGTATTGGTTAAGAAGAAATTTCCACCGTCCCTTTCCCAAGTGCCTTCTCCTAGCTCGTTATCAATGATTGGCTTTACAATTTCCATGGCAGCATCTAAGTCAAGTCCAAATGTCCTACCGGGGTACTCTTGTAGTTGACTATTGTTTGTAAAGCATTCAATGAGCCCTAATAACTGATCTTCGGTTAAGGGTGTAAGTTCTTTTGGTCCTATCATATAAGCGGAAATTTTCTGTTTAATTCGCCAACAATTTCGTCATGTAAGCGTGTGAACTGTGATTTAAAGTTTCTTTCGATGCGTACTAAGTCGGCCGACTTAGGAATAGCAATTACTAACGGATTACGCATGGTCCATGCCAATGCAAGTTGTCCAGGAATATAACCATAGCGTTGTGCTATATCAACAAAGCTATGATCTTTAAAAATTGTACCTTTACCTAGTGGTCCCCATGCCATGGTAGTTACATTGAATTGATTGTTCCATGGCAAGACTTTTTTCTCTGGCTCTCTAAATGTCAGCGAATATTGTATCTGGTGTGTAGCTATTCCAGGTTCAATACCTCGGCTTTTTTCAATCTCAGTCCACGTGTTTAACCCATTTAGATTAAAATTGCTAACGCCATAATGCTTAATTAGTCCTTTGCTTTTTAACTCCAACATTGCATCAACTACTTGCTCAATGGGCATTGGACCCTCCCTCCAATGTAAAAGGTAAGTGTCAATGTAGTCACAACCCATTCGTCGTATGCTTCGCTGACATGCGTCAATAACGCCTTGTACAGTTAATGCATTCTTTGGAAGAACTTTTGAAACTATATGCAATTGATCTCTGTTGCGTGTTTCTTCTAACACCTTGCCGATTAAGATTTCAGTCTTGCCATCGCCGTACATTTCTGCGGTGTCAATGACACGATATCCTACTTCAATGGCGTGCCTAACTGCTTTTAAGTCTCGGTTCCATTGCTCGGGTTCTAGGCTGTTTCCAATGTTTGAAGTTCCAAACCCAATTTGTGTATTAAAGTGGTTACTCATGCAGATATTTATGTGCTACTATAACATCCTGCTAACCCTGTTGCTATTATGCAACACCACATTTGACAAGTGGTCCTGTCTGTGTTATAATGTAACCTTAACAAGGAGGAAGTATGCAAGCTAAAAACTTTATAAGCAAATATACAGCCAGTAATACTAAAAAGGGACAAGCAAGTTTCTATAAAATAAAAGCTACAGAAAAATGGGTAGAATATATGCTCGATATTACAGATATGGGCAAAATATTAATGACATTATCTTTTAACGATAAAATGCGTATGCTAGAGGCATTAGAGATAGCAGAGCGTAAACGAGATTATATGTTTAGGCACCCAAATTTTAATTATAAGCAAGCAACAAAGTGGTTCGAGCTTGCAAAAGACTTGCCTAAAAAGTAAGCAAAGTTGTTGTAAAAATACAACAACAAAACGGTTGACTTTTGGTCCAAGTTACAGTATAATATTCACATGAACAAAGAAGAACAGGATTACGAAATGTCATACGATAACATGATTGAAACCGCAGAAGGCTTGTCTAAAATGATAGGCAAGGTGTTCACTTCAGTGACCAACACTGGACGTGAAATGATTTTTGAAAACGCCACCGAGCGTTTTGTGTTTTCTCACTATCAAGATTGTTGTGAGTCTGTGGAAATCTATGACATCGTAGGTGACATAGAGGACCTAGCTAACATGCCTATCTTGGTAGCAGAAGAAGTGTCGGGGGAAACTCCAGCCGACTTCGAAGCGTCTGAGTCTTGTACCTGGACTTTTTACAAGTTTGCAACCTTTAAGGGTTGGGTGGACGTTCGTTGGTTGGGTGAGTCTAACGGCTATTACTCTGAATCAGTTGACATGTTCCACGAAACATTTTAGGAGGTCATTATGACCGTTACTGTAGCAAGGATGAAAGATAGGTTAGTTGAAGTTGTCCGTGTTTCTGACACGGTTGCTTTTTCAACTGAGCGCGGCTGGGTAATGGTCTGTTTTGACTTTGAAAAGCCCGAACGCAAAAAAGAACAATTTAAGTGGGTGCCTGCAAGTACTCGCTTTGAATGGGTGCGTGAATTCGCATTTTAAAAATGAGATTACAAAAATTGGATGGGCGCCATCGCCTGTACAAAGAAGGATGGCAATACGGTTATAGGTTCGAAGGTTACGGCAACCATCACAAAGACATCAGCAAAGTTGAAAAACTGTTACGAGAAGTTGCTGGATCACAGTATGACAGAAACCCTCAATGGACTGTATTCTGGAGCAAGACTGTTCATAAAGATTATGGCAGGCTGTACTGGATTGGCGTCCGCGACAGGGAACTGGCAATGATGCTGAAATTAGCAGGATTGGATCAATGATGGACCAGGAACAGAAAAAGCGTTTCCTTAAAGAACAAAAACTGCCGATTGCGGAAGCATGGGCCCTTGTGGCCTTTGCTGACCGCATCAATGAAGGCAAGTATGTTAAGTTTCCCGAGCTGGATCAGGAAACAGGTAACGTCAAATTTCATCCGAACCGAGAACTGATTAAGACACAAGTTGCGTTGGGGTTGCCTAATGTTACTGATGCAGACCGAGAGTTTGGTACCAAAATGGCTGATCATTTTCAGGGACTTGCATTTAGTATGCTTGGTGGTCAGACAAATGATTTTGATCAAAAGATTATGAATCTGATTACGCAAGAAGATGTTGAAGCTAACATGGGCATGGCTTACATGGCATGCCTTGGAGCACGTTATCATAAAGAAGTTGCTAAGGAACAACATCAAGAAACGATGAATAAGATTGTTGCTACCAGTATGCATCAAGGTGCTATAGGACAACATGTTAGGCTCATGGTGACAGTAATTAATAAATTTGCAGGTAAAGTTTTCAATGGTAGCGTTGTTCGTGCTACTGATGGAACTAACTTGTATTTTTGGACTAGTTCAATGACCATTGATATGTGGCCCGATAACCCCGAACAGTTTCCTATTGTTGGGGTAGTTAAGGCTCACGGTGAGGATCGTGATGGAGCTCAAGAGACCCGCTTGACTAGAGTCAAGATTGCGATGTAAAACTCTTGATCCTTTAATCCCGCTTCGGCGGGATTTTTTTTTGACTAAACAGTTGGGGTTGACATCGATAACTAACTGCATGTACATACCAGCCCATATTATTGCTAGCGTTAAAAACGCAATTCCTGTTTATAAAGATTGGCCCAAAGAAGGGATATCATATAAAAGTACCGTTGGGGTAGCAACCAATCCTATTGCATTTTCTCACGTCATTGATTGGTATTCAATGATAACAAGCAAAGTAGGTGCCAAGGAAATTTATGCGGCCGATGCTAGAGGATTTATTTTTGGTTCGGCTACTGCTATTAAAACACATTTACCCTTGCACGTAGTTCGTAAGCCAGGCAAGTTACCGGGTCGAGTATGGAGCCAAGAATATGAACTAGAGTATGGAACAGACAAGTTAGAGCTTTCACAATCTGATTCTGTATATGACAGGTCTGTAATTATCATTGACGATGTACTTGCAACTGGTGGCACAGCAGAAGCTATCTGTAAGTTACTGCATAACAATCTTGGTATTGCTTATACTTCAATGACTGTAGCAGTATTAATAAATTTACAATTCCTTGGTGGCGAGTCTAGACTAACCGAACAAGGTATTAGAGTGCAAGGTATGCTAAATGAGTGATTTAATTTTATTTGCTCTAAAAGACGAAGCACCAAACCTATTTGAAGAGTACGCCAATGTTCATTGCATTGGTGTTGGTAAGGTAAACTCTGCGATCAATACTACTAGGCTTTGCAACTTATACCATCCCAAACGCATTATCAATTTAGGTACAGCTGGTGGCATTAGACTAGGACACGGCATACATCGTATCAACACAGTTTGGCAACACGATGTAAATTTAATGGCATTAGGCATGAAGCCAGGTATTCACTTCAATGACCCAGAAAGCATGATTATTATGCCAGGCGCAGGCAGGACATGTGCATCCGGGGATATTTTTATTACAGAGCCCAATAAGCTAAGAGTTGAATGCGATGTTGTTGACATGGAAGCATACAGCGTTGCCAAAGTAGCAAACAAGTTAGGACTTGATATTGAAGTGTGGAAGTACATTAGCGACCCAGCAGATGCTAGCGCAGGTAAGACTTGGAAAGAACAAGTTGCTGCCGGTGAACCTTACTATAGAAAAGTTCTAGAAGACCTTGGGGTTAAATTGGAGAAGAAATGAAAATAGCAAGCGGATATGCTGAAATGTTTGAATGGATGGATGGAAATCCTAACAGCGAAGATCGTACAGGCATCACGGTTGCTTTGTATGACGGTGATAAAATTAGACCAGCACAACCACATGATGTTCCCATTGGTGTAATAGGCGGAGATAATACTAGCGTTGCGGCAATTAGTAACTCCAGTCCAAACGAGTGGCACGGAAAACATCTTAGAGATGTTGCTGGCCGTTTGTTGTGGGAAGGGCAAGTTATGGTTGAGTGGGTAAGAGACGGTTATCGTCATTGGTACGAAACAGACCGATTACCTGAAGGTGTTACTATTCCCCCTGATGCTACTTACTATCATGAGTGGAATGGCCATCCACTACACAGAGAAATACTATCGGAAGAGTACAAACAGCATCATGGAACATTGCCGCCTTATCTTCCAAGATGGGAAAGAAAAGAATGGGGCATAGTTGTATTATTGGGCAGAGCAGTTATTAGAGAAGGAAGCGTATGCAATCCATTATGGAAAAGATTAAAGCCCTTGGAAGGCAAGCTTGGTGGACAGGACGTCGCAGAGTGGTTAATCCGCTAAGGAGAATGAAAATGTCAAATTTAAACGATCAAGCAACTATTATAGTCATGGGTGCCTTAAAGGAACTTATTAACAATAGGAAATATGCTTATGTTAGCAGTACCAATTACTCGTACTCACACTTAGAGGATCCGGGAAAAGAGATGGTTATTAATTTAGTACAGTCTGTTATACCATTACTAGCGCAAGCCCGCGACTTACACATTAAAGACGAAGCTGAAAAACTAATGCTCGATAAACTTAGCAAGTAAGTTGGATTAAATACACTTATGCAAACAAAAAACATTTTTGCCGATTGGGGCACCGAATTCACTGACATGAGCGATATCTTTGAACAGGATATCCGCGAGTTGCGTAAGCTATTATACGAACGCAAGATGTTAGTTCTCCATGCGCCAGACTGGGACAAGATTACCTACTGGAAGTTTTGCACCCTCTGGGGAAGACCGTGGGACGCCATTGACTATCATCGTAGTACAGAAAAGTGGGAATTAGTAAAGGACCCAAATGATCCATTACGACCACGATACATTACATCAATGAGCAACAAGATTAGTGTAAGACTAGCAGACAAAGAAATGCCTTGGCATGCAGATATTGCTAATCGTGTTGACGGTGGTATCCAATTCCCGCATCGTATCATTTATATGAAGACTGTTCCAAACCCCGAAGCCGGGTTTACAGTTTGGCTAGACATGGAAAAAGCATACCCTGAAGTTCACCCTAAGCTACGTGAACGCTGGGAAAAGCGTACAGTTATTCAACAAAACTGGCACCACTTAGGCAAGGACATTATTGAATGGCCTTCGATGAAACAGCAACCTATTACAGGTCGTTGGAGTCCACGTTGTAACTATCACGGCACAAGCGACTCTTGGATTTTAGATACAAAGCTAGACGGTAAGAGTATGGGTACTGGTATTGTCGAAGAACTCATGGAAGCAATGGCTGAGGTTCCTGATTGTGTTTATACACATAAATGGGCTCCAAATGATATGGTATTATATGATAATTGGCCATTTGTACATCGACGCACATTCTTAAACTTAAAAGCAGAAGACGAGCGTCTAATGTGGCGTTGCAATATTGATCACGATGTAAGTTTAAAAGATGCTTTTTGATAAAAACTACAGAGTCATTGCACCAATAGATCAAGCATTGCTTGATCCGATTACTGATGCTTGCCGAGCTGTAGCTGATTGGTCCAATGGCAAATACGATAGGTTTGAAAAAGTACTTTCTTCTGGTAAGCTAGTTGAATACCCTTTTCCAATCTCCAAGCCGGAAAAGAATTACAGCCAAGAGCAATTAGAAATACTAAAAGCAAGCAAGCCCTTACTTGACTGGATCATGTCCCTTCCGCAGTTTGTTGGCTACAAATGGATAAGGGGCGAAGTAGCTACTCTGTTGCCCGGAGTAACATTAGGTTGGCACAAAGATCCACAATGGTTCCACGATAATTGTGTTAGACTTCATGTGCCTATAAACACAAACGAAAAATGTGTTCAGTTGTGGGAAGGTGAAGAATACCACATGGAACTTGGCTACCTATATGAGCTAAACAATAGGGTCATGCATAGTGCAACCAATGCTGGCACAGAATTTAGGACGCATCTGATCCTAGATATCATGCCAGAAGACACATGGAAAGAGGCTAGGGCGAATAAGGTAAACCCCATCGCCCTAGTAGATGAACCAGGAAGTTATTCGCTCTAGGCTTCTAGTTCGCTATCCCAATACAAGTAATCCCTCCACGATTCGTGGAGGTTCTTGTAAGGACGCTTCTTACCTTGAGCATACAAATCCCAAGCAGTAGGTGCCTTAGGCTTGTTGATCGGAAACATTCCTGCTTCTTTAGGAAGCAATGAGCCTTTCCTGTGGTTGCAAGGACTGCAAGCCGCAACAACGTTTTGCCACGAACTGATACCACCATGCTTGCGTGGAATAACGTGGTCAAATGTCAAGAAGCGAGCTTCGAACTCCTTACCACAGTATTGGCAAGTGAATGCATCTCGTAGGTACACATTGTATCTGCTAAAGGTCGGTGACTGGTCTCTACGGACATAATCTTTAAGGGCCACTACACTAGGCAGTTTCCAAGATTGGTGTCCGCTATGAACCTCGACATCGTATTCTTCGACCACATTTACACGGTCGGCAAATACTGCCTTAATAGCTTCTTGCCATGTAATTGTACTCAACGGGTGCATGTGGACCGGTTGGAAGTCAGCATTTAGTAGTAATGCTGGGTACTGATTTTCTGCGATCATAGATTGAAATTTTGGCTGTCCGAAGTACTTATCAGACGTGTTAATACAAGTTTTAAATTATACAGAATTTTGAGCAAAAAAGCAAGCGGCTTTGTGCTAAATATCTGTGAGAGAAAAACATGCCAAAACAATTCATTCAAAAACTTGTCATGGTCCGACCCAACACTAGCGTTGAATACCACTTTGACGTTAAATCGGTCCAATACATTTGGAAAACTTATGGCCGAAATTCTGGCCAGCCCACTCTATTGTCAGAAACGCACGAAAACCAAGGGACTACTTTTATCATTACAAGAACCTGGGAATCGTACGAAGCGTATCAGAATTTTAAAAAAGATCCTGTTATACTTGCATCTATTGGGGAAAGCGAAGCCTACAATGCAGAAAACGGGATTCTGACGCAAGACGTGTCAGATCTAAACCAAAATGACTAAATAAAAAAGCAACAGGCCCCCGACGGATTCCTGTCAAGTCATAAATAAAAGCGATGCACTTTTGCTAAAGGATATTTAAAAAATGTCAGAAATTACATTTACAAGAACTAGTATTCGTCCGAGCGTCAACACAGCGTGGTTCCAGACACCTCAAAGCGTTCTAGACCACATCAATTCTACATACAGAATGCGTGACGGGGACTTACTAAAAACTGAAGTTATGCTATCAGACGATAAGCTAACTATGTCTCTAATCAATACATGGAGAACAGCTGACGCACATGCTGCCTGTTTAGCTGACCCTGTTATTGCTGCCAATATTGCTGCCATGGATGCTTACAATTCACAGCACAATATTCAGGTTATCTTAGGTTAATGAAAGGACTATATCATGGCCGTAACTAAAACACTCACAATGGTAAGAACATCACCAGCAGTTCCTTTCCCGCCACTTGACCCAGCCGCACGTGACCACAATCGTGTAACATATGGCGAAACTGGTAAATCTTTAGGCTTCTCAAGCGAAATCAGCCCTGACCGCTTAACACTAACAATTAAGAGCTCATTTGTTGATCAAGCAACTGCTGACGAATACACTAATGATCCAGTAAACGTAGCTGTAATGCAATCAACAATGGCTTATGCCGGCGCTAACAACATTACAGTTATTCAATCCTAATTTGATTTGACTTGACATAAAAAAGCCCTCTTTCGAGGGCTTTTTCATTTATCTAAAACATAAAAGCGTTGTAGTATCCAGTAGTTAATTGGACTCCTGAATTCAAGTGCATACCTACCATTCTCATATATCTTAAAGTTTTTTCCAGTAACTTGTTTTGTTTCAGTTCCGTAAAACTTACACTCCTTAGATAAGATATCACCGTTGATCCAAAACTTCATACCAATGCGATCACCAAATTTCATTAAATGAGGAGCCATTGGACCTTCTTGTACTGGCCTACCAGAATTATCTTTTAGGCCGAAAGTAGAAGCTACACTAAATTGTCTCTTGGATGGCATGAATACTGCGGCAATGTTAACAATCTCAATGCCAGAGCGTTGAACTAGTTCTCCTTTATTGTTTACCAAATCCTCTAACTCGTGTTTGTTTGTCAAGGTAATGTTTAAAGAGTGCGGTAGTGAAAAGTCTAATCCGTTAGCAGGAAAAAGTATTTCCATCGTTTGACCAGTTTTCTTTTCAAACACATAGCTTTTTAAATCTCTGCCGTCGATGTCAATATTAAATTTGGGTTGTGCTTGCCCAAAAAACATGCCAGTAACTGCAACAATAAAATAAATGTCTTCGGATGTTTTTGTCATAGTTGTCCTGTGAGTCTAGCCATTACTTCTTCAGTTGTGCCTAAGCTATCAACTTCTGAACAACCTAGATTGTTCTTGATCATAATAAATTTCATAACAAGAGGATGTGCTCTCCAGAAGAAGTCGTGTGCTCCTGCAATCTTAGGGCGCACAGGGCAATCAAAAATTGCTGCCTTGTTCCATTCGCTATTTCTTCCCATTTGTCTTGCATTTACATAAGACAAAAATGTTTCTGGCATCCAGCTCATAAAGTTCCAAGGATGCCCGGGCGCCGACCACTTTGCATGTACAAACTCTACTTCGCTAGTAATCCAGCAATGCTCGTGACAAATACCGTCGTCATCGACTAGCTTGGTATCCTTATAACGATTCCACATATAGTCCGAATTGTCGTCGGGAAAGAATTCAAAGAAGCCTGCGCCACTAACAATAAAGCCACCACGACTTTCAGCATATTCTCTAGTAGCTCGTAATGCCGCTGGGCCGCCAGTTAATCGAGTGCAATTTTCTCTGCCTGCTTTTAAAATCCTATCAACAAACTCTGGTATAGTTTCAACATAGTCTACAGCTTCGTAGCCATTTTCTCTGCACCATTTATGTGCCCACCATGCATCTAAGCTATGCAAGTCTTGTGCCTGATAGATAACAGGAGTGAAAGGAATTTTATTTCTATGAAATGTCTTTGCGACCCACTCGCTGTCAATACCACCGCTCATTGAAACAAATAGCGGGCCTTGCTTTCCGTAAGTTTCGTAAATGTCCATTGCGGCATTGTCAGACGCTTTGGTAACACTTAGTATTTGTGCAGGTGATGTTGGACACAAATATGCATCCATCTCAGACTCTGGATAAGGATTTTCATAGCTACGATTAAGACGATACTTGATCCAACCATCCTTGCCAAAGCCCGGCAAAGCGTCTAGTTCTTCTTTACTTGGATAATGTTTCATGCCCAGTCAATTTGATAATTCATAATATGATGCCTGATGAATTCTTTTACATCAGGTTGATCGATGTATAGCAAATTATAATTAGAGTCAACACCAAATCTTGCGTTTGGACGAATCTCTTTAGGTAATGTGCTAACGTCTTGTTTGTTAGTAGCAACACCCATAGATTCTAACTTTAATTTAAAATTCTTGTAGTAGATGTTTTTATCAACACTATAGATGTATTCACGTGCCGCCCACTTGTAGCTTGCGGCATTGTGCTTAATCTTTTGTCCGTTGTTATTATTGGCCATACTCCATAGTTGATAGTTGTCAGCATTAAACCAGTTTACAATTCTATCAACACACTCTTGGACAGGAATAGTATCGTTGAAGTATACACTTCCTCTAACAGCACAGTTTAGGTACTTTACGTTAAAGATGAGCCACCAGAAAAAGTCGTGCAAACTGCGAATAGGTACATCGGTAGTTGTAGAGTTTAGTGCATACTTCTCATACAGCAAGCGACCAAAGTCTGGATCGGGTTGATCAATAGAAACCCATGGCCAACCCTGCTTGCGAGGAATTTGGAAATATGCAATCAACAAGTCTTTGAACTCACTAAAGTGAACTTCCGGATCTGTTGCTCTGTCAATAATAGAAGCAATGTGTGCTCGGCTTTCGGCACTCATTTTACCAGCATAGGATTCCCAGTTGTAGTACAAACTTAAACCAAATGCGGTACCAAAGATACAGTCGCCTTCGTCGCAAGTGATAGGAGTATATCCCATTGCAATCAAGTCGTGGTACTTGTATTTCAAGCTGTCAAACAGCGTAAATTTGTTATTCACATACTTGTGCCAAAACTCCGGATTTTCAATGAGTGCAATAGTGCCTGTACAAACAACAACATTCTTTAGTTCTTCTGTTGTCAAGTTCTTGATAAGTGCGGCTAGGGCAAGAGTACTATCAATGCCACCTGACCACATCATAGCAAACTTTTCGCCATTGATTACACGTTGTTTAATTTCTAATGCTCGGCGATCTGTTGCTTCTTCAAACGTCATTGAAAAGTTTGGATTGTATGTTGGTAGTTCAAAGCCAGGCCATATAGGTTGGTTCCAAGGCAATGACCATACGCTCTTGTCGCGACTTACAAATCTATTAGGATTGATTCTTCGCGCCAGGTTAATAACAAAACGACCACCGCTATTAGGAGGTGCTTCTTCGTACAACCCTTGCCAAAAGTCGTTCATGTACCCGTTAAAAATAACGTTACTAAAATAAATTGGATCGTTTGGCTTTAACATTACACAGCAAAGGCAGTTGCGTTTCCGCTATAGGTTATATCTTTTAACCTGTCAGGCAATGGAATTTCCATAACTTGGTAAAATGCATTGCGATAAAGAACAGCATCAGGGACAGACATCCACAAGTCTTCGATTTGTTGTAGTGCTTCTGCTGGAGTATTTGCTCGATACAAGATTTTTTTCATTTCTTGCTTGACCCCGGTGTTGGTAGGAATGTTTGTATTGTCATACGGGGCCTTGAACTCTGCTGGCATACTGTTATCAAAGTAGTCATCGGCATATACACCTAATGGGTAAATGTTAAAGACTAGGTCTAACACCTTTACAGCATGCCAGGCTTGAATAACAAATTTAGCATATTCATGTAATTGCAAAAGCACTTCGCGCCTTTCGCCTTCGGCATATTCCACTGGTCTTCCTACTTTAACAACGCCACCTTGGATTCTTTTGAACACAGGAGATTGTCTACTAACCAAAATAGAACTAGACCCTACCATTGCATTCTTTTCTTTTAAAGTGTATTCAAGGCAGTTGTAGTTGTTGATCTCCATGTCGTCGTTTTTAGTAAGGACTCCAACTAACAAAGAAATCTTTGAAGATAGTATTTGAGCACTTTCAACGGCAGTGAATGGATCATAACTGTCAACTGCAATTATTCTGTCCACTCCGGGCGAGTAGATAATATTAGCGTTCACTCGCTTGCCAAAATTATTTCCATAAAATGTATGTACGAATGAGTCGTACGTTTTTTCCCAGGCCATTATATCTCCTATGTTGTTTGTGTAGTTATCATAGCACATTATGGACCAATTGACCAAACGGCTGGTTGACATGTATTACGATTTCGTATACACTAACGGTGTTAAAAACTTCACACACTAACTTACAACATGCTAAAGTCACTTGCACTTCAAAGGCCCGCTAAGATATTTGATCCAGCTGATCGCGAACATCGAGAAATGTTTTACACATTTTTAAAAACATGGTCCTGGACACATTGCCCTTACGTTTGGCTCATTACTGATGACAGCACTGATGTGGTCCATTACATTCAAAAAAAGCTTACAGCATATTACATGGACAAGGAATTTGCTAAATCTGTTGTAAAAACGCGACGCCGCAAAAGTAATACTAAGTTAGTACCCGCTAACAGTCGCAAAAAACCCACAAAAAAAGAACCTAAAAACGGTTGACCTTAGGCCCAAAACCTTGTATAATACATACATGTTCAGCAAAAAGGAGTCCTAAAATGGGTTTCGAAAAAGTGGTTCTGCAAAAGGTTGAAAAGATTGTTAAGCGTGACAATGCCGCTGGTTTCTTCTGTGGTACACTGAGCGTGATCTGCGACGAAGCCGATGCAAAGAAAATCCTCCGCAAGTTGAACAAGGACTACAATAACAAGGTCCAACTTAGCAAAGACGGCTCCTACGGCTACTTGTTTGATTTTGTTGCTTAAAAACAACACACAATAACCCACCTGGTTGACGGGTTATTGATTCGGTGCTATAATAGAGTTATTGTTTAGCAAAGGAACAAAATGATTACAGCAGACAAAGTCAAGCTTCTTACTTCGCAGACCCCAACTGGGCTGTCGCTAATTTTGAAGCACAGCGGCTACACTGGTTGTTCCTTTAAGCGAGCTGAATTTGTAGGCATTACCAATGGCGGCCAGTTTGCTTACAAAGTGACTTATCACGATGACAGCGGCGAAGGCGAGGAAGTAGGCAAAGTTTTTCTCTCTTACGATCAATCCACTGGCGGCATGACCGCAGACTTTTAATAGGAGCACATCATGGACATCAAGCAAATCAACTCTGCAATTATGTTTGGTACTTGGACCGACGTTGAACTCAGTTCAATGATCGATGCTATTAAATTTGCTCGTGCAAGTTTGGTCAAGTCTAATAAGCGTCAACTGACTCTTGGTGCTAGCGTACGGTTTACTTCTAACCGCAATGGTGTTACTTATACCGGCACCGTTGATAAAATCAAAGTCAAATATATTCTTGTCAATACTCCACAAGGTCGCTATAACGTGCCTGCTAACATGCTTGAGGTTGTGTAATGAACGACAAAGACAATCTCCCACGTGGCTATGTTATTCGTTATACAATGCGAAAGGAAGACCTTGATGAGTTCTTAGAACAACTGTACGACATGCAACAAGAGTACGTTGAAGCCGCAGTAGAAGCATCAAAGTACAAAGACGCTCGAGAAATTATTAATCACATTCGTTCACTTTAAGGAAATATCATGGCTACCAATCGCGAAAAGAATCAAGCATACGACCAGCGTCAACAAAGCGCAAAGCGTCCTGCCCCCAGCACCTATAACTTTGCTGACCTTGAGGCAGTAATTCGTTCTTGGATCAAACCGCAGGCTGAGGAACTTAGTCCCTTTGCTACCTGCAATTCATAATATGGCTGGCGTATTTGCGTTCATGTGTTTGCTCTTTACAGGGCATCCTATTATGGCGCTGATATTTTTTATTTTAGTTTTGTTGCAATCATAAGGAGTAGTCATGGGACTAGACATGTATTTGAATGCCAAACGTTTTCTTTGGCACAGCGAAGATGAGCTTGCAGGCAAGGTTGGTGAACTTTTCCCCGAACTCGGTGATTCACGAGTTAAGGAAGTTACGGCAGAAATTATGTATTGGCGCAAGTCAAATGCCATCCATAAGTGGTTTGTAGATAATGTGCAAGAAGGTGTTGATGAATGTCAAGAGTCTTGGCTTGATCGAGAAAAGCTGGAAGCATTGCTAGCGGTTATCAATGAAGTTCTTACTAATCGTAAGAAGGCAATGGAATTGCTTCCGCCACAGCAAGGGTTTTTCTTTGGTAGCAAAGATGTAGATGAATGGTATTGGGAAGATTTGACTCGCACCAAAGCAGGCCTTGAAGACATCCTGTCCAAGGAATGGAAGGGCTGGGATTTTTATTACCGCGCAAGTTGGTAAAAGTAGTAGTTGACAGAACAATAGTTTTGTCTTAAAATTTAATTCCAAACTAATCCCGCATTGTGTCGGGTAACGAAGGAGAAAACAAATGGCACAGAAGCGTCTTACACGCAAATTCACCGATGTGGTTGCAGAAGTTGAAAGTCAACTCAAAGCTCACTACGGAGTTAAACAAAAAGATCTAGAAGCTTGGCGCAAACGAGCCAAAGTTCTAGCCCTTACACAAAAGTTTCCGCATAGCACCATGGTCGAAATTGAAGACCTGTGGATTGACTATGAGGTTCAGCGTGATGTAATTTACAAGCACGTTGTTAACATCATGAAGAAATGGGACGCACGAGTTTGCAGTCCCGGGTCCGCCTGCCGTATTTCTGGTAACCCTAAAATTTTCCTGTACGATGCACAGCACCGAACATTGGCCGCCGCACTATTGGGTTTCACCGAAGTACCCTGTGCCATTGTTGATACTACAGATCCTAACTTTGCCAGCTATGCATTTGAATTGCTAAACGACACTGGTGTCAAGCGTCTTACCCCCGGCGACTTGCATCGCAATGCCTTGGTTCGTTACAAGAATGGCAGCAAGGACATCAAGGTTGTTCGTGCTCGCACCATGCAAGACCAATTTGATACCGCAGGTATTGACTTGCAGGACAAAGGTAGTCGTTCAAGTGAGAACCTGCGTGGCGACAATGCCTATTACTTTTCACACTTCAAGTATGCACAGAAGGGCATTGAAGTAGACGAAAAAGGCAAAGTACTGCTAGATATTATCTCTTCAATCAAAGAAGTTTTTCCTTCGCAGGACGAAATTGATCAAGGTGTTTATATTGGCCTCTTGGAGTTGCACAAACTGTCAAAAGCCGAAGTTAATAGTTTGCCTAAAAACTGGATGAAAACTTTGCTGAAATCTGTTGCAACCACTTTCAACGATTCGCATGTTATTCACGAAAAGGCCAAGATTCAATGGGCTCATGTTCGCCCCGGCGCCAGCTGGTCAGCCCCTGAAGCAATGAGCAACTTTCTGCGTGAGATGCACATTCGCAATGGTGGCAAACTTAACTTGCCGTACCACGGTGAAGGCTCCAAGATTGGCATTGAAGAAAACAACATTGCCGAAGGCTTGATTCCGGGGGCAGTATGAACTTGAAAGAGTCGTTAGACAACTTTACACCACCGGTGTATGGCAAGACCAAACGTAGTCCTGCAACTTATAAAACAGTAGCAGAACATTGCCAACAGCACCTGGTAGTGCTAAAGACCGAGTACATCACTACTCGTAACGACCAGCAAAAACTTCGTGAGATTCGTAACGACATGGACTACTACCTGCGCCGATATCACAAGTATTGCATCGAAGAACGTGATGGTATGAAGGCACATTATGTTGAACTTGGTGCTGACGAGGAAACAGATTTTGAACATTTGATTCCAGCCGCACGTATTCGAGACCTTTTGTTGGCCGGCGCTATTAGTGTTGAACAAGCACTGAATGCACCTACTGTACGGCTCAGTCGTGCCAAGCACATGGCCCTAAAGGATGCTGGTTGGGCCAGTCATACTCCCGACATGTGGTTGCCGTTCAAGCGTTACTCTAATGTGTTTTTGGCAAGTTACCAAACGCATGACGGTACGCCAGTTGATCCTGAAACATGGACACTTGAAAAGCATTTTGAATATTTCAAGCACTTGAAAATCTAAATTTTTTAATGTATAATATGGTATGATCAAATATATAATCGGCTCAGACTCGTCTGTCATTGACGCATCGATAATGAACTCTGGTAGTTGTTATACCTCCGGCGCCATGTATTGGGACGCTAACCAACAGCAAATTAAAGTCATCGATAGCAACGGTAATTCGGCAACTTTAACTGCCGGAAGTGCCAACATCAATGTTGGTCCAAAACTTCGAGAGATGCTTGTCTGGTTTGAACAAAAGAAATTTGAAGAACAGCAAATAGCCGAGCTATGCAAGCAATACCCAAACCTTGCAGAAGCCAAAAAAGAGTTTGATGCATTGTATAACATTGTCAAGGAACACAAATGATTCAGTTTGATAAAGAAACAATCGACCAGCGCCGCGAAATGTTGCGTGAGCATCTTTCTACTGGTATTGCAGAAGTTACCTTTACCAAGGTAGATGGCACGGTTCGTACTATGCCTTGCACTTTGGACTCTAGTATTATTCCTGCGCCGCCTGTTCATGTTACCAATACTGGCAATCCAGTTGACTTTCCTAAGACCAAGAAAGTTAACCCTCTTGTTATGAGTGTGTTTTGTACCGACAAGGGCGAGTGGCGTAGCTTCCGTTTGGAAAACGTCATTAGCGTAAAGGTAGCTTAATGGAAGACTATTGGTTCTGGGTATTTGTTACATGGGCACTGGTTTTTTGTGTATGGCTTTGGAGCCGTAAAATCGAGCGCGAAGTCAAGGCAATGGAAAAGGATATCAAGCTAGCTCTTGACAAGATTCTTTTTATGCGTATCGAAGAACATGATGGTCGTTTATTTGCTTATAATGCATTTAACAATGAGTTTGTTTGCCAAGGCGCTAACAAAGAAGAACTAAACGAAAACTTTGGTAAAAGGTATCCAGAGCGTAGAGGTGTTATTGTTGAACCAGAAAAGGAAACAGCATGACTTCATATACAGTTTATAAAATCTTAGAGCATGAGAATCGTCAGTTGCTTTTGATCAAGCAATCAGATGACTCTTTTCAACTGGCAGTTTATAACGAGCATGAAGGTAATACACTCATGCGAATGACCAATCCAACACTTAAAAACTTTGAACGTGCCATTAGCGTACTAAAAGGTACCGACACTGGAGATTTTTAATGGCTAAACAATGGATAGTCCTATTTGACACACTTGGGGTTGATACACTACTTCCATGGGACGACTTTAAAAGCGATGATATGCTAGCGATCCTATCTGGTAAGAAACCAGGTAAAAAAGGAAATCAAAGAGTTAATATGATGATCCTTCGGGCGCAGGCTAACCATCAACGTTTCCCAGAAGTTTGGGCTTATGATACAGCCGAAGACTTTGAATACGAAGACATGCGTAAGATGTGGGAAGAAATGCCTCAACAAGTAGCAGATTTGGTTAGAGAAAAAGGCACTAACCTCTTTAAATATGCTAAACAAAAATCCGTAATTGTTTAAAAGGAGATATACATGTTCGGAACAACTTATACAGGCAACTTGCCTTATCGATCAGCAGAAGAAATTAACTCTGCAATGGGCCGTGTCTATGGGCACATGAGCCTAGCAGTTTTGGTTAGTATGATTGTTAGTTATTTTGTGGGCACCAGCCCAGAACTACTGCAATTTTTCTTCACAGGAGTAGTAAAGTGGATTGTTATTTTCCTGCCACTGGTGGCTGTCTTTTTTATCACTATTGCACTTAATGCAGGACCAAGTAAAGCTGGCGCCCAGCTAATGCTACATGGTTTTGCCGCACTAATGGGTTTAAGCTTTGCTACTATCTTTGCCATTTACACCATGGGTAGTATTGTAAGTGCCTTTATGGGCGCGGCAGTATTGTTTGGCGTTATGAGTGGCTACGGGTATTTTACAAAGCAAAGTCTTGATAGCGTTGGCAAGTTCTGCTTTGTAGGTTTGATTGCAATTATCATTGCTAGTGTTATTAATATCTTTATTGGTAGCACAGTTATGCAAATGGTAATCAGTGCATTGGCCATTCTCATCTTCCTTGGACTTACTGCTTACGATACACAGCAAATTCGAGAAGAAGTTAGCCTAGAGAACGATGGCATTGCTGAAATCCGCGGAGCATTAACACTCTACTTGGACTTCATCAACATCTTCCTTAACTTGCTTCAGTTGTTTGGCTCGAAAAACGACGACTAACTGATTTAATAATTTCCACCAACTCTGGACTTTGAAGCACCGTGTTGTGCCCATAGTCCAGAGTTATTTCATTTGCAGGACCAAAAAGTTCTCGTTGGCTTTGAACGGTTACCACGCCATCGTTAGCACCAACACCAAACAAATCAAACCCATGCGTACATACAACGTTGGTCCAAGGCACCGGAACTTCAAGCAACCTTGTTTGTGCAGTACCAGGATCTATTCTGCTCAACATTTTTAGCCAAGGGATATTTACATTGAGCATTTTCCACAGACTGGCTTGTATTGATCCACCCCATGGCGTAGCAACACTAATGCCAGCAACTACTTTTTCTGGATTTCTATTTGCCAAATGCCAAGCATATAAGCCGCCCATGCTATGTCCAAGGACAACACATTTATCAGGTAGTTGGGCCTCCATTGCCGATAAATTATCTTTAGGGTCAGTCATCATTCCCCACTCTAATCTACTGTGATTTTTGATCTGAGAACCAACCCAATTCCAACATACTTTGGACGAATTTGCTCCGTGTATTAGAACTACTTCCATTGACCATTCCTTTGCTATATGCTATACTTATACCATGAAACCTAAAATTATTAAAGCACATATGGAGGTCGCAGAAGTCTATGCAAAATTAAGCACGGCTCGTAGACTTCAAGTTGGTGCTATTATTGTCAAGGACGATAGGATCATCAGCATTGGTTACAATGGTATGCCTAGCGGCTGGGACAACAACTGCGAAGATAAGACTTATATCAGCGATGCCGAATTACTAGCATGGCTAGATCCAAGCGATATTACTAAACGCTTTCCATTTGAAGAAATCAAAAACGGTGAACGAACAAGATATGCATTGACTACCAAACCCGAAGTCCTACATGCTGAGGCTAACGCTATTGCAAAGGTAGCACGTAGCCCTGAAAGTGCTGAAGGAGCCGTGTTATTTGTTACTCATGCGCCTTGCATTGATTGTGCAAAGCTAGTGTACCAAAGTGGTATTAAACAATTATTTTATAAAGATAATTATAGAAGTGATGCAGGTATTGCATTTTTGAAACAAGCCGGTGTTAACATTAATAAGGTGGAATGATGGGACAACGTAGTAATTATTGGTCATGCACACCATTTGCCGACTGGGTTCGCGGCATCAAAAAAGGTGGAGCAAAAACTGGCCGCGGTTGGCGTGAATGGGAACAAGAAGGTAAGAAGTTGCACCCTGTCCGTTACTGGATTGCAGAAGAAGCACTAGATGCTATCCAGAATTTTATCTGGTGGCCCATTGATAAATTATATGATGTTAAGTACTATATCAATAATCGCTGGGTTAGTCGTACTCATAGTCTTACTGCTCACCCTAAAGACATTAGACCCGGTCAGTGGTGCGATGTTGGCAATCGTTTCCTTCCTTGTCTATTTAACGAGCTTGTTGATTATGTGGAGATCGAGCTAGCATGGTGGCACCTTGCATGGAATGAAGAAGAACGTCCCAAGTATAATATGCCCTGGTGGGCAGTTGGTTGGTGGCGCATTCGAACCTGGCGTTGCCCTCAAGCTGGCCTTGACAACTTAAAATGGCAAAGTGAACTTGTTTGGAAAGAAGACGAAGGCTTCGAACCAGGCGATCCTAAAATTGGCAAGCCCACTTACCAAGCAGAAAAAGCACTTGAGATTCTAGCACTTTACAAGTGGTGGAAGGAAGTCTACCCCAACCGCCCCGATCCGCATGACGCTGGCGGCTGGTCTGCTTACTGCAACATGCGCCGTGAACGTGGCGATCATATGCTAGACTTTGAAGACCGCACACCGGAAGAAGCAGAAATGTCTAAAGTTGCACTCGATAAAACACACGAAATTGAACAAGCATACGAAGCCGAAGATGAAGAAATGCTTATTCGCCTTATTAAGATTAGGAACAGCCTGTGGACTTAACCAGCAATCTTTGCAACTGTAATGAAGATAAGTTATACTCTGACAAGTATGATGCATACTATTGCAAGGTTTGTAACAAGTGGGCAGAAGATAAGTGTGATGACCCAACATGTGAGTATTGTACTACTAGGCCAGATCAACCTGAAATGAGAGATAATGTATGACTATGCCAGATGAACGCTACCGTGCAATGGTAGAAGGCCTAAAGCTAATTGAGGACTTACTAATACCTCAAGTTACTCCAAGAGTTCCTCGAGAGATTCGAGAACGTGCTCGTTGGATCATGAGACATTATCCAAATCGTTATGAGCTAGAAAACCTAGCTAGCCATGCTCCAAGCGTACTAGCTACAAAAGACTTTAATGGGAATAAAATTAAATGAAATCGTGGACGCTTACAGTTGAAGAAGATCCAAACAATCCTGAGGATCTTATTTTGCCTTTCCCTGAAGACTTTCTTGCCGAAGTTGGTTGGAAGGAAGGTGATACACTTGAATGGATTGATAACAAAGATGGTTCCTGGACATTAAGCAAGAAAGCAGAAGTTACCGATGGCAAATGAAATGAACATTCGAGCACCTGGCAATCACGTTATGGTTGACTTGGAAACACTTGGCACTAAACCTAACAGCTTAATGCTGACAATTGGTGCTATTCGTTTTAACCCATTCTCTGATGATACAAACAATCCAATGGAAACTATGGATACGTTTTATCGTCGAGTTTCTTTTGAAAGTTATGAAGGTTTAGATCACATCATTGATGATGCAACACTCGAGTGGTGGGGTAAGCAAAGTGACGAAATTCGTGCCGAAGCATTTGCCGAAGACGATCGACATGATATTCGTGATGTGCTCAAGGACTTTCACAAATGGTGCGGTGGTGTCGATGCTATCTGGGCCAATGGTACAGGCTTCGACTTGAATATTCTTGAACACTTCAGTCGAGAACTCAAGCGAGGTGTTGCTTGGAACTACTGGCAGGCACGAGATGCCCGCACACTATACGCACTGGTACCAGGACTTCAACGTCCACAAGGTGCCGCTCACCACGCACTCTGGGACTGCTGGAGTCAACTTGTTGGTGTCCAACGTGCTTTTAAAGCATTAGGCATCACCGAGCTACGCAACCGTTAATACTGCGATAAGTATTGACAGCGGCCTTTTCGGTTTTCATCCCGCTATACAAATTCTGCAAGCCTATGCTAAAATTTAACATAGGAGAAAACAGCATGACACCAATCACATACAAGTATACAAGCACTAAGGAATACCACGATGCGTTTCCGTGTGCTTATCGTCAATGGCGAGCCGATTCCCATTGCAACTTGATTCACGGCTATTCATTTAGCATGAAGTTCTACTTTGGAACCAATGACCTAGATGTTCGCAACTGGGCGGCAGACTATGGCGGCCTAAAAGAACTAAAGAAAACATTAGAAGACCAATTTGACAATACGCTTATTGTAGCCGCAGATGATCCAGAGATGGAAACATTCAAACTGCTACAAGAAAAGAATATGGCCAAGATTGTCGTGCTACCTAAATTAGGTTGCGAAGGACTCTCTGACATGCTATACAAGTATGTCAATGGAGTGTACATTCCAGAGATGTGGGGTCCAGGTGAAGCGGCACGACTATGGTGTTATCGTGTTGAAGTTCGTGAGACACAAAGCAACATGGCTTTCCGCGAAGGTCATCGTGAATGGAATGAAGACTTACTAGCAGACTAATATGTTTAAAAAGTTTCCGTTGGCAGTAGCACATAAAAATTGTGCAGATAAAGAAATGTTCGTTGCTCCTGAATACATTATCAGTAAAAGCAATGACAAGGTAAAAGCACTTAACAAGTTTTGCCCTCACAGAAAATATCCGTTAGGCAAGACTGGTGCGTTTTTAAATAAGCTACAATGCGAGCTACACGGCTTTGCATTTAATCCCGACGGGACTGCTATTAATAATAACAGAAACCTGTCTTGCCCTTCTGTAAAGCTGGGTAGGTCAGGTTTACTGTTTAGAGATTTTGAAGAACCCGATGCCGAGTGGGTTGACGATCTTGCCAATGAACCTAATCTAATCTTTAGTCACATGACTGAGCATAAGAGCCATGGCAGTTATCTGTGGAGCACTGATGTAGCCATTGACTTGCTTCATGTTAAGTCTGGTACTATTCACCCTTTGCTTATGCAACAAGTAAACCCTGAAATTTTCAAACTTAGCGAAGGGGATGGTTGGGCATTACAGAAGTTTAGTGATCAGGGATGGTGGCTATTCATCTACCCATTTACCTTTATTGAATACAACAGGGAAGGATGCTTGGCAATCAATACATCAATACCTGACAACTACAACAGTGAATATGGTTTTACATGGTATACACAGTACTACTATAACAAAGACGTACACGCAGATAAGCGTTTAATTTTTGAGACATTAGATTTGACATTCAATGAAGATGTCAAGGCATCTGAGTTGCAAAAAGGTGATTACTATCCATTGTTAAAAGTCACCGACGATTTAGAAAAGCATTGTGTAACATATGGACAATGGGTTACAGAAAATCGACTGCAAGAAAGAAAACCAGATCCAGGACCAAGATGAAATTTAATACAAACGATATCGGCGGGGAAGTTATTAAAAATACTTCCGTATATAGGCTTATTGACAATAAGGCATTGAAGAACCTTGTGTTGTCTCAAACAATTTTACACGTTGAGCAAAACACTAACGGACATTCACATGCTGGTCAAGAAGAAGTTTACTTTTTTGTTTATGGCAAAGGTAGTATGCAAGTGGGCGACGACCTTTATCATGTTCAAGCAGGCGATATTATGTTAATTCCTGACGGACTGTTTCATAAGGTATGGAACACTGGCCAAAGTGATTTAATTTTTAATTGTGTTTTTGATGGCAAGCGAAACCACTGATGAGAAAAGTTAAAATTAGCGAAGTTGACCAGTATTATAGTCAGCAAGGTAAACCTGATAATCATAATAGCGAAACTGAGTTATGGTTGGTAGATTTACACGAATCATTGCTTAGTGTTTCTTCACGCGAAGACCTTGTCATGGGCCTTAGTTTAGAACTAATTGAAGAAGCTCTTTCGTTAAGCCAGGGTTGGACAGGATGGGGCTTTTATACGCTCTACGATAACGACTCTGTTTATTCAAATGTTCCCGTTTTACTATTTGAAGATATGCAAGATGCGGCAATGGCAAGAATGCGGTGGGCGGGAAGCCCCTGGGTAAGCAAAATGCATAACTAAGGATATGAATATAAAAACTTGGCTAGGCCAACAGATATCAAAAGAACAAACGGTTATGAGTAATCCATTGGTGGTTACTCAACGCCATGATGTTGAATATCTAAATGGGCTAACCAAAAAACAGGTTGTCGCTTACGCAAAGGAGCACAACATACAAATTAACTCTAGGAAAAAGAGAGAAGAGTTGATTGAAATTATTTTAAGGTCATAATATGGTAAACATAACAGATAGCGCATTTAGCAGAATCAAAGAGCTTAAACTTGAAGATTCTATTCCCGATAGTGTTGCATTAAGGGTTTTTGTGCAAGGCGGTGGTTGTTCAGGTATGGAATATGGGTTTACTTTTGACGAAGGAGTAAACGAAGATGACTTTACTTTTGAGCAAAATGATGTTAAAGTGTTAGTAGATTCGATGAGTATGCAGTACTTGTCGGGCGCGGTAATAGATTACAAAGATGACATTAGTGGTTCTAGATTTGTAATCAATAACCCAAATGCACAAACCACATGTGGTTGTGGAAGTAGTTTTAGCCCAGGTATATAAGATTATGGATCCAAATTATAGCGCAATGAGTTTTGACGAACTAATGGAGCGTCAGCGTTTTATTACTAAAAAGTATAATGCGGCCTATATGGGCGGTGCTAGCCATGAAGTAATGAATCAGATGCTTTCGCATCTGGAGGCTATTCGTCAGGCTATGTGGGAAATTGGATACAAACAAAGTTTTGAGGCTAATAAAGATAGTGACCCATTCAAAGACAGCATTGCATAATATGCCAGGTACTATGTTAAAAGAATCAGATTTGGTAGAGTTGCTTTACCAAGAAAAAGCAGGCCCTTTGACAGTAGCACACGATGTCTTAGATTTATACTTTAATGGGTGTGAACAACTAGGGCAAGAAGTAGTTTTTAAAATCAAAGAGCTACCCGAAACGCTTGAAGAAGCTAGTTCAAATTGGGTTATGCCCGAGAAATACAAAGAGCTGGATATAGATATATATTTTGCTGAAAAGATTAACACAGTAAAAGAAGCAGAACGGGTAGTTGAAGAGCTAGCCTTGTTTAGGGAGCGTGGGCTAGAGCCAATGCTTCGTTTTATGATATTTTTGGTCGACTTAATGAAAGAGAATAATATTATTTGGGGAGTTGGCCGCGGTAGTTCGGTTAGTTCATTTTTGTTATACTTGGTAGGACTACACCAGATCAATCCGATTAAGTATAATCTAGGAATAGAGGAGTTTATTAGATGAGTGTAACACCAAGACACAAAACGCATAGGGGCAAAGAATTCAACATGACCGCCTTTGCTGAAAAAAATGGCGATACTAGAGCAGTTGGAAATAGCTCAATGAATGCTCGTGGTGATATCATTGACGCAAGAGGAAACGTAAAAATTCCTAATCAAGTTATTTCTAGGGCTAATGCCAATTTGAAAAACAATTCTAACTCAACTGTTAGTTTAAAAGCTGACCCTGAAATTAAAGGGGCTAGTGTACCTGGTGCGCCTACTATTGTTAGGACACGTGATATTGTTGACGAAACTGGCACTTCTACAGAAATTGAATACAGCGATGGAAGTATTCAAGTTGTCCCAAAAACTGCATCTACACCAACGAGTTTATAATGACTACTATTGTACCTTTACCAAAACGAGTATTAGCCGAGCTATTAGGTCTTGACGAAAGAATAACAGCATCTGGCATTATTATTCAAAGCGAAAATGGCAAGGATCGCGGCGTTCGCCCGCGCTGGGCCAAAGTGCGTCTGGTTGGAGAAGGCATCGACTGGGTCAAACCAGGACAATATGTTTTAGTGGCCCATGGTCGCTGGAGCCGACAATTTGAGTGCGAGCACAACGGAGAAAAAATGAAATTGGTTCACCTTGATAACAAGGAGTGCTTAATTGTTACAGACGAAGAACCACATGATGACTTTGTTGGCGTTGGCATTGATACAAAGCCAGATGGCGCACGAGCTGAAGATTTCGGCGCAAGATAACTTGACCTTTGCGTTCATGTCTGCTATAATGGTAGCATGAAGATAAATTGTACAACCTGCCATAAAGAATATACACCGTCATGTGATTATAGACAAGGACGGTGCCCACATCATCCAAGCCTGGCCCAACAGATCATCACTGATCCTTACAAGGCCAGGTTTCTTAATTTGTTTAACACTATCAAGAGCTTTTTTGCACGATGAGCAAAGATGTTATCTGGGAAATACAAAAGCTGGGACTCAGAGCCACAGATCCAAATTTAACAGGATGGGTCAATTGGCCTGCAAAGCAAGAACTTTATAAAATTTATTGGGCCGTTAAAAAAGAATTAAACCGCTGTTCAACTTTTACAGATGAAGATGAATGGCTCAAGGAACACGATGAAGAAGTTTTCCTTGAAAAACTAGAAGGAAAATCATAATGGAAATTCAACCTAAAGATACAAGCCGCGGACATTTTTATGTTAGCTTGGCAAAAAGCTTTACCCGCATTGTAGCGGGTGGGGCACTATTGGTAGGGCATGTAGCCGAAGCAGGCGCATTGCTTATTTTAGCAGAAGTACTTGGTATTGCAGAGGAGATGGTATGAGAAGTGCTATTATATTATCTAAAAAACAAATAAATCAACTTTCAAAAATTGCTGAGCGTTTTGCCGATGCTGATAGTTTTACATTAAGTTGGGAACACGAACAATCTGGCATCGGTCTTGGCATTGTTGTCAAGTTCCAAACTTTTGACCCCGAAGATACTACCATCGATATCACTGATGTGGAAATGTGGTAATGGGCAGTCAAACGGATTACTTTGAAAGAATTGGCTATAAGCCAAAATGGCACATTGGCGATCGAGTCTTTGGCTACTTCAACAAAGTCCCGTTTGTTGGTACAGTTGGCAATGACCGCTTAATAAGCGAGTTGATAGGGCCAGAAGTAGTGGTTCATTTGGATTTGCCAATGAAGGTTGACAAAGACTATAAATCGTTTATAATTGTTAAACACAAAGATATCAAACAACAACTTAAAAGCTATGAATGAAACTAAATTTGCAGAGGCTGTGATTAAACTACATGACATTGCTCGTCTTGTAGAAAGAGAAATTGGCAAAGGTACGTTGTCTGAGGATATTCGTCGATGTGCTGACCAGCTCAATCATCTTACTGTACCCATCAAAGACAAGGAACCAGTATGAAAGAGCTTTGGGTAGAGAAATATCGTCCAAGCACAGTTGATGATTATGTTTGGATTGACGCTGACCAAGAAAACATGGTCAAAAGCTGGATCAAAGACAACTACATTCCTCATTTATTGTTAGCAGGTAAAGCAGGTGCTGGTAAGACTACACTTGCTAAAGTTCTGGTAAATGCACTTGGCATTGAGCCTAGTGAGTTCTTACACATTAACGCATCTCGCGATAACAGCGTAGATGATCTGCGTGGTAAGATTACTAACTTCTGTAGCACAATGGCAATGGGACCTTTCAAGGTTGTGTTGCTAGACGAAGCTGACTACATTTCACAACCAGCGCAGGGCATTTTGCGTGGTATGCTAGAGCAGTACAGCGAAAACGTCAGGTTCATCTTAACTTGCAATTATCCCAACAAGATTATTCCTGCACTACATAGCCGTTGCCAGACTATTAGCTTTAAGTCATTAGATGAAACAGGTTACACTCGTCAGCTTGCCTTAATCTTATACAAGGAAGGCATTGACTGCGATGGCGAAACACTTGACCTTTTTGTCAAAGCTTGTTTCCCGGACCTGCGTAAAGGTATTAACACAATCCAGATGCGTAGTGTAACTGGTAAGTTAGAGCCACCTAAAGAAGAAGATGCAGAAAGCGACTATAGACTTGGCATGGTTGAACTGTTTAGGCAAGGTCGTATTCGCGATGCCCGCAATTTGATCATTAAGCAAATTAGTCTCGAGGAATATGAAGATATGTTCCGCTTCATGTATCGTAATCTTGACCTGTGGGGTGCTGATACAGATACACAAGACCAAGCATTGCTTATTATCCGCAAAGGATTAGTCAATCATAGCATGGTAGCCGATCCAGAGATTAATTTAAGTGCGACATTTATTGAACTAGAAAGGCTAGTACGTGGCTGATAAGACTATTTTAACTGATTGCGATGGTGTATTACTGGACTGGGAAATTAAGTTCCGTGTCTGGATGGAGCGCCTGGGCTATAAATTTAACGAAGACCGGGCTTCTTGCTACAGCATTGGAGAGCAGTACGGGGTCTCGCATGAAAAAAGTAGCGAGCTGATTGCTAAATTTAATTCTGGTAGCGACTTTGAATCGTTGCCTCCATGGAAAGATAGTGTTGAATATGTCCAACGTTTGCACACAGAGGGTTGGAATTTTGTTGTAATTACTACAGCAGGAATTCATCCGTGGACATACGGTCTTCGTCGTAGCAATTTAGACCGTGTGTTTGGCGAAGGTGTTATCAATGAGTTGCATGTACTACCTGTCCATGGCGACAAAGGAACAGTATTAAGCAAATTTGAAGGTCGCAAACTATTCTGGATTGAAGATAAACCCAGCAATGCAGACCTTGGTGTAAAGTACGGGTTGCAACCGTTGTTAATGTCTGCCTTATACAATAGGAACTATAGCGGCCCAGCCATTAAAGTAAACAACTGGGCCGAAATTTACAAGATTGTTCAGTCTTCTTTGTAAACTCCTAGCACTTGTGAAACAGCCGGATGACGTTCTACGTGAGCAACTTCAAACTTAACAACTGCCAGTCTCGATGAAGTTTTGCTTTCTATAAGCTTCTCCATAAAGTCCTTTAAGCCGTTATGTTCGTATCCCCTGTCGTGTTGTCCCAGGTCACCAGTGATAACAAATTTACTACCTTCGCCGATGCGAGTTAGTAGCATTTTCATTTGACTGGCTGTGGCATTTTGCATTTCGTCTGCAATAACTACACTATTTTTAAAAGTACGACCGCGCATGTATGCTAGAGGAGCAACTTCTATTATACCTTCGGCGATCATGCCTTCTATTTGTTTGGCGTTCCAATATTCACGGAATACATCAAAAACAGGACGAGTCCAAGGAGCCATTTTACTCATTAGATCACCTGGTAAGAAGCCGTGTTGTTCATCAACACTAACTGCTGGTCTGGTGATTACTATGCGTTCTATTGCACCTGCTTTTAATTGCTTTACTGCCCATAATGTAGCAATGAGAGTTTTACCTGTACCCGCTGGGCCCAAGGCAAATACCATATCTTTGTGGGGATTTTCTAAGTGAGCCAAGTAGTCTTCTTGACGCAAATTCCGCGGCATAATTTCTACTCGTTTATATTTGGAGGGTTTTGTGTCTGAGTCTCTAAAATGGTTCAAATCTATCACTGCGTTACCATCAAACGCCGCTTTACGGTCCTGCTGTGGGACACGTTTTTGCTTATTCCTCATCTTGCTCCTTTACAATGTGCATTGTTGGGCTGATATTTCGTTAAATTTTGTAGATTTTAAGCATCAGCCCAATTACTTTCAGGCTGATTCATCGCTGAACCAAAAGTATTTAACCCAGACCATCAACTCGGCTAGGGTAATGGCAATAAAGTGCTAAATATCTGACTATGCCAACACAACATTCGATTTATAAGAATTTAGACACTATTCACAATAGTCCTAACGTAATCGATACGCTGATTGAGATTGACCGCGTATTGGACCGTATGGACGTTTATGCCTACGAAAACTGGATCAAAGGCGAAATTGTTGATGGTCCCTTTGTTGAGCGTCATTGGGTGGAATTAACATTAATGTATCCACACAAACTGATGCCAAATCCAGATGCCGCTATGCGCTTAATTAAAAGCGGTTGTAAAGTAAAGTTTGGGCAAGACGTTCTTGTTACCTTTGGCAAGGTAGAAGGACCAGAAGATATTATTACTACCGAGGATGGACAAAAAGTTCCAAAGCCAGTTAAGAAAAAAGTTTGGTTAGTAAATTTAAGAGTTCCCAAAGCCCTATTGAACGTAAGCGAGGATATTAAAGACGTTGACGATATTGACTATGACAGCATCGAAGCCGCTTATGATGAAGAGTTAGACGGCGAAGATGGACTAAAGCAAGAGCAGGGTCCGGATCAAGCACCACCAGAAGAAGTCCCACAAGATGATCAAGGTCAAGAAGTACAAGCTTAACGAAAGCCTTCGCGAAGGCGATTTGCGAGACACAGTAGACGAGTTAATTGAGATTGACCGTTATAAGCCTAAGCTTGGAACCGAAAGCGAAACTGTCGTTGTTGCGTTCAAATGTTCTACAAGCGATGTAGCTGTTGACTTGGGCGCATACTTAGAATGGTCCAATTCTGGTATTGAAGATGTTGAAGTTAGCGATGCTAGCGATGAAAATGGTAAATTTCACGTATATATTGAATTAAAAAGGTTACCAGGCCTTACACAAAAAATCATAGATATAGTTAAAGACTTAGAACATGCAACTGAGGCTCAAGATTGGAAATTTGTTGGCATGGACGGAAAACGATTAGAACTTAATATAGGCAACTTAAATGGCGCTATTGTGCAAGACTCAAAACTTTATGACCTACCACCAGAAAGTAGGGCCTGGTATCTTCGAATGAAAAACTTAACCAAATATTAAACGTGGCTAAACAAGATAACTTTACACTCAAGGGTCGTGTAACTGAAGCACTACCCAACGCACAGTTCCAAATTAACCTAGAAACCGGTCAAACGATACTAGGACACTTAGCAGGAAAACTGCGTATGAATAAGATTACAATCATACCAGGAGATTCAGTAGACGTTGAAATGAGCCCATACGATGTTACAAAAGGTAGGATCGTGTATAGGCATAAAGGATAAACAAACTTATGTGGATATTAAACTGGTTACCTGACGTTGTCTTTCACCTAATATTAGGATTAGGTCTGTTGGCTCTTTTGATTAGCTGGATGATTAAGGTATTGCCGGTTAAACTTATCCCAATGGCAATGCAATATCGCGTTCCTTTACAAATTGTAGGCGTTGTGCTTACTGTTTTAGGCGTATGGTACGAAGGTGGTATTGCCAAAGATGCAGAATGGAAAGTTAAGGTTGCTGAAGCTGAAAAGAAAGTATTAGAAGCCGAAGCAAAGTCAGCTACACAAAATGTAAAAGTTGTTACAAAGTATGTTGATAAGGTTCGTGTAGTAAAGGAAAAAGGCGACGAAGTAGTAAAGTATGTTGATCGTGAAATTGTCAAGTACGATACAAAATTTGCCGCTGGTGGCCAATGTGAAATACCCAAAGAGTTCTTAACGGCAGTCAATATGGCAGCAGAAAAACCAACGTCAGCAAAGGATGCAAAGAAATGAAATATGCATTACCTGTATTAATATTAGTAGCATTAACTGGATGTTCTACTGCCGTGCCAGTTAAACAAAAATTCCCAGAAGCACCGGAAATCATTTACGACCGATGCCCACCTCTACGCAAGTTAGACAATGACAAAGCAACCTTGTCAGAAATAGCCAGAACAGTTGGCGAAAACTATACAGCATATTACGAGTGCTCAACAAGGGTTGATGCCTGGCGTGCTTGGTATAAAGAACAGAAAAAAATCTTTGACGAAGCAAAATAATTGCCAGGGCAATGAATTACTATAAAACACTTGGTCTAAACTCAAATGCAACTGACGACGAGGTAAAGCAAGCCTATCGTAAGTTAGCTATGAAGCACCACCCAGATCGCGGCGGTGACGAAGCTGAATTCAAAAAAATAAAAGAAGCATACGAAGCTATTTCGTCGGGTAGAGCCAAATCATCAGGCTTCCATGATTTTGGTGGTTTTGGAAATAGTAGACGAGGCCCGTTTGGCGGATTTGAAGATTTACAAGATATCATAAGGCGTACACAGCGTGGTGGTAGTTGGACGTTTGACGACTGGAGAGAGCCCGATATCAGGAATCCAGATGTTAACATAAAAATTGAATGCACACTTGAGGAAGCACATCGAGGCTTTACAAAAGAAATAGAATTCACGTTACCCGACGGTACAGTTAAACAAATGAGTATTAGCTTTCCTGCAGGTAGCACAGAGGATATTAAAATAAGATTTGCCGAAGAAGGTGGACAAATTACTAAAGATAGACCGCCAGGTGATTTGTATGCTAAAATACATATACAACCACATGGGTTGTGGAAGCTATCAAATAAGGATCTATATGCAACAGTTCGAATTAATGCCTGGCAAGCAATGTTTGGTACAGACATCGAAATTACCGACATAGACGGTTCTACTATTAGCATTTCGGTTCCAGCTGGCTCACAACCAGGCTCGCAACTTAGACTGCGTAATAGAGGATTCAATGTTAGGGGCACAAGTGTTAGAGGAAATGCGTTTATTCAACTAGAAATAACCATCCCTAAACTAAACCCAGAGGACCAAACCAAAACCATCGTTGACTTACAAAACGAAAAATAGTACAATAAATACTTCAGTTAGAAAAGGTATCTATGAACCAAGACGAAAACAACGGACGCATTAACGAAGTTATTGCTCGTGCATTCCAAGATGCACTAAATCGCGAACACGAGTACGTTACGCTAGAGCATATACTCCGGGTTATGCTTGAAGAAGAAGAAATCAAAGACATCCTTACTGAGCTACAAGTTGATGTGGTATCATTGCGTGATGAAATTGATGTTTGGCTCAGAGACCAAGAAGATATCAGAGTCGAAGGCGTAACCAAGCCACGCAAAACAGCAACTCTAGAGCGTACCTTTAATAGAGCTTATACACAAGCTATCTTTACAGGCCGTGGACACATGGAGCCACTGGACCTCCTAATTAGTATTGCTAGCGAAAAGAACAGTCATGCCAATTTTTTCCTGGCCAAGAACGGTGTTACTAAAGATGCTATCATCAATTATGTTGGCAAGCTAAAGGATGGTAAGAGCAAAGAAAGCAAAGTTGCTAAAAAACGTGACAGCGAAAAGATTCTTGCCAAGTACACAACTAACTTGAACAAGAGTGCAGAGAAACAACTTATTGACCCACTGATTGGCCGCGAGAAAGAAGTGTTCCGTCTTGCACAGACACTTACTCGCAAAAAGAAAAACAATGCTATCATGGTTGGTGAACCTGGTGTCGGTAAAACTGCCATTGTAGAAGGACTTGCCGTTGCTATTACTCGCAACGAAGTTCCTGAAGTCTTAAAGAAGAAAACTGTTTACAGCTTAGACATGGGCAAGTTGCTTGCTGGTACACGTTACCGCGGTGATTTTGAAGAACGTATGCAACATGTCTTAGAAGCACTAGAAGAACGTGATGATGCTATCTTGTTCATTGATGAAATCCATATGATCATGGGCGCAGGTGCCGGTGGTCAAGGTAGCATGGACGTTGCTAACTTGCTAAAGCCATCCCTAGAAAAAGGTAAACTACGTTGTATCGGTAGCACAACTTATGAAGAGTTCCGTGAGAACTTTGAAAAGGATCGTGCCCTGCTACGCCGCTTTACAAAGATTGACATTAACGAGCCAACAGTTGAAGAAACTAAACAAATGTTGCGACAAGTTATGCCAGTGTACGCAAAGTATCACAACCTAGTTGTAGGCGAAGAGTCTATTGACTTGGCAATTGACTTGTCAATGAAGTATATGTTGGATAAAAAGTTGCCCGATAAAGCAATTGATATCCTAGATAGTGCCATGGCCCGTTTGCGTGTTACAAACACACCAGCTGGAACAGAAATTACTAAGGATCATATTCGTCAAGAGATTAGCGACTTGACTCGAGTACCTATTGAACAGTTGGGCGAGCAGAAAAACGTTGCAGTTGCGGATCTAGAAAGCCGTATGCGTACAAACGTGTTTGGTCAAGATGATGCAATTGAACGCTTGATGAACATGGTGTATATTGCCAAGTCTGGTCTTAAGGAAGTAAACCGTCCAATGGCTAACTTCTTGTTTGTTGGTCCAACAGGTACTGGTAAAACAGAACTTGCTAATCAGCTTGCAGAAGGCTTGGGCATGGAAATTGTTCGCTTTGATATGAGCGAATACAAAGAGCCACATAAGATTGCTTCCTTGATTGGTAGCCCACCTGGCTACGTAGGTTACGGTGAAGGCAAAGCTGGTAGCGGTAAGTTGATCAACGAACTAGAGCGTGTACCAAATTGTGTATTGCTATTCGACGAAGTTGAAAAAGCACACCCAGATGTACTGCAAGTTTTGCTAGGCTTGATGGACAATGGTATTGTAACAGGCTCTGACAACAAGCAAGCAAGTGCTCGCAATGCGTTTGTTATTTTAACAAGTAACTTAGGTGCAGTTGATAGCGAAAAGCATGTTATTGGCTTTGGTGGTGGTTTAAACAATGATGCTAGCGAAGAAGCAGTTAAACGTTTCTTTAGCCCAGAATTCCGTAATCGTTTAGATGCAGTTGTTAAATTTAACCGCTTGCAACGAGATGTTATTCGTCGTATTGCTGATAAGTTTATGAATCAAATTCGTGAACAACTTAACGGACAAAATCAATCTGTTAGCTACGATGATTCTGCACTTGACTACCTAGCCGAACACGGGTACAGCGAAACAATGGGTGCTCGTCCAATGAAACGTCTAATCAATGAGCAGGTTCGCTTGCCTATTGCTAAACGTATCATTAAAGAAGGATTTAGCAGGCACCATGTGTCTAGCAACGGCAGTGAATTAGTAATTGGCAATGAAAATACATAACACTCAAAAGCTATTTTGGAAAAAATGGCCTTTTAAAGCTATTGTTGAAATCACGCCGCATCGTAGTTCTTCGACCGGTTGGGGAAGGATCAGGAATCCCGAAGTACTGCGTCAACGAAATATTAGTATCAACCAAGCTAAAAACTGGTGCTCTAAGACATTTGAAGACGTAGGCCTTCGAAGCGAGTCCCATCTAAGTGTGTTCTTAACAACCGAAGAAGACTTAAACGCATTAATTGCATACTTTGGGGATAAAGTTCTTGAGGTATGGAAGCCCGTAAACGAATCAGCTAAAGACATAATGCTTAACCATGAGTATGATGTAGTTAGGAAACGTCCATGGTATGGAAAATATCCTATCAGAGCACGTATCAGTTACAACAATGATTTCAGGGTTAAAGCGGTAGATAATTTTAAAATGGCAGTCAATTCGCTCGATCCAAACGATTGGCATTGTGCGGGGCTATTAAAAGAAATTATTACCAAAAAAGAACTGCCTAGGACTTATGGATGGGGACAACCTCTTCATTTGTACTTGGCCAGTGCTGATGATGCCGCTATGCTACGTTTACAATGCGGTGATTATATAGAACGATTCGAAAGAATTCGTCCTCCAGATTGATCTAGCCTGCCCCCAAAACTTGAGCCTCCGCTAAATACAGCTGGAGGCTTTTTAATGGCAAAAATTCACGAAGAACTAATCGTTATCAAGGTTAGCAAACTGCACAAAGACGCTGAATCTGTTGGTACACTAGTTGGCGAAGAACTAACAACTAACTTAGAAGCAGTAGTGCAACAGCTTGTTGGAGACGATGTAGTTGTAGAAATTATCAAGGAGTAAACATGTCTATCAGAGTTCAAAACATGTTTATTCCAAATGGAAATTTGGACCAAACTGGGCCAGCAACTCGTGCTGACGGTTACTATGGTTTCTCAAACGGATTTCATACCGTTGCGTTCTATATGAACAACTTTAAAGGGAACCTAATACTCGAAGCTACACTAAGTGACGAACCCAGAGAATCTGATTGGTTTCCAGTTGGACTTGGTGCAAATACAACATTCTATCAGGTAGAAACCCCTGAAACACGAGTTGAAACATTCAATATCGTTGGAAACTTTGTGTATCTAAGAGCAAAGATCCAAAGAAGTCATTTAGGTCAGCCCGCATCCGCACTAGGCACTTGCGAGCGAGTAATCTTAAGCCTATGAGAATAACAGGAGAAACACAAAATGGCGATTAACGCATCTTCAGGAGGACAACTACAAGGTGGATCTAACGGTCCAGGCAGCGGTGGCGGCCTGACAGAAGAAGATGTCCAAGATATTGTAGCCAGTCAAATCGAAGTAGGTACCGACATCAGTATCGGCCTACAAACAAGTTATGACGACACAACCGGTAAACTAATGATCAGCTTAGCTGGTGCAAATGGTGGTACCGGTGGTGGCGCAGGGTCTATTGGAATTAAAGAAGACGGTACTGCCCGTGGCACAGCAACAATTTTAAACTTTGTTGGACCAAGTGTTGATGTAGTTGACAATGTTGCTACTATCACAGGCGGATTAGATTCTGTTTCAATTTACGAAAATACATCTAATCGTGGAAACTTTACAAGCTTAAACTTTGTCAGCGGTGCAAGTGTTAACGTAGTTGATGGCGTAGCAAACGTTACAATCTCCGGTGGCGGCAGTAGTAACTTCAGCGGAAACTATAACGACTTAACTAATAAGCCAACGCTATTCAGTGGCAACTATGCAGATTTATCCGGCAAGCCAACTATCCCAACAGATGTAAGTCAGTTAACAGATAGTCAAAATTTATTAGGCAGTGGTTCAGGCGGCAGTAGCTACACATTGCCAGTGGCCAGCGCACTTACACTAGGTGGTGTTAAGGTCGATGGCACATCTATTACTATAAATGGCAATGGTGTAATCAGCGCAGTTGGTGGAAGTAGCGGCGGCGTTACATTAGGTGATGTTGGCACATATTTGTCTGCCAATGGTTATGCCACACAAACTTACGTACAAGGACAGGTAAGCAATTTACTAAATGGTGCACCTGCTGTACTAGATACATTAAAAGAATTAGCAGATGCATTAAGCAACGACCCAAGTTTTGCTTCTACAATTACAACAGGCTTAGCTGGTAAATTAAACCTAAGCGGCGGCACAATGACCGGTGCTCTAACATTAGCAGGCAGTCCTGTTAATCCTCTAGAAGCCGCAACAAAAGCTTATGTTGATCAGAAGGTAGCCCAAGGTATATCAGACGTTGGCGCGGCTGTCTACCTAGACGATTTAGTTGATGTTGATTTATCTGGTGCAACTTCAGGACAGCTATTAGGTTGGAACGGCACAAGCTGGGTTCCTACAAGCAACTCTGGTGCTAAGGGTGATACAGGTGAAACTGGTCCTGCAGGTCCTGCTGGTCTAAGTATTAGTTCTGCTACTGTAAGTTTACAAGGTAAACTGTTAATTACTCTAAGCAATAGTCAAGTTGTTGATGCTGGTAGCGTTGCTGGTATTAGTTCTGCTACAGTTAATAGTAGCGGTAATTTAATCCTAACTAAACAAGATGGCACAACAATTAACGCTGGTAACGTAGTTGGCCCAGCAGGTGCAACTGGTGCAACTGGTGCTCAAGGTCTAAAAGGTGATACAGGTGATACAGGCGCCGCTGGTATTGGCGTAAGCTCTGCTACAGTAAATGGTAGCGGCCATTTGATTATTACAAAAACAGACAGCTCAACAATTGATGCTGGTAGTGTAATTGGTCCAAAGGGAGATCAAGGTGCTACTGGTGCTACTGGTGCTACTGGTGCCAAAGGTGACCAAGGCGTTAGCGTATACCAAGCAACAGTTGATGGCGACGGCAATTTACAAATTACATTAGATGACGCTACACAGATTAATGCTGGTAGCGTAATCGGACCAATGGGTCCTCAAGGTGTACAAGGTCCTGCAGGTCGTAGTATTGCTGGCAGTGGTGTTGTAGTAGACGAAAACGGATATCTACAAGTTACATTAACAGACGGTACAATTTTAAATGCAGGTTATGTAGTTGGCCCACAAGGTAGCACAGGCGCAACAGGCGCAAAGGGCGATAAAGGTGATACAGGTGATACAGGTGCCACTGGCGCCCAAGGTCCGGCTGGTACAAGTTATACAGTTAATGGACAAAGTGGTAGTGTACAAGTATATGGCTTAGGTAGCACAACACAACCTGGTTACCAGTTAGAAGTTGATTTATCTAATAGAGCAAATAAGCTTACAACACCAAGAACAATTAGCCTGACAGGTAAGGTTACAGGCCTAGTTAGTTTTGATGGTAGTGCTAACGTTAGCATGACTACTGCTATTAGCGGTGTAACAACTAACGATGTTACTGAAGGTACAAACAAGTATTATACAGATGCCAGAGCAAGACTTGCACTAAGCTCAAGCAGTGATAGCAGTATTACTAGCTTGATTAGCTATGATGATACAACTGGTACTATCAAGTATCGTGCCAACACAAGCTACATCACAGAAGGCAGTAACTTATACTTTACAAACACTCGTGCAGATGCTCGCGCAGACGCACGTATTGCGGCAAGTAGCATTAATGCACTAAGCGATGTTGACACAAATACAGTGGCTCCAACTAACGGCCAAGTATTGACTTGGACAGGTAGTGCATGGACTCCAAGTTCTGTAAGCGGTGGTAGTGGTGCAGTATCTAGTGTTAACAGCAAGACTGGTGCAGTTGTTCTAAGCACAGATGATGTAACAGAAGGTACAACTAACCTATACTTTACTAACTCACGCTGGGACACACGTTTAGCGGCCAAGACAACAGACAACCTAAGTGAAGGTGCTACAAACAAATACTTCAGCAACACATTAGCACGTAACGCAATGGCCGCTGGAACAGGTTTAAGCTACAACAGCTCAACTGGTACATTTAGCTTGAATACAAGCACAGACAATGTATCAGAAGGCAGTTCAAACTTATATTACACAAGCACACGTTTTGATACACGTTTAGGTCAAAGCAACTTAAATCAACTTGCTGACGTTGCAGATACAACTCCAACAACAGGCCAGGCACTTGCATGGAATGGTAGTGCATGGGCACCAACAACTATTAGTTCAGGTAGTGGCGGTGGTGGTGGATCAAGCAGTGGCGTATTCCGTGCCGCTGTACAAGTTGAATATGATGCATCTGGTAACCTATCAAGTGTTAGTGTTCTAAATGGTGGTATTAGTGCAGTTATTGCTACAGCTACAAGTACAACCGCTACAGTAACATTTACATTCACAGGTAGTGTTTGCGCTCCATTGGGTATCCAAGTATATGGTTACCAACGTGCAAGCAATGTCTATGTAACACGTAGCATTGGTAGTGACTATACCTCAAGAACATTAGCAGGCGGCGGTAGCTCTGGCAGTCCAAGCGCATTCAGTGCATTTGATGCTAGTGCTAACACAATGACATTAAGTTTAACAAAGGCATTAACTGGCGCAACAGCGGCAGTTGGCCAAACAACTCACTGTGTTGTTCAATTCTTACTAAGTTCATAAGGGTAGTAAATGTCAATAAATGCTTGGAAAACCAGCTTTATAGGATTAAACAAGCCAGCAAAAGTTCTTGCTGGCATTGCAGAATCTTTCACTCCAGTGGCACTTTGGCCTTATGCCAATGCCACTGATGATCCTTACTGGTCAGGCGGTTCAAACCCACAATACTATCGTTGGGAAGTTACATTTACGGTAAACGATAGAACTCACGGTAGTAATTTAACTCGCACTCCGTTTAGCTTTAATGCACAAGACATTGAAGTAGGCGACTTTGTTGCTGGTGCTGCCGATGGTAAAGTTTGTCAAATTATGAGCATTAGCGAAAAGGGCAACAACACCCTTACTGCTATTGTAGAAGATAGACTGCGATACAATACATTCCGTGACCCAACAGGCTTTGGTTTGTTTGGTGCTCCGGGTCCAGTTATCTTCTTCCAAATTAACGAACTAGGATTCCCAATGTTGGATCCTGTTCCTGGTGAAGCGGCAGCTGACTTCTTTACCAACGTTATGAGTAGGTTCCAATACATGAACCCTCTAACAAATTATTTGCTTGAGCAACCTGGGCATGGATTTGAACAAGGTGATTCTGTTTGTATAGAGAACGGCCAATTTGCTTTAAGCGACCCGGACAACATTGATCGTTTCATTGGTACTGTAGTATATCCTGGACCAGGCCCTGATCAATTTATTCTACGTCCAGCTAACGGTATTATTGATTTTGTGCCAGGGCTTCCTGGTAATGTTGGGGACTACTTGTATCCAAGTTTAGATGGTAGCGGAGACTTAACAGCAAGCGATGCTAGCCGTCGTCCTATCTATATGAAAATTGCCGATGCTATTGTTACATCTACAACAGGCACAGGCATTGATCCAACAGGCACTGATGGCGACATTGTTGAAATTAACAGAGTACAGGTTCCTTTGTATAGCGGTAACGGCACATATACACTAGAAGAAGCCGTTACTCTAATAAATGCTGAAACAGCAAATCATAAAGTTACAGCAGTTAAAGTAGGTGCCGCAACAGAAACAGCTAGCGATGTTCCCGGACAAGGTAGTGCATATGGCATTGTAGCTGGCTATGTTCCTTTTAGTGCAGAAATCAACGGTGTTACTGTTAACTTTACAACAACTACCAGCGGTAGTGCTGCCTATGGTGACCCAAGCGTTGCCGACGCCAATGACATGGTGGCAGATATTAATGCCGCAAAGATTACAGACATTGTGGCTCGAGTTATTGATGGTACAATTATTGGATTAAGACACAATGCAGGTGGCGCAATCAACATTGTAAACACAACACCTGATGCCAACGGCAATAACTTTGCTGGTGCCAACTCTGTATCAAGTTTGCCAGAAACTACTAGTGCCAACACAACAACATTTGCATTAAGACTTATTAGAGCAGATGGTGGTCCGTTAACTATTAGAGATTTTGCTGGCGTATTTTTTGATACCGCTGGAGTTTTAAGTGGACAAAATGGTCGCTATGCATTAGGTCTAAATATCGAACAAGGTATTCGTACAGGCGGCATTACAGTAGTGTCTGACATTACAGCAAGAGATGCATTAAGAGCATTGGTAGGCGATCAATGCCACGTTATCAACGATGGCAATGGGGAATGGGCTACATTTACATACGATGGCACACAATGGACAAAGACTGGAGGCCAACGTAGCGTAGCAGTTGATGCAAGAACAATTAAAGAAGTAGTTGCACTACCTGGTGCAACAACTACTATTGGCACAGTTAGTGAAGATCGTAGAATTTTAAATGTAAGTGTAACAGTACTACAAGATTTAATAGACGCACCAGACTTTACTATTGATGTTGGTGCCAATACAGTTTGGCAGTTTAGCCAACACGGTGCAAGTAAAGTAGGCACGTATGTTGTAGATACCGATTTAGTTACAACCAACAGAGAAGATGTAGTTGTAAATATACCTAGCAATACCGCAACAGGTAATATTAGAGTAGAGGTATCCTACATATGAAGACTTTTAATAACACAGCAGGAACTACCTCGAGTGAATTTACAATTGGTGCCGGAACAACAGGACTAAGACAAATTGTTTTAGGCGCAGTTTGCTCTGGTGCAAATACACAAGCAGTTGATCGAGAAGGAAACGGCATTAACTTAGAAGGCGTTGAGTTCTTTGATATGAAAGTACTAGGCGTTGACCAAGCAGGCAATCGCCTAACTAAACAAATAAGAGGAAGTGCAGTTGTTGGTGGCTCTATTCAAAAAATTGAAGACACATTCGAAGAAGGGTTTGATGGTAACGTTTCTTTGTCTTTAGTTGGAAGTGCATTAAATATTGAATGTCAACTAGGATCGGCTACAAATGCAACATTTAGTATCTATACTATGTTGCAAAGAATAAGTTAACAGGAACGAACATGGCAGATAAAAAAATTGTAGACTTAGGTACAGGCGTAGCACTAGGGGCAAACGACTCTATTGTTCTAGTACAAGGTAATGAGACGCTAAAAATAAGTGGTCAAGATGTCGCGTTGGGTGTAAAAACCATTGCAGATCTTGCTGACAAATCATATGTTGATTCGGTGGCAGCAGGCGGCACCGGCGAAGCTTTAGCACAGATAAGAAACGAATTAGATCAAGTTAAAAATGATGTTTCTACAAAGCTTCCAACAGCTAACTTTGGATTAGAATTTTGGTCACAGTTGGCCAATGTTAGCACTTATCATATTCGTGAAGATAGTAACCTATACTGGACCCAACAGCGATTTGACGATGCATTTGCAAACAAAAGCACCAGCAATTTAACCGAAGGAAGCAATTTATATTTTACAAATACACGTGGCCGTGCTAGTGTATTTGATAATAGAGATATTATTACTTTCCAAAATGGTGGCGAAGTAGGCAATGCACAATACCAGCATCAAGGTTCTCCATACTTAGGCATGGACATTTACTCCCCAAATACACATGATTGGGTGCAGTTAAACTACGACGATAAAAACTACGTTTGGGTTACAAATTCTTATGTAGGAATTGATATAACCAAATCCAACGGAGGTGTTGTCAACTGGTTATTTGACGAAACCGGTGTGCTTACTCTTCCAATAGGTGGTGATATTGTTGACTATTATGGTAATAGTGTATTAGGTGGTGGTAGCGGAGGTGGCGCCAGCGCATTGTCTCAACTATCAGACGTTTACATTACATCTCCTACAGCCGGCCAGGTCCTAAAGTTTAATGGAACCAAATGGATAAACGGTACCGACTCAACAGGCGGTGGCGGCGGTGGCGTTGGTGATGACCCGACATTTAATTCCGTAACTACATCTACATTAAATGTAAAAGACATAAACTTTACAGGCACAGGTCCAGTAAACCTTTATAGTAGTAATGACGTTAACATTTCGGCTGTTGGGCGTATTGCTTTCAATGGAAGCGAACTAGCAGACGTTGCATTTAGTGGCAACTACAATGATTTAATAAACAAACCAACTGGCGGTGGCGGTAGTGTTTCATGGGAAGACATTACAGGCAAGCCAAGCTTTGCTACTGTAGCAACAAGCGGTAGTTATAATGATTTAACTAATAAGCCAACAGCACCGACTTTTGATAGTGTTACAATATCAGGCTCTGTGACAAGCCCAACACATGCCGCAACAAAGGCATACGTTGATTCACAGGTAAATGATATTTCAGCGCCAACTTGGAGCTCATTAACTAACATCAGCAACGAATTTGGTCCTACTAGAATTACACTAGGTCGCTATGCTGGTGGTGCATCTGATGCCGATGGTTATGGCGGATACGGTGGCTACGGAGCATATGGTGGTAGCAGTTATGCTATTGCTATTGGTAATAGTGCAGGTCGAGAAAATCAAGGCGGTGCGGCTATTGGCCTTGGTGTAGCAGCCGGTAATACTAATCAAGGTGATAGTGCTATTGCTATTGGCTTAACGGCTGGTAATTCATTACAAGGTGCGGCAGCGATTGCTATCGGCGAATCAGCAGGTAGAAGCGAGCAAGGTGCAAATGCAGTTGCTATTGGTAACACAGCAGGTTACATGAATCAAGGTGCAAATGCGGTTGCTATAGGTTATAGAGCTGGCGAGATGAATCAACCAGCTGGTTCTATTATTATTAATGCCAGCGGCAATGTATTAGGTGGTAGTGCGGCTGGTTTGTATATTGATCCTATCAGAAGTTCAAGTGCCACTGATTACGTTGCATATTACAATCCAACTACCAAAGAAGTAACATACGGACCTGCCCCAAGCGGTGGTGGTAGTGAAATAGGATTAGATCCTACATTTACTAGTGTAACCACTACTACACTTAATGTGCAGGATGTAAACTTTACTGGCACTGGTACAGTAACAATCAACAGTAGTAACGACTTAAACCTAACTGCGGTTGGTAATGTTTTACTAAATGGCGAGAGAACTATCAGTCTTAACGACTTAAAAACTGTAGTTGCGGCTTCAACAGACTTTGCAGATTTCAAAGCAAGAATTGCCGCTTTATAAGGAATAACAAATGCGTGAATATATTATTACAGTCAAAGACCCAGCAGTCTGGGATACTGGACTTTGGAATGAATTAACAGTCGACGGCCTAGGCGATAACTTTATTCCTAAGCGTCCAATCGAAGTTTTAAACGAACGTCCTTTCAACGAGTTCATGGCTCACTTTAACTTAACCGATGAAGAAGCCGCAGAAATTAGAAAAGACGAAAGAATTGCATTCGTTGAGTTACAAGCAGATTTACAAGAAGGTGTTAAAAAAGACCACTTTGGTACAAGGCCAACGTACTCTTATGATAAAAGTAACTCAACATCTAACTCAATGAAAAATTGGGGGTTACTTCGATCAACTAGACCAACAAACCCATTTGCCTCCACAAACTCTGTAAGCGCAGGATTCACATACAACCTAGATGGCACAGGGGTTGACATTGTTTTTATCGACACTGGTATTATGCCAAACCACCCAGAGTTTGCAGTCAATGCCGATGGCACAGGCGGTAGCCGTGTTGTTGATTTTAACTGGGCAAGTTTAGGCGTTCCTGGAACTCCTACATCAGCGCAAATAGGTGGGTACCTTGGCGACTCCGATGGACACGGAAGTCATTGTGCTGGTATCTCTGCAGGTAATACACAGGGGTGGGCACCAGGTGCGGCAATCTATAGTATTCGTATTTTTACTGGTAATTTTAATCCTAGCCTTAGTGCAATTAACTCCGACATTGCTTTTGACATTGTTAAGGCATTCCATTTAGCAAAGAAGGCAGCTGGCAACAATCGCCCAACAATCTGCTCAAATAGCTGGGGATATTATGGGTCATATAGTGGAATGACTGCTACTGTATATCGAGGACAAGTTTATAGTGGCAGCTCTAGAAATAGTAACTACGGCCAGGTATACACTCTTCATCCTGCCGTTATCAACTACTTAGACATAAGTGCCACAAGTTGTGCTAACGCTGGTGTTATTTTAGTTGGCGCGGCAGGCAACTATCGCCATAAGATTGATGTTGATGGCGGCATTGACTATGACAACTTCTGGACCGATGGTTGGGGACAGTATTATTATCACAGAGGAAGTAGCCCAACTCGTGCAAACGGTTTTATTACAGTTGGTGCAATTGACAACTCAGTTACTGAACAAAAGGCTTATTATAGCGAAACCGGACCACGTGTTGATGTATATGCACCTGGTAGTATGATTATGAGTGCATATAGTGCCGGGGTTTCTGATCCAAGAAACTCATCATACTTAATTGGTAAGATTTCAGGTACTAGTATGGCAACACCACAGGTGACAGGAATGTTGGCTTGTGTATTACAAGCTAGACCAAATATGACACCTGCTGAAGCAAAGCAGTTTGTAATTGACCAATCTATTAAAAATGCTCTAGTAGAAGGTAGCAGTACCACTTATACAAGTACTACATACTTGCAAGGCGGGCAAAATAGAATATTGCAGACTCCGTTTACATCTCCTAACCGAGGTGGCATAACCAGTTAAAGGACAGCATGGCAGATCAGTCGGCCTACCAAAAAAGGTTTGGCGGCAAAGTGGAGGATAGTAAATATCCTCCAAATGATTTCATTGAAAGAGTTTTAGGTAGAGCAACTGTTAGGCGTTATAAAAATCAACCACTAGCAGAAGGTCAACTTGAACTTTTAATTGCGGCTGCACAAAGTTCTGCTTCAAGTGGCATGCTCCAAACATGGAGCGTAATCGCCCTAACCGACAAAAAACACAAAGACTTATTAATTGAAACACCTGCCGCCAAAATTACAATGGGTAGCGTTGATTCATCTAATATGGTTGCACTAGAAGAATGTGCGGTGTTTTTAATTTGGTTAGCAGACCTAAGCAGGGCCGACAATATTTTAAAGGCTCATGCCGAAGAATACAACATAGACCAGGGCATACTAGAACAAACCTCTAAGGCAGAATATCATCTTAAAGCCATTATTGATGCTGCCATTGCCGCCCAAACATTTTCGTTAGCCGCTGAAAGTCAGGGCCTGGCTGTTATGTACTGTGGCGCAGTAAGACAACTTTCAATAGAACACTTACGCAAATCTTTTAACCTTCCTCCACTTACATTTCCTATATTTGGTATGGCTATTGGCTATCCCATGGTCGATTGGTACAAGCCAGTGAAACCAAGATTGCCAACGGATTTAGTATTGCATTATGACTCGTATAAACCATTAACAGATATGAGTAAATTGGACGATTATAATAAGATACATAAAGAACAGTTCACTGGATCTTATAAACTAGTCAACAAAGATTATGTTGAAAGGCTTATAGAACGGATGGCAGTAACTGATGATAAAAAGGCTGTAGGACCAAGCCTTAGACAAATGGGTTTTGATTTTAACTAATAGGTGAAACATGGACAACAAGCACTACCTGAAGATTGCCGTGGGTAGAGAATTAACAGCTCACGAGTTCGAAGAGCTAACTGATATCATCGAAGAAGAAATTGGCGAATATGTTACAAGTGATGATGTCATTGAAGGCAAAGAAGATGGCATGATGTGCTATTTCTTTGAAATATCAGAACCTATACCAGAAGACGCTACCTCTATCGAATTACTAACGTATGAGATTGATCAAATAATCCCATCGAAGATTGAGTGGACTATAGAGTCGTTTTAATGAAATACTCTCCAGCGGCATTAGAAATACTCGGTTATACACGCCGAAGTGATAAGTGGAATGACTTTGTAAGCAAAACTATGGCTACATGGTACAAGTTCACGCCTGACCATAGTGAAAGCAATTTTGTGTGGGTCAACAACGATCATCACAGAAACGCACAGGGAGTAACGCATGGCGGCGCACTTATGACTTTTATGGATTATTGTATGGGTGCAACACTTTGGGATTTAACCGGGGGAGGATTTGGGTATACAATGGAATTGAATAACCAATTCATACATCCTGCCAGGATCAAACGTTGGATCTTTTGTCGTGTAGTTCCAATAAATGTCGGAAACGTAATTGAACTCAGCGGAGAGATGCGAGTGAACGATCCAACTGGTATGCCAATCATGAGAAGTTATGGTAAGTTCACTTTACCAAAAAAGCCAAAAGTGCTTGACGACAACGAGTAGTATTGCTATACTAGAGCATAGACAATAAACAACTACAGGAAAACAAATGAAAATCAATCTACGCAAAGCATCCGTCGTCCAACAAACTATCCTAGACGAAATTAAGCGTCTGGGCACCGAAGATACTACCGTAAAGGTTAGCCTTTACGAGCAAGACATTGAGGCTCGCCTCAATGAGCAACTGGCAAAGGTCCGTGAAAATCATGCAAAGGCGGGTCGCCTGCTTAATGCAAATAAGTTTTTGCGTGGCCTTGTTGCACGTAAGAATGCCGAGGTTGGAGTCACTGACTACTTGGCAGAAGAAGCAATGTTGGCTTCTGCTGAAGCCCGTCTCAAGGCATTTAGCGAAGCTAATGTTCGCCCGAACCTAGAAAGCCTTAAGGCAGAAATCGAAAGCCGCAAGGCTAGTGGGGCAAGCGAACGGGCAAGCATTTATGGTCGCGAGTACAATGTGGATGTAAACGTTGTACCAGTTGAGTCTATCAACGAAGCCAAAAAAGAGCTTGAAAACATTCGCAAGCGTCGACGCAAGATCAAGGACGAGATGGTTTCCATCAACGTTCGTACCGAGATTGAAGTACCTGAACAGGTAGCACTTGTGCTAACTGAGCTCGGGCTAGACTAAGTCTGCCACACTTAGTCCGGGGAGTAAGACGAAAATACATCATCGATTATCGATGAATACAATACTGAATTAGTCTTGAAAACTAACTCAACCAGCTTTGCTTAGGTATTACAATATACCTTGATGTTTGATGATATACCTAAGCAAAAAGCGTATGTTTGATTCTAGATATTTGACTTTTGCTGTTTGACTATTTTCGTTCCCCGCTTCGTGGCACTAAATAACTGCATGTTAACTGCAAACTTTAAAGCTAAAAATAGGCCAGATATATCTGTAAGCTGGTCAAAAGTAGATGACCTACATTTGGTAGTAGGCCGCCAAACTACCAATTTTGGAAAATCTCATGTTTTATCAAATGAAGAATTAAAACATGAGATTGAATCTGAATATCAAATAATTTTTGACTTCATAACACACAACACAAATCTGCCCAATAATCCTGTTATTTTAGATATTGGTTCCGGGTCAAGTATTGTCGATATGGTACTATATCAGTACTATGATTCTAAAGCATCTATATTTCTGTTAGATGGTTCCTCTCTAAAAGAAGGTATGGGAGGCCACCCTTCTTTACACCATCAAGATTTTGAACCATTTAATAAGTGGGACCCGGTTGCTGATGCCATCTTAACTAACAAGTATAACGCTTCTGATTTTAAGGTATTAAGCATTAAACAAGAGTGGCCAGAGCATATGAAATGCGATTTAATTTTTTCAAACTGTTCATGGGGCTTACATTACCCCATTGAAACATATTGGGAAAAGGTAAAGGCCGCACTAAAGCCAGGTGGCTATCTTGTTATTCGTCCATTTGTCAACTTAAACAATCCACTTGAATTAATAAACAGCGAATTTGGCAATCCACTGGTAATAGATAATATTGAAATGCATTTTATCAAAAGTCAGCGTCCTGTAGATTTTGAACGTTGGTCGAAGATATTTCCTAACATTGAAGACATGGAGATGTGGGGATATAGGGCAATTTGGCAAAAACCTTTATGAACAGCTTAGAAAAAATCTGGGCCAGAGCCACTGGACACTTAATGGGCCAAACAGATGATGATCGGCCCGACGTTCCTATTCTTACAAGACGAGAGGCCCGAGTTGCTTTAATCCTAAAAACATTTTGGGTTGTGATCCATGTAATCACCTGTTTGTTTATTTGTGCTAATGTGATCCGCCATTGGTAACTTGACATGCCAACGAAATAGTGTTATACTATTAGTATGTCAACTATATAGGATTTTACAATGGCAACCAAATCAAAAGCAGTTCCATTTAATGGCCGATTGGCACCCTTACACTGGTCGTTACCAACACCAGCACACTTACAACCAAAACCAAAATCAAAACCAAAAAAGAAAACTACTCCTAAAAATGTAGTCAGCGTCGAGCCTAACGAGCATCACAAGGATATGATGTGCAAGCCCATTGTACAAGGAGACTATGTACTGGCTGTCCAAAATAATAGACCTTTTCCGTTTAAAGTAGTAAAATTAAATGAAACAACAATAAGCATTGTGCCTGCTATTAAAGCTAGCGATCTTGGTCGCAAGTCTCTTATTGCTATTAGGGCCACTGGTGGATCAATTCCTGCTTATAAAAATTATAGGCGAGAAGGTTGGAATGTGTATGTCATTCCAAAAGAAGAAATTTTTATGTATCACTTAATGGGTAATGTATGATTGGTAAGGTGGGTTTTTGTTGCAAGTATGTTGAGCCTCATCCTAAAAAGATTTTTGAATCTGTGGATGGGCTTAACACCGGCACCACTACGATTAGTTGGCTCAAGCGACAAACCCGTGACGCCGCTGAACAAAAGCTATGGGACCTTGTGGTCCAAAACCTAGAAGCAACTCGTAAACTTGTTCAAGTAGTAGGAGAACAAAATGAGCAACTCCGTATGGTCCGTCTTAGCAGTGATATCCTCCCTGCTTATACTCATGTCGATTGGTCTGCTTTTTATAAGCGAGCAGATGTGCTTGGACTACTTGAACGAGGATTCTCGCAAATCGGCGATCTGGCTCGCAGTAAACAAGTACGCCTTTCTATGCATCCTGGCCAATTCACTGTTCTTGCTAGCGAGAATCCTGGTATTGTTAATAACTCTATAGAGGAATTTGAATATCATGCGGATATGGTACGCTGGATGGGATACGGAAAGTCGTTCCAGGACTTTAAGATTAATGTACATATCTCCGGAAAACGTGGGCCAGCAGGCATTAGGGAAGCTTATCAACGTCTTAGCCTAGAGGCTCGTAACTGTATAACTATTGAAAATGAAGAAAATACACACAATCTTGAAACCTGTCTCGAACTTGCAGACCTATGTCCAATCGTTTTGGACATTCATCACCACTGGATCAATTCGGGAGAATATATCGATCCTACTGATGTACGTGTTCAACGGGTTATTGACAGTTGGCGTGGTGTCCGTCCTGCTATGCATTATAGTGTTTCTCGCGAAGATGTACTCGTTGGTTATGCCCGAGACGTCAAGCCAGACATGGCCGCCCTTTTATCGCTAGGCTACAAAAAGCAAAAACTGCGAGCACACTCTGACTTCTACTGGAATTCAGCAGTGAACGACTGGGCCGCTGGCTTTAGTAAGGACTTTGATATCCAATGTGAATCTAAGTGCAAGAACTTGGCTAGCTTTGAATTTGCAAAATTAGTGAATGGTCACTAAAACTCCTAAAAATCGTTAAAACGGGTTAGAACTATGTTGCACCGCAACATATATAGTGTTATACTAGTGAAAACACTGATAGTGTTTCTACTAGTGGTAGTGCTCATAAGAGGCTACCAAAAACTCGCTTAACATTAAAGGAGAATAAGCATGTTTGATTTCCAGAAAGCTTTCGAAGCTAACCAAAAATTGGCACGTGACGTGTCTACACAAATTGCATCAGCCGCTGTTGAATTCAGCAAAGTTGTAGTTGATGCCAACACAAAGGTTGCTAACACACTACGCGACCAAATCACAGAAGTTTACAGCAATGTAAAACCTCTAGCCGGCTTTGAAGCATTTGCTCCAAAGACAGCAAAGAAATCCGCTAAAGCAGATCAGGAGTAATTGCTTATGTGGGAGAAGATTAAAAATGTCTTCTCCCAGTTTAGTACTCAAAAAACACTAACCTGGTGGGAAGAACAGTATCTAAATTCGGCGCAAAACCACGCTGATCTTGAACATAGACAACGACAAATAGAATATCGTCGTAGTCGTGGTAATGACTATTGGGGAGCCTGCTATGAACGCAATTAAACAATTTTTTCTTGCCCTACTAGAAGGTTTACAAGAAGCTAGAGCTTACAAAGCAAAACGTCTTGCAGAAAAGTATACCAATGTATGACAACCGTCAGACGTGTACTGCCAGATGAATATTACAAATATCGCAAACATTTAAAATCGCTAGATGCTCATAGCAAATATCTTAGATTTGGATATCATATCCAAGACTCAATGATTGACAGTTTATGCGATAAGTTTGAAGCTGAGTTAGATAAAAATATACTGTTTTGCATTGAAAACGACGAACTTGAGTTTGTTGCTGTTGGTCATATTGCACTACAGGATGAAATGGAACTTGCTTTTAGTGTTTTAACTGAGTACCAAGGCAAGGGTCTAGGAAACCAGCTTTTCAAACGAGTCATACAGTGGTGCAGAACTAACAGTAAACTAAAAGGTTGTATGGTTTGCTTGAGCACTAACTCAGTTGTTAAACATCTTTGTTTAAAGTACGGAATTCATTTGAAAAATGATGGGCCAGAAACAATGGCAAGCATAGAGTTAGATCGACCAAATCTTGGCACTTATATCACAGAAGCCACAGAAAGTAATTTAGCAATAGCTGATTATTTAGGTAAAAGACTGATACGCGGCCTTCGCTACAAATAAGACTCTGCTAAATAATCCGGAGGCTTTTTATGAAAATTGCAGAACTTGAACAACCCATTATAGGGGACATTGTTGAATTTGAAACAGACCCTGATACGGTTGTTGAGGGCATTATTATAGGCGAAACTGAAGACGGGTATATCTTTGAGTTTAGCCAAACCGGCTACACAGAATTAAACGAAACTTGCACACATGGCAAATACTACTGCTCTACTGATAAAAAGTGGAAATGCCGTCAGGGGCCAAAACAAACTCGTAGTACCGAAAGCATTGAAGAAGCACATCCAAACAGTAAAATTTACGATAAGTGCTGGGATGGCTATAAAAAAGTTCCTGGTAAAAAGCGTGGCGAAAAGGGCTCTTGCGAAAAGGTAGACGAAGCAGAGTACCAAGGCCGTACAGTTCCGCTTGGCAAGCCAATGAAAGGCGATGTTAAGAAAAGCAAAGTTTATGTGCGTAATGATAAGGGTAATGTTGTTAAAGTAAACTTCGGCGACCCTAACATGCGTATTAAGAAAAGCAGTCCAAAACATCGTAAAAGCTTCCGTGCTCGCCATAATTGCGACAATCCGGGCCCACGTTGGAAGGCCCGTTATTGGTCCTGCAAAGCTTGGTAAAATATCAAAAGCCTCTGCTAAATACTGCGGAGGCTTTTTTTGTGATAATAAGAGATTTAACAGAAGCAAGTGGGTATATTGCACGTAATGCTGAAGAAGCAAAAGATCCACGCTGGAGTGCTAGTTTAAGTGTAGATGTAAAGACCGATACTATGCGTAAGCAAATTGGTGCATTTTTCCCTACCACTGCACCCAATGACGGACAAACACAAGTTGAAGAAGCCGCGGAAACAACAATGGAAAACGAACAATTAAATGAAGGAATGGGAAGCGTTAATGTTGATACAGAAATTGACATTAGTCGTATTCGAAAACTTGCCGGACTTGCAAACTCGACAACAGCCGCAGGTGTTCCAGTTACTGAAGAAGTCGAAGGCGATATTAGCCCGGAAGAAGCCGAAGCACTTGCAGATCAATTACAAGAGCAACTTGAAGTAATGAATGATGCTCTAAATGCAATGGAAGGACTTGTTCGTCGCTACTTGCCACGCGAGTATCGTTATATGGAAGCATACACTTTTGCACATATTAAAACAAGCTTAGGTGGACATGGCTATGTTGACCGTATGACTCGTTCTATTGAAAGCTTAATTGAAGACCTACGCGACCACGAAGATTATGATGACGAAGAAATGTAATGGAAGAATTTGACCTTGACCGTTTAAAAAAGTTAGCAGGACTTAGCTCTGGAGCAAAAGGCGACGGAGCAGAAAGCCCACTTACACACGGCGGTAGTGAAAAGGGCGAATATATGAAGAAGAATCATATTGAGCCCGGGACAGAAGAGTGGTTCAAATTATGGTTTTCTAGGCCAAAACTAACCGGGGAGAATCCATATGGGCGAAAGAAATAACGAATATCCTGTATACCCAGAGCAAGAAGGCGAGTGGGATAGGCCTATTAACCCTTACAGTCCAGTATAACTAATAGCATGACAACTCATGCTATTATTCTGGGTGGCATACTCAGAGATCAAACAGGCCGACCATTGGGCCCTTATAGACTACGCACATCATTAGCAAATCACGGGTTCCGTGCCGAGGTTATCGACTATGCATGGGCTTTGCGAGAAGATGAACTCTTAATTTTATTACAGAGATATATTAGCAAAGACACACTTATCATTGGGATAAGCAATATTTGGTTTACAACCAGCGCAGAAAAAGATAATAAAGAATTTAATAGATGGTTCACTGAAAAATTTTTTCGTATAGTTAAAAGAGAATGGCCTTGGATTAAGATTGTTATTGGCGGGACAAAAACTGCACTAGTCCAAGGAGCAGAATTGTTGAAGTCTCCTGCTGACTGGTGGTTAAGTGGGTTTGCTGATATAGGACTCCCTAAGCTATTAAAATTTTTAAGTGGGCAAGAGAATGACTTGCAATATCGAAAAGATTTTGATGGTACACATATTATAGATTGCAACATGCACTATCGTGTTGAAAACATGGATGACTTAGAAACTGTCCTAGAACCAAATGATAGATTTTTACCTCACCAACCTGTATCATTGGAAGTCAGCCGTGGTTGTATTTTTACATGTAGCTTTTGCACACATCCCTTCTTAGGAAAAAAATCATTTGAGTATATTAGAACTGCTGAAAGTCTTGCCACAGAACTCAAACGTAACTACGAACTGTTTGGCACAACGAGATACATTATCACCGACGACACATTCAACGACAGTATGGAAAAGCTTGAACGTGTTGCTCGTGCAATTGATATTAGTAAAATACCCAATTTTGAATTTGTCAGTTATATTAGAAGCGAGCTACTAGTAACCAAGCCTGAAATGATTCCAATGTTAAAACAACTTAACATCAAAGGTGGTTTCATTGGCTTAGAAAGCATGAACAAAGAAGCAAGGCAAGCAATTGGCAAAGGTATGGATGTTGAACGTGTTATGGAACGTCTTGTCGAGTTTAGAGATGCAACCAATGTTAAATTATATGCAAGTATGATTGTTGGCTTGCCAGGTGATTCATTAGACGATGCTTACAGCTGGTTTGAACGTTTCAAACGAGAGCAACTATTCAGCGAATGGGGCTTCCAGCCACTTGGTATGACGTTTGACGAGTTTGGGCAAGGAGATAGTATATTCAGCAAAGATCCTGCAAAATATGGATACTCTGTGTCCAAAAGTAAAGATGCGAACGCCTCACGTAACTACAGTTGGACTCATAAACTAGGATACACAAATAGAGAAGCAAGTATAGTGGCTAACGATATAAACACACAAAGCAGGGAAATTGATAAGGCAGCTGGATTTGGCGTAGCAGAATATTGGTTCCACGGCGGCTCAGATTCTGACATTGAAAACATGAGAAGGAAAGATTTTTCAGTCAATAGTAGAGGATTTGAAAGTGGCAAAGCTCGAGGAAAAGTTCGTGTCCAAGAAGCTAGAGACTTTCTGGGTAAATCTTTAAAAGAGTGGTAGATAACTAATGTGCGGGCTTAGAGCCTATTATAGAGGAAAACATGAAAAAACTTTTATCAGCATTATTACTGGCCGCAGTTGCATTAGGTGCACAGGCCAAAGAAAATATCACTCTCATTTATGCTTTTGGCGTCGGTGACCCAATGGCAAACTATGACCGTGCTGTTGTCGCAGAAGCAAACAAATTACAAGACAAATACAATTTTATTTTTGACGTTCGCCCAGGCGGCGGCAGTTCTATTGCAGCCAACTATGTAAAGAACACACCAAATACAATTTTAGCAACGTCTGGTGCGTTTTGGGTTAGACCAAACTTTTACCCAAATGAAAGTCATAACACGGCCGACTTCAAAGGTATCTTGCCACAATGCGATGACTCGATGAGCATTGCTAGTTCAAAGTACAAGACTATCAAGGACATTCCAACCGACAAGCCACTTAATATGGCTATCACCGGACTCGGTGTTGTTAGTCATTTGATCGCTGTTAAGTTTACTGAAAAGTATCCAAACATTCAGCTAGTACCATACAAGTCTCCTACTGAAGCTATCGCGGCTTTACTAGGCGGACAAGTTGACTTTGCCGTTGGCTATGTCGGCGACCAAGAACGTTTAAGCACAGAAAAGACACCAATCTATATTCTTGGTGTAACTGGTAAGACGAGAGTAAATGGTCATCCAACACTTGTTAGCGGTGGGTTAAATCCACTACTTGGCGATAGCGATAATCCTAACCAATTCTTTGTGCCAGTTACCTGGAGCAACGAAAAGTATAAAGAAATTCGTAGTATCTTAGTAAAAGCATCTAACACAAAAACAGTTCGCGATGCTTATGCTTCTAACTACTGCAAGTCTTTAGATCAAATGGCAGACAAGGATATTGATCGTTGGTTTGCTAATCAAGAACGTCATTGGAAGAAATTAAGCGAAGGCGTAAAAGTAAACTAATGTGGTACTGCAAGTTTTTAAACTTGCCCAGCGTAGAGAACCTAGATTCTAATAGGATAAGTGTGCAAATCAGCCTTAATTACAATCCTTACCTGTCTATAAATAATATTGACGAACCTACAGAAGGCTAGTCATTATAGACGACCCCACACAGGGCGAGTCAAAAGGAAAACTAATGAGATTCTATGAAAAGGTAGCCCGTTCTCTGGGCAAAGTAGTCACATGGCGAATTCTTGTGACAATAACCAATTTTATTGGTGGCTGGTTAGCAAGTGGAAGTTGGACGGTTGGTCTAGGTGTTGTTTCATTTGCATTAGTAGTTAATAGCATATTATACTATATTCACGAACGTGCATGGAATCGAATAGATGCAGGTAAAAAAATAGAAGAAACACAATCATAACTAAATAAATTTACCCACCTTAGGGCCGTTGTCGCTAACGGTTAATAGCACTAGTTGCTATAGGCGTCAAACAGGCGGCTGCTGCCTGGACCAGAATTACGCCAGATTCTGCTCAAAGTGAGCTTTTTCTATGACTTTTATCCCAAAATGCTAAATAAATGGTGCAAGGCCAGAGAGGCTAAGCACTAGCCGATTAATTACCGGCAAACAAAAGGACATATAGTCATGACTACAAAACTAACATGGGTTCTAGCCCACGAGCCGTACGATCTATTCCTACGTGCCGCTGAAAAATTCTCTAAAGAAGTCAGCGAAAAAACTGAAGGCGCTTTCGAAATCGAAATCCTTGGTTTAGCCGAATACGCAGCCAAGTACGCCGAAGGTAAAGAAATCAACAACCGTTTCGAACTACTAGAATTGCTAGAAAGCGGTAAGGTTCAGATGAGCCAAATGTACACAACAACACTTGGTCAACTAAGCCAAGATATGTTCGTATTAGACCTACCATTCTTATTTGAAGGTCACGACCATGCTGAGCGTGTACTAGACGGTGCTATCGGTCAACAACTTTTCGCTAAGTTAGCCGAAGAAAGCAACGTTCAAGGTTTAGCTTTCACATACAGCGGTGGTTTCCGTATCATCCCAGCATCTGTTGCTGTTGAAAAACTAGAAGACCTACGTGGTCTACGTGTTCGTGTTCCAGCTAGCCCAGTTGCTAAGGACACATTCGAAGCTATCGGTGCAGTTCCAGTTGAAATGGCAATTGAGCAATTAGCTGGTGCTTTAGCTTCTAAAGAAGTTGACGCTGGTGAATCTACATACCCACGTATCTATGGTATGAAGCAAGCCCAACACGCTGAGAGCCTAGTTCACAGCGAGCACAGCTTGTTCTTAACAAGCTTGATCATCAACAAAGATCTATGGAACAGCCTAGACACAGCTACTCAGCAAATTTTCGCTGACGCTGCCTTAGCTGCCGCTAAGATCGAACGTGCCGAGTCTATTGCTGACATCGCTCAGACACAAACTCGTGCTGTTGAAGAAGGTATCAATGTTGTTCGTTTAAGCGACGAAGAAACAGCCCAGTTCAAGGCTGCAACAGCTCCTCTACACAGCAAGTACGAAGCCATCTTCACAGAAGGTTTAGTAAGCAAGATCAAGTTAGCTTAATTTTAAGTTGACTTAAAACAAAAGGGCTCTTAGGAGCCCTTTTCTTATATCTCTTTGTGCGTTCGGTAGAACAGGGTTTTTCTTCCTGTTTTCTCTGCACTTCTTAAGGCACTAACATTATCAACATGAATAGTGCTACCAATGTTTGTTGCGCCCATTTGTTTTGACAAACGCTCAACTTCTGTTAGTAATATATTGTTAATACCCTTTTTTCTTTCATCGTCGGCTGTAACTGTCATTAGTATCCATACCGATTTGTCTTCGGGTATCCATCTATAATTTACTGCGCCAACAAACTTACCATTTGTACGTTCGGCCCACACCACCGGTGTGTTATTACCAAAATGGATGCGATGTATGGCCCATCCCTTTTCGTATATCTCTACCCAGCCTTTCCATAGTGGTAAGAATGCTGGAGTGAAATCGATTACATCACTACGCATTAGGATCAATGGGACACCGAACTTGTCTACGGTCTCCCCAATTTTTTTAAAGTTTTGGCTCATGGTTGACTTTGCTTTCGTTTTTACTTATAATACTTACATTGTCACGATACACCAAACACTATGTCAATGCATTTAGAAGGTCCTTGGCTCAGTACCACGGGCAAGAAAAAAGGTAAACGTAAGTTTGCATCTGCAGAACACGCACGAAAGGCCCGAGAATTGGACGAAAGTTGGAAAGAGCTCCAAAAGAAATGGGGTGTTGAAGCCGAAGAAAAGAAGCGTAAACGAGCCATGTCTGCTCCGGTGTTGTCTACCGTAGCAAAAACTCATGTGCGCGATACTGGTCCTAGAATTCCCAGCCTTAATGGTGGCAAAGATATGAGCCCTGCTATCAAGGCCCCAGAAAAAGTTTACACAGGCACCAAGGTCCTTGGTATTGGTACCATGCATAAGTCAAATGCCGTTCCTATCTTTAGCGATGAAGAAGCGATTAGCATCTCATCTATGCGCCGGTAAATACACAAAGGAGAGTGTCATGAAGAAACTTCTTATTATTGCATTAGCAACGTTGGCCCTAACAGGTTGTGCTAATCGTTATGTTGGTCCAGCTATTGTAGGTGGTGTAGTTGGGTATAGTATTGCTAACAGTCAACCACGTACAGTTGTGGTTCAACAGGCGCCAGTTTATGACGCAGGTCCAGTTGTTATTGTCAGTGAACAATGCAACCAATATCCCTTTGGTCCAGAGCGTACAGCATGTGAGCGTGGCGCACGTCAACGCTATATGGAAGAACAGCGTAAGCGCGAACAAGAAGCTTATCGCAGGGGCTATGGACGCTAAAAGTTAGTAGAAACTAACCAAAAACCCGCAGATTTTGCGGGTTTTTTGTGGCTAAAATGCAACAAAAAGTACTAATCCCTGTTTGTTGCTAAAAAACAACAAAAAATAGGCTCAAAAAAGTCAAAAAAAGCCCTAAAAATGGTTGACCACCGGCCCAATATGCGTTATAATACATACATGAACAGCAAAACAGTAACCCGCAAACGCCGTACCGATCGCAATCACGCAATTTACGAATTGTTTTGCGAAGTTACTGGCGAAAGCTACATTGGTATCACTGTAGTTGATGGTACTGCATTGTCGTCTGTTCGTGGCCGTTTTAACCGTCACTTGAGCCGTGCTAACACAGAAAGCAAAAACTGGGCCTTGTGCGAAGCACTTCGTACATATGGCCGCGAAGGCTTTACTCCTTACCTGCTTGAAGTGGTGCGCGGTAAGACAGCGGCTCATGCACGTGAACGTGAACTGATTGCAGTATTGCAACCAGCATTGAACTCACTGTAAGGAAACAAAATGGAATTCAAAGTTGAGGCCGCAAGCCATATGCGTAGGAAATTCCTTACGTTCATTATGCCCTCTATCATTGATCAGCTGGGCCTAACCAACAGCCGCAAGGCTGTACTGATCAGGGTAGAGGACGATGGGACCACCAACATGGGCTCTACTACTAACCTAGACTTTATTGACAGCTATCTTATCATCCTCAAGCCTGCGTCAATGAAAAGTCTGGGTGTTACACTTGCCCACGAAATGGTTCATGTGCGACAAATGGCAAAGGGCATGTTGGTACCTAAACCCAATGGTGTCAATATGTGGTGCGGCAAGCGGTATGGAAAGAAAACAAAGTATCTCGACATGCCGTGGGAAGTGGATGCCTTTGCAAGACAAGAAATTGTTTTGCGTAGGGCACTGGAATCTTAAACTTAAGGAGAATCTAATGTTTGATCAAGTTACCAAAATTGAATTTAATGGCAAAGTGTACGAGCAGTATCATGGCAGTCCTTTTGATCGTGGTAGTGCTGACAGCTACTACCACCGCCCCCGCGAACCTCATAAAGGTGGCGTTGGTGGTAACAGCGGTCCTAGGATTGAGAGACTCAACCCTGCAGAAGTAGAAGCTTACCATGCAGGCTACGATTGGAACGAAGCCCACGGAGATAAAAAAGACTGGGGCTGATTAGATAGAGCCTTACAAATTAAACGCACCAATTAGGTGCGTTTTTTTTTGACTTGGATCTTACTTAACGAGTATAATACTAATACTGGCGTCTATCTAATACTAGCGCAATATTACAAGCGTAGTAATGCCATTTAAGTAAATTTAAGGACACTACAACATATCATGAAACCTTTACTCGTTAATTTTAAACCACTTGATTCTTTATCGCCACATCTGCACGACACGGTACAATTTATACCATTGGTTAAAGATACCATTGAAGATGCATTGAACATAGAAGTTATCGATGCAAGCAGTTGGGCAGAACTTAGATCTATACCAAGAGAAACATCTATTGTTGAGTTTCATTCATCATTGCCAATGGCACTAGATAGTAGTATAGAAAATGTTGTAGATAAAATAAAAAGATCTATATCTCATACAAAAGCAAAGTTAGTCATAGTTATAAAAAAAATACAGTTAAGGTCAGTGGTTGAAAGATATAGGGAGTTAGGAATCAATGGTATTACTTTGCATAGCCTTTCATGGAGTATGCAAGATCGCATAAACAGCGTTAAGGCAAACTTTGAAGGGCTGTATTGGCCGGAAGAAATTATAAATGGTTTGAGTAAAAAAATAGAAAATGAAAAGCCACTGGTGCTCTTTTTTCAAAATAATTGGGAAGAGAACATCCCAACAGAAACGTTTTTCAACCTTGATTCCGAAACCAACCCTTTTAGGATAAAATTTTGCAGTACGTGGAAAGATGTAAGTGATGTTATACATTTACAACCTGAATTGATTGTGCTTCACGAAAACAGTATTCATGTTGGACACAAGGTATCCGAGTGCGTTTCGGCAATAGAATCATTGATATTTTATACATGCAACGGGAAAAAAATTCCATTAGGTCTGATGGTGGAGCAGACTACCCCTTACTCACTTGTCAAGGAATCTAAAAGAACTTCTGTTATTGGCATAGTCCCGGGATTTACTGACTACGGCCTAAGAGAATCTGTTGCCGCAGTAAATTCTTTGCTTGCTGGAGTAAAATATTGGCCATCACATATAATTGATTCATTGCCTGGTGCTATACAAAAGAAGCCGTTGCTAGACGAAATAAAATTAACTGGCAGGCAAGACGAAATTTTTAACCTTGTTTGCCGACGCGGATTGAGTAACAAGAAGATTGCACAAATACTTAACATCAGTGAAAGCACAGTGAAAGTTCATATGAGTGCTATCTTAAAAGCATACAGAGTAAGAAACCGAACCCAACTTGCATTATCAGGAAGTCATTTCTTAGACAAGTAAAGCCCCGCAAGGGGCTTTTTAATGACCTGTGCTTTTATACCACTGGAGTCTATGTAATACTATCGCCAGAGAATAAAGTTACATTATCATTTTAACTAATTGTGTTACCGCAAATAAATTGATTTTATTGTAGTGACATTTTTACTTAAAGGAAAAATTAACATGGCTGACATGACAACATTAACCACAGATCCATTCTTCGCCCTGACAGGACAAGTAAATGGTGTACGTGAAAAAGTTTCAGATAGTATTTTTGAAAACTACAAACTTCAAGTTGCACAAACAAACGACATCAACAACCGCGCAATGCAGGTTGCGTTACACGATGCAAGCGAACTAGCTTCTATTAAGCAAGAGATTGCCAATGGTACGCTTCAAGCAATGCTTGCGGCTGCTCGTACAGACGCACAGATTGGTGCTACAAGTTCTGCACTACAACGTCTAACAATGGAACAAGGCGAAGCCACTCGTCGTTTGATTGTTGACTTGAACACACAAAACTTAAACACAGCTTTAATCAACACAAACACAGCTTTAAATGCTCAAGGTGTTCAATACGCTGGTTTAGGTCTTGCTTACGGTGGTGCCGTGGCTGCTTACCAAAGCGCAAACACTAACAGCGCATTGAGCGCATTGAATAGTGCTATCGCTAGCCAAAGCTCTAACGTCATTGGCGCTGGTGCTGTAGGTGGTACACAAACTGCTACACCAACAACAGTTGTTTAATCAACTAAAGGAGGACCACTATGTATAGAACATGGGGTTATGGATATCCGCGTGGTTATCTAGGCGCTGGCATTGGATACCCTTACCAGGGATGGTTTGGTTATCCGTGGGGTGGATTCTATCCATATTATGGATTTGGCTACCCGGGCTATGGCTACTGCGGCTCAGGCGGCTTATTATAATAAACCGTGATGGGTCGGCTCACAAGGTCGACCCATTCTTTTAAAGGAAAACAAAATGTTTGCAGGTTATTACTATCCATTTTATAGAAGTTTCCCAATCTGGGGCTATCCAGGTTACGGGTTCAATAACAACTATGGCACATCAATCATTGGTAGTGCTATCGCTAATCAAAGTATGAACACCATTGGTGCAGGTGCCGTTGGCGGCATTCAAACAGCATCTCCAACAGTTATTTGGTAAGGACTACAATGTATTCTAAAATTACTCATAAGATTGTTGAAGAGCATTATAACCAACCAATGCAAGAGGAACCAACACCTGAAATTCAATCAGGTGGCGAATTGCCTCCGGCTGTAATGACTGAGTCTACTATGCAATTTAGAATGGACTCGCGTAGTCTATGGTCAAGATATGCATGGAATCTTTTAAACTATTCGATTAGTATGAACGGTGGATTGCCAGGTACTTCGCAAGTTGAAACAAGGCTTATGAAGGCAGCTTCTGCGTTAGGAGATTATGTTATGCCGTATTACGGAGTAACGGTTGGCAATGAATTAGGAGACAAGCTAGGGGCTATTGCTAAGGTAGGAGCCGAAGTGGTTGATGCAGTAAAAGACAGACGCTCAACTGAAAAGTTTCAAATTATTTGGGCCGAGCTGATTGAGGACTTAGCTGATTTTATGAACGAGTTAAATCCTTCACAGTGGCCAGAAGAGTTATTAAAAGAAATATTTACAGAACTAGTTTCGTTGTGGACTAAAGCAATTGAAAGTAGATATAACGAAGATTGGTCAACAAACTCAGATGCACTTGACAGCTTAGACAAATTAGTAATCACTGGAATTCCTAATCATATTAACAAAGGATACAGCAGTATAGCAGATGTATTCAGTAGAGGAATCATCGCTCAATACCCAAGCCTATTTGTAAAATAATATGTCATTGATTAAACTATCATCAAGTAAAGACATTGAGATGACCGACTTGGAAACTCATGTAGTTTTATGCGAGCAACGCAGAAAACTAACTGATTCTAGAATTAGTAAGCTTGAAGAAAAATTTTCAACTCTTGAGGAACAAGAAAGATTAAACAGACGCTTACTTGTTGGTAGTTTAGTTACAGTTGCTAGCGGAGTAGCAACAACAATTTTAGCAGTTGTATTAAGGTACTATTTTATATGAGTAATATAGATCAAAGCAAATTAATTGAAATACTTAGATTAGCAAGAGCAAGCCTCAACGAAGAATTAATGCAACGCCAATCAGAGGCTTATCAACAATGGCATGCTTCAGTAAATGAGGCGTGGAAGTCCAATGGCATGTTGCTGCCACCTTACAGAATAAAAGTAATGTATCCTTCGGAACAGGATATAGTAAAAAAAGCATTAGAAATCTATAACACACTCACACCTACCCCAGAAGTGATTACAAAACAAGAAACACCGTCGACAATACCCGAAGAAGTGTTTACCAACGAAACGCCAATCGTCGAAGATAAAATTGAGCCAGAAGTTGTTAGTGCTCCTGAAATCATAGCCGACGATAGCAATGAAACAACCGAAAACAAATTTAAAAGCCTACTCACCAAGTGGGGCGGCCGCGGAAGCTTTTAAGGAATCGTATGTTTAGTCTTTTTAAATTACCATTGAGAAAACCTATCAGGAGACCTATTGTTTTGCAAAGAGCATATTTGCCAATGGGACAATTCGGAGGTGCCGGAAATGACATATTTTATAATGGCGGCGATGGGGCACAGGGACCACAGGGACCAGCGGGAGTATCAGTAGTCGGTGCAAATGTTCAACCAAATCCCGGCGAACTGTATATTACATTAAGTGACGGTACTGTGATTAATGCAGGAAACGTCATTGGGCCAGAAGGACCAGAAGGACCACAAGGACCCGCTGGTTCAACATCAAATATTTTAAATGTTATTCTTGTTAAACAAGATTATACAATAACTTCTAACGACCAGTATATTGGTGCTACAGAAAAGAACATAACAATAACACTACCGCTTGGTATATTAGGTAGAGTATACTATGTTAAAAATGAAAGCAATGGCAACATTAAAGTTGTCGGCACAAGCGGGCAGACCATCGATGGTAGTGCCTTCCAAACATTGGGTACCAACGGTGGCATTATTGTTGTCTTCGACGGTTCACGATGGAATATTCTTTAAGGAAACAAATCATGTATAAAAGAGTTACACATACAATTACCGAAGAGCACTTCGGTCACGCAATGGCCGCCGAAATTAAAAAGGTTGTTGACAAAACAATCGTGCCGCCAAAGCCAAAGATGGAGCCTGCGGCCGCAAGCAAAGTTAAAGCAGATATCTCTGACTATCTAACTGGTTTTAACAAAGGCTTAATTGAAATATACAAGGCAATTGATAGTCCAGATAACATTGGTCTAGGAGATGCAGAAACTACTGTATTTGCTAAGATTGACGATTTAGGTAATATGCTTAAAACATACTACGGCGTTGAGTTCGGAGAAAAGATTAACCAGAGTCAACGTAGCCTGTTATTCTGTTTAATTGCAATAGCAAGAAACATCAAGAACAAAATTGATATTAGGGACTGGAAACTAAGGCTAGAAGGTATTCGCAATGACATTTCTTCAATGCTTTACCAATACAACAACTATTGGAGGTATGTGGATAATGTAGGAACCTTTTCGCAATTATACGACGAGTACATTTCGTTGATGCAAAATATTGTCAACAGGAACCAAACAGCAACAGATGCTTCAATTAATAAGATTAACAATTTAACGTCTGCATTAGAATCAAATATGACCAATGGTTTGATTCAACAGTTCCCAGACAAGTTCATTGCATAATATGAAACGATTTGATTTAGAAGTTGACCCAATCGATTGGAGAGACTACTATTATCATTATCAAAAAGCTACACTTCGTGAACAAGTTGATTTACGAAGTGTAGCCGGGGATGTTCAATCTCAAAGAGATTTAGGTAGTTGTACTGCTCAAGCTATTGTTGCGGTATATGAAATAATGCTACGACAACAAGTGCCTGATAAGTTTCAAGAATTAAGTCCTTTATTTTTGTACTATAATTCTCGACGCGAAGAAGGTACTTTAAATGAAGATGCTGGTGCTTATCTAAGAAGCAGTATGAAGGCATTACTAGATTATGGTATCTGTCCTGAAAACGACTGGCCGTATAATGTTGACAAGTTTAATATTCGCCCTAGCGACAATGCTTATAGAAACGCAAAAAGGTTTAAAATAAGCCAGTATAAAAGATTGTCAAACTTGAATAGTATATTAGATTCTATTAGTAAAGACCATCCGGTTGTTGCTGGTATAATGGTTTACTCTGGGTTTGACAATATTACAAAAGAAAATTCAACAATACCAATGCCTACAGATACTGATACTGAATACGGTGCTCATGCTATTGCTTTGGTAGGTTATAACTTAGCAGAAAGAAAACTGTTAGCAAAAAACAGTTTCGGTGCTTCGTGGGGACTTGGCGGATATTTTTGGATTCCCTTTGATTATCTAGAGCAAGAACTTACAGATGCATGGATTTTTGATATTCTTGTAAACTAATACTTTAGTAGTAAGTTAGTACTAACTAACTTTGTTGTAAAAATACCACAAAAATAAGTTGAAAAAACGGTTGACCATTGGTCCAGAACCTTGTATAATACATACATGTTCAGCAAAAAGGAGTTCCAAATGTCAGCTAAAAAGGATTGGACCGTTGCAGTTTACAAGCGTGATCGTCGTTGCAAAGCAGGCGAGCGTTTTGTTGCCAAGTACCCGTTCAATGGTATGGATCGTGAAACTGTTGAACGCGAACTCCGCGAGTTGACTGCCCAACTTTACCCCAAGAAGGATGGCTGGCGCTTTGACGTTCAAGAACGTTATATGACGGTGACTAACCTTATGACGGGTAAGCCTGTTCAAATTGAAGCTGACACCCCTTGGTGTTGCAATCCTGCCAGCGAAACCTACTGGAGCATGTAATGAACGCTATCCCCACCGTTGAACTTAAATTTTGCGAGTACGACAAGAACCGTAAGGTTCTAAAATTGGCCAGCGAATACTTTGGTATGCCACTGACGTTCTTTGTCAAGAGCCACCACACTGGCAAGGAGGTTCGCTTCGTTCCCGTTACCCCCGCCGACAAACTGTTTGACCAAGACCAATGGGACGGTGAACAGCAAATTTATCGCCCGCTTGGCAATGTGCCTGGTGTTGATCACATGGTTATCTATAATCAGTACTAATATGAAAATCTATATCGTGCAAATTGACATGTCAGACGACTACGATATCACCCAATGGGAAAACGCTGACCTTGCTTTTAAGTCAAAAGAGCAAGCCGAGGCAGACATTGAGTTTAAAGTCGGCGAGTACGGCATTGATCGAGAACATCTGCGTATCGCTGAACTGGAGTTGGTATGAACATTCAAACCGTAGCAGAGAACCTGCGTAACACAATTGAGGGCAAGGAATCCTACTTGGAAGAAGTCCGCAAGGCCCGCTCCCTGGCTAGTCGTGAGGAAGACCACGCCTTGTTTGCTACACAAGAGTTCCTGAAAATCAACATTGACGAACTGAAAAAGATCCTAGCTGATGTTGAACAATGTATGGCCGACAACAAAGAGTTTTCTACTTGGGCGCATTGGCAAGCCAATCCCGACCGTTCAGGCGGACAGTTTACGCAAGAAGAAATCGAGAATGCAAATCGTTGGTGAGCAATTTGTCCAAAAGACTTGCAATAAGGTAGAAATTATCTTACAATAGAACTAAATAGATCAGCAGAGGGATAGACCCAAAGCGCAAAATATACAAAGGATTTTTGTATGCCAAAACCATATGAGACACTTGTCCTCATCGGACGCTTTCAACCGCTACACAATGCACACCTTGAAATTATCAAGCGTTGCACAGCACTGACCAATCAACTTGTAGTCATCGTTGGCTCTTCATATCAGCCACGAACTTATAAGAACCCCTTTACGTTCGAAGAGCGTGAACGGATGATTAAAGATGCGGCACAAGGGCTCAACCTCCGTGTTTATGTCGAGCCTAATGTAGACACAATTTACAACGACCAAGCCTGGGCAGTTCGAGTCCAAGGCATTCACAGCAAGTATCGTTGCCTTGGCACCAAGGACGGTATTATTGGTCATAAGAAAGACGACAGCTCTTTCTACTTGGACATGTTCCCACAATGGGATTTCGTCAACGTAGAACAAATTGAACCTCTGGGTGCTACAGACATTCGCGACCTTTACTTTAAGCGTGATGCGAACATGAAGTTCATACAGGGCGTGGTCCCAGAAACTACCTTCAACTTCCTAATGAAGTTTAAGACTACCGCCGAATACGAACAAATTATTCGCGAGCGCGAGTTTGTAGAAACTTACAAGAAACAATATGCCAGCCTGCCTTATCCTCCTGTGTTTGTGACCACAGACGCAGTTGTGATCCAAAGCGGCCATGTGCTGATGATTAAACGCCGCAGTGAACCCGGCAAGGGTTTGTGGGCATTGCCCGGTGGCTTCCTAAACGCAGACACAGATCGTAGCGTCGAAGATGCTATGATTCGTGAATTGCGAGAAGAGACTGGCATTAAAGTGCCGGTACCAGTGTTGAAAGGTAGCATTCAAGATAACCGTGTGTTTGATGCTATCGGGCGTAGTACCCGTGGACGCACAATTACCCATGCTTTCAAAATTGTCTTACCTGATGGCGAACTACCAAAAGTCAAAGGCAGTGATGATGCAGAAAAGGCCAAGTGGGTGCCTATTGCAGAAGTCCGATCAGACGAATGCTATGAAGACCACTACGAAATCCTACAGAACTTTGTAGGTGCCTAAGCGATAGACGCAAAGGCTTTATTGATAAGGAGTTTATCATGAAACTAGCAAAAAACATTATTCTTAACACCGACAGCTACAAAGTTAGCATGTTCAAACAATACCCAGTGGGCACCACTGGTGTTTACAGTTACATTGAAAGCCGAGGTGGCCGATACGATCGTACCGTGTTCTTTGGTTTGCAAGCATTTATCAAGGAGTACCTAATTGATCCGATCACGCAGGCTGACATTGACATTGCAGACGAAATACTCACGGCCCACGGGGAGCCATTCAACCGTGCCGGATGGGAGTACATTCTCAGGGTCCACGGAGGGAAGCTACCGGTCGTTATTCGGGCTGTACCTGAAGGCACAGTGGTACCTGTTAAAAACGTTCTGGCAACAATTGAAAACACTGACCCAGAATGCTACTGGCTCACAACTTGGTTGGAGACTGCTCTACTTAGGGCTATTTGGTACCCTACTACTGTGGCTACTCAAAGCTATACTATCCGTAAGGTTATTTTAGACGCATTGGAGAAAACCGGTGACCCCGCTCTCATTGATTTTAAGTTGCACGACTTTGGCGCTCGCGGCGTATCTTCTCTGGAAAGTGCTGGAGTCGGAGGTGCGGCCCACTTGGTTAACTTTATGGGGACTGATACTATCAGTGGTTTGCTTTATGCTCGTGAATACTACAGCGCAGGAGTCGCAGGTTTCTCAATCCCTGCCGCTGAACACTCAACTATCACAAGTTGGGGTCGTGAAGGAGAAGTAAATGCTTACAGAAACATGCTCGCCCAGTTTGCAAAGCCTGGCTCTATTGTGGCTATCGTATCTGACTCTTACGATATCTACAATGCCGCTAGGAACCTCTGGGGTGAAGAACTTCGTCAACAAGTTGTTGATAGCGGGGCTACCGTTGTTATTCGTCCTGACAGTGGTGATCCTGAAACCGTGTGTTTGAAACTGGTTCAAATCTTGCACGACAAGTTCGGTGCAGTTAAGAACGCCAAAGGATTCTTTGTTCTCAACAACGTTCGCCTGATCCAGGGTGACGGTGTAAACGAACACACCATCCGTTGTATTCTTGGTGCATTCCAAGCGTATGGCTATAGCGCAGACAACATTGCATTTGGTATGGGTGGTGCTCTACTGCAACAAGTAGACCGCGATACCCAAAAGTTTGCCATGAAATGCTCGAGTGCTCTTATCAACGGCACATGGGTCAATGTGCAAAAGGATCCTGTCACAGACAGTGGTAAAAAGTCTAAAGCAGGTCGTGTCACACTTTGGAAGTGCGGGAAAGAAATTCAATCTGCCGTTGAACAACCAAAGGGTTGGACCGACTATGGATTTGGTTGGGAAGAAATGCTTGTAGACGTTTATCGCGATGGTACCCTTGTAAAAGAGTACACTTTTGACGAGGTCCGTGCTAACGCCCGTGGCTAAAAAACAACAAAAACCCGCTTGTTTGACCCTTAAAAACGGTTGACCAAGTGGGTCTTTTATTGTATAATACTTGTATTGCAGTTAAGTTATAGGAGATTTCGATGAATTGTTCGCCCACTCTTACCGCAGATGAATTTAAGACCATCCATAACGCCTTGTGCGATATGCGAAGCGTTTACCAAACTTTGCAAGGCGTGGTTCGTGAGCCTATTACTGATAAACTTAGCAAAGCTATCAGCCAAATGGAACTTGGTCTTGCTAATGCCTACGATGAGGACAACAAGGCCTTTGACCGCAAAAGTGAACACTATCAAAGCGTCAGCGAGGACCTTGGTCTGAAGAGTATTTGGTCCGTATACGAAGTTGACAATCTTTCCGATCGCCATCCCTTTGAAGGTGCTGACCGTGTTGTTTACAAGGACCACTGGGGCGAGAAGCCTGTCCAATGTTCAATCAACGGCTTGACCTGGGCCGCTCTTTATGTTGCCGCAGATGCTTGCATTCGTGACAGTGGCGACAAGCACCACGTCTACATCGAGACGTTTACGCCCGACAGCAACGATCCTCGCACATTGATTCTTTCCACTGGGAGTTAAAATGATTCGTATAGTTTTCTTTTGGTTGATCCTGTTTGCCTTATTCTTTTTTGGCATAAAGTTTCTTAGAAGTTTGTCCGGAAAAGAAGTTTGGGCATTGACAAAGGTAGCGGCTTATGCTATACTATGCTCACTGCTAACAACAGCATTTCTTATCACTCTCGTTATTCTTTTTTAAAGGTTCATCATGAAGCGTATTGCAACTCTTTCTCTTATCGCGGCCGCAGTTCTTGCTACTGGTTGCACTCGAATCGAAACTGGTGAGGTTGGTGTTCGAGTTGGCTTTGACAAACAAGTTCAAAGCGGCGAACTGCTACCCGGCTCGTTCAATCAGGTCCTAATCGGCGATGTGCTTACTTTCCCCATCAAGGACGTTAATGTCAAGCTAGACGACATGACTCCCGTTGCCAAAGATAACTCCACTATGAAGGACCTTGATGCTGTGGTTATCTACAACATCAATCAATCGCAGGTTGCTGAACTTTACAGCCAAAAGAGCCAAGCGTTCCATGCCAAGCATAGTGGCGACATTTATTTGATGTACAACTACATCGTCCAAACTGCTCGTAATGCTATCTACAAAGAAGCACGTAAGTATGAAGCCTTGGACATGGCAGACAATCGTCAAGCAATGGAGCAAGCTATCAAGGAAACTATTCAAAAGAGTCTTGCTGAAGAAAAGCTCGATGGTAGTCTGATTATCAGCCAAGTTCTGATTCGTAATGTTCAACCTGCAGATAGCGTAGTTGCGTCAGCTAACGAATTGGTTCGTGCTAAGAACGAACTCAAGCAAAAGGAAGTTGAAGTTAAAACCGCCGAAGCAGAAGCTCGTCGTATGGCGGCACTAAGCAACCAAAGTGCTCAAAGTGTGCAGTTTATGCAAGCACAAGCCATGCTGAACATCTCCGAAGGTATTAAGAACGGCAAGGTGCAGACCATTGTTGTGCCTGCTAACTTTAACGCACTGATGATGCCCAAGTAATATGAACTTCCTCGAATGGCTAGGTTTGAAAAAAGTGGCCGATGATCTTGATCCAAAAAACGTAATTAAGTTTCCTGAACCCAAGGCAGTTCCTTATGTTGAGCCACCTAAGAAGGAAGAGCCTGCAACGGTTTACTATCGGTTTGGTATTACTGATAAGAACCGTCTGGCTTTCCAAATGGGCTACAGCGAAATTACAATGAACAAGCAAGGCGTTCAGAATCTGATCGATCAGCTTGAATTTTTTAAAGATCAACTTGAGGACGAGCAATGAAACAACGTGGAATGACATTGATTGAAATCCTAGTTGGATGTATTATTGTTGCCACGATAATCATTATTGCTATCCCGGTCCTAGTCGGGAACAGTCAAGGTAACGGCAACGTGAGTTGGGGTGTAAACGGTATGACCGAAAGCCGTTGCATCGAAGGCTACAAATTTGTTATGGATCAAAAAGGCAACGCTCGTCAGATCCTTGATGAGTTTGGCAAAGGCGTCAAGTGTGAAAACCCTAACGCTGGTAAGCCAGGTGCCTTTGGAAAGTTCTAAATGGATATCAAGAAACCAATTAAAAGCGTAAAGCCAACTGAGCTACATTATGACTTGATGGGTCGAGCTTTTAAAGAAGGCCAGTATGTTGCAGTTGCTGATGGTGGCCTTTATATTGCACAAGTAATTCGTTTCACTCCTAAGATGGTTGAAATTGAAAAGGTCGGGGGTAAGTTTAGGAGCAAGCGTTTGCGTTATGCAAGCGACATGGTCATCCTAGATGGCCCAGATGTGTTTATGTGGGTGTTGACTAATGGACTTTAAGACCAAAGAAGAAGCATACAACTTCTTGGTTAGAGCAGGCATTATTCGACCCAACGAACGCACATTAGAAGGGCAAGAAAAAGAAGAAATGTGGATGATACTACAGTTGTTAGAATCAACCCACTCGACCAACAACCAACGTTTTATTACGGAACATTACGTGTACGGTGACAACAAGTATCAAGTTACCTTTTTCAACGAAAAAGACTTTGAAATCACTGAAATTAAACCCTAACGCATAATTAAAGTTATCTGAATAAGGAAGTACAAATGGCAGATATTATCGATGACGCACAAGAAGCAATGGAAGCTCAAGAAGAACTTCGTCGCGCTACGGCTAAAGAGTTTAAGCCTATTCGCACAGGATTTTGCATCGAGTGTGAAACACCAACCGAGTATACATTTTGCTCACCTGAGTGTCGAGACGACCACGAAAAGCGTGAGAAGATGAAAGCTATTAACGGCAAGTAAGTTAAATATCAGTTATGGAGTTCTTCGTAACTGATAATCAGCTTTTAAAGCAAGCTACACTAGAAGTACCCATCAAGGATGGGTATTTTGATGGGCACTTTGTAGACTATTATATCCGTCATTTTGACAATGACGGATTTCAGCTTAACCGTCTGGAACAAGGTTATTACGAAGCACAGGGAATAGAAACGCCCGAATGCTTAGGTGTGCGTGCCGCACAATATGATTGGTTCAGCTTAATCAATCCGGGTAATTTTATTATCGACCATTCACTGGTTATAACAAGATGCGCCTATGTTGGCCGCGCTCGTGAACAACTTGAGCAGATGAGCCAACTATACCCTTATCTAAAGAAATACCTATTGCTGAAACCTAAATGGGGTTTTGACTTTGCGCTCGAGTATGCTGGCGAGGACTACCTGGAAGTTATACACATTGAGCAGGATTTTGATAGTTACCAAGAAGCGGTAGATCGCAAGGGGCAGTTCGAAGAACTAGTGCTACACGAAGACTGGGAACTGTTTGTTAAAGAACTTATAAAGCATAAGACTCTTTGGGAACCGCTACAAGGTATGGAGAGAAATGATTGGAAAGCTCGGTTTTGGGGGTTTAACAAAGCTGAACGAACACTGAAGGCTTTCTAATAAATATCCCATGGCCAGTAAAGAAGATTTTGTCAGCGGAAACATTGACTACCACGACACATTAAATCCTATCGCATGGGACGACAGCGATAAGCTTCGTAGCGAAGTACAGCTAAAGCTATTAGAAATTGCTCGTGTATTCGTTAAGTACCTAGATATTCCTAACTTTGAGGTAGTTGACATTGTGCTTACAGGTAGCATGGCCAACTACAATTACACCAAGTATTCGGACTTTGACATCCACGTAGTGACACATTACGCAAACTTACAAAGTGATGAAATAGCAGAAGCATTTTATCGTGCAAAAAAAGAAATTTGGAACAACGAGCACGATATCAAAATACGCGGACACGAAGCTGAGCTATACGTTGAAGATTCGGAAACGCCACCTGTTTCTGGCGGCGTGTATAGCATATTAAGAGACGAGTGGATTAACAAGCCCGAATATGATCCACCACGTATTAACAATACAGCAGTTAACGCCAAAGTAAAAGACCTTGTTAGACAAATTGCTCATGCAATCAAGGACGGCGACATTAATGATATTGAACGCATTAGAACAAAGATTCGAAACATGCGTAAGTCTGGACTTGCACGAGCAGGTGAGTTTGGTGTAGAAAATTTAGCGTTTAAAATTCTTCGTAACGAAGGCTACCTAGATAAGCTACACAAGGCACACATTGCATTACAAGATCAAGAACTAAGTTTAGAAGGACAAATTAACGAAGGCGCCAGCAGTATTCTGTATCACTTTGCTAGTATTCGTTCGGCACTAAACATTCTAAACACTAAACACTTTGAACTAAGTTCTGTTACAGGTAACAAGAGCGAAGAACAATATGCTCCTAAGGATCATCCTTACTTTTTATCGCTAACACGAACACGAGTTGGCGACTATCATCGCTATGTTGGTACTGGCGGTGTGCTATTTGTTTTAGATGGCACGTGGTTTAATCGCAACCATAAAGTTACACCCATTGACTATTGGGAACGTGCTTGGCAACACAGCCCAGATCGTAGCCGCGAAGCAGAGGACCGTGTGTTCTCTAAGACGCCTACTATACCAATTGATAGCGTACAAGAAGTCCACGTACTGTTAAAAGAACAAGACAAGTGGCGTAGTCCAGAAGCACGTCAATTGATGATTGCTTCTAAAAAGTCCAGCATACCAACTTACTTCTACGTTGACGAAAAGAACTGGCGCTTATTAAACAAAGCTAAAAGCATTAGCGTTAAAGACTCTGGCGGTGTGTTAAGTGGCCAAATGCCTACTAAGCCAATGTACAGTCCAGAGCGTGATTACTTGGAGCCTTGGTTAGAACTAATTTACAAAAACAACAAAGCAGACTTGTCTGATCGTGCTGAAAAGACACGCTACAATTTAGTTTACTACGGAAGCAGATATCGTAATGAAGACAGCGGTCTTGGTGGCGACTTGAGTAATGCTCGTAAGCCAGACCAAGGTGCTAGTCGTCGTAGTGCTATTAAAATCATTGACTACATGTTAAAGAACGGCTACAAGACTCCGCTTGAACTAAAGAACTTTTTGTCTGACAAGTGGGAGAAGATTGCTGAACTTGACCGTGCCAAGAAAGAATCATTTAGTCCACTAGAAATTGCTATCATGGAAGGTGGGCATTCACTTGGTGAAGATGATTTAACAAAAATTAAATTAGGTGGAAGTAGCGAAGCGGCTAAAGCATGGATCGAAAAAGTATACGCAAAGTATCCACAGACTTGGCAAAATAATCATGTTATGCCATTAGGTGATGAACAATTTGCTTTATTTGAACTTGTACCTAGTATGAGTAAGCGCGGAGCAGTTGAAGTTAAATGGTTCCAAGCATATCCTCTACGCCAAGGCGTAGGCAGTCGTGCAATGAAAGAACTACAAGCCATGGCTCGAGAAGATGGCATTGCACTTACATTGTTCCCGTGGGACAAAGGGCAAGTCAGCCAAGCCAAGCTAACAAAGTTTTATCGAGGACATGGCTTTACTCCTATGCAAAAAGGCGGTAAGAGTATGCAATGGGAAAACATTAACGAAGGCGGATGGGCAAGTACGGAAACTCAAGATACAGTTATCACACCAAAGGTTGTTGCTGAAGTAGTTAGGATTATGCAAAGCTTTGAGAAAAGCTATAATGCTTGGCAAGCCAATAACGGATTTGATACTGAAATTAAAATAGGTAATCCTAAGGGTAGCGGAACATACTATAGACGCGACCTTGAACAAGATCCGGAGCGTGAATATGGCGACATTGATATTGAATGTTTTATTCACAGCAGGGAAGGCGTTAAGTCTGCACAGCGTATCACTGAATACAAAATGTCTATAACAGAGTACTGTTTACAAAGTCCTGATTACTCTACAGAAAACGGCACTAACCTTATTATGAGAACAACTGCTGGTCCTGTACAAGTTGACCTGTTATACACTTATCATGAGCATGCCGCATGGAGTCAAGTACTGAGCCCCGAGTATCGTGTTAAGGGCGTTATCAGCACAAGTTTAACAAGTGCATTAGCAGAAGTACTCAATTTAAGCTTTGGTAGCCAAGGTATCCAAGTTAAGATTAGAAATAACCAACCTGTAAGTTTCCGACAAAGCAAAGACACAGAATTGCGTACAGTTAGCTTAGATCCAGAAAACTGGGCCAAGGACATTTACTCTTTATATTACTATCTTTCTAACGGCAATCAACCAACAGAGTTTCCGCCAAACTTAGAAGCACATTCCGGGCATCGAGGCGAAACAAGACTAAGTGATATTGTATTATCTATTAAAGCGTTAGCATCCGCATTGGAAGACGCAAATTTACTAGGGCACGGTGCTTTAATTAGCATACCTAATAAGCAAGATTTGATTCGTAAGATTGCAAGTGTTTATTCTAACAAGTTAGAAACGGCAGAAAATTCCAGCAAGTTTGACAAGGCACAAACGCCATTGGCAATTGAAAAAGCCAAGAAAACCAAGCTTATGCTAGCCAAATACCGCAATGAAATCACTAAGTTGCTCTTAAATTAGAACAACCATATCTGATTCGTTAAAACTAAATATAGTACACATTTTGGATGCCGACATCCAATAAACTTTTAAAAGAGAAAACAAATGGAAATCATCGTAGGTATTGCCGTTATTGCTTTAGTAGCTTATGTTCTTACTAGAAAGAAAGACGTAGCAGAAGCAAACGAAGCGGCTCCATATAAGGTTGACGCACCTGCCCAAGAGCAAATTATTGCTGTAGGCGAACCACCAGCAACTGTTGTTATTCCAGTTGAAGGTGCTGGCGCTGTTGAAGTACCAGCCGAAGCTCCTGCTAAGAAGCCACGTGCTAAAAAAGCTGCCGCTCCAAAGGCAGAAAAGAAGCCACGTGCTAAAAAGGCTAAAGCAGAGTAATATGCTTTTACGAGAGATTGCTTCTTATAATACAGCACAGGTCCTAACCGAAGGTGGCAACGCCTTTAAGGATCCTGCGACCAAGCAACCTCTTACAAAGCAAAATGCCACAACAGAGGAAGTCCATGCTACTGTCAAGGAACTTGAAAAGCGCATGGGTATTCCTTTGTTTAAGCATTTAACTGGTTCAGCAATATATGCAAACAAAACAACAGGCGATGCTGACGTTGTTTTAGACCCTGTTGATTATATTAACGTTGATCCAAAGGATGACGCTAAGACTAGCCAAAATCGTTTTCGCGAATGGTTAACTAGTAAACTATTAGGTTCAGGTTTTAAAGATACAGAAATTAAAAAGGGCGGCGATGGCTTGTCAATTATGGCTCCTATTCCTGGCTCTGATGAATTTTTACAAGTTGACCTAGACATTGCTGAACCGAACGAAGGAAAATTCAGTCGTTGGTCAAAACGCGGAGAACCAGCAACAGGTGCTAAGGGTGCTTTCCGACATATCCTTAAAAGTGCTATTGCCAGGGCGGTTAATCCAAACTGGAAATGGAGTTTTAAGCATGGGTTGGTTGACGATGCAGTTGCACAGACACTAAGCAAGGATCCTGAAAAAATTGCCAAATACTTGTTTGGCAAGTCAGGCAAAGCTAGCGACCTTGACAACATACAAACAATATTAGCAAAACTAAAACAAGCACATCCAGCAGTTTACCAAGAGATAGTAGACAAAGCACAAACCGGTGTTGCTAATATGAAATACGATTATAGGTATCAGTAAGATGTTTTTTAGAGATATAGTTTTAAGTGAGAAGTCTTTAACAGCCGCCGAGCTAATCAAGCACGACGGCAAATACCTACGCATTTTAATTGACCTAGTTAACCAAGACACACCATTACCAATTGATCCAAGCTATAGAGATAGGTTTGAAAACCCAACAGCTATTGTTGACAAAAGCGAAATTGAAGCTTTGCAGGCTGCACTAGATAGCGGTGATATTAAGAAAACACTTCCTAAAGAAGTAAAAATGTATGTTGATGGTAAGCTTGATTTACAACCTTTAAGCATTTTGTTCAAGGGTAAAGAGTTTACCAACTTAGAAGGTAAAAAAGCATACAATGCTGGCCACCTTGCTGAACTATTCATGGGCTTGGCAGTTAGTGCTAAGTTCTTTAATATTGGTAAAGAATTAACTAATCAACAAGTTATGGATATGATTGGGCATATAGAGTATGCTGTTGAAGGCAAGAACTATGTGTTTACAATCGAACGCACAATTACATATCCAGACATGGGTGCCAAATCTGATACATTAAGTTTCTTAGCAAGAGTACCTGCTCGTAGTGCCGAGTCTTTTATTGAGCAAGCTAAGAAAACAAAGTTTGATGGCGATTTACAAGCAATCTTTTCTAGTGCTATCAAATATGTAAATGAATCTAGTAGCGTATCTACAAGTTGTGAAAAAGTTCGCAAGGACAAAAACAACAACCGTATTGACGTTATTAGCGATGGTACTACAGATGCTAAGGGTACTAAAGCAGACTTAACACTAAAGGTTGACGGAAGTAAAGTTAACCTACTAAGCTTGAAAACATTTGGTAGTGATACACTAGGGCAGTTTAGCGGCTTAACATTACCTAACCTAACTAAGTGGTTTAAAATTAATTTTAACTTAGACATTACCCCATATGTTTCTCAATTTAGCCCAGACCTAGGCGAAGAACAAATTTATAAGAACTTGCTGAAGTTCTATGATGATATTGTTCATCCTTACGTGGTCAAAACAATTGAAGATCAAAAGCCTGGTAAAGAAGCCGAAATCGTTAAACAGCTATCTCATGCCGCTAACATTTATGCTCGTGGCGAGTCTCTTGAAGATGTTGAAATTGTTAAACTTGACGATAAGATTTCAGCAGGTAGCTACAAAGTTCTAAAATTTAGTGCTAACCTACAAGAAGCTATGCGCCACCTAGACCTAGATGTTAAGTATGTTAACCAAGGCAATAGTCGCACTATTCAAATATGGGCAAAGCCTGCAGAAGGTGATAAAATTGCCAAAGGCTCAAACAAAATCTGCCAATTCCGTACAAGTAGAATGGGTGGATATACACGCAACTTCTTTGAAAGCGGTCCTATGTTAGAAGCATTAACTGCCGTCAATAAGAACGTTGATCCAACGGTTGCACCACAAGGCCGTACAGCTATGTCAACTACACATAGCACTCGCGAATTAAAGTAATAATACTACTTAATTCAATAAGTGAGCCTTTTTTAATCTAGAGCAAAGTTTTAAATACTAATGTAGAACATTTGGGTTCTACTTTAGCCTATGAAAAAATTAACTCTAGCGTTGTTAGTTATGAGTGGTACACTAAATGCCGCTGAACTTCAACATAACTTTAATAATCCTTCATTTAGCGGTCTTGGTTTTAGTAGTCATGTATTAACCATTAAACAACTAGAAGACCAGCAAAAAGAGAAGAATAAACAAGCGATCGATGCCATTAAGGCAGCGGCAGAACGTGCGGCTGCAAACACTCCACAGGCTAGGTTTCAAGCCAGCTTAGAAACTCGCATTTATAGCGAGCTTGCAAAACGCATTAGCGACAGCCTATTTGGCTCATCAAGTAGTGCTCCATCATGTACTCCATTAAGCATTGGCGGTCCTTGCGGTGATATTGACATTGGCGGGCAGAACATTACATGGCGTATTGTTGGCAATAACATTGTGGTTAGAATTACAGACATGTCTAATCCTAGCAACTATACAGAACTAGAAATGCCATATGCGGCATTCAAGATATAAGGATTAGAACATGAAAAAGACACTATTATCCTTGGCTGTAGTAGCACTATTAACTGGTTGTGCAACAGGGTCTGCACTAAGAGAAAAGATAACCGGTAATCAGTTTGACGAGCCAGTGGTTGAAACAACAAAGTTTCTAAAGAAAGAACAAAGCAAAGTAGCACCTCCTGCAGGCGGTCCTATTCCTGTAGCAGTTTATAGCTTCCAGGATAAAACTGGTCAGCGTAAGAGTATTCCAAACATTGCTAGTTTAAGTTCAGCAGTTACACAGGGTGCAGAAAGCTATCTAATTAAAGCATTACAAGAAGCTGGCGATTCCCGTTGGTTTACAGTTCTTGAAAGAGTTGGTTTAGAAAACTTAATTAAAGAACGTCAAATGATTAGACAAGCAAGAGAACAATTCCAAGGTAAAGATGCTAAACCATTGCCGCCAATGGTGTTTGCTGGCATTATCATTGAGGGTGGCATTGTTGGTTATGATAGCAATACTGTTACTGGTGGTAGCGGTGTAAGATTGTTTGGCATTGGTGCAAGCACACAGTATCAAAGCGATACTGTAACAGTTACATTAAGAACTGTTAGTGTCAATACAGGTGAAATTTTAACAACAACAACCGTAACCAAAACTGTTTTGAGTTACCTTGACAGAATTACATTATTAAGATTCGTAGGCGATGGAACTGACATTGGTGCAAATGCTACGGCGCTTGAAGGCGAAATTGGCGGAAGTATCAATGAAAGTATTAACAAAGCTATCGATATTGCTGTTCAGGCCGCAGTTTTAAACACAATTCACGAGGGTGTTAGAAAAGGCCACTGGGGATTCCAGGAAGCAAAGCCTGAACAATCGGGAGTGAAAAATGAGCTGGTTCAAGAGAAGTCCAAAGCAGAATCACAACCATCCGCTCCGGCCGCAACGGACAAGTCCAGCGACGGAAAAGAAGTTAAAGGAAACTAAAGAAGCGGTTCGTACAAGAGATAACGAACAATTACGATTGCACAAAGGGTGTGCATGAATCTTGCTTGTGTAGTGTGTGGTCTGGAGAATCACACACCCAAGAAGACTAAGGGTGTAAAGTAAAGGGTTTAACCCAGGAGCTAGGCAGAAAAACAATAATTTGCCTATGTAACAAGATGATTAATAAGACAAAGATTTTGTCAAAGACTTTATTAGCTTTAGCAGTTACTACACTATCGACATTGTCGGTAGCACAGTCAGCTACAGGTCCTAACAAGGTCTACGTTGAACAAGTTGGTAATAGCAATACTGTTACCATTGAACAAGTTGGCGGAACAAACAATGTTGGCGGAACAGCATTGTCTGCGGCAAACTCAATTGACGCTGCCGGTATTACCACAGTAACACCATCTGCCCCAAGTTCAACAAACTACGGTACAATAACAGGTAGTTCAAACACCGTTGCCATTACACAAACTGGTAACGGAAATACTGCCATGTACAATTTACAAGGTAGCAATAATGCCTATACAAGTACTGTTACTGGTCACGGTAACCTAACTCGTATTACATTAGGCGATGCTAACAACGCCGCTAACCTAAGAAACGTTATTACAGAAGCTATCACTGGCGACAATAATTTAGTATTGCAAAGTATTGTTGGCAACGATATTACTAGTTTAGTTTCTATCAATGGTAACCTAAACCAAATTACCAAAGAACTAAAAAGTTCTAACGGTACAAGTGATATCAGCATCACAGGAGGAAGCAACGTTCTGAATATCCAGCAGATTGATTCTGCAGGAGCAAATGGTCACTACCTAAAAGAAGTAATTGCAGGTAGTTTTAACAGTATCACTACTCAACAACAAGGTACTAACGATACTACTGTTGATATCCGTGTTACTGGAAGTAACAACACAATTACAGTACGTTCAAGTAGTAGTGCTATTTTAAATCCAGCGACAGCTATCGCGAGATAAAAAATGCTCTCTAGGCTAACCATAGCCCTTTTGTTATTGACATACAATGCTATCGTTTCTGCAGGCGATAGCATTGGTGTCGTTTCAGATAACAAAGGAACGGCTTGCGAAATTCAGCGTGGCAAGTCAAAGTCAACGGGTGTTAAAGGTTCTTCCATTGAATCAATGGATGTTTATCTTACACAGGCCTGTTCTAGCAACATCACATTCAAAGACGATACCAAAGTTAAAATTACCGAAAACTCAAAGTTAGTAATTGACGACTTTGTGTACGATCCAAAGAAAAGCGATGCTGGCAAATTGGCAATGAAAGTAACAATGGGTACTGTTCGTTATGCTAGCGGTCAAATTGCTAAAAACAATCCACAACAAGTAGCCGTTAATACTCCAACAGCAAACATTGCTGTACGTGGTACTGATTTTTCAATGACAGTCGACGAAACAGGTCAAAGCCTAATTGTATTATTACCAAGTTGTAAAGATGACAGCGAGCAGAAAAAGTACGAGCTAGAAGAAAACCGTTGTAAAGTAGGACAGATATCTGTATCTAATGCCGCTGGCACAGTTGTATTAGATAAGGCATTTGAAGCAACTTACATTTCGGCATTTGAAAACAAACCAACCTCTCCAACAGTTATTAATCTTGTTGAAAGTAAAATTAACAACAATCTAATCATTGTCAAGCCAGCAGAAGTTGAAAAGGCAATCAAGCAGGCCGCTAGATCATTTCGCGATGATCAAGAAGCAGAGCTAGAAGCTGAAATGGCCAGACGTGTGGCACAGAAATTAAAAGAAAATGCCGATGATATCGAAAAGGCTAGACTTTTAGCGATGTACAATTCTGCAGGAAATTCTGGCTGCAATCCAAGTACTAACGTTTGTGTTGTCTGGACTAACCCTGAAGCGTCTGACATACAAACTCGCGGTAAAGGTGTAGCCTTCCGTTCAAATACAGATCATTATGCTGAAGTAAAAACACAAGGCTATGAATCAAATACAATGGTAACCATTGTTCACAACGATGCTAGTGCAAGCGAACTAATTGGTGCTGGTGGCGCAGGCGGCAATAATGTTTACATAAAACAAAACACAGGGGTATTGAGAAGATGATACGTAAGATACTCTTTGTATTGATGTTAATGTGTTCCAGTGCATTTGCACAAGACATGTATAACAGCATTGCTACAGCCTATGTTACTACTACTATCAGTCAAAACGTAGTATTCAATAGCACAATGCAACAGGGTGGAACATTTACATTTAGTGTATTAGCCCACAACGGTGGTGGTCGTGCTGGACAAAGTGATACTGCAAACGTAAAGATAGAATTTTATACCTCTAGCGGTACGCTAGTTACTAGTGTAAACTCAACTTACTCTGCTAACTTACCAAACCCTAACGCAGTATGTGGCAATCCTTGTATCGACCCGGCAGTTCCTTGGTCAACACTAACAACCAGCACAACATTAACATCGGCACAAGCTGCCAACGTTGCTTATGCTAAAATTAGCATGTATGGTATTGACGGCAGTTATTGGGCAGGTGATTATGGCCCATGGTATCGTGCGCCAACCTTTACATTTAACAACGGTGCCAACTTAGCATATAACCCAGAGTTCGGTCCGTATAATAACATAGCGGCCCAGGGTTGGACTATCAGTCCTGCATTGGGTGCATGTCAAGGAGCATGGGGCGGATCAAATCCTTGTATTGCTAACAGTAGCGGAACACCTGGTACCAGTACCACTGGTTTAGTTGCTAACCAAAACGGTGGCGGTCCAGATCCTAACGGCGGTACAACAAGCGGTACAGCTGGTGGCTATAACAGTACTATGACTACCAGTAGCCCAACAGGTGCGCCACCAGCTCCTGTACCTACAGCAATTTATAATAGTGGCACTACAGCGGGTGCAACGACATACATTACTAATCATTACCCAACTAGCAATAATAGCCCGGCTGGCGAAGGTGCGGCAAATGCCTTTGACAATAATCCAAATACAAAGTATCTAAACTTTGACAAGTACAATGCTGGTGTTACTGTTAAACTAAATGCCGGTCGTGTTGTTTCTGCATTCACACTTACCACTGCCAATGACTTTCCGGGTCGCGATCCTACAAGTTATAAATTGTATGGAAGTAATGACGGTGTTACTTGGACGTTAATACAACAAGGTGCGCTATCTCTCAGTGATGATAGATTTGCAACCAGTACAGAAATTGCAGTAACTAACACCACTGCTTATGCCTACTACTATATCTTCTTTCCAACAACCAAAGCTGGCGACGGTTGCGGTTTAGATTGTAACAGTATGCAAATTGCAGAAATTACATTCATCTATGATGCTAACAATACAACCACATCAACTGCTTCTGGAAGCACAGTATCTAATCCGGGTAGCTTATGCTGTGGAGGTTCGGCGGCACCGTTTAGTGCCAACTCTGGGAATGTGGCTAAGATTAATACATTTATTGGTCGTACAACAAATGACAGTAAAGTTTATATCGAGCAAATTGGCAACATGAATACTGTCACAGTACAACAGTTTGGCACAATACAAAACTATGCCGAGTACAATGGCAATGGTTCATCAAATAACATTACCATTACGCAAAGTGGAAATGCTTCTACACAGGCAAACTATACAGAACTAAATGTGTTAGGCAATAGCAATACTGTTAACATTACTCAACAAAGCACTGGCGGTGGGAAGGGTGTGTTTGCAACTATTAACGATAACAACAATACTCTTATTGTGCAACAAAAGGACTCGGGAAGTCACTACGCTGAAATCACACTAAGCGGTGGCAATAAGAATGTAGATATTCTTCAGCAAGGTAGTGCAGGCCATATGGCTAAAATTAACCTAAGTGGATTGCCGCAAGAGTTAAGTTTAACACAAAGCGGTAGCACACAACAATTCTACTCTATTACAAGCAACTGTGGTACAGCAGGTGGTTGTGCTAAGATTACTGTTAACCAGGGAAATTAATCTGCTTGTCGAGTAATGTAGTTTACTCGCATCTTCTTTGGATTGAAAAATTCACGCACTACATCTTGCGCTACTTCTATATCAAACTTCTTACAGCTGAATACATCAAAGTAAGCAGTACCGTCTAATTCCATAAAATGCCCACAGATGTTGCTAGTTGTAATTAACTGCATCATGCTATATCCCTGCTTAGGATCTCCCTCTAGCAAGTACTCAATTACAGGCTCGCCGTGTGCTGTCATGTCGATTCGCTTTACCATTTCTTTAGTAAAGTTATAGATGTTTTCTCGGCTATCGATACGCTCGCAACCGCTACAATCTAACATCAAATGATAACCCCAGTGCATTTTTACTCCATTAAAGCAATATTTACCCTTTTTAATTTAGACACATAGCCCGTTGCGGTTAAACTAAATATAATACTATGAAAATATCCGACGTCCACTCAAAACCTTTACTCGAAGAGCCAATTGAGCTTAACGAGATTAACATGAGCCCTAGTAGCTTAAGGAAGCTAGCTAGCGGTATTGCTGGTGCCCAAGCAGGCATGGAATTCGAAATGATTGTTCCTGGCGCAGACGGGGAAAATGACGAAGAATACGAGCCAGATTTTGATCAAGACGAACGAGCCTATAGCTTTTCTGACATTGAAGAGTTCTTTACAAACGGTGATAACCCAAATAGTCGCAGAGATGTTCGTGATTTGATTAGTCGCTTGCAGTCCAAGTACGAAGACTACGCAATGGAAAAAGAGTCCGAGGACTGGATGGAAGTACAAGAAGAAGAAACTCGTCGTTGGATTGAAGAAAATGAATGGGACGAAGATGAAAAGCTACGCGAAGCATTGGAAAATATGGGCCTCGACGAGGAGGCAATTGAAGCGGCTATAATGGCTGGCGACCGTGCCCATTCAATGAGCGTAGATAAAGAAGAACGTGCTAGAATAAAAGAAACAGAAGCTTACCATCATTACAACGAAGCATCTGATTCTATAATTGAAATGCTCGACGAACTAGTACATGATGAGGTTCAAAATCAAGGATCAATGTGGCAATCTGCTTATGATGAATGGCGCGAAAGTTGGGAGTATCCAGACGAAAGCGACTTCTTGGATAGTGAAGGCTATCATTCCATGCGCGACATTTATCAGGATGGTGATTTAATTTGGCCATATTTTATGTCTTTGGGTAATGGTGGCCAAGCTGTTGAAGATGTTGCATCTGAATTTGGTGATGCAATTGGTCGTCCTTGGAATGCAAGTTCCAGCTATCACGGTGCTCGTCGTGCCCCAGGCAAGTATGTGATTGAGCCCGACGGTAGCTTAGAGCCAGATGACCCAAGTAGTGAAGCAGGTTTAGAATTCGTAAGCCCACCCCTGCCTGTTGCAGAGCTACTAAGCGATTTACAAAAAGTTGTGGCATGGGCAAAGAGTCGCGGATGTTATACAAACGACTCAACTGGCCTACACATCAACGTAAGTGTTCCATCATGGGAAGGTAATTTAGAAAAGCTTGATTATGTTAAGCTGGCAATTCTATTAGGCGATCAATATGTGTTAGATCAGTTTGGCCGTGCAGGCAATACATATTGTAAGAGTGCATTGGAAATGGTTAAGAGTAGAATTGCTCAACGACCAGAGGATGCTGGCGCATTGCTAAAGAAGATGCGTGATCAACTTAACACTACTGCATCAAAGTTAATTCACACTGGTGTTACTAACAAGTATACAAGTATCAACACCAAGGACGGCTATGTTGAATTCCGTAGTCCTGGTGGCGATTGGTTAAGCGAAGATATCGGCAAAATTGAAAACACATTGCTACGATTTGTAGTTGCATTAGATGCGGCTGCTGATGAAAACAAGTATAGAGAAGAATACGCTAAAAAGTTATACAAACTATTAACTCCAAGCAACGACAGTTCAGATACACTACAATACTTTGTTAAGTTTAGTTCTGGACAACTACCTAAGAGTGCGCTAACAAGTTTTGTTCGTCAAGCACAATTACAACGTAAACTAAAGAAGGGACAAGCTCCTGATGGACAAAAGTATTGGTGGAACGTACAATGGGACGCCAATCGTCGTATGGAAGTTGTTGCTGGTAGCAAGAAAGTTGCTTTACAAGTTGCTGCCGAAGAATGGGGTGTTCCAGAAGAACAACTAGCAGGGGCAACCGTAACTCCAATGTATCCTTACCAAGAGCCCGGCGCAGTTCGAGCTACAATTGGAGAACCACAACCAGCTGGTGGATTCCAAGAACCAAACGCCAATCGTGGAGACTTAACTCCACGTGGTCCAGGTCCTTGGGAAATTTATAGAATTAGCGACGGCACTTCTGTTAGAGAATTAAGTCATACTAACCGTGCTGCCGCAGAACAAGAAGCTCGTAGTGCTTTAGGCCTACGTGCCGAAGCTCCTGAGCTATATGGTGTAAGAACTCGTGCATCGGCTCAGCCTGTAGCAGGTAGCACACAAGACTTACAGCAACAACGAGCACAAGGTGCTTTCACTGGATCATGGAAAGTAATGGTTGACGGGGAAGAAGTATACAGATTTGGCGGGGTTGGAAATAACCAAGGTGACGCTAATAGAGTTGCACGTGAATGGCTCACACAACAAATAAGAAACAGAAGTTTACATGTAGCCGCTAGCGCCAACGTTGAAGTGTTGCCAATTATGGGCGACTAATTGGTCCTAACTTGACTTAGTATTCAGAACCTGCTATACTAACAAAATGAAAATACTAAAACTCATACCAGGACCACTAAGTGTAGCATGGGTAGTAATCACTGCCGCACTATTAATCCTGCTAAAAATTCAAAACCCTGCGGCTGTTGAAAGTATTCAACTTAAAGGCTTTGACGTACTATTAGCCAGCGATGCAGTAGAACAATCAGAAGAGGTTGTTGTAATTGACATTGGCGAAAAGTCAATGGAGCGACTAGGCCAATGGCCCTGGGACCGCAGAGAAATTGCTCAAGCAATACAGCGCATTCATGATCTAGGTGCAAGCACTATTGTTATTCCTGTGCTAATGACAGAAAAAGATCGACTAGGTGGCGACCCTGATTTAGCTAAAACTCTGGCTAAAACACCTAGTGTTATTGCACAAACTCCAACTACACAAAACAAAAAGCCAGACGCAGTACGCCGAGGTGTTGCTGTCATGGGCGGTGATCCGTATGTATGGTTATACTCATGGCCAGGTGCATTAAGCCCGCGCCCAGAGTTAGCACAGAGTGCAAAAGGTGTTGGTACCACAGTTGCGGCGCCAGAAGTAGACGGTGTTGTTCGTCGTATGCCATTGGTTGTTACTGTAAACAAAGAATACTATCCATCCTTGCCAATTGAAGCACTTCGTGTGTTTACAGGCGAACAAAGTTATCAAATGAAGATGACTGAAGCGGGCGTGGAAAAAGTACGTATTGCTGGACAGCCTATTGTAGAAACTGACGCCAATGGCCGTGTATGGTTGCGTTGGAATAAAGAATTTAAGCACTATGAACTAAGCGATCTAAGCAAACGTGATTTAAAGCTTAAAGGTAAGATTGTTGTATTAGGTCTATCAGTAGAAGGCTTGGGCGGTATCATTGCTACTCCACGTGGCGAAGCGTGGGCACATAACTTACAAGCACAAGCTATTCAAACACTATTAGATGGCAACAGTCCTGTTCGCCCAGCTTGGGCAGGTATGGTTGAATTACTAACCATCGTTGGCATTGCCGCTATTGTTATTTTTGCTATGCCACGTGTACCTATTTGGGCCGCGTTAGGCGTATTGGCGGGCTTGGTATATGGTATTGTACAAGGTGGCTTATACTTGTGGACAAACTATAGTCAACTGTGGGACATTTACTATGTTGTATTTGCGGCAGTTGTGTTATATGGTCATGCCCTATTCGCTCGCTTCGTTCAAGAGTTTAAGCAAAAGCAACAAATCAAAAAACAGTTTGGTACATACTTGTCTCCTGCACTGGTTGCCAAGCTACAAAAGAATCCAGAGATGCTACAGTTAGGTGGCGACGAGCGTGAGTTAAGTATTATGTTCACAGACGTTCGTGGCTTTACCACAATCTCTGAACACTATGGTAAGGACGTACAAGGACTTACTAAAATTATGAACCGTTATATGACTGCAATGACTAAAAAGATCATTGACAATAACGGAACGCTTGACAAGTACATTGGTGATGCACAAATGGCATTCTGGAACGCTCCAGTAGATGAACCACGACATGCACACATGGCTGTCAAGACAGCACTTGAAATGATGGGAAGTTTAGATGCATTTAATGCAGAAATTACAGCAGAGGGCATACCACCTTTTGGTATGGGTCTTGGGATTAATACTGCCGCCGTTGTTGTGGGTAATATGGGTAGCGATCAGCGTTTTGATTACACTTGCCTTGGCGACGGTGTTAATTTGGCGTCAAGACTCGAGGGCCAGTCTAAGCCGTATGGTGTCAAAA
>JACCEE012396394.1_pt1 | contig 111327 bp, 84 predicted proteins | sample 7449931 | NCBI WGS metagenome assembly JACCEE01 (sample SAMN15323457, study PRJNA562643) | freshwater metagenome | isolation source: river surface water | place: USA:Blue River Watershed | collected 2017-08-19
AACCTGAATTGATTTAGGTTCAACCTGAAGTTAGTTTAGGTCAAACCTGAATTGGTTTAGGTCAAACCTGAATTGGTTTAGGTACAACCTGAATTGGTTTAGGTCAAACCTGAATTGGTTTCGGTTCAACCTGAAGTTAGTTTAGGTTCAACCTGAATTGATTTAGGTTCAACCTGAATTGGTTTAAGTCAAACCTGAATTAGTTTAGGTCAAACCTAAAGCAAGGTTGGAGGAGAAATTGGAATTGAACCGATGACCAACCCGAACTGACGGGAGACATTGCCCACGGTGGTGCAACAAAAAAAGAGCGGACGCTTACGCATCCGCTCTTCAAATGGGTTGGGTGGAGAATATCGGAATCGAACCGATGACCTTTTGACTGCCAGTCAAACGCTCTAGCCAACTGAGCTAATCCCCCGATTGCGGCGGCAAATATATTAAAATATTTTGATCCAAACGACCGACAGTAAAATTTACAGGAAACAATTTTACGAAAAAAGATGTCAGAACGGAACTAAGATTTATATTTGGTCCATCTAAATACCATGAAGTAGATTCTGGATAAGTTAAAAAACAATTCAACACCATGAAAAGCAGAAGAGAATTCTTAAAACTTACCGCTGCAGGCTCACTGAGCATGATGATGTTCGGGCCTCTGGCCGCCAAAGCCAATGCCGCAGCCGACAAAAAAAGTTTCGGCGTAGGCTTGCAACTCTACACCATTCGCGATGCGATGAGCGCTGATGTTCCGGGAACCTTGAAAAAAGTGTCGGATATTGGTTATAAAAACCTCGAATTAGCCGGTTATTCCGGAGGCAAATTCTACGGTTACAAACCATCAGAATTCAAGAAGATGGTCGACGATTTGGGAATGACAACATTGAGCAGCCACACACAAGTTGAAGCTGCCGGTATCACCGTCGAGAATGCCAAGATTATGGCTGATGCCCATGCCGAACTTGGCGTAAAATATTGCATACAACCTTGGGTTGAAGAGGTTGACCGTAAAATTGAGAAATACAAAAAGATGGTTGGCGACTGGAACGAAGTAGGCCGCATCATGAAGAAAGTAGGCATCCAGTTTGGCTATCACAACCATAACTTTGAGTTTGCCAACATTAACGGTATCGTTCCTTATTACGATATTTTTATGCGCGAAATGGATCCGGATTTAATTACCATGGAAATTGACCTTTTCTGGGTGTCGAAAGCAGGTCAGGATCCGGTTGAGATGTTCAAAAAATACCCCGGCAGGTTCCAGTTGTTCCACATGAAAGATATGCGCACCAAACAGGCTCCCTTCTTCGATGTGAACAAAGACGATGTTTGCAGTGTAGGCGAAGGGGTTATCGATTTCAAAACCATTTTGGCATCGAAGAAATTGGCTGGCATGAAATATATGTTTGTCGAAGACGACAATCAAGGCAATGGCAAACCATTCGAAGGCATTGAAACCAGTATCAATAACCTTGTTACAAAAGTACTGAAATAGCCCAGCATGTGAGTGGCCGTGCTCCGGGCTGTCTGATAATCAACACCCGAAAGAATGGGACTACAGAACAATACGCTTGAATGATGAAATGATGACCAGTGAATTCAATGTTACATTTATTTACTGATGTTGAACGTGTTAAATCATTCAGGAAATTTAGTAGCCCGAAACTTTTTTTTTTGGATTATTTTATATCTTTATTGCCGCTAAAGAGAGCACAAAACAACTCAGAAAATAACTAATATTTATGGAACTCAAGAAAACACCCAAGGCAGATCTTGAAAACAAAAGGGGGTTATTCCTCCAGATTGGGCTTTTTGTTTCTCTTGGAATTATCCTGTTGGCATTCAACTGGAATGACAAAGTAAAACAGGTTGATTCTCTTGGAGAAATGCAGGCTCAAGCGGTGGAAGAGGAGATTGTTCCGATTACCCGTCAGGACGAAGTAAAACCTCCGCCGCCACCTCCGCCGCCGCAAACTGTGGAAATTTTGAACATTGTTGACAACAAAGCTGAGATTAACGACGACCTCGAAATTCTCGATTCAGAAGCTTCGAAAGATACAAAGGTTGAAGTAACGCAGATTGTTCAGGCAGTTGAGAAAGAAAAAGAAGAAGAACAAATCTTCGTTGTGGTAGAAGAAATGCCGGAATTTCCGGGAGGTGAGTTAGCGCTGCGTAAATATATTGCTCAGGCGATTAAGTACCCCACTATCGCACAGGAAAACGGAATCCAGGGTAAAGTATTTGTAAACTTCGTTGTAGACCGCGATGGTTCTGTATCGAATGCAAAGATTGCCCGTGGTGTTGACCCGTCACTCGACAAAGAAGCGTTGCGTGTGGTAAACGGCCTTCCAAAATGGAAACCGGGCAAACAGCGTGGTAAACCGGTTCGCGTATCCTATACCGTTCCGATTAGCTTCCAGTTGCAGTAACAGATTTGTCTGAAAATATTGATATCCCGATTGCCCGGTGCAGTCGGAATATTTTTTTGCTTTTTAGTACTTTTGCAGCATGACAAAACTTTTTGAAACATCAACGGGCAAAGAAAAAGCCATATTGGTTGGGTTAATTACCGGTCAGCAAGATGAACGGCAGGTTGCCGAATACCTCGATGAACTGGAATTTCTGGCCGATACCGCCGGTGCCGAAGTGTACGAACGCTTCACCCAGAAACTCGACAACCCGCATCCGGCAACTTTCGTTGGCTCAGGCAAGCTGGCCGAGATTCGCGACTTTGCCGAAGTTCACGAAATCGACTCGGTGATATTCGACGATGAGCTTTCGGCGACCCAAATCAGAAATATTGAGAAAGTACTTCAATGTAAAATCCTCGACAGGACCAACCTGATTCTCGACATCTTCGCCAAAAGGGCCCAAACCGCCCATGCCAAAACGCAGGTAGAGTTAGCCCAATATCAATACCTCTTGCCACGGCTTACCCGAATGTGGACCCACCTCGAAAGACAAAAAGGGGGAATCGGGATGCGTGGCCCGGGCGAAACGCAAATTGAAACCGACCGAAGGATTATCCTGGATAAAATCAGCAAGCTGAAAGAACAGTTGGTGAGAATCGACAAACAGATGATGGTCCAACGCCAAAACCGGGGCAAAATGGTGAGAGTTGCGCTGGTAGGCTACACCAACGTAGGCAAATCGACGATTATGAACATGATAAGCAAATCGGAAGTTTTTGCTGAAAACAAGCTTTTTGCTACTCTCGATACCACTGTCAGAAAAGTGGTAGTTGGCAATTTGCCTTTTTTGCTGACCGATACGGTAGGTTTTATCCGTAAGCTCCCGCATCATCTGGTCGAGTCGTTTAAATCGACACTCGATGAAACCCGCGAAGCCGATCTGTTGATTCACGTGGCCGACATCTCGCATTCCGGATTCGAAGAACAGGTCGACATTGTCAATGAAACATTGGCTGAAATTGGCGCTTCAGACAAACCGATGATTTATCTTTTCAATAAAATCGATGCCTATTCATATGTCGAAAAAGAGGAAGATGACCTTTCTCCGGCGACACGCGAAAATATGACACTCGAAGACTGGAAAAAGTCGTGGCTTGGCAAGTATCAAAACAACATCTCGTTATTTATTTCGGCCAAAAAGAAAATAAACATTGCACCTTTCAAACGGACACTTTACGAAGAGGTAAAAAAAATACACATCACCCGTTTCCCCTTTAACGATTTCCTTTTCCCGGCTTTCGACGAAGAGGAATAAGACATAAAAAGCTGCCCGAAAGCAGCTTTTTTTATATCTCAATTTTTGATAGACGTATTATTTCACGACACCCTCTTTAACCAGATATTCGGCAATCTGAACGGCATTGAGTGCTGCCCCTTTCTTAATCTGATCGGAAACGGTCCAGAAAGCCAGTCCGTTCGGGTTCGAGATATCTTTACGGATTCGGCCAACAAAAACCTCGTCGCGTCCGGCCAGATGCAAAGGCATCGGATATTTTTTTTCTGATGGCTTATCGATTACAATAACACCCTCTGCATTTTCAAATGCGTCACGGGCAGCTTCGAGCGAAATCTCGTTTTCAGTCTCGACCCAGATGGCTTCAGAATGGGCACGCAATACCGGCACACGCACAGCCGTTGCACTGACCATCACGTCGGAATGCATGATCTTTCGTGTTTCGTGAAACATTTTCATCTCCTCTTTGGTGTAGTCGTTATCGAGGAAAACATCAATATGCGGAATAAGATTTTGAACCAACTGATAGGCAAATTTGCTTACCGTCGGTTCTTCGCCGGCAGCCACCTGTTTGGTTTGGGCCTGCAATTCGTCCATTCCCGACGCACCGGCACCGCTGGCACTCTGGTAAGTGGCAATATGAACCCTTTTAATATGAGAGATTTTTTCGATTGGCTTCAGCGCTACAACCATTTGAATGGTTGTACAGTTGGGGTTCGCAATAATACGTCGGGGCATATTTTTGGCATCTTCAGCATTCACTTCAGGGACGACGAGCGGAATGTCGTTCTCCATACGGAATGCACTGGAATTGTCAATCATAACCGTACCATGTTTGGTAATCGTTTCGGCATATTCCTTCGAAATACCCGCACCGGCTGAAACCAAAGCAATATCAATGCCTTTAAAGTCGTCGTTATGTTTAAGCTCTTTCACTTCAATCTGTTTACCTTTAAACTGATAAACATTTCCGGCACTTCTGGCCGAACCAAAAAGAATAAGTTCATCCATTGGGAAGTTGCGTTCTTCGAGAACGCGCAAGAACTCCTGACCTACGGCACCACTGGCACCTACAACTGCAACTTTCATGAATTGATTGATTTAATATTAAACAACTTAACATGTAACTTTCGGTGTAAGGCTGATCTCGTTTGTTTATACAGATAAGGCCCAGACTTTTATTTGACCTCAAAATTGATTAACTTTAATGACAAACGCCCAAAAAACTAACAACCGTAAGCTATCATGGGCAAAAATAAAGCTTTTTCTTATTATTTTCAAAAATATGCGGGGGATTATTTACATTTTTATTTTTTGTCTGGCCGTTACGGTTTCAATTGAAAGCACGGGCCAATCATTGCTATTCTCCAACTTTGAACCACGCGACACCACCCGGTGGGAAGATAGTGAGGAATGGAGATGCGATCCGCTTTCACCAATATCAGGTCAATACTCTTTTAGACACAACCGGTTTGCCACCGGTGGCAAAACCTTTTTTTGGAAAAGTGTAGGGGCTAACCAACTTGAAGAGGGAACCTATCGGTGGGATATTACTGTAAGAAGCGGCGATTGGCAGCTTGCCGACTCCGAAAATTGGTTCCTGGCACTGGCCATCGATCAAAAAGAGATTGACAATGCCAACGGGTATATTGTTGGCGTAAACCTGATACAACCAGACAATACATTGAAAATATGCCGACTAAACAACGGAAAAATTTCGCAGTTGATTTTAAATACCGGAATTGTGTGGAAAGCTCAGCAAACAAATCGACTTATTGTAAACTTTGAATCGGGGAATTGGAAACTGACCGTTACAGACCGGAATGAGCCAACAATGGTTCACGAGTTTCAGGCTGAAAATGGCGGCATAATATTTCCGTTTAGCTATACCGGCTTCCATTTTCGATACTCGTCAGCGCATGGCGGGCAACTTTGGCTTGACGATCTCTCGATGTCGTTCGAACGAAAGCCACCATCAATTGATAAAATGATTGTACTCGCAGCAAATCATCTGAAGATTGTGTTCAATGGCAACATTGGTCCCGAAAATCTGCAGAACGGCGACCGCTATCAAATCACAACCTTGTCGGGAAGTAATTGTAAGCTTGAATCGGTAACAAAAGCCGCAGAGGACTCGACAATTGTTTATCTTATCTTTCAGCCCGGCGGCGACACCGAATTTATTCTAACCACCAATCGCCTGACAGACAAATACAATCAACCACTGAGTAATCCAATTATCATATTCAGCAATATTGTCCTTCCCCTTTCCGGGAAACTGGTTATCAACGAAATAATGGCCGACCCGACACCAATTGTCGGGCTGCCCGATGCGGAATATATCGAACTATACAATCATTTACCCCGGTCGGTTAACTTACGAGATTGGAAGTTGTCTGTAAACCAGAAAACGGTTGAACTACCCGACACTACAATAGTGGCAGATGGTTATTTTTTACTGACCGGAACGACAATCCACAACGACAGAACAGAAATATCACTCATCGATCCATCGGAGAATCTGTCCGATCGGTTTATCTACCTTCGTTCGATGCACCGGAGCACTGCACGTGAAGGTGGCTTTTCGCTGGAACGGATAGATCCGGACCGTTTTTGCAACCAATATCAAAACTGGGAAACAAGCGTAGCTACAGCGGGCGGAACACCTGGAAAAATCAATTCGGTTTACGCCAGAAATCAAGATAACGAGCCGCCCTATGTGATTTCGTCAAAAATGAAAGACCCGCGCACACTGGCAATCCGGTTAAGCGAAAAACCAGATACAACTTTCCCATTATCAGACTGTATTGATGTTCCTGCAGCAATAAATTACATCGACCAAATCGAGTTCAGCGACAACGATATGACGCTGAACATTCAGTTTGGCAATAGTGTTATTGGCAATGGGGGCAGATATCAAATCAAATTGGTGAAACTAACAGACGAATGTGGAAATATAATGGCCGCCCAAACCATTGATTTTGGATATTTTTTACCTGAAAATGGCGATATTGTTATCAATGAAGTACTTTTCCATCCGTTATCAGGTGGAGCAGAATTTATTGAACTTTACAACAATAGCCTCAATACAATCGATTTGTCTGATCTCTTTTGGGGCATTCGCGAAAGTTCAGGTAAACTTACCCTAAAACCAATATTCGATCAATATTTTGAATTAAAACCTGGCGAATATGTGGCACTGACATCAGACAGGGAAAAGGTCGCTCTTTTTTATCGCACTAAATGTCCTGATTGTCTGGCAGAAACTGCCAGTATGCCCGGATTGAACAACGAGTCAGGCACAATTCTTTTGCTCAACAGCAACAACGAAATTATCGATCAATTCAACTACAACAACAGTTATCACGACCATTGGATAACCCATCCAGAAGGAATCTCGCTTGAAAGGATTCTATTTGACAGCCCAACTGAAGAGCCGGCCAACTGGCATTCGGCCGCCAAAAGCAGCGGTGGAGCAACTCCCGGGTATCAAAACTCAATCGTTGTAAAAGAAGATAACGGAACAGGCCTCGTCTCTGTCGCACCTGCAATATTTTCGCCAAACGACGACGGATATAACGATTTTTTGGAGATACTTCTCAATCCCAATGCCACAGATTGGCTAACCAATATCCGCGTATACAATGCTTCCGGAATTGAAATCAGAAGATTGGCCAATAATCTTTCCATCGGGCCAAACGATAGAATTATTTGGGACGGGAAAGACGATAACCATAACAAATCGTCCGTCGGGATTTATATTCTCCACATCGAGATGTTTCAACAAGAGGGGCATTCAAAAAGCTACAAAATTTCGTGCGCGATAACTGACAAATTGGAATAATATCAATTTAAAATAGTTCTAAATTAACCATTTAACAACTTATTAACAGCGCAACGATGTATTATTTATCGGTTTTTAATCCTTGATTTGATAGTTTTGCATCTCATCCGATTATCAACATCCAAAATAGACAACATGAAACGCAGGAATTTTCTCAAATCAAGTGTAGGGGCAGGAATCGCAACTGGTGCCGCTATCACATTCGGAGGGGTCGATAACCTAATGGCCGGCAATAACGCTGCAGCCCCTTACGATCTGATTGCCGTAAAAGGTGGCGAACCCGATGTGATGTTCGACAAAGGAATTGAAGCCCTTGGCGGAATGAAACAATTTGTAAAAGCAGGCCAGCGTGTTTTGATAAAACCCAATATTGGATGGGACAGAACACCGGACCGTGCCGCAAATACCAATCCGAAACTGGTGAAAAGAATCGTCGAACATTGCGTGAAAGCTGGGGCCAAAGAGGTACTCGTATTCGACCACACCTGCCACGAGTGGACAAAATGTTACAAAAACTCGGGCATTGAACAGGCGGTAAAAGAAGCTGGTGGTAAAGTCGTTCCGGCCGACAGCGAAAAATATTACAAAACAGTTAGTAATCCCAATGGCTCGAGACTGAAAGAGATGATGGTCCATGAGTTGCTGCTGAACACCGATGTCTTTATCAATGTGCCAATTCTGAAACACCATAGCTCTTCGAAAGTTTCGGTAGCGATGAAAAACCTGATGGGTTGTGTTTGGGATCGGGGTTACTGGCATAAAAATGATCTACATCAATGTATTGCCGATTTTTTGCAATACCGCAAGCCCGATTTAAATATTATTGATGCGTACTATGTGATGAAACAGAACGGCCCGATGGGCGTATCGCTCGACGACGTTTTGACCATGAAAAGCCTTATTATTTCGAAAGATATTGTTGCCGCCGATGCTGCTGCAGTCAAATTTCTGAACCAGGAACCAACAGCCATCAATCATATCAAGATTGCCGCAGCAGCAGGAATGGGACAAATGGATCTTAGCAAACTGAACATCAACCGGCTAATGGTTTAATCGCATGAATTTTAAAATATTGAAAAGGGCTCGGGTTTCCGTAGCCCTTCTGTTTCTTTCCCTGATAGCGGTGGTTTTTCTCGACTTTCGCGACAGCTTTGGTGCAGCGTTTTACGACTGGGCTGTTTCGTTGCAATTTGTACCTTCATTATTGAAAACCATCTCTGTTCCGGGAACACTGGCAATAGGATTGGCAGTCGTCCTTATACTTACAGCTCTTTTTGGAAGAATCTACTGTTCAGCCATTTGCCCTTTAGGAATCTTTCAGGATATTGTAGCCCGGATTTCAAAGCGGTTCAATAAAAAAAGTCGTTACAAATTCCACAAAGCCTGGACTATCGTTCGTTACACGATTCTTGTAATAACAATTGTATTTGCAGTTCTTGGCAGTATCACTTTCGTAACGCTGCTTGATCCGTACAGCCTTTTCGGACGAATATCCTCTTATGTTTTCAAACCAGCCATCGTATTCATCAATAACATAAGTGCTCAGGGATTGTCAAAGGCCGGCATTTACACCTTTCTTTACCGGTACGAACTGCAGCCTGTTCACATGGGCATAATGCTGGCAACACTTATTTTTCTCGTTTTGATTTTGGCCATGTCGTTCCGCAGGGGAAGGCTGTATTGCAACTCAATTTGTCCGGTAGGTACATTCCTCGGGTTGATTTCTAAATTCTCGCTGTTTAAAATCGAACTCGATAAATCCTCGTGCACCCGGTGTGGCAAATGTGCCCGGGTTTGCAAGGCTGAATGTATCGAAATCAAAAACCGGGAAATCGACCACAGTCGCTGTGTTGCCTGTTATAACTGCCTCACAGTATGCACCGAAGATGCAGCCAGATATCGGATTAAAAAGAAGGGGCCCAAAATTGATGTAGCCAAAATGAAAATGGCCGATCACGCTGAAGCCAAAACTGATTTGAATAAGAGGCGATTTTTGGTTAACGGGGCAATTGGTACCGCAACATTTCTTGGGTTATCCAACCATAATCCGCTTTTCGCGAACGGAGCATCATCGCATAGTGGCGAAACCGTTCATAAAGAGCCAAAGACTTCGCCGGTTTCGCCTCCCGGTTCTAAAAGCATCGATCACCTCAATAAGGTTTGTACCGGTTGTTCGTTATGCATATCTGCCTGTCCAACAAAGGTTTTACAACCATCGTTTATGGAATATGGGTTGATTGGCGTGATGCAACCCCACATGGATTTTCATACCGGTCTTTGTAATTTTGACTGCACACTTTGCAGCGACATCTGTCCAACCGGGGCAATTATTCCCCTTACAGTAGAGGCTAAACATCTTACACAGATTGGAAGGGTGAAGTTCATCAAGGCCAATTGCATTGTTGAGACCGAAGGTACCGACTGCGGTGCCTGTTCCGAACATTGTCCGACAAAAGCAGTACAAATGGTACCTTATGGCGATTTGTTTATACCGGAAGTGAACGAAGAAATCTGCATTGGCTGTGGTGCGTGCGAATACGCCTGCCCTACAAGGCCTTACCGGGCAATTTATGTCGATGGGAATCCCGTTCATCAAGAGGCAAAAAAACCTGAAACAGAAAAAGCGAAAACCGATCTGAAAGAAGACGAATTTCCTTTCTGACACAGATAAAATATTTATCATAACTTATCTCGAATAATCCTTTTTGATGATACAAAAGCTCAATTGAGGTTATATTCAAAATCAAGAAAAGCCCTGAATCCTGACGATTCGGGGTTTTTTCTTATTTTTTCCATTGCCCGTCTCAATTTAACATTAAAGATTTTGAAGCCGTTGTTTGAAATTGAAATAATTCTATTTTTGTCGAGGTAAAAAATGGCAGAAATTCATCTGCCAAAGGCAAAATGGTATTGACATCTAACTTATCTATGGAAAATGAAAAAATTATTCATTGCTCTTTTCTTGTCAATAATTATCTACTCATCACACGCGCAAAATACTGACAACGAAATATTTCCAAATTCCACAATTCAAATCTCGCCGCTTAACATCAATTCGGATTACAGCGATATTGGTGCTTTTTTAGTGAACGACACGCTCTTTTTCTCTTCTTACAGGAGTGAAGGGGAGAAAAAATACAAGCCGGCAAAAAAGAGGTATTATGACCTTTTTCAGATCGGCATTGATAATGAAGGAAATCCGGCCGGGAAACGACAAATAGTAAACGAGTTCTGTACCTATTTTCACGATGGGCCGGTAGCATGGTGCGAAAAAACCGGCGAGCTTTTTGTGACACAGTCTCACAAAACCAATGCCAACGCCGTATATGGGTTTACCAATAGTGATATGCTCACACTCAGGATTTTGGCAGCAAAAAAAGAGAACAACCGATGGAAAGTTGTTGAAGAGTTTCCGTTCAATAGCCTCGAGTACTCGGTGGCACACCCGGCACTTACCATCAATGGCGATACTATGATTTTTGCCAGCGATATGGCCGGAGGTTATGGAGGAACAGACCTTTATATGAGTACACGCGACAGTGACCGGAAATGGAATGCGCCACGGAATATGGGTAAAAGAATCAATTCTCCGGGGAAAGAGGAATTTCCGTTTGTAACCTACAATAACGGTAAAACCTATCTGATTTTTTCGTCGGACGAAAAACCAGGCCTTGGCGGACTCGACCTATTTTATACAGAACTGAACAACAATGCGACTGAAATTAACCATTTTGCAGCGCCAATCAACAGTAATAAAGATGATTTCGGCCTGACATTTGACCTGAGCCTTGGTTTTGGGTACTTGATTTCGAACAGAAACAACAATGGCGACGACGATATTTACAAAGTGACACTCTCTATTCCACAGCCGCTTGAACGAACTATCTATGTATTCGACCGCAATAGCCAGAAACCAATCAAAGTAGCAACGGTTGTAATCGATAACAAGGAATCGTTCTTTACCGACAAAGAGGGTAAAATCAGCTTCACGCCTTCCGGACCAAAAGCATCAGTTGTGCAAGCATCAGCTTTTGGCTATAACGACAACTCCGTTTCGTTGTCAGAATTGAACCCATACCGCAATAATTGTTCGACAGATACGATTTGGATGGAGATGATTACCAACAAAACCATTATCCTAAAAAACATTTATTACGACCTTGATAGTTGGGAGATTTTACCTGAATCAGCTGCCGAACTTGACAAATTGGTCAACCTGATGAACGAGAACCCAAAGATGAATGTTGAATTGGGTTCGCATACCGACAGCCGTGGGTCGAACCGTTACAACCGAAGGCTCTCGCGCCTGAGGGCCGAAGCAGTCGCTCTTTACATTGTCAATAAGGGTATTGCAGCTTCCAGAATCAAAGCCATTGGATACGGCGAAAGTAAACCACTCTTCAGTTGTCCAAATTGGAAAGAATGCACCCCGGAACAAAATCGTGAAAACAGACGCACTGAAATATTTATACCCGGATTTGGAAAGAGCGAAAAGGTAGTTCAGAAAAAGGGCGACTACACGGAAACCAAATCAGTGAATAAAAGCGGTATAGGAGCCATTCATTCTGCTAAAACAACTCAGGTTGTCTTGGCACAGCCCGATCCGGAGAGCTTCGATTACTATCTGATTTTTGGCTCATTCTCATTTGTAGAAAATGCTGAAAAAGAGATTAATAATTTGAAAGCGCTTGGTGTGGAGGCCAAACTGATGAAAGAGAACACGATGTTTAGAGTCGGGTTGGGGTTCAATAAATTAAGCGAAGCCAAAGCATTGCAGCAAAGTTTGAAAGAGAAATATCCCAGCGCATGGATTTTATAAGATCAATTTTTTACAGCCTTTATCATTCGATCTTTTCCGCTTAGGTCTTTTCGGATGATAACTGATGAATAGTGAAGTTTCTCAAGCAAACGGCCGATCTCAGCCCCATATTGTTCGTTAATTTCGAAAAAAAGTAATCCTCCGGGAACAAGGTACTTATTGGCAAACAATGCTATCTCACGGTAAAAAAGCAAAGGATCGTTATTTTCGACAAAAAGGGCCAGATGTGGCTCGTATTCAACTACATTTTTAAACATCAAATCTTTCTCAGCGTAAGTGACATAAGGTGGATTGCTGACCACAATATCCCATTCCCGGTCGAAACAATATTCGTCCCATCGAAGAATATCCACTTTCGAGTAACGGATATTGACCTGGTTCAATTCGGCATTTTGGGCGGCAACGGCCAAAGCGCCTTCAGAGATGTCGAAAGCCTCAACCTCAGAGAAATGCCCTGTCAATGCCAGCGAAACCGGGATACAGCCGCTACCTGTTCCAATATCAAGTATCCGTTGCCCCGTTGTATGCTCTTTCAGCATCCATTCAACCAGTTCCTCGGTTTCGGGCCGGGGAATCAACACGTCAGGCGAAACTTTAAAATCGGACCCCAAGAAACTGGTTTTGCCTAAAATATACTGAATTGGCTCATATTCGGCCAAACGATTTACTATTTGCTCTATTTCAATTAATTTAGCAGCCGATATTTGAACATCGTGCATCATGACCAAATTGGTTCTCGATACATTCAGACAATTTTCGAGAATGAGCTTTATGAAACTTTCGATCTCTTCTGCCGGATAAAGATCCTTGAGCCGTTTTCGGATAAATGATTTGGTTGGCTGCATCACTTGTTTTTTTGCAAAAATAGATATTTCGACTAATGAATCTCGATTTCGATATTGACGAAAGATTTATGTTCCGCGCCATCGAGCTGGCCCGGCTTGGGATGGGCAATGTTTCGCCTAACCCAATGGTGGGGAGTGTTATTGTTTTGAACGGGAAAATAATCGGCGAAGGGTATCACAGGCAGTTTGGAGGGCCACATGCTGAAGTCAATGCGATTGAAAGTGTAAACGATAAAAGATTACTCCGCCAATCAACAATTTATGTTACGCTCGAACCATGTTCGCATCACGGAAAAACACCTCCGTGTGCCGATTTGATTGTCGCGCACCAAATTCCAAACGTTGTCATCGGCACTGCCGATCCTTTTGCTGCCGTTGCCGGACGTGGGATTCGCAGGTTAAAGGAGGCCGGTTGCCGCGTTTTTACCGGACTTCTGGAAACCGAATGTGCCAATCTCAATCGACGGTTCTTCACCTTTCATAACCAAAAGCGCCCATTTATAATCCTAAAATGGGCCCAAACAACCGATGGATTTATCGATATCGAAAGAACAGCCGAAAACTATGGCCAGCCAACATGGATTACAAACGACCTTTCGCGTATGGCAGTCCACAAGATGCGTACTGACGAAGCTGCAATTATCGTGGGAACCAATACTGCAATGAAAGACAACCCTTCGTTGACAGTAAGGGAATGGTGCGGCAGCCACCCGCTACGGCTGGTTATCGATCGTCAGCTGCGGCTGCCCAAATCGCTCAAGCTATTTGATTGTTCGACGCCAACAGTGGTTTATACCTCAAAAGTAGCCGACACTGCATTAAACCTTGAATATGTAACCCTCGATTTCGACGGCAGCGAAATTGAGCAGATTCTGAACGATCTCTATCAACGGGGTATCATTTCGCTGATTGTAGAGGGAGGACGAACATTGCTCAACTCATTCCTTAGCCGTTCGCTTTGGGACGAAGCCCGCGTATTTACCGGCAACAAGAAATTCTTTAAAGGGATTGAAGCTCCGACAATACCATCAGAACCTTTCAAATACGAAGAACTGGACAATAGTTCTGTCTCCATTTACAGGCGTTGAGCAGACATTCGCATCAACTAATAATCTCCCTCTTCAGGAGGGGCAAGCACCGTTGAGTTGGTACTTCGGGCTTTCCAGATACTCACATTCAGTTCGAAGCCAATCAGTAAAACAAGGGCATTGAAATAGAGCCACAACATCACCACCACCAACGTTCCAATTGATCCGTACAACGTATTGTATTTACCAAACTGATTGATATAGAACGAAAAACCGATAGAAAGTATAACTGAAAGAGCGGTTGCCAGCGAACCTCCTGCCGAGATAAAACGAAACTTCATCCGTCGTGCCGGAGCAAAATAAAATAGAAACGCAAAAGCGAAGAAGAACAAAATAATGATAACAAGCCACTTGCCCCCCACCAATAAATAATAGGTAAAGTCGACACGGAGGACATCTTTCCTGACCAGAAAATGCATCACACTCTCACTCACCGTAATAACACCCACTCCAATTGTTATCATTGATGTAAAAATTACCGCAAGCATCGAAGCAACCAGATGTTGATTCCACCAGCTCCGGGTTTCAATGGTATGAATTGTCTGGTTAAAAGCCCCTATAACAGAAACAATTCCATTTGTAGCGAAAAAGAAAGCTGCAAAAAAACCGAATGAGAGGAGGCTTCCGCGAGGCTGAGTAACAATGTCTTCGATAGTACCGCGAACAGCCAGAAACGCATTGTCGGGCAATAAGTTTTCTATCAAATCAAGCAATTGTTCCTGAAAATTATCAATAGGGATATAAGGTATAAGTGTAAACAAAAAAATGATGGCCGGAAACATGGCCAAAATAAAGTTAAACGCAATGGCTGATGCCCGGGTGGTAATTGCCCCTGTCGAAACTCCTTTCCAGAAAAAAAGGGCGACATCGTATAGCGGCACATCGTCGAAAAACGGAATCGCTATGCGTTTGGCCCGATCGACTATATGCTCAGCGCGACAGATAAGCCACTCTTTTCCTGCTTGAATTTTGTTCATTAATTATCCGGCAGTCTTAATCTTTTTCAATTCTCAGTTGCACAATCTTGTAACTTCCACCAACCGACTTCATTAAAAAATAGATCCTGAAACTGGCAGTCGAAGTTTGCATCTTTCCGATGGCATATGGGGCATCGCTTCCACCCTGATGGGTAATTTTGAAATCAGTCGGTTTGTTTTTGCTGAAAAAATCTTTCAAAATCTGCTCGCCCTGTGCTTGCGAGCAAACATTTTCGCGGTCGAGAACTACCATCTCAACATTTTCATTGAAAAATCCGGCAACAGTCTTTGAATCACCTGCTTTCAATCCACTTACTATCTGCGGCGAAATCTGGCCGAAAGCAACTGTTGCAACAAAGATCATGAAGACCATTATGACGGTAAACTTTCCGGTTTTTTTAATCATTTTACGGCGAATTGTTTGGGTTGAAATTACAATAATCGTGCAAATTTATCGAACGAAACCCTTCTTAATTTAATCGTAAGCATGTTTTTCATCACGAAAAGCAATTTTGATTATTTTTAAAGCACTGAATAAAAATGCTTTCGCTACCCCAAATAAAAGTATCGCCGACGATTACACGTGTTTAAGCCATCATATTGACCAAAACATTAAATTGCAATGTGAAAATTACACTTTTACTTATCGGGGCAACCGACAAAAAGTTTCTGAAGGAAGGTGTCGAGGATTACCTGAAAAGAGTGACGTTTTATTTGCCATTCGAATCAAAAATCATCCCCGACATACGAAACAACAGAAATCTCACCCGCGATCAGCAAAAAGAACGCGAGGGAAAAGCTATACTCGATTCGGTGGCACCGGGCGATGAGCTATTTCTACTCGACGAAAAGGGTAAAGAGCTGTCATCGAGCCAGTTTGCACAATGGATTGAGAAAAGGATGATTTCGGGAAGCCGTCAAATTGTTTTTGTCATTGGCGGGCCTTACGGTTTTTCGCCGGAGGTTTATGCCCGTTCCAACGGGCTGCTTTCTCTATCAAAAATGACTTTCCCGCACCAGTTGGTCCGGCTCATTTTCGCAGAGCAACTCTACCGGGCATTGACCATTATCAAGGGAGAACCTTATCATCATGAATAGTAAACTTAAATCGCTGAAGAAAAGATTTGGCTGGTTGATTGCAGCATTGCTTGTGCTTTTTCTGGCCATCAGCGGACGCAGTTTGCTCACGGCAAGGGTTCATCCCGATTTGATTTCGCGCAATATGGCCAAAGTGATCCAGCAGAAAAAAGCGGAACTCAATTTAATGATGGTCCAAGCATCTAATATCATAGCTGAAAAAGATGATGCAAAATGGCTTTGGACTTTGATGGAGAGTTCAAATATCGAAAAATCGGGAGTTGGAGTTATTGTTTACAGCAATGATTCACTGGTTTATTGGAGTTCATCCATCATTGCTTTCCCCGATAAAATCAACGCCATAAGCAGCCCCGGAGTGAGAAAACGACCAACAGGGTGGTTTTTTATTGAGGGCCAACAACAAGGAAATTACAGAATTGAAGGTTTTATTTTGATAAAACGCACTTTTCCCTATCGCAACCAATATATTAAAAGTTCTTTTCAGCATGATTTTGGGTTACCCGATCACTATGAAATAAAAGAAACTCCCGGAGCCGGCGCCATCGACATCAGGGATTCGAGCGGAAATTATCTCTTTTCGTTGACCAATCTTTTCGACCGATCGCTAAGCGAACGAAATGCCGTTTATCTGACCATATTGTATTTGGCATTTGCGCTGCTGATGCTTTCGCAACTGAACTTTTGGCTGGCCAGAAATAACCGGATTTCGCCTTGGGGGAAAACAGTATTGGTCATTCTACTTTCTGCCGCGATATATATCTTCATCAACCAGCGACGTGTTCCATCTGCATTTTTCAAGATCGACATCTTTTCACCGGGAATTTTTGCTTATGGCAGTTGGTTGCCTTCGTTGGGCGAATATATGCTGCTCTCGCTGATGATGTTTTACGTTGCCCAATCGTTTTTTACCTTTTTCAGGAATCCAAAAAAAAGTTCGAACCAACAATATTGGTTGCTTCAAATGGTTCTCATCGGGGCCTACTTTGCCTCAACCGTGTTTATGATGCTAACATTATTGAACAACTCGGACATCTCACTCGCGCTGCTCAATTACCTCAAACCATCGACAACCAATATTCTGGCATTTCTAAGTGTTGCACTTCAGATTATTGGGGCAGCAATCCTCCTGATTCGAATTAAAACACTGAATTCCAATCAGTCAAAATATAAAATAGTCGCTGCCGTCCTGGCAATGACCACAATATTTCTGTTGCTCTTCAATCTCATCAAAACAACCATCACTTTCTATTCGTTGGCTTACTGGTTACCGATAAGCATTCTTATTTTGTTTCCGCAGGCCAACAGACTGAAAAGTTACAGGCTCACATCATTACTAATCTTTGCAGTGCTAACAGCAATGTATATCAATCTGATAGCACATCACTATATCGAGAAAAAAAGGAGCAAGGAACAACAACTTTGGGCCGTAAACCTGGCTTCGGAACGCGATCCGGCAGCAGAGCTATTTCTCTCTGATTTTGAGACAAATATTAAGTCAGACACGGTTATTTCACGATATTTTTACCCTCCCTACTTCGGTTTGGAAAGTTATTTGCAGAACACCTATTTTACTGGCTTCTGGCGCAATTACGAGCTTCAGATAACTCCCTGTTCATCAAACGACACCCTACTACTGGAAGGAGAGGAAAAACGCTACCCTTGCATGGATTTTTTCGACAATATGCGGAGTACGATGGGGGTTTTGATTCCGGGCAGCAATTTCTATTTCATGAACCAACTCAATGGCCGAATATCTTACCTCGGACAACTCGACTTCGAGCGGACTGCGACTCACCGCCCACTTTCACTGTTTATCGAGTTAAGTTCGAAAATTGTTCCCGAAGGGAAAGGTTATCCGCAATTGCTGCTCGACGAACAAGCTTCGCGCCGGAGCAGTGAAAACGGGTTTAGCTACGCCAAATATTTTGGAGGTAAACTGGTCGACCGCGGCGGCGATTATGCCTACCCAATTGCCCCACCTAAAAAAATCGACCCCGATCAGGAATTTTCCCACTTCTCCCAATCCGGATATCAGCACTGTGCCTACCATCGCTATGGCGACAACTATGTAATAATCAGCTTTCCGGAAAACACTCTTTTGAATAAAATAGAGACATTCCCTTATCTGTTTCTGCTGATATATATTTCCGGGTTTATCTGGGTAGTGGTGAACCGCAAAAGCACAGGCTTTGGTTTGAAAAAACCTGACTTTCGCGAAAAAATACAGATTACACTGGTACTTACCCTTTTCGGAACACTCTTTCTGATTGGCCTTTGGCTTATCCTTTATAATTTCAATGAATTCAAAACCACGCTAAAAGAAAACATTGAAGAAAAGATAAGAGCCATTTCTTCAGAAATTGAATTTCGAATCGGAAGCAGCGACAATATTGAGGTGATGAGAGAAGCCATCAATATACAACTCACTGAAATATCGGATATTACATGGACAGACATCAATCTATACGACACAAAGGGAAAACTGGTAGCCACTTCACGTAAAGAAATTTTCGACCAAGGCTTAACCTCTGGCAGTATGGAGCCCGAAGCTTTTCGGGCGATGTCAGTCGAAGGCAGAGCTATATTTCTCCACAACGAAACGCTTGGCCAAATGAACTTTTTCTCGGCCTATATCCCGATTTTCAACTTTTATGACCAGTTAGTGGGTTATGTAAATCTACCTTATTACAGTCGTCAGGAAGATTTTTCCAAAGAAGTGTCAGGATTCATCGTTGCATTCTCCAATATTTATATTTTTCTGATATTGATATCATTGCTTATTGCTTTGGTTATCAGCAATAAACTAACGGCTCCACTTCTTCGGATTGAAGAAAATCTGCGAGGGATTGAATTGGGAAAGAATAATGCCAAAATCGATTATACCGGTGAAGATGAAATTGGGCGGTTAGCCAAAGAGTACAACAAGAAAGTAGATGAATTGGCCGAAAGCGCAGCTTTGCTGGCGCGTTCGGAGCGGGAAACCGCATGGAAAGAGATGGCTCGCCAGATTGCCCACGAAATCAATAACCCTCTCACTCCCATGAAATTAAACATCCAGCATCTTCAGCGTATCAAGGCGCAGGGCAGCGAGATGTTTGATTCCTATTTCAATAAAGTAACCCAAAGTTTGATAGAACAAATTGAGGTCCTTTCGTCAATAGCAACCGCTTTTTCTGATTTTGCCAAGATATCATCATCAAGAAATGAGCAAGTTAATCTGAACGAACGGGTAAAAGAGGCCGCATTTCTCTTTTCGAATGTTGACCGAATTTCCATTCGGACAATTGTTCCCGAGAACGATATCATCAATGTCATTGGAGATAAAGATCATATTGGCCGGGCACTGATTAACCTGATAAAAAATGGAATACAAGCTGTTCCTGCATCGAGATCGGGCTATGTTAAAATAGAACTGAGCCGCCTCGAAGGGATGGCAAGAATTACAGTATCAGACAATGGCAGTGGTATTCCGGGCGAGATTCACAGCCAGCTTTTTGAGCCCAATTTTACAACCAAAAACAGCGGAATGGGTTTGGGATTGGCTATCACAAAACGCATCGTTGAAAATATGAAAGGCGAAATCCACTTTAAGACTTCGCCTGACAAAGGGACAACGTTCTTTGTCGATATCCCCACAACTCACTACTCGTAATCGAATCTTAATTACCCATCTCTGAAAGAAATTTAATTCGAATCAAACGAATCTCTTCTTCTTCGTAATCATCGCCCAATTCGGCCATTGCCTCTTCAATAGTCCCGGTTTCGGCATCTTCCTTAAAGAAAGTCATAATATCATCAACCTGGTCTTCATCCATTGTGTCAAAAACATAGTAATCGAGATTCAGTTTTGTCCCGGCATTAACAATAGCCTCAATTTCGGTAAGCAATACACCCATTTCCAAATCTTTGGCATTGGCAATATCGGGAAGTGACATTTTTCGGTCGATACACTGGATAAAGTAAACTTTGTCTTTCGACTTGTTGGCAACCGAACGAACCACCATATCCTGCGCCCGTTCAATTCCTTTATCTTCGACATATTTTTTGATCAAATCGACAAATGGTTTACCGTACCGCTGAGCTTTCCCTTGTCCAACACCAATAATTCCCTGTAACTCCTCGATATTGGTTGGATATTGAATCGACATGTCGGAGAGCGAAGGATCCTGAAAAATGACGAAAGGAGGAAGCTTATGCTTGGCGGCAACTTTCTTCCGAAGATCTTTCAGTATGGCAAACAATTCGGGATCACCAACGGCAGTTCCGCCCTGAGGCTCATCGCCATCTTCTTCGGCTTCGTAATCATGATTCTTAACAATGGTAAACGAATGCGGATTTTGCAAATAGCCTCTACCTGCATCGGTCATTTTCAACACCCCATAGTTTTCGATATCCTTTTTCAGAAAACCAGCTATAATACATTGACGATAAACCGCATTCCAAAGTTTGTCTTTGATTTCGTCGCCTTCGCCAAATATTTCAAGTTGATCGTGGTTAAACGATTTTACAGCGGCATTTTCATTCCCAATCAATATATTGACCAAATGCTCGCTTTTGCATTGTTCTTTTACTTCGACAACAGCTTTCAACGCCAATACAACCAACTCTTTACCTTCAATCATCTCGCGTGGGTTCAGGCAGTTGTCGCAGCTTCCGCAATTGTCGGTGATATAGCGTTCGCCAAAATAGTGCAATAATATAGTTCTGCGGCAAAGCGACGATTCGGCATAAGCTACGGTGTCGAGCAATAATTGTTGACCGATTTCCTGTTCAGCAACCGGCTTTCCCTGCATAAACTTCTCCAGTTTCTGAATATCCTTGTACGCATAAAAAGTGAGACAATTCCCTTCGCCGCCATCACGCCCCGCACGGCCGGTTTCCTGATAATAGCCTTCGAGTGACTTAGGCACATCGTAGTGAATGACAAAGCGCACGTCGGGTTTGTCGATTCCCATACCGAATGCAATTGTAGCTACAATCACATCAACCTCTTCCATCAGAAACTTATCCTGATTGCCCGACCGGGTCGAGGAGTCCATTCCTGCATGATAAGCTAAAGCCCTGATCCCGTTTACCTGAAGCAGTTCGGTCAACTCTTCAACCTTTTTACGGCTCAAACAATAGATAATACCCGACTTTCCGGAATTATTTCTGATGTATTTAATTATCTGATCTTTAGCTTTAATCTTAGGGCGAACCTCGTAATACAGATTGGGGCGGTTGAACGATGATTTAAATACCTTAGCATTCAGCATTCCAAGGTTTTTCTGAATATCGTGCTGCACTTTAGGTGTTGCAGTTGCCGTCAAAGCAATGATTGGGGCCAATCCTATTTCATTGACAATGGGGCGTATCCGCCTGTATTCAGGACGAAAATCGTGTCCCCACTCCGATATGCAGTGCGCTTCATCTATGGCGTAAAACGAAATTTTAATCGTTTTCAGAAAATCAATATTTTCTTGTTTGGTAAGCGATTCGGGAGCAACGTAGAGCAATTTAGTTTGGCCGCGTCCAATATCATCCCTCACTTTTTGGATAGCTGTTTTGGTCAACGATGAGTTTAGAAAATGGGCAATCCCATCGTGAACACTAAAACTACGGATGGCATCGACCTGATTCTTCATCAATGCAATCAACGGCGATATTACAATGGCTGTCCCTTCCCGTAAAAGCGCAGGTAATTGATAACAAAGCGATTTACCTCCTCCGGTGGGCATCAATACAAAAGTATCATGCCCTCCCAAAAGACTTTCAATGACCTCTTCCTGCTGACCTTTGAAACGGTCAAATCCAAAATATTTCTGTAGTTCGGCGGTTAGCGAAATTTTATCGTCCAATTTCATGTAGAATTAACCCTTCAATTTATCTTTTTGCAACACTAAGTTATTAAATAATACACCTGCTGCAACAAGATGTTTGATTATATTGAAAATTTAACATTTCGGCCAACATTATTATTCAGTAATGAAATGGGCTAAAGAATTGTATATTTGCGCTGAAAAAATCGTCCGGCAGGCAATGCCGGTAACCTTTTAAGCCCATGTTAGGTAAGAAAAAAAAGATCGAAAAGCAGCACAACAGTCCGGATGAGATGACCTTTTTGGAACATCTCGAAGAGTTGAGATGGCATTTGGTAAGAGCATCGGCAGCCATCATTGTCAGTGCGATAGTGGTTTTTGCCAATTATCGTTTTATTTTCGACTCGATTCTCCTTAAGCCCAAAAATCCTGATTTTGTGACCAACAGGGCTTTTGCCTGGGTAGCCGAACGCTTTAATTCGCCCGAATTGGCCATCAATACAAAACCGTTTGAATTGATAAATATCAACCTTTCGGGGCAGTTCTCGACCCACCTGATGATTGCCATTGTAGGCGGTATTATCGTGGCGATTCCATATATTTTCTGGGAATTCTGGCGGTTTATCAAACCGGCTCTTTACGAAAAGGAACGAAAACATGCCTCAGGTGCAGTTTTTTTCAGTTCGTTACTTTTTTTTCTTGGCGTCGGGTTTGGTTACTTCCTGATTGTCCCGCTTACCACACACTTCTTTGGCAGCTACCAGGTCAGTGAACAGGTTGCCAACGAAATCAACCTCAATTCGTACATCAGTTCCATTGCATCGGTTGTTCTGGGCAGCGGAATAATTTTTGAATTACCTATTATTATTTATTTTTTGAGCAAAGTGGGGATTATCAGTTCCGACTTTCTGCGGACCTATCGCAAACATGCCATTATTATACTTTTATTGTTGGCTGCGATCATTACCCCGCCAGACATTTTCAGCATGATGCTCGTAACCTTGCCTCTGGTTTTGCTTTACGAGCTGGGGATTATTATTGCAGGCCGGATAGAGAAGAAACGCGACCGCGACGAACAGTTGCTCGAAGCATAACAGGGCTTAATATTGATCGACCATGAAACTAAGGGCAGAAGAGATAATTAAACGATATCGCAAACGAACAGTAGTCAAAGGGGTTTCGCTCGAACTTGAACAAGGCGAGATTGTTGGGCTTCTTGGACCAAACGGCGCCGGAAAAACAACATCTTTCTACATGATTGTAGGGCTAATAAAAGCCGATGGCGGCCGTATCTTTCTCGACGATACCGAAATAACCTCTTACCCGGTTTACAAAAGGGCACAACTGGGCATTGGCTATCTGGCTCAGGAGGCTTCGGTATTCAGGCAAATGAGCGTTGAAGACAATATCCGGTCAATTCTGGAAATGACCCCATTTTCGAAGGCATATCAAAAAGAGAAACTCGAATCGTTACTCGATGAGTTTGGACTTCACAAGGTGCGCAAAAGTTTGGGCATCCAACTCTCGGGTGGCGAACGCCGACGTACGGAGATTGCCCGCTGTCTGGCTATCAACCCGTCATTTATATTACTCGACGAACCGTTTGCCGGTGTCGATCCCATTGCCGTTGAAGATATCCAGCAAATTGTGTATAAACTGAAGGAAAAAAATATCGGTATCCTGATTACCGACCACAATGTTCACGAAACTCTTTCTATCACCGACCGTTCATATCTCCTTTATGATGGGCGTATCCTCAACAGCGGTACGGCTGAAGAGTTGGCTGCCAACGAGGAGGTTCGCCGGTTGTATCTTGGTCAGAATTTTGAACTGCGTAAGCCTTCAGCCACAAAAAGCAGTGTGGCTAACAATTTAGATTCCAAATAATCAGACAGAAGATTTAATTTTTTTGACAGATAAAAAAATTGACTATATTTGCACCTCGAAAAAAGCGGACGTGGCGTAATTGGTAGCCGTGCCAGACTTAGGATCTGGTGCCGAGAGGCGTGGGGGTTCGAGTCCCTTCGTCCGCACATACAGAGAGTAACAAAAAACCGCCTTCTTCCTTGAATGGAAATCCAGGGCGGTTTTTTTAAACAAACCGTTCAGGTTCCCCGCCGAAAAGGCCTTTTGCAAATAATACAAGTAAACAAGATTATGAATATTTCAAGAACAAACATCGACGAGCTCAATGCAGTTGTAAAGCTCACCATCGAAAAAAACGATTACGAATCAACCGTAAACGAAACCCTGAAAGATTACCGTAAAAAAGCCAATATGCCCGGGTTCCGTAAAGGCATGGTGCCAGCCGGGCTCATCAAAAAAATGTATGGCAAGGGAGTACTTGCCGAAGAGATCAACAAAATCATTAGCCGTGAACTTACCCGTTATATCTTCGACGAAAAACTCGATATCCTCGGCGAACCTCTCCCAAATACCACCGAACAGAAAACCATCGATTTCGAAAATGATGAAACTTTTGAATTTACTTTCGATCTTGGTTTCAGTCCGGCAATCGATGTCGATTTTAACAAAACAGGCAAATTGCCTTACTACGAAATTACCATTGACGAACAATTGATTACCAATCAGGTTGAAGCCTATCAAAACCGTTTCGGTAAAAATATCGATGCTGAAGCAGTGGCAGAAAAGGATTCGGCTATCGGAAATTTCAGTCAGATCGACGCCGACGGGAATGTTGTTGAAAACGGCATTCAGGCTGAAAACGCTTCAGTATCTGTCAATCTTATCAGCGACGATGCGATAAAAGCACTTTTCATCGGGAAAAAAGCCGGCGACGTGGTGAGGTTCAACCCTAAAAAAGCATTTTCAAACGACCATTACGTTCATAATCTGTTAAAAATTAGCCACGAAGAGCTCGAGGCACTCGAAGCTGAATTCAACTTTACCATTACCAAAGTGAGTTCTTTCGTCCAGGCTGAGGTTAACGAAGAACTTTTCAAAAATGTATACGGCGAATCAACCGAAGTGACTACAGTTGAACAGTTTCGCGAGAAAGTGGCAGAAGAGCTGAAAAGCAACCTGAAATATTCGAGCGAATATCGCTTTTTGATCGATGCCAAACAGATTATCACCGATGCGTTGGCACTCGAATTGCCCGTTGAATTTTTGAAACGTTGGTTGGCGGAAACCAACGAAAAGGTTACCCGCGAACAGATCGACGAAGAGTTCGACCACTTCCGCAAAGATTTGGAATGGACTTTGGTAAAAAACAAACTGGCCAAAGAGAACGAAATCAAGATTGACGAAGCCGATGTAACCGCCATGGCCCGCGAAATGGCCGATATGCAGTTCCGTCAGTACGGTATGTTCAACGTTCCGGACGAATATCTTGATAACTATGCCCAATCGATTCTTAAAAACGAAGAGGAAAGAAGACGGTTAATTGAAAAGAAAACCGAAGATAAAGTTCTCGAACTGATTAAAGGAAAAGCCACACTCGAAACCAAAGCCGTTTCGCAGAAGGAATTTGATGATCTTTTCGAAAAATAATACCGCGCTGTTCAGAATAGCCGGATTTTAATAACTTTGTGAGTCAGACCGTTTGCCTGCCCGTTAATGGAAGGTCGACGGTTTGATAACGCAAAGTTTTTTATTTAATACAAAGCACAATGGATATGAAAAACGACGAATTCAAAAAGTTTGCCACCAAGCATATGGGAATAAGCAGCCTTACGCTGCACCAGTTCAATTCAATCCACGCCAGCTATATCTCTCCTACCATTATTGAGGAACGTCAGTTGAACATAGCCCAAATGGATGTCTTCTCGCGTTTGATGATGGACCGGATAATATTTCTGGGTATTCCGATTGACGATTACGTAGCCAACATTATACAGGCGCAGTTACTGTTTCTCGATTCGTCCGATCCGGGAAAAGATATTCAACTCTATTTCAACTCTCCCGGAGGTTCAGTCCATGCCGGTCTGGGCATTTACGACACGATGCAATACATCAGTTGCGATGTAGCCACCATCTGCACCGGAATGGCAGCATCGATGGCTGCGGTACTGATGACTGCCGGAACAAAAGGCAAACGTTCGGCACTGAAACACTCACGCATCATGATACACCAGCCAATGGGTGGGGCCCAGGGACAAGCTTCCGACATGGAAATTACTGTGAGAGAAATTAAAAAGCTGAAACACGAGCTCTACGAAATCATTGCCGATCATTCAGGCCAACCTATCGAAAAGGTTGAAAAAGATTCGGACCGTGATTACTGGATGACCGCTGAAGAGGCTAAAGAATATGGAATGATCGACGATATTTTATTCCGTGTGAAAAAATAAATCCTCGATTTCCGCTGTTTGACTATTAATAGAGATAATGAAGAAAATGGATAGATGCTCCTTTTGCGGCAGGGAGAAAAAAGATGTTCAACTGCTGATTGCGGGTATGGAAGGCCATATCTGCGAAAACTGTATCGAACAAGCCCATGCCATTGTTGAAGAGGAGTTCCGTAAAAACGACAATTTTGATTTAACCGGCATCGAATTGAAAAAGCCTTTCGAAATCAAGGCATTTCTCGACCAATATGTTATTGGACAGGACAATGCCAAGAAAGTACTTGCCGTTGCCGTTTACAACCACTACAAAAGGTTAAACCAGAAAGTTGATGACGATGGAACTGAAATCGAGAAATCGAATATCATCCTTGTTGGGCCTACAGGTACCGGAAAAACATTGCTGGCCAAAACCATTGCCCGGTTGCTCCATGTGCCTTTCACCATTGTCGATGCAACGGTACTCACCGAAGCCGGATATGTGGGCGAAGATATCGAAAGCCTACTCACCCGCCTGTTGCAGGTAGCCGACTATAATGTCGAAGCTGCCGAACGCGGGATTGTCTTTATCGACGAAATCGACAAGATTGCACGCAAAGGCGATAACCCGTCGATTACCCGCGACGTTTCGGGCGAAGGAGTTCAACAAGGGTTACTGAAATTATTAGAGGGTTCAGTGGTCAATGTTCCACCACAAGGCGGACGAAAACATCCCGAACAAAAAATGATTCCTGTAAATACCAAAAATATCCTTTTCATTTGCGGGGGAGCTTTCGAAGGAATCGAACGTAAAATTGGCCATCGGCTGAATACCAAAGTAGTAGGTTATAAAGCCAATCTCGAAAATTGGAAAGTTGACCGCGATAACCTGCTGCAATACATTGCACCACAGGATTTAAGATCTTTCGGGCTAATCCCCGAAATCATTGGTCGGTTGCCGATACTTACCTACCTGGTTCCTCTCGAACGCGATGCGCTCAGAAGAATACTTACCGAGCCTAAGAATTCAATTATCAAGCAATATGTCAAGCTATTTCAAATGGACGGTATCAAACTTACGTTCCCGGATGAAACGCTTGATATTATTGTCGATAAAGCAGTTGAATATAAACTGGGAGCCCGCGGGCTTCGCGCACTTTGTGAAACAATTATGATCGATGTGATGTTCGAGATGCACTCGAACGAAGTCAAAGAATGGGTGGTTACTCCTGAATTTGCCAAAGAAAAAATTGACCGGGTAAATGCCATCCGGTTACAGGCCAGTTAATCGTATGATTCACCAATAACAAGTAAGGCAGACGTTTAAAGCGACTGCCTTACTTGTTATATCTCTTTGGTAATCCGGCAAAAATATGTTAATGTTGTATGCGAAAAACCAAAACGATCGAATGTCCGACATCTCAAGCGACCAGCAAATATGGAATAATTTCATCGCAGGCGACGACCACGCACTTGCCTTGATTTATAATTCACACAGCCGGGAACTTTACCGATACGGGCTTAAATTTTCGTCGAACAACTCAGTAATTGAAGACAGCATTCACGATCTTTTTGCCGAACTTGTAAAAAACAGAAAACAGCTTGGCACTACTACCAATATTCGGTTCTATTTATTGAAATCATTCAAGCGTAAGCTTTTTAGACTACTGCAACGCGAGAAGAGATTTACCCTTCCAGGAATCAACCCCTCATACGATTTCGATGTTGCATTTCCCGTTGAAGAGCATATAATCAACGAGGAAAGTTATCAGAACAAAATTCGGGCATTAAGAAAATCGATTGAAAAACTGACTTCGCGGCAAAAAGAGGCCATCTATCTGCGTTTTAACGAAGAGCTCGATTATACCGAAATTGCAGAACTGCTCGAAATGAGCATCGAAGCTTCGCGAAACCTGATTTACCGCGCGGTGAAAGAACTACGTGAGGCCATCAACACCACAGGTCCCACCATTTTATTACTCTCCTTCTTTCAAAAAAAATTTTGTTGAAACATACAACCTTTACTAACCATCTCATCAACTGAAATATAACGAACTTGAGATGAAAAAAATCTCAAAAAAAAACATTTTCAACATTTTTATTGATGATGTTTTGTCTCTGGTTGTCTTTAGTAAATAAAGATGAGCTATAGCGCTGATGAGACACGAAGATTTCAAAAACTATAAAACTGAGGATTTTATCCTCCATCAGGATTTTGTCCATTGGGCTCTTCACCCCGAAGAGCCGGATAATTCGTTTTGGGCTGAATTAAGATCCGGCGACCGGCAACTTGGAGCAGCAATCAACGATGCCATTTTTATTGTCAGAAACCTAAGAGCAACCAACGAAGATATCTCTGAAAAGAATATCGAAGAGATTTTTACCCGCATTCAAAAAACGAAGGCAAGTAATATTCAATTCAGAAAAATATTTCTCCGAGCAGCCGCCGTTTTGTTGGTTGCGTTGGGTGTTGGTGCATACGGCTGGTACTCGGTTTCCCAAAAAGGTACACCATTTCAGATGGTTCAGGCCGACAAGCAAAGCTTCGAAAAAGGAGTGGTGATTCTTGCCGATGGTTCAAAAAAAGAGTTTGACACAGAAGATACGAGCATTGAACAAAATGCCGATGGAAAGCTCTCGGTCAACAGTGAAACCATCGAAATGAAAAATGTGCCCGAGCAAGGAACCAATGCAATGAATACCATCATTGTACCTTACGGTAAACGCTCTGTGGTAACCCTTGCCGACGGTACCCGGATAAAACTAAACTCGGGTAGCCAGCTCTCCTATCCTACAAATTTCAACGGTAATACACGCGAAGTTTTTCTGTTGGGTGAGGCCTTTTTTGATGTTGCCAAAGATGCCAAACGCCCATTTATGGTCAACTCACAAAATCTCACCATCAAGGTTTTGGGAACAAAATTCAATGTATCAGGTTACCCCGAAGAAAATACGATTCAAACCGTATTGGTAGAAGGCAAAGTTACCATCGGCGAAAATAAAATCTTTGCAAAACCTGTAGCAATGGTACCCGGTCAACGTATGATCTATGGAAAAGAAGATAAATCAATATCTAAAGAGAATGTTGATGTTCAACTTTATACTTCATGGGTAAATGGATATCTGATTTTCGAAAACGAGCCAACCCCGTTGATTTTCAAGAAACTTGAACGGTATTACGACAAAAAGATCAACTTTGGGAGTGGACTTGAAAATATAACTTTCTCGGGGAAGCTTGATTTGAAAGAAGATTTAAATCTCGTTCTCGAGAACATCGCATTTGCATCGAACATTAAAATATTCAAAACAGAAAACCAATATACAATAGTAAAACCATAATAGGATTTGCCTATGCTAAAAAGCTAATTAACAAACTAATAAACAAAAAAAACCGGGGAGTGCGACCAAACATGCCCCGGTTCTCAAGAGAAACAAATGACCAACAGGTCAATTATTTAATTAAATCGAGTAAAAATATGAAAAAAAAACCAAACGATGGAGAAGTTATGCCTTTTCTCCAAAAAATTAAACTAATCATGCGAATCACCTTGATATTGCTGATTATCAGCTCATCGCTTGCATTCAGTTCGAACAGTTACTCGCAAAAAACCAAGCTTTCTTTCAATCTTAACAACGTGACCATGAAAGAAGCGCTGAGGACAATCGAATCGAACAGCGAGTTTATCTTCTTCTATCAAGATCAACAAATCGACCTAAACCGCAGGGTTTCAGTAAGTGCATACGACAGAAATATCCAGGAAGTGCTAGACCAGATGTTCGAGGGAACTGATAATGTTTATGTTGTCCGTGATCGGCAAATTATTATTGGCAAATCGGAAAAAGAACTTGAAACAAAGAATGCTCAAGTAGCCCGAGTCCTCGATGAGATCAGTCAGCAGCCTGCAAAAAAAGAGATGAAAGGAATCGTTACCGATGAAAAAGGACAGCCTCTTCCCGGGGTCTCAGTTGTTGTGCCAGGAACCACAACAGGTATTGTAACTGATATTGATGGCAACTTTACGCTTAATGTACCGGCTGATACCAAAACATTGCTCTTTTCGTTTGTTGGAATGAAGAGCCAGCAAATTGCAATCACCGGGAAAAATAGCATAAATGTAAAAATGGCTGAAGATGCAGTTGGTGTAGAAGATGTTGTTGTTATTGGCTATGGAACACGTTCCAAAAAAGACGTTACCACAGCAATTTCATCAGTAGGTTCTGAAAAGATTGCCAAAAGTATTGCAATGTCTCCGGAAATGGCCATGCAGGGACAAATGACAGGTGTTCAAGTATCAGGAACAACTGGTAACCCAATGGCACGTCCAACCATCCGTATTCGCGGGGTGAACACATGGGGAGTTGCTGAACCACTATATGTTATCGATGGTATCCCCGTTACAGAATTCGGTGCAGGGATTGAAGGACAAGAAGATGCCCGTGCAGCAGACGTACGTGGCCCGCTTAACATCATGTCTTTGATCGACCCAAATGACATCGAATCAATATCGGTTCTAAAAGATGCCTCTGCTGCAGCTATTTACGGCGTTCGCGCAGCCAATGGTGTAATCCTTATCACCACCAAAAAAGGTCGTGGCGACAAACCGGTTGTTGAACTTAGCTCAAGAGTAGGGATTCAGAATATTTATCAAAAATTGGACTATCTCAATACCCAGCAATACACCAAAAGATTACAAGATTTGTATGCCGGTGCCCCTAACGTGACAATTAGTCCTGAAAATCGCGATGTTTTGGATCCAACCAGTCCAAAATATTTAGGGAACTCCCCAACCTATGACTGGCAGAATGCCATTCGCAATAAAAATGCGCCTACTCAGGATTATTCAGCACGCGTATCGGGTGGAACAAACCGAACAGACTACTATGCATCAATGAGTTACAGCGACACCAAAGGTACAATGAAAGGAAACGAACTGACGCGTTATTCAGGTTCGTTCAAAATGAATACTCAGATTAATGATTGGCTGAAATTTGGTTTGAACTATCGTTTGACTTACGGTAAAGGTGTCGACTACGGCATTACGCTTAATGATGCCAAAGCACCTGCCTGGCAACCAATCTACGACGAGAACGGCCCTTATGGTTATGCCCCAACAGTTGCCGGCTTGCTCGATAAAACCGATTATAATAGCTACAGCAATACAAAACTCTGGGGAGAAGGAACCCGGATCAATGTTTTAGGGCTAATGGCTTCAAAAGACAACTATTATAAATCGTTGCGCAACATGGGTAATGCCTATATCGAAATTGAACCAATCAAAAATTTAAAAATCAAGGGACAGTTATCGATTGACAAATATGATAATGAAAGGTACGAATTCAGTGACCATGATGGTGCAGTATTCAATTACACAGCCGGAAACCCTTATACATTGGCTGAAGGAAAATCGGTAGGCAGTTATGGCGAACGTTTTGTTTACAACTACAACCAGATATGGGAAGTTACCGTCAACTACAACAAAAGCTTCAATCTGCACAATTTCGACTTCCTTCTGAACTGGATGGATCAGGAATACAACAGCAAGTATACCGGAATGAGCACTGATTATATGACCTCTAAACTTCCTTACCTGAGAAAGCTAGGTGGAGAAAACAAGTACACCAATGTTGGATCAGATATTGGCCGTTGGGCTCTTCAGGGATATTTAGGTCGTATAGCTTATAACTATGATTACAAATATTATCTCGATGTTGTTTTGCGTCGTGACGGTTCTGCCCGATTTGCCCCTGAAAACAGATGGGGATATTTCCCTGCAATTTCAGCAGCATGGCGAATCAAAAAAGAACATTTTATGGATGAGCTTACCTGGCTCGACGACCTTAAATTGCGTGCCGGATGGGGTCAACTTGGGAATCAAGAAGTTCGCGACATGGCATACTTGTCGCCTATCAATACCAAACCAACTTTTTCATGGGGAGCAGGCGGAACACGCCCGGGGACAGGCGATTTCTATACCGGAGCGACAGTTTTTGGAATCCCAAACAGAGCCCTGACATGGGAAAAGTCTGAAACTTTCAACATTGGATTAGACGCTACAATTTTCCAGAATCTTACCCTATCAGCTGAATATTACAACAAAAATACAAAAGGTATTTTGCAGACCGTTTCACTTCCCGGCTCTGTAGGTGTAGTAGAGCAGCCCGTTGCCAATATTGCATCGGTAAATAACCGTGGGTTTGAGTTCTCGGTTAACTATACCAACAAGATTGGCGACCTGACATACTCTGTTGGCGGAAACCTTACCACAGTTCGCAACCGCGTTACCAAAACTTACGAACACATCCCGGTAGGAACGATTGAAGAGGGATATTCAATTAACTACTACAAAGCATACAAAGTGGCTGGAATGTTCGAAACACAGGATGAAATAAACCAATGGTTGTCGAAATATTCTGATGACTCGTACAAAACATCTCTAATCCGCCCAGGAGATCTCTATTTCCACGATTTGCGGTCGGCACCGAAAGAGGCAGGCCAGTTCTATTCGACAGAAAAAGACGATAAAGTATCTAACTACGACATGGTATATGTTGGAAAATCGATCCCCGGGTTTTATTATGGGTTGAATGTCAACCTTGAATATAAAGGAATCGACCTTGGAGCACAATTTACAGGCGTAGGCGATGTGGTGAAATACAACGGAATTCTTGCTGCCGAAATTTATCCGCAAACCAAAGACAATGTCACGACTAAAATCTTCAACGAATGGTCGGCATCTAACCCTAACGGGAATATCCCGCGTTTAAATCTCGAAGACCCTGCCGCTAATATGCGTTATTCTGATTTCTTCTTTGAAAGTGCCGCTTATTTCAGGTTAGCCAATCTCCAGTTGGGCTACACCCTGCCAAAATCGTTCTACGACAGTGTAGGCAACAGCATCAGCAATGCCCGTATCTATCTGGGAGCAAGCAATCTGTTCACTATCACCCCTTACAGTGGAATCGATCCGGAAAACGATGGCTATCCAATGCCGCGCACTTTCTTTATGGGACTTAATATCAGATTTTAAACATTAAAAAAAAGACTTATGAAATTCTATAGATCAATAAACATCGCCGGATTAATTTTCAGCGGGCTGTTGCTGCTCAACTCCTGCGAAGACCGGCTCGATATTAAACCTACAGCGGAACTGGAATCTGTATATTTCGAAACTGAAGACAGGGTACAACGTGCTTGTGGCTCGATGTATGCCGGGTTAACCAATCTTTACGGGCCGTTGCTTAACCACGGTGCGCCGCATAACTTGTGGCTACTCCCGGGAGATGATATCTGCAATGACGGAACCGGAAACAGCGATTTCGAAGCCTTCTCACCTCTGAACGGTGCTAACAACCGCGTAGCCGTGGTATGGGATCGCTACTATCAAATCATTGCGCGCGCCAATTTTGTCCTCGACAAACTGGAAGATCCGTCAATTCAAGCAGTTTACGTCACACCCGGATTGATCGACAACAACAAAGGCGAAGCACTGTTCTTCCGCTCCTATTGTTTCTACAAACTTTGGGATTATTACCGTAAAGCACCGATTCAAGAAAACCGTATCACTCAAATCAGTGATGCCTATCTTCCTCCGTCAAGCGGCTTTGAAATGCTCGATAAGGCGATTGCTGACCTTGAGAAAGCGGTTGATTTGCTGCCGGCATCATGGCCAGCCAAATATAAAGGTCGTGTTTTTAAAGATTCGGCACTCGGCCTGTTGGTTAAAGCCTATACAATGAGAGCTTGTTACAACAACAAAAATACCGATGATTACCAAAAGGCTATCGCAGCATACGAAAAAATTACGACCCGTCACCTAATGCCCAATTTTGGTCAAAATTTTGATTATCGATTTGAAAACAATGATGAATCAATCTTCGAATTTCAGGCTAGCCACGCCCCAACGCAGGATAACGCATGGCTCGACAACAATTTTGGCGGTGATGTTGGCCAAATGGGTGCACAATACATTTACTGGACTGCATACTGGGGAAACTATGCCAGCGGCACCTTTGGGCCATCGGATAAAATGATTGCCGCATTTAATCCGGCCGATCCACGACGCGACGAAACTTTCCGTTTATCGACCAAAGTGGTAGACCTGGGCGGTTGGTGGTGGACAACTTTCCTTTGGGGGAAATTCCAAAATTACCACATGGTAAAATACATCAATGGCGACAGGGGCGATTGTCTCGAAGAAACGTGGAGCATATCCTCTGCAAACAATACCCGCCTGATTCGTTTTGCCGATGTAAAACTATGCGCAGCTGAAGCTTACCTTGCAACAGGCAAAGCTGACAAAGCGCTGAAAGAGGTCAATGATATACGCGAACGTGCCAGAAAATCGACTGCTGATGGTAGCGAAGCAGCTGTTCCAGCAGCATACGCTTCTGTTGACATACAAAAGATCATGGACGAACGCTTTATCGAACTTTGTGGCGAAGAAGGGCATCGATGGACCGACCTTCGTCGCTGGCATGCTGCCGGTTACATCAACCTTGGCACTTGGAGTGCTACAGATTTCGGCTATAAATACGAAGCTGAAAACTTCGACTTCGATGTCAATAAACATCTGCTGTATCCCATTCCAATTTCGGAACTCGACCGCAACCCACTAATGGCAGCTAGTGGAAACAATCCAGGTTATTAATTCGAACCTCAATTCTTTTCAACACGATGGCAGGCGATATGCCTGTCATCGTTCTTTTATCGTTTCTTCTATCAGAAGATAGGTAACCGTTTGCGGCCTATTTTCATTTCGATGCCGGCCGGACTCTCTATTATTTTAATCAACAAAAGATGAGAACTATATCATACAAATTATTTGCGGCACTATTCCTGATGCTATGGATATCGGCTTGCGGAAAGTCGAACAGTTCAACCGGCACCGATGAGCCGGACTCCGATCCCAGCCTGCCTAAAGTCAGTATTACCGTTGATAAAGCAATTAAATATCAAACCATTGAAGGATTTGGTTTTTTTGGCGCAGCTGATGTTTGGTGGAACAGCGAATCAGGGCTTTGGAACGACGCCTGGGCTCAAAAAGCTATTGGCGATTTAGGAATCACCATGTGGCGCAACGAGATATACCCGACATCAACACCAAATTCGCCACAAGATGCAAGCTGGGACAAACAAAAAGGAGTCGTAAAAAAGCTAAAAGAGATGGCCACGCAGTTCAATACAGAATTGCGCATGATTGCCACGGTATGGAGCCCACCCGAAAACATGAAATGGGAGGCCCAAATGAGTTGGGCAGGCGATGAAAATGCAACACGCAATCCCGGCAATGTTTCCACGAAAAACGGGGGGACATTGAATCCCAATATGTATAACGAATATGCCGATTATCTCAATTCACATATCAAACTCTATGCCGATCTGGGCATTAACCTGTATGCCATTAGCCTGCAAAACGAACTGATGTTTAAGCAGACATTCAATTCATGCATTTACACTTCGGTATGGTACAATGATTTACTCACGAATGTCGTACCCCGTATTAAATCGGTCTACCCTAACATCAAAATCTTCGGTTCAGAAAACATGTTAGAGATGGAAGGAAAGGACGAGAATTGGCAGTGGTTTTATCACAATGCCCTCAAAAAGAACAGTCAGGCTGCTGCCAATATCGATGTTCTCGCAGTACACGGCTATTCCGACGGAGTAGCAGCATCATCGGGTTCGGCGTTAGCCAAAATGTGGACCAACCACTATGAACAATTGGCCAAACCGATGAACAAAGTGTCGTGGATGACGGAAACATCGGGATATGTTGACGACTGGCAAAAAACGAACAACAAACCCGGTGCCCTTAATCTGGCAATGGATATTCATTCAGCCCTTTTCTATGGGAATATCAGCGCATGGGTGTGGTGGCAAGGCAGTCAGGCTGATGTACTTGGCGAATTTAACCTGATGAAAGGCACGACTGTCGGGAAAAGATATTACGCATCAAAACATTTTTACCGATATATTCGTCCGGGTGCTGTAAGGGTTAAATCGGTATCAGACAGCGAGGAACTTTTTGTGACAGCATTTGAAAACAGCAAAAAAACAAGTCACACCATTGTCATTATCAATACTTCATCCGACAAATCGCTGACGATATCCGGCTCCGATCTTCCCGTAACTTTTAAAATGTTCAGGACCAATGCTACAGACGAAAACTGTAAGTTTATCTCAGAAATTAAAATCAATAGTGCATTTGTGATCCCGGCCAATACCATTATCACCCTGTTAGCGGGCAACGACACGCTGTAAACTCATAATGGCAACCACAACTACGAAATCATGAAACAGAATATTCTAATCGTGTTGTTTCTCTTTTCCATTCAGGCTGTAGCCTTACAGCCATCGAAAATTCGTTTATTGGTTAGAGCCGACGATATCGCATCTTTTCACGATGCCAATATTGCCTGCATCCAATCGGCCAATGAGGGTATTGTCCGGAGTATTGAAATCATGGTTAATTGTTCTTGGTTTCCGGAAGCCGTAGAAATGCTCAACAAAAATCCATCCGTCGATGTTGGTTTGCACCTAATGGTAACCAGCGAATGGGATGAGATAAAGTGGCGCCCGCTCACCACCGCTTCGTCGATAACTGACAAAAACGGTTACTTCTATCCTTCCATTTGGGGAGCCCAAGACGATACCAAACATCTGCTTCACGCAAACTGGAATATTAAAGAACTCGAAAAAGAACTCCGTGCTCAAATAGAACTTGGGAAAAAGAACCTTCCTCAAGCAAGTCATATTTCAGCGCATATGGGCTTTAGCCACATGGCACCGGTGGTAAAAAATTTAGTAAATAAATTGGCCGGAGAGTATCATCTGGCAACAGAAGATGACATTACCGTTCAATCGTTCGATGGTTGGGGAGATGCCACTAACAGTAAAGAAGCCATAGCCCGTTTTATTGTTAATCTGCGCCAACTCAAACCTGGCGATTATCTCTTTGTCGAACACCCGGGCCTCGACCGAAGCGAAATGCAAGCCGTTAAACGAAATGTTGCAGCCGACCGACAGATAGTTACCGATGTTTTTACCTCACCCGAAGTAAAGTCAGCCATCGATGAACTGGGGATTGAGTTGGTCAGCTATTCCGATCTCATCAATACAAAAAACTGACAATCAACAACATCAAATCATGAAAAAAATAGTTCTCCCGATAATCTTTTGCCTTTGGTGCCACATTCTGGCCGGACAGGCAATATTCAGCAGTGATGCAGGCCGTTACAAAAAAATTCTTGATGATTTAAAAGCTAACCTTTACTCAAGTGAGTACCTGAAAAAAGTTGAACTCGACGGGAAAGAGCGACAGATGTTTATTTCGTGGGTTCGCGACCATATCCACACCATGAAAGCCTATAAATACTGGGAGAAAGACATGGGTAGCTATATCGACTTTTTCATCGGACGACAATCGGCTAAAGGAATGTACTACGACTACTGGGAATCATATAAAAATCAAAATGTTGGACAACTTTTTTTCACCAACTGTTTCGACCGGCAGTTCTATTTTGTGGATGTCGAAAACCAGAATTTCTTTTTCCGTATGCCCATGGAAGCCGACCTCGAATACCTGCTGGTTGAAGGCGTTTACACCAACTGGCAAACATCAGGAGATGTGGAATATCTGAAAAAATGGCTGCCTGCACTCGAAAAAGGCATGAAATACCTGATGACCGACCCCTTGCGCTGGTCGGATAAAAGCCTGCTCGTAAAACGGCCGTACACCACCGACACCTGGGACTATACTTCGCAGCCCGACAGCCTGAAAGGTGTCGACCGCCTGTTGGGTCACATCGACAATACTGAAAAAACGCCGAAAGGTATCATGCACGGCGACAACAGCGGCATGGTGCAGGCCTGCCGCCAGTTGGCCGAACTTTACACTGCATCAGGCAAACACGAAAAAGCCAAAGAATGGGCTTTGCAGGCCGATGTTTTTCTTCAACGCCTGAACTCAGTTTGCTGGAACGGTAAATTCTATTCGCATTTTGTCCCCGAAGATCCGTATCCAGCCCATATCAAATCCGACCCGCTCAATTCGGTTGGATTGTCGAATACTTATTCGATGAACCGCGGCACGACAACACCAGAGATGGCCGCATCGATTATCGAAACCTACCGCGATATCGAAAATAAAACGGCTTCGTATTCTTTGGCCGGATGGTACGGCATCTACCCTTTTATCGAACCTCATTTTGGTAATTATGCCGTTGGCGAATATATGAACGGGGCGATTCTTCCATTGGTTGGAGGCGAATTATGTAAAGCCGCATTTCAGAACGGGTATGAAGAATATGCTGTCGAACTGTTAAAGAAAGTTGAATTGATTCTCGAAAAAAACGGGGACAAACTTCCGGGCTGCGTTAGTTGGAACGGAATTGCTCAAAAAGAAGCAATTCCTGCCGAGTGGGGACAAGCGGCTTTTGTAAGCGCCATGATTGAAGGACTGGCAGGCGTTGTTGATAAAGGTATCCAGTTCAGTGAGGTGGAAATATCGCCGCGCTGGTACTTTGCCGGTGTCGATAGCACCTCGGTAACCGTTGGTTACGGAAATGATGGTAACCAGGTGAAATACAGCTATTTCTTTAAACCGAAAAAGAAGGAGTTAAAAATCACTACCTCCGGGATATTCAAAAAATTTACACTGCGGGTTCCTGTACCTGAAAACTGCAAAACGGCCACTGCCTCGATAAATGGTAAGAAAGCGGTGGTTGAGGTTCAACAGGTAAATGCCTCGCGCTACATGTCGATTGAAGGACAGGGAAATAAAAATGCCATTAAAATGAACTTCAGATAAAACGATAACCTATGAAACCAACTGCAACCATAGCTTACTTTATATTGGCTATCCTGTTTTGCTCCTGTACGAAACCCAAAGAAAACCAAACTGTTTCGCTCGATGGTGACTGGCAGTTCCGCAAAGCCGGCGATACCGAATGGCTCCCGGCCAAAGTGCCGGGCTGTGTGCATACCGATTTGCTCGACCACAAAAAATTCCCGACCCCTTCTTCAGGAAATGAAACCGACCTGAACGCTGATTTAAAAATGAACACTATTTTCAATTCATACTAAACCAATAGTTAAATTTGATTACCGGCAAACTAAATACAAAAATCTATGAGCCGAAAATTCATACTTGGGGCACTTTTCTGTCTGATTATTCAGCAGTTACCCATTCAGGCACAGGTGGCCAAAACTGCCGAAGTAAAAGCGTTTAACGGAAAACCATCGTTGTTTGTTGACGGACAAGTGGTTACGCCCGACTTTTACGCCCTTACCCATGCCTATGGTGCCCGCTGGAGTTGGGAGGAAGTGCCGCAACGCAACCTGAAAAACTTTTGCGACATCGGGATTCGTTTGTTTCAGCTCGATTTGTATTTCGAAGACATCTGGTACCAGGGCAGCGACTCGCTTGACATTGCCAAAGCGCAACGCCAGGTGCGCGGCTTGCTGGATGTTTGTCCCGACGCAGGGGTGGTCATTCGTGTGCATGTAAACGCGCCATTCTGGTGGAATGAAGCAAACCGCGATGAATGCACTTTGTACGGCGATGGCCCTGTTGACCAAAGAACTTATGGCCCACCTTTCAACAATGAAGATGGCGATGTGGACCGACCCTTGCGTGCCAGCCTCGCTTCGATGAAATGGCGCAAAGAAAGTGGTGAAAAACTGGTTGAGTTTTGTAAACGAATGGCTGCCACAAAAGAAGGCCAATCGGTTATCGGAATTCATGTTTCAGGTGGCATTTATGGCGAATGGCATTACTGGGGCTTTATCGGTCATGACCCCGATTTGGGAATTCCAATGACCAATTATTTCAGAGATTGGTTAAAGAACAAATATAAAACCATTGAAGCGTTGCAGAAAAGCTGGGGAACAAAGGACTTTTCTTTCGAAAATGCAACAGTGCCCGGTACCGATGAGCGAAACAAAACCACCGACAGCATTTTCAGGAATCCTGAAAACGAACAAAGAGTGATTGACTATTTCACCGCCCAACAACAGGTAGTTGCCGAGGATATTGAGTATTTCTGCAAAATTGTAAAAGAGAGCTGGCCCCGAAAGTTGATTGTGGGTGTGTTTTACGGCTATTTTCACATGACCTTTTGCCGCCAGGCAAGCGGCGGGCATTTGTTTATCGAGCGTATCCTGAATTGCCCGTACATTGACTACCTCTCGGCACCTCAAAGCTATTGGGAAGAAACTCAGAATGCAGGCGGTTCGGGAAATTCGCGGGGAGTTGTGGAATCGGCTCTGCTCAACGGAAAACTTTGGCTCGATGAATTGGACAACGGACATTTGGCCAAACCACCAGCCGCCGATGCGGCCCGCAGCAATGGCAATTTCGATACCAAATACCAACCAGTTGCAAGTCGCAGCGCTTTACTGCCTTTGATGCGCGGAACCGGGTTTTGGTACTACGATTTTGGCCCCCGAAACAGTTTTGGCTGGTGGGACCATCCAACGTATCTGAAAGAAGCCAAAGCCATCAAAGAGATTTTCGACCGCCGACTGAATATGAAATTCCAGCCTGTTGCGGATGTTCTGCTCGTTTGGGACCAGGAAAGTTTTTACCATGTAAAAAACGGCTGGACACCCGTTGCCTATAACCAACTCGACCACGCGCTTGAACAACTGCTGCGAGCAGGGGCAACCACCGATAACATTTACCTCTTCGACCTCTCAAAAGCTGATTTAAAGCGCTACAAACTGGTAATGTTTATGAGTACCTACAAAATGAGCGAAAGTCAGCGAACTTTTATCAAAAACAAAGTGGCTTCGGAAGGAAGAACCTTGGTGTTCAACTATTTACCCGGATATACCGACGGTACGAAAAATGATTTTGGCTTTGTGAAGGATGTTACTGGTTTTGAACTGAAAAAGGTGGTTTGCAACGATAAATGGACGATTCAGGTAAAAAACCCGGACTTCAGTTACCAGATGGAAGGCCCAATCAACCCGCTGGTGGTAATAAACGATTCTAAAGCCGAAGTTTTATCGGAGTTCGACGGAGGCAAGGGTGTTGCCATGGCGCGAAAATCATTGAAGGATGCCAAAATAGTCTATTCTACCGTTCCTATTAACGGAACGGCTGTTTTTAGAGAGCTGTTTCGTGAAGCCGGCTGTCATATTTACAACGAAACCGCCGATTTTACCTATGCCAATTCAGGAATGATCATGATTCACACCAAAGATGGCGGCAAGCGCACCATTCATTTAAAAAATGGAAAAATTTTGAATATCGATATCCCACCCTTCTCAACCTGGTTGATGGATGCAGAAAATGGGACGGTGATTTTTAAATAACCTGATTTTATAACAAAAAAAAATATCACCATGAATATAAGGAGAATAGCAGTATCGGCCCTAATGTTATTTAGCATCCAACTTCAGGCAAGAGAGTACAATATTCTTGATTTTGGAGCGGTTAAAGAACAACTGTCAACTAGCGCCATTCAAAAGGCAGTGAACGAATGCTTTAACAATGGTGGCGGACGTGTAGTTGTTCCTGCCGGGACTTTTATTACCGGAACCATCATCCTGAAAAGCAATGTTAACCTTTATCTTGAAAATGGAGCGGTATTGCTGGGCAGCACGACTATCGACGATTATAAAATAGAAGGAAAAACCCTGGGGATGGTTTTTGCCGAAGATGCCTGCAATGTGGGTATTTCGGGCTTGGGAACCATCGATGCAAGCGGCAACAGCTTTTACGATTTCAAGCTGAATCATATTTACGACGAATTTGAAAAGAACCGTACCCGCCAGAAAGAGAACTACATGCCCGAAGGAACATTTTTTACCGATGGACCGGTTGAAAGAACCACCGCGCCCGGAATGACCCTGGTTTTCTTTCATTGTACCAAAGTTTCGGTTACCGGAATTACCATTAAAGACACCCCGGTTTGGGCTACACGGTTTGGCTATTGCGATAATGTTTTCATCGATGGCGTTACCATCCGCAATAACCTGCTGGTCCCCAACAGCGATGGAATTCATTGCACAGCTTCGCGAAATATCCGCATTTCAAATTGCGACATTGTTGCCGGCGACGATTGCATTGTTCTCACCGGATTTACTTTCGATGAGGAAGTCCCGGGCTTCAAACCCGATGAACAGGCAGCACACCAATACGGTAATAAAACCATTTATGGCGAAAATATGGTGGTTACCAACTGCATTTTGCAGTCGAGTTCTGCCGGTATCCGCATCGGTTATGGCCAGCATCCCATTCGCCGTTGCTCGTTTACGAACATCATTATCCGCGATTCGCACCGGGGTATTGGCATTTTTGCGCACGATGCCTCCAACATCGAAGACCTCATTTTCTCCGATTTCACCATCGAAACCAGGCTGCTAAACGGTCAGTGGTGGGGGCACGGCGAACCCATTCATTTGTCGTCCATCTCAAGATTTCCGGGGCAACCGGCAGGCCAAATCAAAAATGTTCAGTTCAACAATATCAATGCTATTGGCGAACAGGGCATTTTGGTTTTTGGCCAGAAAGAAAGCCCAATGGAAAACATTCAGTTCAACAATGTGCAACTGAAGATGAGGAAAGGAAAAGAAACAATGGCCTATGGCGGAAATTTTGATTTGCGGCCGGCTTCTCCCAAGTCTATGCAGATTTTTGAACACGATATTCCGGGCATTTATGCGCAACATGTAAATACACTGTCTGTTCGCGATTTCAATCTCAGTTGGAACAACGATTTACCAGCCTTTTTTACCCACGGCATTGAATGTTTGGAAGTGAAAGATTTGCTCATTACTGATTTTGTTGGCAATCCGAATCCAAATTCGCCCGGAAGCAAAAAAATCATGTTAAAAAATTCGGCTTACCGAAAATAAAAAACCATAACCTATGCCAATCAAAAAAATAAATGGCGAAAAGTTGCATATAGCTCAAGCTGGCAATAACTTTTTGGTTCAATTGTCCCAAACATCAGATTTTGTATAGCCATAATGATTAGAGTAAGTAATATCCAGATTAATAATCATCTTAAATAGTCAAAATGAGAAAGCTTTTATTTATTTCAATCCTCTTGTATGCTATCAATGTAACCGGTCAGGTAACCACTTGGCAGGCGCCCGAAGGTTTCGCGTCTGTCAAGTACTACTCGGTTAAAGTCAACGGAGTGCAGGTTCCGGTATTCGATACGCCCATCGCATCGTATGCCATTTTCGATTTCGAAGGTGAAGCCAATGTCGAAGTAAATACCATGTACGATGTGCGTTGGGTCGATGTAAGACCACTTCGCTGGAATCTGAAGCCTACCTACACGAGCGACAACTCGTTTACCTTCAACATGAAAGAACCGGCCAACCTAAGCCTTGAACTCAATGGACGGATTCGTCAGCAACCGCTTTTTATTTTCGCCGGAAAACCAGAGACCGGCCGCCCTTCGAAGTCGGATAAAAATGTTATCTGGTTCGAAAGCGGGAAACTGTATCCCGATGTAAAACTTGAACTACAAGATAATCAGACTGTCTATATCGAAGGAGGTGCAGTAGTTCAAGGATATATTTACGCTACAGGTAAAAAGAACATCAAAATCAAGGGGCGTGGCATTCTCGATGGTTCGTTTAACCGCACAACTGAAGGCAACAACAACCGATTTATCCATTTCGAAAGTTGTGAGCATGTACAAATCAGCGATATCACGCTCCACAATGGCACTACATGGCAAACGGCACTTTTCCATTGCAATAAAGCAACGATTGATGGGATCAGGATTGTCAGCGAAAGCGGTGGAGACGATGGGATGGACATCTTTCGATGCACCAATGTATTAGTTGACAATGTTTTCGCCCATACTAAAGACGATTGTATCGCCATCAAATCGGGCGGGAAATATCCGCCCGAACACCCCACCGATAATATTCTGGTAAAAAATTGTGTATTCTGGAACTCGATTTGGGGAAATGCTGTAGAAGTTGGGTTTGAGCTCTATTCAAACGAAGTTAAAAATATACGTTTTGAGAATATTGATATCATCCATGTCGAAGATGGAGCAACACTGAGTATTCATAATGCTGGGCAAGCGCATGTTCAAAATATTGTTTTCGAAAACATTAGAATCGAGGACAGTCGCCAGAAACTGATCGACCTCGCCATTTTCTTCTCGCAATGGGGCCCCGACGGCATCCGAGACCCAGAGTTCACCACAAAAAATTATCTTCATGGTGCCTGGGATGGAGTACAAAAAATCCCTGTCGGCAAAGAAGAGTATCACCGGCAGTTCCGGGGGACTATTAGCGATATTATTTTTAAAGATATTCAAGTAGTTGGAGGCCTCTTCCCCTTCTCTGTTTTTCACGGTTTTGACAGCGAAAAGAAAGTTTCGAATGTTCAGATTGAAAACCTTACCTATATGGGCAAGCGCATTGTAACCAAAGAAGAAGCTAAAATCAAAGAACAGAATAGCGAAAATATTTCGATAAAATAACTGAAATGCTTCGCGATGCGTACTTACACACCATTGCGTCTGATTTCAGTTGTCAAACCATACTTTCTTTTTTATTGAAATGTAGTAAAGCCAAAGTCCATGACAAAAAGTTCGTACAGGATGCTTGTTGCACCCCAAATGAAACCGGTTCATTGACGCATCACAAACAATAATTCGTTTCTATAAATTAAAATCAAGCGATGAAAAAAATCCTTCTGATTATTCCACTGCTACTGTGCCCACTGGCTTTCTTTGCCCAAACAATAATAATCGAAGAGCTGAAAATTGACCGCCAGGTCACCCCTCTCGGGTTCGATAATCTAACCCCGGAGTTTAGTTGGGAACTAATATCAGAGCATCGAAATATACAGCAATCAGCCTGGGAAATCATTGTGGCCGACGACCTGCATCATTTGGAAAATGGCAGGGCAAACTGCTGGAAAAGCGGAAAACAAACTGGCAGTAAAACCTTTGGAATACCCTATGCCGGAGTTCAATTTAAGCCATTTACACGTTACTTCTGGAAAGTAAGAGTCTGGGACCAGCAAGGAAATATATCAGATTGGAGCAAAGCCAGCTGGTTCGAAACTGCTATGCTGAAAGATTCTGATTGGAAAGCGGAGTGGATTACAGATGACAAACCATTGCCTGTTGCTGATGAAGATTTCTATAAAGATTTGCCCAACCCCTTGTTGCGGAAAACGTTCACAGCAAAAAAAGAGATTCGTTCTGCTCGTTTATACATGATTGGACTGGGTTATCCAGTCGCTTTCCTCAACGGAGAACGAATTGGAGACCATATGCTCGACACTCCTTGGACACAATTTAATAAAGAGCTTCTTTACACCACTTTCGACATCTCAAACTTAATCAGAAAGGGGGAAAATGCCATCGGCATCATGTTGGGAAATGGATGGTATAATCCGATGCCTTTAAAAATGTTTCAGCGCTGGAACCTGCGCGACGCACTTACGGTTGGCAAGCCCGCAGTAAAAGCACAATTGCGCATTACCTATAACGATGGCAGTGTCGAGACCATTGCAACAAATAACGGTTGGCAAGCAGGCCATGGGCCAGTATTGATGAATAGCGTTTATTTGGGCGAAAAATATGATGCCCGTCTGGAACAAAAAGGGTGGTGCGAACCTCATTTCGACGCTAAACACTGGGTAAATGCAACTATAATCGATGGGCCAAGAGGCAAACTAATAGCGAATTATATTCCTCCGGTTAGGGTTACACGAATATTAAAACCGGTCAAAATGAGTGAACCTAAGCCAGGGTGCTTTATATTCGATTTTGGGCAAAACTTTGCTGGTGTGCCAACCTTAAGAGTAAAAGGACCAGCAGGTACAACGGTCACATTGCGTGGCGGCGAAGATCTTCATGCCGACGGTTCATTAAATTATTTGACGGTTATTGCTGGCCAATTAAAAGCGATGTGGAATCTGCGCGGAGGCCCCGGATGCCCCGATGACCCCATGATGGTAATTTCTTACACACTGAAAGGCGAAGGAGAAGAAATTTTCATACCACAATTCACCTTCTCATCTTTCCGTTATATAGAGGTGACCGGCTTCCCGGGAAAACCCAATTTAAGTACTGTCGAAGGGCTAAGAATGAACAGCGATATTCACGAAACAGGCTCCTTCTCTTGTTCGAACGATATGTTCAACCGGATACAACAAATGGCGAAATGGACTTTCCTTAGCAATCTGTTCAGCGTTCAGAGCGACTGCCCTGCTCGCGAAAAATTCGGCTATGGTGCTGATATCGTTACAACTGCCGAAGCTTTTAGTTACAATTTTGATATGAGTAAATTTTATCGCAAAACGGTACGTGATTTTGCCAACGATGTGCGGCCCAATGGCGGAATGACCGAAATTGCCCCAAATATCGGGATAAATCAGGAAGGATTTGGCGGTGAAACCGGATCGACAGGATGGCAACTGGCCTACCCATTCGCTATTAAATTGTTACACGATTACTATGGTGACAATAAAACTGCCGAAGAACAGTATGAAAATCTGAAACGGCAGGTTGACTTTATGCACCACTCAACCCCGGATCACATCGTAAAAAGCTGCATCAGCGACCATGAAAGCATCGATCCTAAGCCAGTAACATTCTCGGCAACTGCATTTTATTATCATCATATTTTAATTTTATGCGAAATAGCCTCATACTTGAATAAGCAGAATGATAGAATAACATATGAAATGCTGGCAAGCGAAGTGAAGGAGGCAATGGTCAAGCAATTTCTGAAACCCGGAAGCGGACAATTCGACTCGGGGACACAGGCCGCGCAACTGATTGCCTTTTGGTATGATTTGGTTCCCGAAACTGAAAAAACAGCCGCTTTCGACAATTTATTGCTTGAGATTTTTAACAAACATAAAGGACACCTCTCAACCGGGATTTTTGCAACCAAATTTATGTTCGACTTTTTCAGGGAGAAAAATCGCAACGATGTAACCTATTCCATTGCGAATCAACGCGACTTTCCAGGATGGGGCAATATGCTTTCCAATGGTGCAACAACATTATATGAATCGTGGCAATATCCCGATACTGTTGCTTCGCAAAACCATCCAATGTTTGGATCAATTTCAGAATGGTTTTACAAATCGCTGCTTGGCATAAACACTGTAGCCCCAGGGTTTTCAAAAATAGAAATAAAACCTCAACCAGCTGGCGATCTATCTTGGGCTAAAGGAAGTTACCACTCCATGTCGGGATTAATAGCCGTCGATTGGAAAATAGAAGGAGTCAAGTTTAAAATGAAAGTATCAGTCCCGGCAAACGTTACGGCCACTATTTACCTCCCGGCACTTCCGAACTCAAAAATAATGGAAAGTAAAAAAGAAATTAATCAAGAAAATGGCTTAAAATTGAGTGGCTTCCGTGATGGCTATGCCATTTTGGACACTGGCTCAGGAAATTACGATTTTGAGTCGATTTATCAACCATAATTGTTAAATTACCGGCAACACCAAACAACTTACAGACCATGAACAAGATTAGCTTATTTGTTATTGCCCTGCTTGCGCTTTTCTTCACTAAAACAAACGCGCAGATGGCAACATTTGTGCCAAAAGAAAAAATCAATCCTGCTTTACTTAACAACCATTGGAATGCCATGTGGATTAAACCGGCAAATGGCCAGGTACTCGACTATGGCGTTTTCCATTTTCGAAAAAATTTCAACATAAGCAAACTGCCGAATGAATTCATCGTTCATCTTTCAGCCGATAACCGGTATCGTTTTTTTGTCAATGGACAACCAATATGCTTTGGTCCGGCCCGAGGCGATTTAGCTCACTGGTTTTACGAAAGTGTAGATATTGCGCCTTTTCTGAAAGAGGGAAAGAACCAATTGGCCGCCATTGTCTGGAATTTTGGAGAACAGAAACCCTGGGCACAATTCTCAATTAAAACAGCTTTTATTCTGCAAGGAAATTCAGAGGTTGAAGAAGTTGTCAATACCAACCAGTCATGGAAGGTTATGCGTAACGAAGCTTACCAACGACCCGATGTCCACTCCTTGGGACAATTCATTGTTGTTGGGCCGGGCGATAAAGTCGATGCATCGCTTTTCCCCTGGGGATGGGAATTGCCTACGTTCGACGACACACAATGGCCATCGGCCATAACCGAAGATGTTGGCCATCCGCGTGGCGTTGGAACCGACATCAACTGGGTACTGACTCCGCGTCGTATTCCGGCAATGGAAACAAAATGGCAAAAATTTGCATCAGTGCGCCGTAGTAATGCACCTAATTTGCAACCCGAGGGTTTTCTTTCCGGAACCGAAAGCTGGACAATTACAGCAAACCAGAATACAACAATTTTGCTCGATCAGGGAACCCTCACTACCGGCTACCCTGAATTTACTATTTCCGGAGGAAAAGGAACGACAATACGCTTCACTTACGCCGAATCACTTTTCGACAAAAAGGGACAAAAAGGAAACCGTAATGAGATTACAGAAAAGGAAATTAAAGGATACTCCGATATTTTTATACCTGACGGAAGCCATCAGCGGGTTTTCCGTCCACTTTGGTTTCGCACCTGGCGCTATCTTCAGATCGATATCGAAACCGGAGACGAACCTCTTATTATCGAAAATCCGGTAAGCCAGTTTGCTGCTTATCCACTCAAGGCCAATGGAGTTTTCGAATCAGATAATAAGGAATTACAGCAAATTTGGGAAGTTGGATGGCGGACTGCAAGGCTATGTGCCAACGAAACTTACTACGATTGCCCCTACTACGAACAACTCCAATATGTAGGCGATACCCGTATTCAGTCACTGATATCGCTTTATGTATCGGGCGACGACCGATTAGTCCGCAACGCGCTTTTGCAATACGACGAATCGCGCTTTTACGAGGGGCTTACCCAAAGTCGATATCCATCGGCCAGTCCACAGGTAATCCCGCCATTTTCACTCTACTGGATCGATATGGTGCACGATTACTGGACTTTACGCGATGATCCTGAATTTGTAAAAGGGTTTCTCGGAGGTATCGATAATGTAATGGAATGGTTTATCCGTCGGGTCGATCCGGTAACCGGAATGGTAGGTAAAGTCGAATACTGGAACTTTGTTGATTGGACCCTCGAATGGCCATGGATTGCTGCCAACCGCATTGGCGGCGTGCCCAAAGGTGCTCGCAACGACGGACAATCATCAATTCTTACGATGCAACTGGCCTATGCAGCAAGTCGGGCAGCCGAGCTCCATCAAGAATTGGGCGATCTGCACAAAGCCACAACCTATCAAACTTTGGCCAAAAGCCTAACCAACGCAACATATCAACATTGCTGGGACAAACAAAAAAACTATTTGGCCGATACCCCCGAAAAGAGCGATTTCAGTATGCACGCGCAAATCTTTGGCGTACTAACCAATACCATTCCCGAAAAAGATCAGCAACCATTTATCCTTCGGTTTATCAATGACAAGAGCCTTTTTCAACCCACCATGTATTTCAGGTTTTATTTGACCCAGGCATTGAAAAAATGCGGTCTGGCCAACCATTATCTTGAAACGCTTGATTTGTGGAAAGAAATGATCAACAAAGGGTTGACCACATTTGCCGAAAACCCCGACCCGGCACGTTCCGATTGCCATGCCTGGAGTTCTAGCCCAAACTACGATTTTCTGGCTACAGTGGCTGGTATCAGGCCTGCATCTGCCGGTTTCCGCACTGTTGTTATTGAACCTGCATTAGGAGAGTTGCACTTCATCCGCGGCAAGATGCCACATCCCGAAGGTGAAATTTTGTTCGATTTAAAACGCGAGGGAGAGAAGGGATTATCAGGAACAATCGTTCTGCCGGGTAAACTAACTGGTACTTTCCATTGGAATGGAGTGTCCGTTTCAATAAAGCCAGGAATGAATCCAGTTTCAGTGAAATAAACAAAGCCGCATCTCCTGCCGACCAACAAAGCATCCAACTTTGAAAGGAGGTGCGGTTATTTTAATAACGAGTAAAAGAGAATAAAATGATCAATTTTAAGTTGCCAATTTTATCGCTGATTATTTTTTTAATGAGCGGTGCTGCCAGTTGTAGTTCCAAAGATCGGATTACACCCGAAGAGCCTTATACAAGCGACGAATTCTTTGTTTCGCCAACCGGCAGTGATACCAACACAGGTTCGCGCGAAAAACCGTTGCAAACCATTCAAGCCGGCATTTTTAAACTTTCGATGGGTATGGGAAAGACATTGACCATTCTGGAAGGGAGTTACGAACCCGGGGCAATGATTAATATCAAATTAAAAGGAAGTGAAACCCGTCAGTTTCTGATTCGTGGGGATATAGGGAAGCACATTACCGTAGATGGGAGTAAATTCAACATCACGCCCGGGACACAATATCCCTACAACAACGGATTACTCAATATCGACCAATCGGAGTGGCTGACCCTTCAGAATATTACCGTTAAAAATTCACACCGGGCGGCTATTAATATCCAACAAAGCAGCCATATCAACATTATAAATTGCAAAACAGAGAATAGCCTCTCTCCCGGCATTTCAGCCTGGCAAGGCTGTAGCTATATCAAAGTACTGGGGAACACGGTTATCAATGCCAACAATATGGGTATGAGTTGGGATACTTACACTGGCAGCGAAGCTCCCCATGAGGCCATCAGCATGGCAGGGCCGCATCATTTCGAAGTGGCATGGAACCATGTATATAACTGTAAAAAAGAGGGAATTGATGTAAAAGAAACTGCCGCCCACGGTGTGGTCCACCACAACTATGTGCATCATCTCGACCGACAAGGTTTATATGTCGATGCTTGGTTTGGGCAACTGGAAGACATCGAATTTCGCGACAACGTGGTCCACAACTGCGAAGCAGGAATCGCGGTTTCGTCGGAAGAAGGGCCCGACACTAAAAATATCCGCATCCACCACAATCTGGCCTATAACAACCGCGCCACCGGGCTCTTTTTCAGCCGTTGGGGTGCCGACAACCTTCGCGAAGATCTGAAAATTTACAATAATACCTTTTACCAGAACGGCTGGGGTATTGGCATGTCGGGCGACCCGCAATACTGGCTCAACGGCGGCTGCTTCATTTACTCCACCAATCTGAAAAAGATTATCATCACCAATAATATCTTTGCCCGCAATATCCCTTTCGAGATTGGCTTTTCTGAGAAATACGGAACGGTTATCCCAGCCGACAAACAGATAGAAATCAGTTACAACCTGATTCAGGATATTAACGTCCGCGAATGGCCATTTTACCTTTCAACCTGGATTAAAGAGAGCGTTTGGCCAACGAAAGGAAGCAACTACAAAGAGGGCGACCCGCAATTTACCAATCCTGCATCGGGCGATTTTACGCTCAAATCGAACTCTCCGGCCATCAACGCTGGAAACCCATTATTCCCTAATCCGGGCAATTCATCAAGCGACATTGGCGCTTTCCCGTACGGAACAACATCGGACACTTTCTGGTGGAAGAATAATTTTCCGCCAGTTATTGATTTGAATTCGCTAAATTAACATCGAATTAACCACCAAAAAACGACTAAAAATGGACCGCAGAAATTTTCTTTCCCGTTCGGTAGCATCAGCCACCGCCATCAGTGCAACAACCATTTTGCCCTCATCGGTTTGGGCTGCAAAAGGATTTGCACCGAGCGACAAGGTAAATGTTGCCTTGATTGGTTGCCGGAACATGGGTTTTGGCATTTTAAACCACCATCTCTCCTATCCCGAAGTAAACTGTGTTGCGCTTTGCGATGTCGATGAAAATGTGCTCAACGAAAAGGCCGCCGAAATAAAATCCAAGTACGGACAAACGCCCAAACTTTACAAAGATTTCCGTCTGATGCTCGAGCAAAAAGATATCGATGCGGTAATTATTGGAACGCCCGACCATTGGCATTGTCTCACTTATGTGAATGCACTTCAGGCCGGAAAAGATGTTTATGTTGAGAAACCTATGGCCAATACAATTGCCGAATGCAATTTCATGGTAAAGGCGGCCGGCCGTTACCCGCAAGTGGTTCAGGTCGGGCAGCAGCAGCGAAGCGGTTTTATCTTCAACAAAGCAATGGAACTGGCCAAGAGCGGCAAAATTGGGAAATTGCGTAAAGTCAATATCTGGGCCAATTTCGAATATGGCGTCGGTACCGATATCTACCCCGACAGCAATCCTCCTCCCGGCGTCGATTACGAGCTGTGGCTCGGTCCGGCTCCCAAAAGGCCGTTTAATCAGGCACGGTTTCACGGATCATGGCGCCATTACTGGGATTACGGTGGCGGATTGATGTCCGACTGGGGCGTTCACCTTATCGATATGGGATTATGGGTGAAAGACGATGTCAAGGCACCCGAAAAAGTACTCGTTTATGCCGGAAATACTTATCACGAAAAGCGTGCTCGCGAAACATTCGACTCGATGACTGTCTCATTCCCGAAAAACGATTATGTCATTAACTGGGATATGACAGCCGGGTTACAACGAGGCCCCTATGATATGCTCTACGGAATAGCCTTTGTGGGAGACGACGGAACCATCGTAACCGACCGCAGCAAAATCAAGCTTTACCCTGAATGGGATAATCAGGAAAAGAAACTGCGCGGAGAAGAATACCAGTTTACCGAAGGAAAAGAGTCGCACAACGAGCATGTACGGAACTTCCTCGATTGCATCAAATCGCGGCAAAAGACCATTTGCCCACCTGAGATAGGCAGGGCCGCGGCTCTGCACGTTCATGCAGCCAATATTGCAGCCCGCTGCGGCGAATCGCTATTGATATGGGACGACCAACACAACCGCTTTACCAACAGCGAAGCGGCCAACCAACTCATTACGCCGGAATACCGGAAACCATGGCAATTCCCTCAAATTTAAACAACTGACAAAATGGTTACACGTAGAAATTTTATTGCAAATGCGGCTGCAACGACAGCTGCTTTGATGGCATTTCCGCAGCTTGCCAATAGTTTGCCCCGCAAAAGATTAAAAAACTTCGGCTATATCACCGGAATCATTGGCAAAGAACTCGAAGGCGATTGGAAGTCGGTTCTCAAAAAAACGGCCGAAATGGGATACACCGAAATCGAAACCGGGAAATATCTGGGCGATTCGGCAACCGCTTTTCTATCCTACTGCCGCGAAATCGGACTAAAACCTGTAGTTGGAGGAATTGGATTTACAACCGATAAGGATGAACTTCAAAAACAGATAGACGCATTGCTGCAACTGGAGATGAAATATGCGGTAAATTACTGGCCATGGACAACCGATAAGCCATTCAAGCTGGAGCAGTGCAAAAAAAGCGCTGAGATGCTCAATATCATTGGCGAACAATGCAAAAAAAACGGGCTGACCTTTTGCTGGCACAACCACGACAACGAATTCATCGCTATGGAAGAAGGGCTCCCCTTCGACTGGCTGATGGGGCATACCGACCCTCAACTGGTAAAATGCGAAATGGATATCTACTGGGTGGCCAAGGGTGGAGCCGATCCGCTTGCCACACTGAAACAATATCGCGGGCGAATACCGATTCTGCATGTCAAGGATATGGCTCCCGGCACTCAGCAAGACTTTGCTTGTCCGGGCGACGGAACCATCGACTTCGCATCGATTTTTGACGAAGCGTCAAAACAAGGCATTGAGCACTATTTCGTCGAACGCGACAATGTGCCCGACGGAATGGCTTGTCTCCAATCGGCAGCCCAATATCTCCAACAACTTACTTTTTAGCAACTGCACCATTCGTATGGAACGGACGATAATAAAGCGGAGAAAATAAAAGTATCCTTGTAAAACATTTTTGATAAAATATGCTGACGGGATATTTTCTAACAGGCTAAATGATAGCTTTGCAGGTGTACAAACCTCGCTGTCATGAAAAAAAATACGGTATTCCTTATCGGACTGTTGAGCCTCTTCGCTATTGCCCCGCGAAGTGTTGAAGCACAACCTTTTTGGCCCGAAATTACCCAAACTGCCAAGCCGTGGACACGCTGGTGGTGGCACGGCAGCGCCGTCAACGCCGCCGATTTAACTGCCAACCTCGAAGAATTGAAAAACAGTGGCTTCGGAGGAGTCGAAATCACACCCATTTACGATGTAAAGGGTTCCGAAAACCTGACCATCAGCTTTCAGTCTTCCGACTGGATGAAAGCCTTTCAGCATACATTGTCCGAGAGCAAAAGGCTCGGCTTAGGTGTCGATTTGGCCAATGCTTCGGGATGGCCATTCGGAGGCCCATGGATTCAGGAAGAGAACGCCTGCAAAAACGTGCAGTATAAAGTTTTCACGCTTCAAACCGGCGAACGGCTGACCGAAAAAATAACGTTCATCCAGCAGCCGCTGGTTCGCGCGGTCGGCCACAAAGTCGATATTGAGGCAATAAAATTCCCGGTGAGCAGCAACACGAATCTACAGGAACTGGCACTCGATCAGGTGCGGTTCGGGAAGCCGCTCCCGCTGCAAACCGTGATGGCCTACAGCGATAAAGGTGACAAAATCGATCTGACCCACAAAGTTTTGGACAACGGGACATTGGATTGGCAAGCGCCGGAAGGAAATTGGCAGCTCTATGCCATTTTTCAGGGATGGCACGGCAAAATGGTCGAACGCGCCGGAACCGGCGGCGAAGGCAACGTGATTGACCACTTCTCGGAAAAAGCTATCCGCGATTTCCTTCAAAAATACGACGTTCAGTCAAAAGATTTCGCCCTCGCGGGGCTTCGGGCTTTCTTTAACGATTCGTACGAAGTGGATGATGCGCAAGGGCAAGCCGACTGGACGCCCCTCTTCTTCGACGAATTTAAAACCCGACGCGGATACGACCTGAAAGCCTGGCTCCCGGCCCTTTTTGGAAACGATACGAAAGAGATAAACAACCGCGTGTTGTGCGACTACCGCGAAACCATTTCCGATCTGATACTCGAACGGTTTACCCGCGTATGGGGCGAATGGGCAAACGGCCATCAGGCCATCATCCGCAATCAGGCACATGGTTCACCGGCCAACATTCTCGATTTGTACCAAGCCAGCGATATTCCCGAAACCGAAGGCACCGATCCGATGCGTATCAAAATGGCCTCCTCTTCAGCACACATTTCGGGCAAACCGCTTATTGCCTGCGAAGCGACCACCTGGCTCGACGAGCACTTTACCTACGACTTAGCCGACGTGAAACAAAACCTCGACCGTTATCTGGCGCACGGCGTGAACCACATTGTCTATCACGGGACACCCTATTCTCCGCAATCGGCACAATGGCCCGGCTGGATGTTCTATGCTTCGGCCCATTTTGCCCCAACCAACACCTGGTGGAACGACCTGAAAGCGGTAAACGAATACACCGCCAACTGCCAGTCGTTTATGCAGCAATCAACGCCCGACAACGATTTTCTGCTCTATTGGCCCATTTACGACGCGTGGTCAGAACCGGGTCGCGCACGGCTTCGTCACTTTGGCGAACATTCGGAATCGCTGACCAAAGCCCTAAGCGAATCGTTGCTGAACAAAGGTTATTTGTTCGATTATATCTCGGACAAACAGCTACAGCAATTGAGGGTACTGAAAGGAAAAATCAAATCGGAGGGAGCCACCTACAAAGCCATTTTGGTCCCATCGTGCCAATATATCCCGCTGTCGACAATGGCGGCTTTGATACAATTGGCCGAAAGCGGAGCCGTTGTCCTGTTTCAGGATAGTTTGCCCGCCGATGTGCCGGGATTAGCCCGGCTTCAAGCTCGTCAGGATGAGTTTCAGCAACTGAAAAAATCCCTTCAGTTTGACCGTGACGATAATCTGCTGCTGGCAACAAAAGGCTCAGGGAAATTGCTTATTGGCCAACCCGAAGCACTGCTGGCCAAAGCAAATATCGAACCCGAGGCACTGATGGCACACGGGCTGTGGGTAAACCGGGTGTTGCGCAGCGACGGCACCTGTTATTTCATCAGCAACTGGAGCGATAAGAAAATCGACCAGTGGATAACCATTCAGTCGTCGGGCAAGGAGGCCGTTTGGTTCAATCCGATGAACCGTCAAACGGGGAAAGCCAAAACGGAAAAGATTGACAACAAAACATCGAAACTCTATCTTCAACTGGCGCCGGGCGAAACCTTGATATTGCAATGGTACGCGTCGAAAGTAAAAGTTCCCGTCTATCATTTCTGGCAAGAGGCTTCAGTTCCAAAAGTTTTGAACGGAGAATGGGAAATTGCCTTTACCAAAGGGGGGCCAACATTGCCGACTTCGTTGAAAACCGACCAACTGCAATCGTGGCCCGAAATATCGGACGAACTGAAACGATTCTCGGGTACGGCCTGTTACCGGTTGAATTTCGATAAGCCAACCGACGGGGCAGTGGCTTACCAACTCGATTTAGGCAAGGTATGGGTATCGGCGGCAGTTTATCTGAATGATGAAAAGCTCGCCACGCTTATCGGCCCCAAATATCAATTGACGATCCATTCGGCACAACTGAAAGGGATCAATCGATTGGAAGTTCGCGTGACCAACCTGATGGCCAACCGGATTATTGATATGGAAAAACGGGGCGAAAACTACAAGTATTTCTACAATATCAATTTCGCGGCCAACCGGCGCGAAAACCTGGCCCCCGACGGCACGTTTACCGCCATCAACTGGAAACCTTTCGATTCGGGAATGTTGGGCCCGGTAACCCTGACACCGCTTCAACCTGTAAAACCGGAAACAAAATGAGCCGACCAATTATGGTGTTGCTTTTCGCCTTTTTCATCGCCGGATGCCAGGCGCAGCAAGCAGCAAAAATCGACCGCTATGCTCTGGTTACCCGCAACAATGTGTTGGTAGAGCAACCCGACACGCTGGCCTCGCTTTCGGTCGGAAATGGCAATTTTGCTTTCACCACCGACATTACCGGCTTGCAAACTTTTTACGCCGATTACGAGAAAGGGGTAACTTTGGGCACACAATCGAACTGGGGCTGGCATACCTTCCCGAATGACGCGGGTTACGATATCATGCAAAGCGTCTCCTACTCCGATTTCCGCGGGCGAAAAGTGCCCTACCTGAGCCAGGGGGCCAAAACCGGCCGCGATGCCAATGCCACCAACTACTTCCGCGAAAACCCGCAGCGACTGCAACTTGGCATTATCCGCCTTTTCATCACCACGAATAACGGAAATGAAGTTCAGTTGGCCGACATTCAATATCCCAAACATCAGCTCAATTTATGGGAAGGGCGCATCAGCAGCCAGTTCGCGGTCGAAGGCGAAACCGTAAACATTGAACTTTTCTGCCATCAGCAGCTCGATATGGTTTCGGCCCGGATCACTTCGTCGTTGGTATCAAACGGTCGGTTAAAGGTCGAATGGATTTTCCCTTATGCCGTACCCATCAATACCCATTCGGGCTACGATTTTGCTTCGCCCGGAAAACATTCGTCGAAACTTGAACTGGTTGGCGACAATTCTGCCATCATCAGCCGCACGTTAGACCGTGATCACTATCAGGTGAAAATCGATTGGCAAGGCGAGGCGAAACTGACCGAACACGCGAAACACCATTTTGTCCTCGCGCCCCAATCGGGCCGTTCGCTCGAATTTAGCTGCGGCTTTGCCCCCGAAGTAACCCGTGAAACTTTGCCCACCTTTGCCGAAACCGAAAAGAACAACCTCGACCATTGGAAAACATTCTGGGAAACGAGTGGCGTGGTCGATTTCTCCGATTGTACCGACCCCCGTGCCAAAGAATTGGAACGCCGGTTTGTGTTGTCGCAATACCTGACCAATATTCAGAGTTCGGGCAATATGCCCCCACAGGAAACCGGATTGGTTTACAACAGTTGGTACGGCAAAGCGCACCTCGAAATGCACTGGTGGCACTCGGCTCATTTTGCCCACTGGGGCCATCCCGAAATTATCGACAAACAATTGGAATGGTACTTCACCATTTATCAAAAGGCACTGGAAACGGCACAGATGCAAGGTTTCAAAGGCATCCGCTGGCCCAAAATGGTTGGCCCCGAAGGACAAAACAGCCCGTCGGGTGTGGGCAGTTACCTTATCTGGCAACAGCCACACTTCATTTACATGGCTGAACAGTTGTACCGCAACAACCCTTCGCCCGAAATTCTGAATAAATACAAAGATTTGGTTTTTGCTACCGCCGACTTTATGGCCGACTTTGCCGTGCCCGATTCAACCGGAAAGGTTTACAATCTGCTGCCCCCGCTCATCCCGGCGCAGGAACATTGGAAGCGGCAAACAACCCTTAACCCGCCATTCGAACTGGCCTATTGGCACTGGGGACTAACCATCGCTCAGGAATGGCGCCGCCGCCTGAAGATGCCACCCGACACGTTATGGGAAAAAGTCAGCGCCAATATGGCTGCCCCGGTTCAGGAGAATGGTTTGTATTTGGGCATTGCCAATGCTTCCGATTCGTACACCAATCCCGACAATATGACCGACCACCCGATGGTGACAGGCACGCTGGGCATACTTCCCGAATGGGAAAAAATCGACACCGAAACGATGCGCAACACGCTAAAAGTTGTCATGCAGAAATGGAACTGGCCCTCGACCTGGGGCTGGGATTACCCGATGGTAGCCATGTGTGCCACCCGTTTGTACGAACCCGAAATAGCGCTCGAAGCATTACTGAAGGATGTTCAAAAAAACACATACCTGCGCAACGGCCACAATTACCAAAGCGAACGGCTGCGCATCTATTTGCCGGGAAACGGCGGCTTGCTGAAAACCATTTCATTCATGTGTGCCGGATGGGAAGGCTGTATGGCTCCTAATCCCGGCTTCCCGAACAATGGCCAATGGAACGTGAAATGGGAAGGATTAACCAAAGCGTTCTAAACCGGCAACGGCTGCTACCATCGTTTAGCATATTTTGTCTCCTTTGCCACGCGATTCATTCGTGCGGGTTCAGGGGCTGATATTCTTTCAATCAAACAGAATTCAAAATTTCATCGTTAATTTCAATCCTACTTCCTTATTTTGATTGAAATCCATCCCAATTTCCCAATCCATTTTATTATCGGGGTTATATTTATTATTTAAATTAATAAATCTATAAATATCGGCCTCTTGGGGAGATACAATCAATCCAATTATCCCTCCAATTAAATAAACGCCCAATCCCGCACCGATAACCGCCTGATTCGGTTTTTTCGAATTTAAATCATAAAATGCATCACCTGGTTTAAAGAAATCATTGTCTTTTTGCAGGAATGTATATCCTCCAACGCATAATGTAGTTCCAATGATTCCTGCCGATACAACCGAAACCAGGGCTTTATGCCTCTTGCTTTCGATATCGTTAAAAGCTGGGGTAAGTTTAGAATACAAATCGGGATTTTCCGATTCTAAATCATTCATATACAACAATAAACCTTTATAACTTGAAGCATAATACATATCACCAACTTTAAACCGCTTATGAAAATCGGGTACTACAGTTACTGTAGGATGTTGACCATAAATCAAATTTGAAGTCAATATCAGTCCGATCAATAAAAGGAATCTCATCATTTTCATATTTTATTTTTTAATGGTTGGGTTTTCTATGTTTATTGCCAACGTTTTCGGGCTTGGCGAAGGTGGCGATTTTCACCATAAATGTTGATGCGGAGAACCAAACTTTGATTATCCACAAATGTGTCTGCGGAGCACTGAACCGCCACTTTTGCCAAGCCCGTGTTATAGTCAGTGGTTTTATCCATTCACTTTTTTTTGTAGTTTATCATAAGTCATTCTTAAATGTCTAAGTTGAACTAAAACATTGTCGAGGGAAATACGATGTAGTTTGTTTTCACCTTGTCCCCGATAAAAATCAGGATTTCTCCAGTATAGATTTTTCTCGAATGTCAAGTCAGCCAAGTCTGCACCGTCACTGATTTTTCTAATGCTACTTGATGCGTCTGCCCAAAGAGAAGCCAGACTTGGATTAGGTTCTCTGTTGTTTATTTGTCCAACAAATGAAACAGTTTCAGCTAAAGCAGATTCGAGTTTTCGGATTGCTTCACCTAAGTCATAGAAACTATTTAATTCATTTTCTTCTTGACGATTTGAAGGTCTTGTAAAATGGTCGAGCTTCAGTTGAAAAGCTGCCAATGCTAATTGAAGTGAGCCAATTAAAAGATTAAAGTCCATAGATATTATTTTTATTGTTGTTCTTCGATTGGAATGTGTTTGTCTTTGCAATATTTTTCGACTTCAGTGTCGTTTGAAAAATAGTCGTCACAGAATTCATCAAGTTCTTTCTCTGCACCTGAAACATATTTTTCATTTGCGGTCATTAGCTTCTCTGTCTGCTCAATAAATCTATTAAACTTATCATTCATTTTGCAGAGTTTATCAATGGTCTTAAAGTCCAAGTCACGATATGTTGCGGGAAAAAGTATTTTGCTTTGATACGGATTTGCATTGAGTTCGATTATTCCAATTCCGAATGATTGATTTAGTCGCCCCATTTCTTCATTTAAACTGTCGCTGAATTCAAAAGCAACCAAATAGCCATAGTTTGCCCAACTTGAGTTTGAAACCGCCTGAAAAAATGCTTTTTTAAGTTCGCTATCGCTGTTGATTTCCTTTTTCAATTCATAAGAACTCATTTTGAAAGTGTCCGCTCGATTTATTGATTTTAAAAAGTTTTGGCTTGCTTGGGTCTGCAAATTCAAGAACTTAATACCAACCATATCTGGGTGTGTCCAAATTTGGTTGTTGTCTTTACCGTTAGATTGTTCGTGAAAAATTGTCTTAGAGTAAGTGCCAGTATTTTTTAAGTAACTGCTTAAAAGTTTGTGCAAATCTCTCTCGTCAAAAGTTTTTGTTTTATCAACCTTAGTGACTTTTGTTGTATGTGTTTCTGTCGCACCACTTAAAACTTCGATACTGATATTTTGCTCGTTTTTGGTCAGGTAGTATGAGTAAGTTCCACCTTCTTGTTTAATACGTTTTACTCTGGTGTCACCGTTGCGAATAAAGTCCCCAAGCAATGCTGAAATTGTTGAAGCAGGCGTTTTTGCTGTCCCGAAGTCGTAATAGTTGTTTTTAACGATATGGTTGTAAATGTCCATATACGTTGTCAAGTCGTTGATGTCGTCCAGGCTTTTTAAAATCGCTTCTTTAATTGTCATTGTCTGTTTGTTTTTATGTTACGGTTGCGTCGTCCTACCATTGCCAATAACTCGTTTATAACCGCAATACAATAGTGTGTATCATGCCAAAACCGGCGGATAGGCGCAATTATGACGCTTTCTATTTTAAATTTCCCCCATCGGGAAAGGTTCTTTCGCTATTTGTTGTCGGCTTGTTGCTGTCGGGCGGGTGGGGTCAGGCAGGTTAAGTCGGCAATTGGTTGTTAAAGAACTTGCAGGCAAGGTAATAAAAAGCTTTCTTATAACATATTGTTTCGTCTGATTTTATTCACCGGCTTCTTGGGCGATAAACTGCTCTACTCTTTTAATAAAATCTTAATTTTCGAATATAAAATCAAACCATTCCAATGAAATACCCCCCCTTTCACGTATAATGGGCATCTTTCACGTGGAATCCGGCATATTTCACGTGTATGGGGGGTCTTTCACGTAGATTTCGGCATATTTCACGTGTAATCCGGCATATTTCACGTAGATTTCGGCATATTTCACGTGTAATCTGGCATATTTAACGTGTATGGGGGGTCTTTCACGTGGATTTCGGCATATTTCACGTGGAATCTGGCATCTTTCACGTGGATTTTGCCATCGCACACGTGTATGGGGCGTCTTTCACGTAGATTTCGGCATATTTCACGTGGAATTTGGCATATTTAACGTGTATGGGGGGTCTTTCACGTGGATTTTGCATCGCACACCTGTATGGGGCATCTTTTAATGGGTAGCTCCGCATCAACTCCGCATTAGCTCCGCTTCAAGTCGCCTGGCAAGGGGTAAAACAGCAGAAATACCGGCTGCCTGACATGGGGTTGCCTTATGGCATACCGGCACACGCTTTCGCCCGCCTTATTTCCGGTAGATTATCGTCCAAATCGGTTGGCCAATACTTTTTCACGATAGGCGAAGATGGCCTCTACTCTCGAATCGATAAAAAGCCGGCGGGCCCACTCGCCCAATATACCCAACGGAAGCCCGTAATAGAGTTTATCCTCCATCACCACACCTCCTTCGGCCGCCTCGAAACGGTGTTCGTGGTGCCAAAACTGATAAGGCCCCTTTAGTTGCGTGTCGATAAAATATTGCCCCTCCACCAGTTGAGTAATCTCGGTAACCCACTCCATATCGATGCCCCATAGCGGACGGATGCGGTAGGTGATAATCTGTCCGGGATAGGCTTTGCTGCCCGGCTGGTTGGTTATCCGAAAATCGAGGGCCGGTGGTGTGATGGTTTGCAGATTGGCAGGCGACGAGAAAAAATCCCACGCTTCGGCAGGGGATATGGGCAAAAATTGTTTTCGATAGAGCGACCCGGACATGGCTAATGCGAAATGGTTTCACATCAAACAACGGGCACTGCGGTTTGGTTCAACGAAAAACGCTGATAAAACCATCTGGGGAAATGGCCTTATCAGCGTTGTGCCGGAAGTGAACTACCCGGTTATTTTATCTTCCATACCAGCACTTCGCCGGTAGGGATGGTTGGCTTGCCTATCAGCACATCGGCCTTCCCGGGCAGACTGATTTCGTATGGTTTTTCGCCCATATTGGTGGCAATGCCAAACCCGTCGCGGTATTCGACATTGATGCCTTCGGGATAGCTTTCGACGGCGATTTTCTTCTGGCCATAGAGTTTCGACAATACCATATTTTCCATCTCCCCGCTGCGGCTGTCGACCCCAATATAGGTAACGGTGCCTTTGGCCGATTTACGGTGGATAACGGCAGGTTTGCCCGCGTAAAAATCGCCCTGATAGGTTGCCCATGTTTCGGTGCCTTTGCGTGGGTTCAGCAGTTCGCCCCAGCTGCTCCATTCGTAGTTGTTGCCTTCGAAGCTAATCTGGTCGGGGGCATAAGGCATCAGCAGGTCGTACGATTCGATTTCGGCACCAATCAGGTCGTAGATAGGTGCGGCAAACGGCGCTTCCCAGAGGTGGCCATTGCGATCCTGATGGCCGGTACGGCAGGTCAACACCAGGTTTCCGCCGTTGTTGGCATACTGTTGCAATTTGGCAATCAGCTCTTTGTCGATTTGCTGATAGGCCGGGACTATCAGTACCGGGTATTTCGCGAAGTCAGCTTCGTCTTTCAGGAAATCGACCGGTGCGCCAAACGATTTCAGCGCTTTATAATATTTCATCACATGGTTGTAGCTGTTCCACTCGGTAGTCTGACGGTTCATCTCCATCGCCATAATATTGACCGGGTTATAGAGAATACCCGTTTTGCGGGCGGCATAGGCTTCCGGAACGTCGAGTTTGGCATTGTATGCTTTTCGCAACTTGTTGATTTCGGTGATGAATTTGGCAAATTCCAATCCACCCGGGGTAGGGGTCACCCCATCGGTGCCGATAATTCCGTAGTGATACTGCTCGTAACCATAGAGGGGTGCACGGAAACGGTAGGTACAGGTAAACTGGCTTCCGCCGGCAAACACCTGCCATAACCAGAGCCGTACGGCACCGGGTAGCGGTTGCGAATTGATACTCCCCCAGTTTACCTGACCGGGTTGTAACTCCATTACGCCATAGGTCGAAGAGATGGAGCGGAAGTAGTCGTTGGCCAGCGGGATACGCAACGGGTCGCCCAGCCGGTAGCCTTTACGGCCGATGCCACGGTCGCCGCCATAAACCATATAACGGGTATACGACACAAAGTCGAGCGCTTTGCTGCCGCCAACATAGGTCATATCGTACATGGGGATATAGTTGGAAGTAACCCATTGGTCGGGGGTGATATACTGGCGAAGGGTGTGGGCCTGCTCATCGAGAAAGGTCGATGTTTCGTCGTTGATAAAGCGTTGGTGGTCTAACCGCTGGTGCAGGTTGATGCCCCACTGGCGCCGTTTGGGGATATTGATCTGGTCGAATGTGCTGTAAGTCCCGCTCCAGAAATCGTTGCCCCACGACTCGTTCAGCGCGTCGATGGTTTTGTATTTGGCTTCGAGCCACTGGCGGAAACGCAGGTGGGCATCGGGGCCAAAATCTTCGAAGGTACGGGGTTCGTTGTCGAGCTGCCAGCCGATAATCTGCTTGTTCTGGCCATACCGTTTGGCCAGTTCGGCAATCATCTTCATCGAATAGGTGCGGTAGAAATTGCTCGAGAAGGTGGCATGTTGTCTGGCGCCGTGTTCGTAGGTGGTGCCATCTTCGTTGGTACAAAGCACTTCGGGGTATTTGCGCACCAGCCAAACGGGAGGAGTGGCGGTTGAGGTACACATAACCACCTTCAGGTTATATTGGGTAGCCAGTTCAACCGCCTTGTCGAGCCATGTAAAATCGTATTTCCCCTCTTCGGGTTCCAGTTGGGCCCAGGCAAATTCGGCAAAGTGGGTGTATTCGAAGCCCATTTCGGCCATCTTTTTCAGGTCGCGATCCCATTGCGCGGGATCCCAGTGTTCGGGGTAATAATATGCGCCTACCGTGGTCAGTTCCTTTTGGGGAAACCACTCTTTGGCCGTTTGCGCCGACAGGGCCATGGTAGCAAGCAGCGCCAGTAATGTAAGTTTGATTTGTTTCATTTTTAATCTATTGTTGGTTATCTCTGTTTGTTTTCGATTTAGCCGCCGTATCCTGCAACGTGAACATGATACTCCGAGCGATAAAAGTATAAAATACCTACAATTTTACATCAAAAAATGAAGTTAAATATGCGGTATCGTAAGAAGTTCCGGTTTAATAAAATATCATAATATTTGAAAATGATGAATCGCTGTCTAAATAACAGTTCATCAGAAAATTAAATACACCTCTTACTTACAGAAAATCAATAAATAAGCTTCAACATGTACTTTTGAAAGACTGAAATGATTAGATAGTACAACATAAAGGTTAAAAAGTATTAAAAAGTGTTTCAAAAAATATTTTTATTTGCTGTGTTTCGTCGTTTAGGAAAGGGTATCGACCAAATCCGTTTCAGAACACGAAAACCGGACTAACAGGACAAACACTAAGGAAGGCCATACCTTAGATGTTGGAAGGGGGTAACCCGATTTAACGGCACGACCATTTTCACTCGATACGATTGAAAAGCCATTAAACCGGAAAGCTTCCTGATAAAAGAAGATTCTCTACGTTCTTATATTTCAATTATTTAATTAAATCAATCAGTCTATGAAAAAAGTGCTATGTACGTTTCTTTTCAGAAGCTTAGTAGTGATTTCAGTGCTGTTAGGCATTTGTTATCAGCCCGTTTATGCTGAAGTAGACTTCGGCAACGGTAATCAATCCAAAAAGGTTACGGGAGTTGTCACCGACAAGGGCGGTGAAGCATTGGTAGGTGCAGCAGTAGCGATTAAAGGGACAACAATCGGTACGGTTACCGATGTCGATGGTAAATTTAGCCTCGACGTTCCTGATAACGCAACGCTGGTCGTTTCATTTGTGGGTTATGTATCGAGCCAGATAGCCGTAGCCGGTAAAAGTGCGCTGACCATCACCCTTGCCGAGGACACCAAAAATCTCGACGACATTGTTATCATTGGTTACGGTACTGTCCGAAAGAGTGACCTTACCGGCTCCGTTGTATCAGTATCGTCGAAAGACTTTGGCGACCGGGGCGGAACAAGTGTTGGTTCGCTATTGCAGGGTAAAGCGGCCGGTGTCGATGTAACGGCCGACAAAATCCGCGTACGCGGGGTAACCACCATGAATAATACCGACCCGCTCTATGTAATCGACGGCTTTATTGGTGGTGATATGGGGACAGTACACCCCAGCGACATTGCCTCAATTGAGGTATTAAAAGATGCTTCGGCTACTGCAATTTATGGTGCACGTGGAGCCAATGGTGTCATCCTGGTTACCACCAAGAAGGGTGCTAAAGGTCGTCCGCAGTTCGAGCTGAATGCCTTTTATGGTATCCAAAGCCCCGAGAAGCTATTCGATATGCTCAATTCGCGCCAGTACATGGAACTGTTGAAAGATATTGAACTCAACGGTGGGACCAAGCCTGCTGATTTGTATGCCAAATCGAAACTCTTCAACCCTGACGGGACATTTACTTCGTATGTGCTCGAAGATCGCACCGACTGGCAAAAAGAGATGTTCAGTTCAGCACCCACCCAGGAATACAACCTGAGTGTTCGCGGAGGAACCGATTTCAGCAATTACAATGTGAACATGGCCTACAACAACACGGAATCGATTGCCGGAACAACGCAATGGCAAAACTACAAGATTTCGTTCAAAGGTGAACAACAAGCCTTTAAAGGCAAATGGATTATTGGCGAAAATGTAAGGCTGCAACATTGGAACAACACAGGCATCAGTCCTGATGTGTATGGCGGGCTTAGAATGCCAACCTATTCTCCGATAACCGATCCGGATGCACTGGGTGGTTATGCCTATGTGACGACTACCGAGGATTTGAACGATGCCTATAACCCCGTAACCATGTATAATGTACAGGATCGTTACGAAAAAGGGCTTAGCATGATGATTAACCTCACATCCGAAATTCGGTTCACCGATTATCTCAGGCTCAATTCATCGTTTGGTATTACCGGCGGGTTCTCAACCTATAAACTCTACCAGAAACCTTACCAAAACGGCAATCTGGTATTTCCTGACTCGGAAATGACTGAAAACTCCAGCTGGTGGTACAATCCCAAAATGGAAAACTACCTCACGTTCGATAAGACATTCGGGAAACACATGGTTTCGGCCATGGTAGGCCATACGGTTGAAAATGGGGCCCGTTCGCGTTTTATCCAGATCTTTGGGAAAGGTTTCCTGAACGATAACGTCCAGAATGTAACGGCAGCAAGAGACAAAACGATTCAAAACAACTCGGGCAGCCATTATGCTTACCTGTCATACTTTGGTCGGTTGAATTATACGTTCAACAATAAATATCTGATTACAGCCAACTTCAGGGCCGACGGTTCACCCAAATTTGGCCCGGCCAATCGTTGGGGTAAATTCCCCTCAGTAGCGCTGGGATGGAAACTGCATGAAGAGGGTTTTATGAAAGGCATCAGTTGGATCAACCAGTTAAAACTTCGCGGCAGCTATGGTATCACGGGTAACGACCAGATTCCGGATTACATGTATTTCTCATCAATCCACGACAAATCATCTTACGCATTCCCATCACACGGGTTTGGCGGTGTTAACTTCAACGGAGCAACCATAAAAGCTTTGGCTACGCCAACAATTCGCTGGGAAGAGGTAAAAAACCTGGCCGTCGGGCTCGACTTTACCACACTGAATAACAGACTGGATGTGTCACTCGATTATTTTCACAAAAACACTTACGACATCCTCTTCCAGGTACCACTACCTCCATCGCTAGGATTGAAAGTAGTAGCATGGGATGCCGACGCGATTGTCAATGCGGCAAGCTGCGTAAACGATGGTTTCGAAGTTGCCGCTTCGTGGAAGGATAAAGCAGGCGATTTGAGCTATCAGATTCAGGGTAACCTTACTTATGTAAAAAACGAAGTGACCTCACTTGGTTCCGGATTACCCTATAACAGCGGCCCTAACCGTACCGAGGTAGGCCAACCCATTGGCTATTTCTATGGCTATAAAGTAGACCGAGTATACAAAACCCAGGCTGAAGTCGACGCAGACAACACAGCGGCAAAAGCCAAAGGACATGATTATTATGATTCGGCAGCGACACAGGCCGGGGATATCCGTTTTGTTGATGTGAACGGCGATGGTAAAGTAGATGCTGACGACCGCACCTACCTTGGCAACGCCATCCCAAAACTGACATTTGGTGCAACCATCACCCTGGCTTACAAAGGGTTCGACCTAAATACAACATTCACGGGGATATCGGGCAACAGCATCTATTACACAACCGGTTACTGGATGGAAGGTATGGTCCGCCCATTCAATGCGACAACTGAAGTCCTTAACCGATGGAGAAGCGAAAGCGAACCGGGTGACGGGAAAATGCCACGCGCAGTAAAAACCGACCCATCGAAGAACACCCGTACCTCCGACAGGTTTATCTACAGTGGGACCTACCTGCGCAACAAACTCTTCAGCATTGGCTATACTGTTCCGAAAGAGTGGGTCAACAGCATTTCAAACGGAAACTTCGAAAACATCCGTGTTTACGGAAGTGTTGACAACCTTTTCACCATTACCAACTATCCGGGCTACAATGTTGAGCAAGGCGGCGACAATCTTGGCCGTGGGAAGGAAGATGGTTCATGGCCTAATGTCAGAACATTCAGACTTGGCGTTTCTGTAGCTTTCTAATCATCAACTGTTAATAGTGAATAAAATGAAAAAAGCAATAATATCAATGGTGCTTACAGTCTTCCTTTTGAGCGGCTGTAGCGATAGTATTTTAAACCTGACGAACCCCAATGCATACGACACCGGGACGTTCTTTACCAACGAACAGGAATTGGAGAAAGGAGTGAATGCGGTATATGGCGGGCTCTATTTCGAAGGGCTCTGGATTCGCGATTACTATTTTATCTTCGACCTGTTGGGCAATGATGCGCAGGTTGCCACGGCCCTTCAGGGTGAACTGGCCGAATTTGCCAAATATACATTCAACCCCACTCACGGGAAGATTACCAACTACTGGCGTTCGCTTTACCGTATTGTAATGCGTGCCAATTTGATAATCGACCGCAGCGAAGCTTTTATAGCCAAAGGCGAAGGTGATATCGCGCTGGTAAAACGATTTGTAGGCGAAGCCAAATTTCTGAGAGCTTATGCCTATTTCGAGCTCGTCAACCAGTTTGGCCGCATTCCGTTGAAGAAAAAGATTCAGGATCTCGACGTTATACTTACTCCAAGGTGCCAATCGGTTGAAGAGGTCTACCAATTTATTGAGCAGGATTTGGCTGAAGCCATTACCGTTCTGCCCGAAAAAGCAGCCTACAGCGCCAACGATACGGGCCGGGCCACCAAGGGAGCAGCTATCGCATTGCTGGGTAAACACCTTCTTTACAAAAAAGATTATGCTGGGGCTGAAGCCGAACTGGCCAAACTGGCCGGTATGGGATACGATTTGTTGCCTGCTGCCAAATGGGATTGGAACTTCTCTGAACGCGACAATGAAGAAAACAACATCGAATCGGTATTCGAAGTACAGTGCAAGTTTGTTCCCGGCACCAACACCTGGTACATGTTCGGAGGACAGGAAGATTGGGGCGCAGGTGCAATGCACACTGGCCGGCCAATGGAATATGGCTTCAACGACTGGCAGAATGTTTATATTTCAACATCGGTTGCCCATCAGTTTAAATACAGCGACGGCACCACCGACCCGCGTGCAGCTTTAACTTTCTATGGACAGGATGTTATGGTAACAGGCGACCTCTATTTCTGCGAAGAGTGTACAGCTGCCGATATAGCTAAAGGCGATGCGGCCATTCAGGACAACGGTTCACGCCTGAAATATCCATTAGGTAGTGGTCTCCGCTGGAGAAAATACCAGAACTACGAACGCAAATTCAAAGAAAACGTTCCCGAATCAAGCAATAACGGCAAGGTTATTCGTTATGCCGATGTATTGCTGATGCTGGCAGAAGCCCAAATCAACAACAGCAAAGTTCAACAAGGGATGCAGAATATCAACAAAGTTCGCGCCCGAATAGGTGCTGTAGCTTATCCAGAAGGCGTTGCCAAAGAAAAGGCTATGGAATATCTCAAACTTGAGCGTACACTTGAGTTGGCCGGAGAACAGTCACGTTACCGCGACCTTGTTCGTTGGGGCGATGCCAAACAGGTGCTTAATAACGAATTAAGTACACAGTACGGTCCAGCCACCTATTTCCAGGACAAACATGTACTGTTCCCGATTCCGCAAGATGAGAAAGACACCAACCATGCGATAGAAGTCTCTAATGACTGGAATTGAAGTAAGAGTGGTTTTAGTTCACTTTGTAGAGAGAAGAGGCTGCCTTTCGGGGCAGCCTTTTGCTTTGCCATTGGTTCGGAAGACTTATAAATGTCAGCAAAAGCCTAAAATCAAACACCATCTTCAGATTTAACCTCTTCGTGACGATGCCGGATAAAGCCAACATAAATAGCCCTGAAAAAAGCCCCGACAAAGAAAAGGCTCACCATAGCGTTGAAGAAATTGGGGTCGGGCATTGAACCCGGTTCGCCGCCGGTCATTCCGGGAGACATCTCCGGTGCAAAATAGACCACAACCACCACTGCCGCATTATTGATAAAATGGGCAATCATGGGTGCCCACAAGGTACCGGTCCATTCGAGCATATAGCCAAACATGGCCCCCAGGAGCAAGCGGGGAAGAAAACCAAAAAACTGCATGTGCATGGCGCTGAAAATAGCGGCCGAAATCCAGATGGCGGCATGGGCGTTACGGGTCATCCGTTTCAGGATTTGCTGCACCACCCCGCGAAATAACAGCTCCTCGCCCACCGCAGGCAGCACACCTACCAGCAACAGGTTGACGGCAAATCCGCCAAACGACTGGCTGTCGAGGAAAGCTGCGGTTATTGCGTTGGCCTTATCTTCCGACTGTATCATCCAATCTTCGAGCGACCCAAGCCACTGCGGCAGGTGCATCGACTGGTTGACATCGACCAGCCAGCCAACAAACGGGTTCGAGAAAACCACAATCGCAATCACCAGTATCAGGTTCCGCAGCGTGGGGAAGCGGTCGAGAAAGAGGAAGCGGGCAGGCTGGTTGTGCAACACCCAGGCAATCAGAAACGGTGGCAGAATAAATAAACCGATGGTTTGCATTGCCTGAAACAGCTTCATCAGGTTCAGGTTGCGCGGTATCGAAAGGTCGCCGATGGCCTGTTCGAACTCCCCCACCCCTACCCCAAAGATGGTCCACCCCAACAGATAGGAAAGCAGCATAAAGGCTGTTCCACTGATAAAAATAACCATTGCCAACAGTACAACATGGGTCATTGGGGAGGATTCGCGAAGCAGTTTCAGGTACATGGCTTTATTCATTTTTACAAAGGTAAACCTTCGGGAGAAAGATGCAATAATCCCTTTTGGCAGTTAATTCCTATCTTTGCAAACGAATTAACAGAATAACGAAGTGAAGATTGGTCAGTTGGATTTAGGAAAATTGCCGCTGTTTTTGGCACCGATGGAGGATGTTACCTACAAATCGTTCCGCTATATGTGTAAAAAATATGGTGCCGATGTGATGTATACCGAGTTTATCGCCTCCGAAGCGCTGATACGCGATGTGGCCAAAACCAAACGGAAGATGACCCTCTTCGAATTCGACCGTCCGGTTGCCATTCAGATTTACGGCTCTAATATCGACTCGATGGTGCAGGCCGCCAAAGTGGCCGAAGAGTTTCAACCCGACTTTATCGACATCAACTTTGGATGCCCCATGAAAAAGATTGCCGGCAAAGGTGCCGGGGCAGGATTGTTGCGCGATATCCCCAAGATGGTAAAAATGGCCGGCGAGGTCGTCAAAGCGGTTAACCTTCCGGTGACAGCCAAAACAAGGCTGGGCTGGGACCACGATGACAAGCCTATTGTTTCGGTAGCCGAACAGCTACAGGATGTGGGCATACAGGCACTGGCCATTCACGGCCGCACGCGCAGCCAGATCTATTCGGGCGAGGCCGACTGGAGCCTGATTGCAGCCGTAAAACAAAACCCGAGAATGATTATCCCGATTATCGGGAATGGCGACATTACCGGCCCCGAAGCGGCCAAAGCGTTTTACGAGCAGTCGGGTGTCGACGGACTGATGATTGGTCGTGGGTCGATTGGCCGTCCCTGGATTTTCAGAGAGGTGCGCCACTATCTCAACACAGGCGAGCTGTTGCCTTCGCCATTGGTGCCCGAAGTGGTCGAAAATGTGAAAGAGCAGTTACAGCAGTCGGTTTCGTGGAAAGACGACCCCAAACGGGCAATCCTGGAGATGCGCCGTCATTTTGCCCGCTATTTCCCCAATCTTAAGGATTTTAAAGAACAACGCATCCGCCTGCTACAAGCACTCGAATACGACGAAGTGATGGCTATTTTGGATGAGATTGCCGAAAAATATGCCCATCAAAGGGTCGACTATACCAATATCGGGTTGAAATAACAAGATCAGCCCCTTATTCGGGTTACGAATGATTCTGGAACAATATTTGCAACCAACGCTTTTATGAAGATTTCAGAAGATTATAACCGCTATTATTCCGAACAATCGTTTTGGGAAAAGCTCAAGCGGTTTGGCAAAAAAGCCGGGCTGAAAGTGGTTTACCCTGCACTGTTGCTTTATCAGCTTGTTACCGATGCCTCCGTCGACCCGAAAACACGTTTCTATATCGGGGCAGGCTTGGGTTATTTTATCCTTCCGGTCGATCTGATTCCAGATTTTGCCCCCTTATTAGGTTTTTCCGACGATATTAGTGTATTGATGATGACCCTTAACCGGGTTCGGAAAAACATCAACGACACGCACCGCAGTAAAGCCAGAAGCATGTTGGAACGCTGGTTTGGCCATGTTGCACCCGAAAAGTTATCGGACATCGAAAAACTGCGATAGGCTATCCCATCCCCTTTTGTTAACCTTCACCCGTTTGGCTCCGTATTGTAAGGATAAAGGCAATTCGGCAGAATTGACTATCTTTAACTGGTGAGTTGTATGTCGGCAAGCAAATTACAGTCAAAACAAAAACCAACAGGTATGGGTACAATCGACCGCAGACATTTTATCAAAGCCGGTTTGGCCGGCAGTCTATTGACAACGGCGGGTATCAATCCGCTGCAAGGGGCAACGCTTCCTTCGCCACTTCCAACAATCGATATGGTAAAGTTGGGCAATACCGGAATGACCATTTCGCGACTGGCCTTAGGCCTGGGCACCAACGGATGGAACCGCCAGTCGAACCAAACCCGCATGGGAATGGAAAAATTTAAGACAATTGCCCATGCAGGTTACGAACGTGGTATCCGCTTTCTTGATACTGCCGACACCTACGGGTCGCACATTTGCGTGAAAGAGGCCTTGAAATTTATGCCTCGCGAAGAGATTCGCATCATGACCAAAATCTGGACCGAGAAGATGGACTGGCTGCCACTTGAGCCGGTCAGCAAGATTCTCGACCGGATACGCAAAGAGATGGATACCGATTATATTGACATCGTGATGCTGCATTGCCTTACCGACCCAAAATGGACGACCGCCAAAAAACCGTTTATGGATGCCCTCGATGAAGCCAAAGTTCGTGGAATAGTAAAGAAGGTTGGCTATTCGGCCCACGATTTTGGGGCACTCAAAGCCGGAATAGACCACTCGTGGCCCGATGTTATTCTGTCGCGGATTAACCATAAAGGGAGCCACATGGATGCTGAACCCCATCAGGTAATGGAGGTATTGGCACAAGCGCATCAAAACGGCAAAGGTATTATTGGGATGAAGATTTTCGGGGCGGGAAACCTGGTTGAAGAAGCCGATCGGGATGCATCGCTCCGGTATGTTTTAGGTAGCGGGAATATCGATACGATGACTATCGGGTTCGAATCGGTTGAACAGGTCAACGATGCTGTCGACAGGATAATGAAACTGTCCAAAGGATAGTCCGCTTTCGGGCAATGGATGTACTTTGTGCATATTGGTTTTTGTAACTATCTTTATCACAAACCATAACTAAGACTGCAACTGGTTGAATCTAAAAAATAAAGTTGATGTCGAACGAATTTGTCAGTTGTTTGCTCCACGTTGTTTTTGGCACTTCGCACCAACGAAACCTGCTATCGCCCGATGCCCGTACACAGTTAGGCGCCTATCTGTCGACACTGGCCAAAACCAAAGGAATGAAACTGGTGGCGATGGGTGGCACCGAGAATCATGTCCATCTGTTGCTGGCCCTGCCGATGAAGCTTTCCATTGAATCGGCCCTGTTGCCACTGAAACAAAATTCGGCCGTTTTCCTGCGACAGCATTTCGACTTTCTAAAATCGTTTAACTGGGCCAAAGGATTTGCGGCTTATTCCATCAGTCGTTCGCAACTGGACAATACATTGATGTACATTCAAAGTCAGGAGCAGATTCACTGGAAAAAGAGCTTTAAGGAAGAGTATATCGAATTTCTGCAATTTCATCATCTTCCGTTTAAAGAAGAGACCCTGTTTGACGATTGATATTTCTGTATTACCACAAAAATGATATCTTTAACACAATGTTTAACTCCTGATTAATACGTTTAACAATGAAAAAAACAGCCATTTTACTGACTCTTGTTTTTGTTTTTTCTGCATTCCTCACCTCGACCGGGGCAGACAAAGATTATAAAAAGGTACTGGGAACATGGGTCTATTCGGCCCCTTCGGCCCCTTATCCCTACTCCGACGGAACCATTATCCTGAAAGAGGTAGACAACAAGCTGACTGGCGAACTGAGCGTTCAAGGCAATACGGTTCCAATTCCTGAGGTCACTTTTGTTGACGGAACACTTACCCTTAAAATGGAGGTTGAATACAATCCGGTTGAGACCAGGTTAAAACTGGAAAAAGGGGAACTGGTAGGTACATCCGAATCGCCCAGTGGCCCGATAAGCATTACAGCAAAGAAAAAAGAATAACCGAATAAATGAGATTCAATATCAGCGGGCATCCGGAGAAACCGGGTGCCCCTTATTTTTTATCCAATTTTAACACAGGTCATACTTAAGCTTCCGGCTACCAGTTGGTCGTTGAACAACGAAAGCGGTTCGCCCTTCTGCTGCATCCCCAAAATATAAATTAACGGAAGAAAATGATCGGGAGTGGGGACTGCAAGCCGCACTGCATCCGATAGTTTCAGATAATCGGTCAATGGCCTGTAGTTGCCTTCGAGCAGATAGTGGTTCATGGTTTCACGGGCTTCGATGGCCCAATCGTAGCCATATCCCACTTCATTGATACGGCTAAAATTAACCCTGCTGAGATTATGGATCAGGTTCCCGCTCCCGACAATAAGGACTCCCTTGTCGCGCAACGAAGCCAACCGGCCAGCCAGTTCAAAGTGATAATCGGCCGGACGGGTATAATCGATACTCAGTTCTATTACCGGAACATCTGCCTCAGGATAGAAATGTCTCAATACCGACCATGCGCCATGATCCAATCCCCATTGCTGGTCGAGGCCCACCGTAGCCGGTTCAAGCAAAGTCTGCGTTTCGACAGCCAATGCAGGATTTCCACTGGCAGGGTACTGCACCTGGTAGAGCGCTTTCGGGAAGCCCCCAAAATCGTGAATGGTTTCGGGATGAGGCATTGCCGTGACATGGGTCCCGCGGGTATACCAATGGGCCGAGATACAGATAATCGATTTTGGGCGTGGCAGTGTGGGTGCCACATTTCTGAACCCTTCGACAAATATATTTTCTTCGATGGCATTCATCGGGCTACCGTGCCCCAGAAAGAGAAGCGGCATCCTTTCGGTCGGAGATAAATCCTCAGCCATGTAGCGAAGCTGCTGTAAATCATTCATATTAAAAAAACAGGGGTCTGCTTTCCGTTATTTATCAAACACGAACTTTATCCCCATCGAAATGATATTGGCTTTCAGGTCGTTGTTTCGTTCATAATGATTAAATCGTAAATCGATATTCTTCATTCCGAATTTAAACAGTTTGAAGTGGGTAAAGATATCGGTGTAACTCAGTCCGACACCATACTGATTGCTACTGAAAGTCGAAAGGTCGTAATCGGAAGAATAATATTGCTCGGTCGACAAATGGGTATCGAACGGAGAAAAATAGTCGACCTGTTGTTGGGTATAATAACGGTACATCGGTGTAAGGGTGAAAGCCCTGCTCAGTTTTACCGGCAATTCAACACTTGCCGTATGGGCCGTCATTCCCCAGTCGTCGATATAATAGCGATAATAGGTGCGCAATACAAGCTTCTCGCTCACGTAGTAATTGATACGTGCCCCGACAGGTAATTTGAGCCTCGTCGATGGCATCCGCTCAATATCGTCGGCCAACATATAGGCGCCACGATTGGCAGGAGTGGTATAATGGCCGATATCGGAGACATTGCCGATAAAATAGTTTGATTTATCGGCAAAGTAAATACGGTGGTAGGGAGTCGACAACAGCCCTTCCTGCATGACCACATCCATAAAAAGCGAGGCTTGTAACCTTTTGCTGAAAATTTGGGAAAGGAAAAGGGATGCAGAATAAGAATTACGACCCGGATCGGCGATCGTGGTAAAATCGGTAGGATGATAGAGCGTCGATGCTGCTCCACCTGAATTGAGAATGGTTACCCCGTTGAAGAAGCCTTGGTTCTGAAAGCCGTCGCCATATTTGGCATATTCATGCAATTCGGTCGGATAGATGGGTTTCCATTTATCGAGATAGACCATTCCTTTCAAACCAAGTTCAGTATTTTTTTCGTTGAACTGCCACGAAAGGTCGCCGCCGAAGCCAATAGAATTATAATCGAACTCGGTAGAGAGAGAAGCAGTAAGCCCCCAGATAAAATTGCGGTTATCGGAACTATGGCTATAAGAAATATGTCCGGCCGACAAAATATCGCTTCGCGATGCGCCGGAAGAAGCCAGCCAAGGGGTTCCGGTGGGTGCACTGTTGGCACCGCCTCCTGGATTGTCATCATCATCGTCGTCGTCGTCATCGTCGTCACCACCACCACGGGAAGCCCCGCTACTGTTGAACGGGTTGATATTGCTCGACGAAGCTGAAGTATAAGCCGAAAGGCCGACATCAATGGTCAATACATCATCGTCGCTTAACGGAATTGATATTACCAGTGTTGGGGTCATATCGTTCAACTCTTCAGTCCCTACCCCGCCTCCAACAGCCGAATGTGAACCATCCTGCTCGTAATAGCTCATCAACAGCTGTACTTCGGTCGACTCGAGCACCCGTTTCTTGTAACTGGTGCTATCGGCCTCCTGTGCACGAAGGGTAACGGCCAGCAACAGTAATGCGAATGTATAAAATAGTTTCATGGTATTTTGTTGTATTAGTTGCAACCGCATCCTCCGCCGGTTTTGCCCCCGTTGGCTCCCGAAGCCCCTTCACGATAGACCTGAAAGTTGGTCTCAAAACGTTCGGTTGGGACAGCCGACAATTTCATATCGGGGTCATTGATGTAGACTTTTTCATACTCTTTCACTGTGGTACATGAGGCCAGCAGCAATAAGAGCATCAATCCGAACCAGTATTTCTTTTTCATGGTTGAACGGGATTTAATTGTATTCCTTTTGATGTATATATTTTTCCTTCGTTGTCAACCATCACGCAGTCGACCCCTTTAAGCTGTTCCACCAGGTTCATCCCCGCTTCGCGCCCCATCACGAAGATTCCGGTAGCCAACGCATCGGCCAGTTCTCCTTTGGGGGCAAACACGGTTACACTAGCCAGTCCGCGCGCAGGATAACCGGTGCGCGGGTCGATAATGTGGCAATAATGAACCCCATCGAAAACCACATATTTTTCGTACCCTCCCGAGGTGGTTACCGCCCTTTTGTCGATTGGAAACCAAGAGAATACCTTGTTGCTGTTTAACGGGTTTGAAATCCCGATTATCCAAGGTTTCCCGTCGGGTTGGGTTCCCCATGAGGTGATATCGCCCGACGAATTGATTATACCGGCCTTTACTCCTTTGGCCTGTAAAAGCTCCCGGGCTTTATCGGCCCCGTAGCCTTGGCCTATCGCTCCGAAACCCAGCTTCATCCCTTTCTCCGACAGGAAAACAGTCCGCTCCTTTTCATCGAGAAGAATCTTTTTATAGCCAATTCGGGCAACAGATGCCTGAACCTCTTCTTTTGTTGGAAGTTTGGTCATCGTGCCATCGAACTTCCAGATTTTATCAATCGATGCAAAAGTGATATCAAAAGCACCATCAGTTATTTCCGAAATTTTCTTACAACGTTCGATTAGCCTGAAAACCTCGTCGTCAACCTTTACCGGACGAATCCCGGCCTGACGGTTAACTTCTGATATTTGCGAACTTTCCATCCATTCGGAAAGCAATCCTTCGATTCGCTCGTTCTCCTTTACAGCCATTTCAATATAGCTGTCAGCTTCCTGCTGGCTGTTGGCTACTACGGTAATATCGCTTTTACAATGCATAAGCAGCATCTTTTGGGTGTAGGCCTTTGGTTGGGCTACAAGAAAAGATGGCACGATCAGCAAAACAAACAGGAGGGATTTCATGCTATAATAACTTGCTTTTTAATGGCAGTATGGAACACCATGTTGCTGTAAATGATATCATCTCTCTTGAGTATTATAAAGCAACATATTCGTTTCATTTAGCCTTTTTTTCGAATGATGCCAGAAGTTCGATATAGGCTTTGGGTGTAAGATTCTTGAACCCGGTAGACCCTAATACCTTTCCATCTTTATCGAGCATTACTACCAACGGGAAGAGCCCATTCTTATTGTATTTCTCAGCCAAAGCGCCATTTTCCTTTTGTAGGGCTTCGGGGAGCTGGTTCTTTTTGCTTTTGGGAAAATCGGCTTTGTAAAGCGCATAATGCTCTTTCGCATAATTTTTAAATACTTCTGACTGCCAAATATTCTGGTCGAGCTTAATGCAAGGGGCGCACCAGTCGGAACCGGAAAATACAAGCAGGATATTGCAGTTTTTGGCTGATGCCTCTTTTTTAGCTTCATCAAAACCGGTTGCCCAGCTTTGCGCAAAACTGCCTGACGTAGCCAAAATTGTAATGAACAACAAAATAATTTTCTTTCCCATGATGTTGCGAAATAGATCAATAAACAGTTCAACGTTTATTATCGGAAAAAGTTTATTCCGTGTTCAGATCGGTCGCAATAGAAAAAGTTAAAAAAAAGAAACCCGAAGATTTTCTTCTTCGGGCCACTCGAGATGTGAACAATAATTAAAACACAAGATTATTTTTTGGCACTTTACCGGAGGAGTAAAGCGAATTGACCTTTTCGTTTGGCCTGTAAACATAGCTTAAGCCATATTCGGCGGCCTTTTCGCGTTTGATATCATCGGGCAGCGAAGCATAGAACTCTTCCACTTCGTTCCAGATATCGAGGATTATTTCGTCAGCCTCTTTCCGCATCGAAGCCACTTTACCTGTCCAACGGGCAGTATTGTTTTGCAGTGTTTTCTGGAAATGATAGGCATCGGTAAACTGATCAAACTTCACTTTTACGACAGCAATCGACGGGTTATAAATTGGGTTTCCGCCGTGAAGCGTACGTTTGTGTTCGCCTTCGATAATTTTCTTTCCCCATTCGAGCACTTCCGAATCGAGGTTGAGCGACGGCGATTTCTTATCCCCTACCATTCCATAGAATTCGCGTACATCGGCTTTCATGTCGCCGCGCTGTATAGCAAAATTCAATATCTGAATAAAATGTGATAGATATAACCTGGCTTTTTTTACTGTTTCCAGATAGCCGCGGCTACTCTTCTCCTGTTGCTGTCGGGCCTGCTTATGGTGGATAATGTTTGTTTCGAATGTAGGGAAGAATGCCCTGAGCCTGTTGAGTGTATTGGCAGAGAAGGCAAGATCGCCTACGGCCTTTCTTTGCCCCATCGTTATAGCTGTGCTGAGCGCTCTCAACCGGGCTTGATCTGTATTAGGTAACCTTCTGTATGGCATTTCAACGCTCTTTAGGTAATTAATCGTTATCTCAAGTGCGAATTTAGGCTAAAACAAAAGGAAATATATCTTCGCAAACAGGCTGACGGCAAAGAGTTATGAACTATTTTGTGTTGATAAACAAAAAACGCTGCCTTCGGGCAGCGTTTTCATCACATATAGCTATAATATTAATCGGCTAACTTAGCTTTTAAATACTCCCGGTTGAGACGGGCAATATGGGCAATCGAGATTGTTTTCGGGCAAGCCAGTTCGCAGGCCCCGGTATTGGTGCAACCACCAAATCCCAGTTCGTCCATCTTGGCAACCATAGCTTTAGCCCTGCGTTTTGCTTCAACTTTCCCTTGCGGAAGTTTAGCAAACTGCGATACTTTGGCCGCTACAAACAGCATAGCCGAAGAGTTTTTACAGGTAGCCACACAAGCTCCGCAACCAATACAGGCAGCCGCATCCATCGCCTCTTCGGCATCGTCCTGTCCGATTGGGATGGCGTTACCATCAGGTACACCACCGGTATTGACCGATACATAACCTCCGGCTTGCTGAATTTTTTCGAATGCCGTACGGTCAACCATCAAGTCTTTGATTACCGGGAAAGCTCCTGAACGCCATGGCTCAACCGTGATAGTCTGGCCTTCGTCGAACTTGCGCATGTGCAACTGGCAAGTGGTTACCTCGGTGTCTGGTCCGTGTGCATGGCCATTGACATAAAGCGAACACATCCCGCAAATCCCTTCACGGCAGTCGTGGTCGAATGCAATTGGATCTTTACCCTGAAGAATCAACTGGTCATTCAGGATGTCGATCATTTCGAGGAATGATGTGCCTTGCGAAACGTTTTCAACTTCGTAGGTTTCGAACCGGCCCTGAGCCTTCGGGCTATTCTGCCTCCAGACTTTTACATATATTTTATTCAGAATTTTATCAGCCATTTCTTTTGATTTTTGAACGTTTGACGGCCCAACCCGACTGAATCCAACCGGATAGGGCGCATCTGATTGTCTTATTTATAACTTCTCTGCGTTAATTCAATAGTTTCGAAAACCAAATCTTCCTTGTGCAGCACCGGTTCTTCATCGACACCTTTGAATTCCCAGGCTGAAACATAAGCGTAGTTGGCGTCGTCGCGTTTGGCCTCTCCCTCTTCGGTCGAAGATTCTTCGCGGAAGTGACCACCGCACGACTCGTTGCGGTTGAGTGCATCGCGCGCCATCAGTTCGCCCAATTCAATGAAGTCAGCTACACGACCAGCCTTTTCAAGTTCCGGATTGACATTTTTCATCTCACCCGGGACAAGCAGATCGGAATAAAATTCTTTGCGAAGTTTTTTGATCTCAGCAATCGCCAGTTGAAGTCCTTCGGCATTGCGCGACATCCCGACATAATCCCACATAATGGTTCCCAGCTTTTTGTGGAAATGGTCCACCGGGGTTTTGCCTTTGATATTGTACAATTTCTCGAGACGTTCGTTCACCGCCTTTTCGGTCTTCACAAATTCAGGATGATTAATATCCATTTTGGGGACCATGATTTCGCCGGCGAGGTAATCGCCAATGGTATAAGGCAGTACAAAATATCCGTCAGCCAAACCCTGCATCAAAGCCGAGGCACCCAAACGGTTGGCTCCGTGATCGGAGAAGTTGGCTTCGCCGATGGCATACAAACCGGGGATGGTTGTCATCAAGTTGTAATCGACCCAGGTGCCACCCATCGTGTAGTGGATAGCAGGATAGATTTGCATCGGATTTTTATATGGATCGACATCGGTAATTTTTTCGTACATCTGGAAAAGATTACCGTAACGCTTGGCAATCACATCGTGGCCCAGACGCTGAATAGCATATTTAAAATCGAGATAAACAGCTTTACCTTCGGCATTTACACCAAATCCGGCATCACAGCGTTCTTTCGCAGCACGCGAAGCAACGTCACGTGGAACAAGATTTCCATACGAAGGATATCTTCTTTCGAGATAGAAATCGCGATCGTCGTCTGCAATATCGTTCGGGCTTTTCTTGCCCTGACGGATTGCATCGGCATCTTCCAGTTTTTTGGGAACCCATACACGGCCATCGTTACGCAACGATTCCGACATCAATGTCAGTTTCGACTGCTGTGAACCGTGAACCGGAATACAGGTGGGGTGAATCTGAACAAAACAAGGATTGGCAAAGAATGCCCCTTTCTTGTAGCAAACCCAGGCCGCCGAACCATTACATCCCATTGCATTGGTCGAAAGGAAGAATACGTTTCCGTAACCGCCGGTGGCAATTACCACGGCATGGGCGCCAAAACGTTTAACCTCGCCGGTCACCATATCGCGGGCAATGATACCACGTGCTTTCCCGTCGATAACGACGAGGTCGAGCATTTCGTGACGGGTATACATTTTTACACCCCCTTCGTGAATCTGACGGTTCAATGCCGAATAGGCTCCAAGCAACAACTGTTGACCTGTCTGGCCACGGGCATAAAACGTACGGCTTACCAATACCCCACCAAACGAACGGTTGGAAAGCAAACCTCCGTATTCACGGGCAAACGGAACGCCCTGAGCCACGCACTGATCGATAATATTGGGCGAAACTTCGGCCAAACGGTAGACATTGCCTTCGCGGGCACGATAGTCACCACCTTTAACCGTATCGTAAAACAACCGGTAAACCGAGTCGTTGTCGTTTTGATAGTTTTTAGCAGCATTGATACCCCCTTGTGCAGCAATAGAGTGTGCACGGCGCGGGCTGTCCTGATAACAAAATGCTTTTACGTTGTAGCCAAGTTCCGAGAGTGATGCGGCAGCCGAAGCGCCAGCCAAACCGGTTCCAACTACAATCACTTCGAGTTTACGTTTGTTGGCCGGGCTAACCACTTTAATTTTGGCTTTGTGGGTTGACCATTTCTGTTGAACGGGCCCGGCGGGTATCTTTGAATTTAAGGTGCTCATATCTTGTATCCTTTATTGTAAGATTTAGAATTTGATGAGGAAGAAAAGCGGGATATAGGCAAATCCGGCTGCAATTACAATGGCAAAGAAATAGGCCAAAAATTTCAACCGTTTCATCCATACACTGTTGCTCAGGCCAATGGTTTGGAAGGCACTCCAGAAACCATGCGAAATATGCAACCCTACAAGGATAGCACCTGCCACGTAAAACAAATCATACAACGGATAGTTGATGAAAAGATCAGAAACCAGCTTGTAAGCATTGTGCATCTGAACACCATTAACCGTTACCTCTTCCAACAGCGGGTCGCCGGTGAATTTCATTTTAACGTAGAAGTGCATCAGGTGAAGAACCAGAAAAACCAGGACCATTCCACCAAGAATGAACATGTTTTTCGAAGGAGCCCACCAGCTAAGCAGCTTGTCGCCCGAGTTGTAACTCTGCGGACGGGCCTTCATGTTGGTTAAAGTAATCCAGCCCGACCAAATGATGTGGATGATAAAGCCCAGCGCAAGCACGGGTTCCATTATCTTAATCAAAGGGTTGGTTGCCATAAAATGCGCGGCAAGATTGAACAAATTTCCTGTCTCATCGAAGGTCAGGAACAGGTTCAATGTGAGGTGAACGCACAGGAACACAATCAAAAATAGCCCTGTGATACTCATAAATACTTTCCGCCCAATCGAGGCGTTCATGAAACTGCTCATAAGTACTTGATTTTAATAATTATTTAGCGTAATAAACATTTTTTAATTTTCAGTACAAAATTAGACTTTGGGAAAATGCTTTACAACATGATTTGAGCAAGCTTTGTAATTTATATTGTTTCTAAGCTTCGATTGTGCGTTGGGTCACTGACCGATTCCCTTTTTGGCTTCTCTCTCAAAAAACCGATGATTTGACACAAACATTCCGCTTCCTGTTCAATAAAACCCAAATGGCCTGATTCACTTAACACAACAATTTGGGCCTGAGGGATACGGGTAGCATCGGCTACCATAGGCCCCGCAGCATACACCCGATCGTGCTGCCCCACTATCACCAACATTGGCAACCCAGCCTTTTCAAAAAATAAACGATAATCACAACGGGCATTGATGGCTTCAATCGCGGCCAACGCCCCTTCGACTGTGACCTGACGGCTTATCTTGCCCAGCAATTGGTAAGCACCAGCAAATTTTATTTCGTTTCCGGGGGCAAAATTCGATGATAACACCGACCGTAACCACAACTCTTTTTTACCGCTTCGAAGAAAAGAAGCCTCTTTCGTCCGCAGCCTGATACTTTCGGCATCGGCCGGTTGCATGGGCGAATGAAGCAATACCAGCGAACCGGTCTTGTGCGGAAATTGCGACGCAAACGCTTGCGCCAAATAACCGCCCATCGAGTGGCCGATTATCGAAAACAATTTTTCAATTCCCATATCCGAGAGCCTTTGTTCCAACAAACGGGCAAGCGATTCAAAATGATACGGTTCAACTGGCACCGGAGAATCTCCGTGGCCGGGAAAATCGGCACAAATTATCTGATATCCCTCATCGGCCAATGACTCAACCATTGTATTGAACAGTTGCGAACTGCCCCAAAAACTGTGAAGCAGTAAAATAGTTGGCCCGCTGCCGTATATCTGAATGTCTGTCATGGTTGTACGGTTCAAAAAACTGATCATATGAAAAAAACACACGGTGGGCAATCTTTACAAACAAGCCCGACGGGAAAAAGGGAAGCCGGAGGCATTAAAACTCGAGGCAGAGAAAGCTAAAACCTTTTCCTTACTCCCTCCTGAAAGCAGCAGCCAAAAAGAACATTAAATCATTCTTTTAATTAGAATAACCGCCGTGCAAACTTGCCAGTAGAACCCATCCTGTGCAGTTGCATAAAAATAGACAAAATGATTATAACCCGAAACCGGATAACAGTAAACAATCTAATTTCCAAAAGAGATAATAAGATTCCGATCAAAACATTAGGTTAGACACGAAATAATAAAAGGTTGAAATCCATTTCAACTGCGCAAACAGACCCTTTAAACGAGGAGTTGATGCGGAGTTGGTTTAGCGATGCTGTAACTTGCCTCCAGGCTTCGTTGTGATTCATTGAGCAATTTTATCGTTGATGTGATTTTCGAGTTTATGTTTGACCCCCGCAATGATGTGTTTAACTTTTAAGAAAAATAAATTAACATCATAATGTTAACTTTTGCGCTTGTTAAACGTTAATCTGTCAGAACAAAATATAAAACATCAGGCGAAATGAAATATTTATTCCTCATACTTATAACTGTTAGCAGTCATTTTTTGTATGCACAGGATTACTCCGGTCAGATTAAGGGCCGGGTACATAACAGTAAAAACAATCAACCCGTAGAGTTTGCCACCGTGGTGATTCTGAAAACTACCAATGGGACCAATACCAACGAACAAGGGGTTTTCGCGATAGGCAGCCTGCAACCCGGGTTTTATCAGGTTCAGGTTTCGGCAATTGGTTATAAAACCTATGTTTCGGAGACCTTCAGGATAACCCTCAGCAGCGGGGCAACGCTCGACATTCCACTCGAAGAGCAAAGTGTCGATATTGGGGAGATTACCGTCAGGCCAACTTTGTTTCCGAAAAGAGAAGAGAGCCCGAATTCGCTTCGCACCATTGGCATCGACGAGATTGAGAAAAACCCGGGCGGCAACCGCGACATCTCAAAAGTTATCCAGTCGTTTCCGGGGGTTTCGTCGACACCGGCATTCCGCAACGATGTGATTGTACGCGGTGGCGGACCAAGCGAGAACCGGTTTTATCTCGACGGGATTGAAATTCCCAACCTAAACCATTTTGCCACTCAAGGGGCTTCGGGTGGCCCAGTAGGCATTATCAATGTCGATTTTATCCGCGAGGTCAATTTCTTTTCCGGCGCGTTCCCTGCTTCACGAGGAAATGCGATGAGTTCGGTGTTGGAATTCAGCCATAAAGAAGCCGACTCCGAAAAATCAAAATTCAGGGCCACCGTAGGTGCATCCGATTTGGCCTTCGCTGCCGAAGGACCGCTTTCGCCCAAAACAACTTATCTGGCATCCATCCGGCGTTCGTACCTTCAGCTATTGTTCAAAACCCTTGAACTGCCTTTTCTTCCGACATACAATGATATGCAGTTCAAAATAAAAACAAAGCTGAACGATAAACTTGAACTCTCGGTCATCGGGCTTGGGGCCATCGATCAGTTTAGTCTGAACCTCGATGCCAACGAGACTGAAGACCAACGATATTTGCTTGGCTATTTGCCTGACAACGATCAATGGAGCTACACATTTGGCGCTGTATTGAAACATTTTAACGAAAAAGGGAACAACACTTTTGTTTTGAGCCGCAATGAGCTGAACAACACCTCGGTGAAGTATCGCGACAATATAGAAGTGGATGGAAATAAAATTCTTGACTACCGGTCGCGCGAAACGGAGAATAAATTCAGATATGAACACAACTACCGTTCGGACAATGGCTTTAAAATGAATTATGGAGCCGATTTACAGTATGTACAGTACCGAAACGAAACATTTAGAAAGCTTTTTACAGGCGATGAAACAATTGATTTCAATTACGATTCGTCGCTCGACTTCTTTAAATATGCCTTTTTTGGTCAGGTAAGCCACGATTTTGCGGGCGACCGCCTATTGCTTTCGCTTGGGTTGCGTGCCGACGGGAGCAGCTATTCGAATCGCATGTCTAACTTACTAGAAAATTTATCGCCCCGCTTTTCGGCCAGTTACAAATTGACTCAGGCGTTATCGGCCAATCTGAACATTGGCCGTTATAACCAGCTACCCTCCTATACCACACTTGGCTATCGCAACAACGGCGGCAAGCTGGTTAACAAATCGAACGGTATACAATATATTAATGTCAACCATTACGTTGCGGGTTTCGATTTCCGTCCCGGAGACAAAACCCAATTGGCAGTCGAAGGCTTTTTCAAACAATACAACAACTATCCCTTTTCCGTCAACGATTCGGTATCGCTGGCCAGCAAGGGTGCCGACTATGGTGTTTACGGCGACGAAGAAGTGCGCCCTGACAGCAAAGGGAAAGCCTATGGTATTGAATTCCTGGCAAGGTTTAAAGAGTGGTTTGGGTTCAGCGGAGTGGCTACTTACACATTTGTCCGCAGCGAATTTACCAATATCGCCGGGGAATATATTCCCTCATCGTGGGACAATCGCAGCCTTTTTTCCATTACAGCCACCCGATCGTTTCGTAAAAACTGGGACTTCGGGTTCAAATGGCGTTATGTCGGCGGGGCACCTTACACGCCCTACAATCTCGAACGCTCGTCGGTCAAGGAGGCCTGGGATGCACAGGGCAAGGCATATCCCGACTATGGCCGTTTCAATCAGGAGCGGTTAAAAGCTTTTCACCAGTTGGACTTACGTGTAGACAAGTCGTACTACTTTAAAAAATGGTCATTGATGTTTTATTTCGATATTCAAAACGCATACAATTTCAAAGCGGAACAACCTGATGAATACATTTTGCAGACCGATGCCTCGGGTATGCCAGCTACCGATCCCGACGACCCGACTCGTTATCTGTTAAAGAAAATCAAAAACGATTCCGGTACCGTATTGCCCACATTGGGCATTATGATTGACTTCTAATTATCGCACAGAAATAAAAAAACGGATACAATATATATGTTCACCGACACGCTTTGCAACTGTCGGTGAATTTTATTTTAGGGAACTAATTTACACCTTAAATCATTTAATTATCAAACATTTGCATTTGTTTTTTGTAGAAACTGGGAAATTACCCGGCTAAAACATTTTGAACTTAAATCGTGATTTTCTTTACTTTGCAAAAATTTCAGGAAGTTCCTGAACTATTATTCCAAAAAAGATGGAAGAGAATCTGGTCATCGTTGAGTCGCCGGCAAAGGCAAAAACTATCGAAAAATATCTTGGGAAAGAGTTTTTGGTGAAATCGAGTTTTGGGCATATCCGCGACCTCGACAAGAAAGACTTCGGTGTCGATATTAATAATAAATATCAGCCCAATTATATTATTTCAGACGATAAAAAGAAGGTTGTCAGCGAGTTAAAGAAATTAGCCAAATCCTCAAAAACGGTGTGGATAGCCTCCGATGAAGACCGCGAAGGAGAGGCCATTGCCTGGCACCTGATGGAAGTCCTGAAACTCGACCCTGATAAAACCAACCGTATTGTTTTTCATGAAATTACCAAAGATGCCATTCTCCACGCCATCAAAACGCCAAGGCGGCTGAACAAAGATTTGGTCGATGCACAGCAAGCCCGTCGCGTTCTCGACCGTTTGGTTGGGTTCGAGATTTCGCCGGTACTGTGGAAAAAAGTAAAACCATCCCTCTCGGCCGGACGAGTCCAATCGGTTGCCGTGAGGTTGATTGTAGAACGTGAACGCGAGATTTTCAACAGCCAGTCATTACCTTTTTTTAAAATTACGGCACTCTTTTTAGTCCCGGAGAAAAGCGGAAAGAACAGCCTCCTGAAAGCCGAATGTTCAACCCGTTTCGAGACGGCAGAACAAGCCCGGTCTTTTCTTGAAAAGTGTGCAACAGCCAATTTTACCATTAACGATATCGTGGTAAAACCGGCAAAGAAGTCGCCGGCAGCACCTTTTACGACATCAACCTTACAACAGGAAGCCAGCCGCAAACTGGGTTTCCCGGTTTCGCTGACCATGTCGGTTGCCCAACGATTGTACGAGGGCGGATTCATTACCTATATGCGTACCGACTCGACCAATCTTTCGCAATTGGCCATCAACAGCGCCAAAAAGAAAATCACCGAGGCTTACGGAGCCCAATATGTCAATATCAGACATTATAAAACCAAGTCGAAAGGAGCCCAGGAAGCGCACGAAGCCATCAGGCCAACCTATATCGATCAGGAAGAGATCGATGCCACACCACAGGAGCAAAAATTATACAGTTTGATATGGAAACGGACACTGGCCTCACAAATGGCTGATGCCGAACTGGAACGTACCACTGTTTCAATTGACGTTTCAAATGCAGCCGATCAGTTTACAGCAACCGGTGAGGTGCTGAAATTCGATGGTTTTCTGGGGGTCTATCTTGAATCGAACGACGACGATTTGACTGAAGAAGACAAAGGGCTATTACCACCGCTGGCCATTAAACAGCAGTTGGTTCCGGAGTCGATTCAGGCATTGCAGCGCTTCACCCAGAAACCGGCCCGCTATACTGAAGCCAGTCTGGTACGCAAACTCGAAGAATTGGGCATCGGACGCCCGTCGACCTATGCCCCAACCATCACGACCATTCAGCAACGAGAATATGTGGTGAAGGAAGATCGTCAGGGTACGGAGCGTAACTATCTGTCGATGACCTTAAAAAACGGCAAAATCACCACAGAAGAGAAAACCGAAATCACAGGAACCGAAAAGTCAAAACTCTTTCCTACTGACATAGGCCTGGTCGTAAACGATTTTCTGATGAAGCATTTCGAACCGATTGTTGACTATAACTTTACCGCCTCGGTCGAGAAGCAGTTCGACGAGATTGCCGAAGGGAAGCTGATTTGGAATGAGATGATTGACGAATTTTACAATCCTTTCCACCAGCAAATTGAAACGGCACTGACAAACTCTGAGCGTGCCCGAGGCGAGCGCCTTTTGGGTGTCGATCCCGCTACCGGTAAACAGGTCTCCGTAAAGATTGGCCGCTTCGGCCCTTTTGTCCAATTGGGCGAAGCCTCAGAAGATGGCGAACAGAAACCGCAGTTTGCCAGTTTGAAACAGGGTCAAAGTATCGAAACCATATTGCTCGAAGAGGCTATAAAACTATTCGATCTTCCGCGCGATTTAGGTGAATTCGAGGGCAAGAAAGTGACTGTTGGAATTGGGAAATTTGGCCCTTATGTCCGACACGATTCCAATTTCGTATCTCTGAAAAAAGGAGTTGACGACCCCTATACCATAACGCTTGAACGTGCAGCTGAATTGATTGGCGAAAAACGAGAAAAAGTAAGTAAGTCATTACTAAAAACATACAAGGAAGATCCGGAGATTAAAATCTTGCAGGGTCGCTGGGGCCCATACATTTCGTACAAAAAGGCAATGGTTAAACTAAAAAAAGATGCCAAGATTGACCAATTGACATACGACGAATGCAAGCAGCTAATCGAAGCCGAAACGAAGAAGAAAAAAACCACAGGTAAAAAAACAAAATAGCGATGGCTCAACCACTGCTTGCTTTTCTGGCTAAAAATTCTTTACCTTGTGGCACATTTTGCCAAAATCTACGCCCATGTTGAAAGAGTTGCTGATACCTGCCAAAGAACTGGAAATTGTCAAACAATTTTCGGGAGGCAAAGATAAATTGGGTTATCAGTTGAAACAGAGCAGTTGGGATGCCAACAACCTTCCCGATCTTTTTATTCTCGGAATTCCGGAAGCACGAACTTCATTTTGCCGCGATTTTGCCGAAGCGCCCGACAGGATCCGAAAACACCTTTACTCGCTATCGGGTTTCGAAGAGGGTTTTCACGCCATTGATCTTGGAAATATTAAATCGGGCAAAGATGCCAGCGACTCATTCGCCGCAATAAAGATGGTTACAGAGGAATTGAACGCCTTTGATGTTCCGGTTTTAATAATAGGCGGGAGCCAGGATATCACAGTTCCTATTCTTTCAGGATTGATGAAAGAAGAACCCAATCTTACGGTAATCGACGACAGAATTGACAATTATGGCGAGAACGCCAATTCAAACGATGAAATCTTCATCAACAATCTTCCTTTCAGAACGATAGTCAATTTTTTGGCCATTCAGTCATATTTTACCCATCAGTTCAACAAGGACGAAGTCTCTGAAAGTTATACCGGACAGTTGCAAACCATTGGCGAATTAAGAAACGATATTCACGATGCCGAACCAATTATTCGCGAGACCAATTTGGTGAGTTTCGATTTTGGAGCAATGAAACTGGCTGAGGCACCCGGACAGGTCAGAAATTCGCCTAACGGTCTAACCGGCGAAGAGGCCTGCCAGCTTTCGTGGTACTCAGGCATTGCAACAGCACCGGTTTGGTTCGGACTTTTTGGTTACTCGCCTGCAAACGATCCGGCAGAACATGGGGCAATGATGGTCGCCCAAATTTGCTGGTATTTTATCAATGGTACCAACAAACGCATCGACGAAGCACCGGCCGACGAAGCCGTTGATTTTATTCACTATCAGGTACCAATAGAAGGATTACCGGAGCCGGTAACTTTTCTGAAACATCCGGTGTCTAAGCGTTGGTGGATGGAGGTCCCATCGCCTGATTGCGATAATTTCCCGTTACGAATTGCATGTTCGAAAAACGATTATAAACGAGCTTGTAAAAATGACATCCCGGAACGGTGGTGGCATTTTTTTAACCAAAACTATTAATAGGTTATACAATATCAAATAGGCAAATGCAAGGCTGCATAGCTTACAAAATGAAATAGGAGATAGACCAAAATTAAGATTTTTCAACCTTTTGAATGAAAAGTGTTAAACTATTTTGGATTTTGTTAATTATTACTACTTTCGCTGCGAGGGCTCAGCAAGATCCGCAGTACAGCCAGAATATGTTCAATCATCTGGCCGTCAATCCGGGGATTGCAGGGAACTCGGGCCTTATAAACGCCTCATTGCTAAACAGATTCCAGTGGGTTGGATTTCCGGGTGCACCACAAACGACGGCATTTGATATCGATGCATCGTTGAAGTTAATCGGGGAAAATGACGGACTGGGATTGTCTGTTGTTAATGATGTTGCTGGTTATGAGAAGAGTGTATCGCTGGGTGTAAACTACTCCTGGCGGACAAAAGTAGGTAACGGTATGCTCGGATCGGGGATATCGTTAGGCGTTCTTAACAAGAAACTGACACCCGACTGGAATAGCGAAGAAGGTGGAGACATCGTCAACGGAAGCGATCCTGCACTACCGCAACAGGAAGTCAATGGAAATTTACTTGAAATCGGCGCAGGGCTTTTTTATAACCATAAAAATTATTACCTTGGCTTATCCGTGACGCACCTGAATCAGGCCACATTTTCTTTCGAGGAAGAAGGTCAGTATTCTGTTAAAAGGCATTACTATTTTACCGGAGGTTATTCATTTCCGCTCGATGGCGGGAAAATAGAAGTGACTCCATCGTTCTTTTTAAAGTCTGACGCTGTAAATCACCAGATTGACGCAACCTGTCTTGTGAAATACGATAATCGAATATGGGGTGGAATAGGTTTCAGGCCCAATGATGCGGTTATCATATTGCTTGGGACAGAACTTCAAAATGGATTAAAATTGGGCTATTCGTACGACATCAGTACTTCGGCGCTTTCGGCATACAATTCCGGATCGCACGAGCTTTTTGTTGCTTACTCAATAGCTTTCAATAAGAAAAAAACACATAAATATAAAAGTGTCAGATTTTTGTAGTATAATTTGAAAAGTTGTGCACAACATATATTGTTAACTTATGAAGCGATTATTATTCTTTGGCAGCATAGCATTTGTTCTGCTATTTTCCGGGTGTCGCCCTTCCGGTAACGGAGAATTAATAGGGGTTGAAAAACGCGGAAAATACTTTGAACCCGCCCCGTTGGGAATGGCGCTAATCCCCGGCCACAGTTTCAATATGGGGCCTGGCGATCAAGACGTTGCCTTTGCTACAAGTCCTACCAGAACCGTAGACGTGGCCTCTTTTTGGATGGATGACACCGAAATTACCAATAACGAATACAGGCAATTTGTGCATTGGGTCCGCGACTCAATCGCCCGTAAGATACTTGCTGAGCAATTTGAAGAATTTCAGATAACCGAAGATCGTAAAGGCAATCCGGTTGACCCTCCGATTCTCGACTGGAGGACCAAACTTAATTGGGCTGAACCTGACTACAGAGAAGCGCTTGAGCCAATGTATTACCAAGGAAACGACCGTATTTTGGGGAAACGCGAAATCGACACCCGGAAACTGAACTACAGCTACTCCTGGATTGACCTACAACAAGCCGCTCGTCGCCAAAACTCATACGATTTTAGTTCGCAAAGTTACCACGGTACCGTTACCGATATGAACGGTCAGGTGGTTCCCATCGAAAGCCGTTCAAGTTTTGTGATGACCGAAGGGGTCAATATTTATCCTGATACGCTGGTTTGGATCAGGGATTACACCTATGCTTACAACGAACCCTGGGCTAAAATGTATTTTTCGCATCCCGGCTTCGATGACTATCCCGTTGTTGGTGTGTCGTGGAAACAAGCTAAGGCATTTTGTATGTGGAGAACACAGTTTAAAAATAACTCGCTGTTGCAAAAAGGTGATTTTGCCGTACAAGACTACCGCCTTCCTTCGGAAGCTGAGTGGGAACTGGCGGCACGTGGCGGTTTAAACAACTCCATGTACCCGTGGGGTGGTTATTACACCCGTTCTGAAACCGGCTGTTTTATGGCCAACTTTAAACCAATGCGTGGGAATTACAGCGACGATGGCGGGAAAGCCTCAGTCAAAGTTGCCTCGTACGATCCAAACGGTTATGGCCTTTACGATATGGCCGGTAACGTAGCCGAATGGACCATCACGGCTTTCGACGAATCGACATACAATTTCATGCACGACTTGAACCCCAACTTCGAATATAATGCACTACCCGACGATCCGCCTACAATGAAACGTAAAGTTATCCGCGGAGGCTCATGGAAGGATATTGCCTATTACATTCAAGTGGGTACAAGGACTTTTGAATATCAGGACACCGCCAAATCGTACGTCGGATTTAGATGCGTACGTTCGACATTTGGAGATGAATTTTAAAAATTAACTTCATTAAATCATACCGAAGCCATGGGAATGTCAGAATTAACACACTCGAAGAGGTGGAGATCGACGATGAACTACTTTTACAGCATTGGTGCATCAGTTGTTCTTTTGGGTGCATTGTTTAAACTCCAGCACTGGCCCTTAGGCGGTGTAATGTTAACCATCGGGATGTCGTGCGAAGCGTTGATATTCTTTTTGTCAGCCTTTGAACCAATGATTGAAAATCCCGACTGGACCAAAGTATATCCTCAACTAAAAGAAGATTTCGTTGAAGATGAAGAATTTATTGAATCGCCAAAACCCAAAAGCGTAAGTCTGGAATCTGTACTCGACAGGGCAGAAATCTCGCCTGAACTTTTGTCAAAACTCAAAAAAGGTCTTCAGGATTTGACCAATACCGCTAGCGGTATCGCGGATATTTCCAGTGCTACTCTGGCAACAGATGTTTATGTTAAAAACCTCAATTCGGCATCAGAGTCGATGAGTCTATTTACCGAGGTCAATTCCCGGGCATCACATTCTGTTGAACAGTCATTGTCTCATTTGGTAAAAACGTACGAACATTCGTCAAGTGTAATGGCCGAAACGTCGAAAAATATGGCGGAGAAATTTGCCGAATCAACGCAACGTATCAACCAACAACTCACAACTTCGGGCGAAAAGCTTTCCACATCATACAAAGAATTCTCCGATACTTTTGCCAAAGATTTCAGCACGCTGAATGAAAATTCCAAAACATACGCCAACGAACTGGCAAAAGTAAACAGCAACCTCTCATCCGTAAACTCGTCATACGAATTGCATCTGCAGAGCGTAAAGAAAGTGACTGATGCCGCTGTTAAGGCGAATGCCGATTATGTTGCAATGCAACAATTGGTCGACGCTTCGCTTACCGAAGCTGAAAAGTATCGCAAACATACCGAACAACTCAACCGTAACCTCGAAGCATTAAATCAGGTTTACGGCAATATGCTCGGTGCAATGAATATTAAAGGTTAATATAAATACTTGTCCACATGGGTGTTAAAAACTGTCCGGAAACGCCGAGGCAACGAATGATCAGCCTCATGTACCTGGTACTGACTGCGATGTTGGCGCTGAATGTCGACAAATCGGTGTTGGATGCATTTGCTATGGTGGATCAAGGATTAATGAAGACGATCGAGAATTTCAATTCAAAAAACGAAAGCGTTTATACCGAATTTAATAATGCAGCCCAGGAGAATCCTCAAAAAGCCGGGAAACTCAATCAGGAAGTGATGACAATCAAACAAAGGACCGACTCACTATACAATTATATCACTCATTTGAAGGAGATGATTGTAAAAAGAGCCGACGGTGCCGAAGGTGATATCAATAATATTGATGCCAAAGACGACCTGAATACCGCTGCTGAAATTATGATCGTGAAAAAAAATGGGGCTGCGCTCAAAAAAGCCATTGAAGAATACCGTGCTCATTTGATTTCGCTGGTCGAACCAAGCAATACTGCACTGATTTCTGCTATTGAAAAGAGTCTGGATACATCAGCCCCGCCAGTAGTGGAAGGGAAAACCGAGTCGTGGGAATCAAGCAAATTCGAAGGATATCCGCTGATTGCCGTGGTAACGCTGATGTCGAAAATGCAAAGTGATATTCGCAATACAGAATCAGATATTATCAATTACCTGTATGCCCAGATCGATGCCAGTTCATTTAAATTCAATAAGCTGCAGGCTCAGGTGTTAGCAAAGTCAGATTATGTACTCGAAGGAGGCACCTACGAAGCCAAAGTCTTTATTTCGGCAATGGATACCACAGCTACACCGGAGATTATTGTCAACGGGAATGTTTTGCCAATGGTGCAAGGTGAAAATGCCGGCCTCTACAGGGCTGGTGCCAGTAGAGAAGGTACATTTAAATGGAACGGGGTTATCAACTATAAAAACCCGCAGGGTATTATGGTTCAATATCCATTTACTCACGAGTATATTGTTGCCAAACCGTCGATGACCGTTAGCCCGACCAAAATGAATGTCTTTTATGCAGGTTTGCCTAATCCAGTTTCGATTTCGGTGCCGGGTATAGCCTCAACCAACCTCAAAGTATCGATTACCAATGCCCGGTTAGAACAACAGGCTGACGGAACCTATTTGGTTTATCCGCAAACTGTTGGTCAAAAAAGCCTTGTTACTGTCCGTGCAACTATCGATGGGACTGAGAAGGAGATTGGCTCGACTGAATTCCGTGTAAAAAGAGTTCCTAACCCAATGGCAACAGTTGCCGGGAAAAACGAAGGTGTAATATCTAAAAACGAATTGTTGGCCGAGCAAGGTGTCTTTGCCGAAATTCCCGACTTCGACTTTCAAATGAAGTTCACGGTTCAGTCGTTCGTCGTTTCTACCTCAAAAGGTGGTTTCGTAGTGGACAAACCCACCAACGGAAATAAGTTTTCGAACGAACAATACGAATTGATCAAAGGGCTTAATACCGGAGGCCGTTTATATATAGACAACATTATTGTAAAAGGCGAAGATGGAACAACCCGCAACCTGTCGGCCATCAGCTTTAAAATAAGATAAGCAATGAAAAAATTATTCCTTATACTTTTAGTAGTCTTACTGGGTGCAGCACACACTGTTTTGAAAGCTCAGATTATTGATGGGGCTTACACCAAACGTATCACTATCGACCGTAAACCAGCCCCGCTGCCTGGTGTGCGCGAAGCCGATGTTTTATGGTCAAAAACAGTTTGGCGCCTTATCGATCTCCGGGAAAAAACCAACCTCCATTTTTACTATCCGACCCGCGAAATGCAAGGCCGAATGAATTTGGTCAACCATTTGCTAAAAGGGATAAAAGATGGGACAATTACAGCCTACGATGCCTCTCAGGAAGATAATGAGTTCAAGATGCCCCTGACTTATGCTCAGGTAGAAGAATCTTTTGGGGCTACATCAAAAGTAATGCAACGCCGTAATTTTGAAACCGGCGAAATGGAAGATGTAACCATTCAGCAGGATACTCACCCGGAAGAAGTTAAGCAACTGATGATTAAAGAAATTTGGTATTTCGACAAACAGACTTCAACGCTTCAGGTTCGCATTCTTGGCCTTTGCCCGATTCGTCTTTATTATCGAGACGAAGACACCGCCCAGGAAAATGTACTCCGTAAAAAACTATTCTGGATTTATTATCCGGAAGTAAGACCATTACTGGCCAGAAACGAAGCGTTGAACAGCACAAACAGCGCCCGGAGTTTTAGTTACGATGATCTTTTCCTTACACGTAGATTCGATGGTTATATTGTGAAGGAAGAGAACATTTACAATAACCGTAACATTGAACAATATGCTTCAGGGGCATATGCAGCCAAGGAGTCAGAACGAATCAAAACAGCAATTTTCAACTTCGAGCAAGATCTTTGGGAATATTAATCCGATAGGATTTTAGATAAAAAAGCGGGATTATCACTTGATAGTCCCGCTTTCGTTTGATGCAAACAATGTTCGCACCATTCGCTCAACCCGCTCAATCTGGTGGATTTTTATTCGAAAACGGGAAAAGTCAACCCCTTTATTGTATTTCGAAAGATATATCTCCTTAAAGCCAAGTTTCTGTGCTTCCGCTATTCGTTGTTCAATTCGGTTTACCGGACGAATCTCTCCAGTCAGGCCCACTTCGCCGGCAAAAGCCACATGCTTGGGAATGGATAAATCGAAATTGGATGAAAGTACAGCCGCAATCACAGCCAAATCCATGGCTGGATCATCCACTCTCAGCCCACCGGCAATGTTCAGGAAAACATCTTTGGTCATCAGTTTAAAACCTGCCCGCTTTTCGAGGACGGCCAACAACATATTCATCCGGCGCAAATCGAAACCGGTAGCCGAACGCTGGGGCATACCGTAAGCTGCCGAACCCACCAATGCCTGTACTTCGATCAAAAAAGAACGAAGCCCCTCGATAGAAGCTGCAGTGGCCGTTCCACTCAAACCTTCGTTATGGTTCGACAAAAGCATTTCCGATGGATTGATCACCTCCTGCAACCCGTCTTGACGCATCTCGAAGATGCCCAGTTCTGAGGTCGATCCAAATCGATTCTTAACCGAACGGAGAATACGGAAAAGGTAATTTCTGTCACCTTCGAAATGCAGGACTGTGTCGACGATGTGTTCCAGCACTTTAGGGCCAGCAAGGCTTCCTTCCTTGGTAATGTGGCCTATCAGAATTACTGCAATATTTTCTTTTTTGGCCAGTTTCATTATTGCGGCCGTACACTCCCGAATCTGGGTGACGCTTCCGGCCGACGATTCCGCATTTTCGGTAGCCAAAGTTTGAATCGAATCGATAATCACCAATTCGGGATGTTCGCCTTCAATGTGAAAAAGCACATTTTCGAGCGATGTCTCACACAAGAAAAGACAGTTCGCATTATCTCCCGCCAATCGGTTGGCCCGTAATTTCAATTGTTGCAAACTCTCTTCTCCAGATATGTACAAGATTTTTAACCGGGTTAGTGTCAGTGCAACCTGTAACACCAGGGTCGATTTGCCAATACCGGGTTCACCCCCAAGCAAAACCAATCCGCCGGGAACTAAACCGCCCCCCAGCACACGGTTAAATTCGCTGTTCAGCGTATCGATACGCTGTTGCTTCTCAGCCGGGATTTCAGATAATAGGGTTGGCCTTGAACTATTCTGTGGTACGATAACATTGGAATGGCTTTTGGACGATTGTATAATTTCTTCGACCAATGTATTCCATTCGCCGCACGACGAGCAGCGACCAATCCATTTGGGCGATTGGTATCCGCAACTTTGGCAAACGTAAGTAGTTTTGATTTTCGACACCTTGCTGTTGTTTACTATCCAAAAATAAGAAAACCCCGGCACTTTGGCTCCGGGGTTAGACTTTTATTTATACTGAAATTCAAATCAATCTGTTCGTCTCGGTATCGGGGAAAATAACTCTTGGTTTAAAACTTTTGGCCTCTTCAAAATCGATTGTTGCATACGAAACAATGATAACAATGTCGCCAACCGCAACTTTGCGTGCAGCAGGACCGTTCAGAATGATTTCGCCCGAATTTCTCTTTCCTCGAATAACGTAGGTCTCGAAGCGTTCGCCATTGTTGATATTTACAATCTGGACCTTTTCGTTTTCGATTAAATTGGCTGCATCCATCAACTCCTCATCAATGGTAATGCTTCCGATATATTGCAGGTCGGCACCGGTTACAGTCACTCGGTGGATTTTCGATTTACATACTTCAATAAACATATTCCGATCTTTTATCTGTCAAAAACAATGTTGTCAATTAACCTGATCTTGCCGGCATAAAGCGCGATACAGCCTACTTTGGTTACCGGCTCATTCCAGTTGGTTACCGGAAGCAGTTTTGTGTCGTCGACAATCTCGAAATATTCCACCTCGAGTTTGCCTGTAGCATTTATTTCACTGACCACCCACTCTTTTACCTCTTCTACACTTTTAGTGGCCGAAAGTTTCGCAGCCTGTTGCAGTGTTTTATAAATGACCGGCGCTATTTGACGGTGTTCGGGAGTAAGCAAACGATTGCGGGAACTCATGGCCAGGCCGTCGGCCTCACGCACAATCGCACAGGGAATTATTGTAACAGGATATTTGTTTTGAACAACAAGACTCTTAATAACAGCCAGTTGCTGAAAATCTTTCAACCCAAAATAGGCTTTGTCGGGAACAACCATATCAAATAATTTGCTCACCACCTGAGCCACGCCATTAAAGTGCCCCGGCCTAAATTTACCCTCCATCACGTTTTCGAGCGAACCAAAGCCGAACTGACGGGTATCGGGTTCAGGATAAACCTCTTCGACCGACGGTGCAAAAATATAATCGCATCTCACGCCTGCAAGCAATTCAGTATCCTTATCAAGCGTTCTGGGATATCTTTCCAAATCGCGTGGATCGTTAAACTGCGTAGGGTTGACAAAAATAGAAACCACAACCGCCTGATTTTCTTCGGCAGCCTGGCGTACCAGCGAAAGATGACCTTCGTGCAGTGCACCCATAGTAGGCACAAAACCAACCGATTGCCCTAACTGACGGCATTGGTCCAACGCGGCGCGAAGTTCAGTAATTTTTGTAAATAGCTTCATGATGTTTTCTCAAACAGCCTACAAAAGTAAGGAATTATCGTGATACAAAGAAGGTTTAAAGATTCTTTCGAAATGATAAGAAAATCTAAATGGTTGAAGTTTGCCGATATTTTATATATTTTTGCAAATTATTTAATAAAAGGGAATGGAAAAGAAGAAGGTATTATTTGTGTCACAGGAGATCACTCCCTACCTGCCGGAATCTGAAATTGCTGAAATTGGAAGATATCTTCCGCAGGGGATACAGGAAAAGGGAAAGGAAATCCGCACTTTTATGCCCCGATTCGGATGTGTAAATGAGCGAAGAAACCAACTTCACGAAGTAATCAGGCTTTCAGGGATGAATTTGGTCATTAACGATAACGACCATCCGCTGATTATTAAGGTAGCCTCGATACAAGCTGCCCGGATGCAGGTCTATTTTATCGATAACGAAGATTATTTCCAGCGAAAATATACCATCGCCGACGATCAGGGAAACGAATTTGACGACAACGACGAACGCGCCATATTTTTTGCCCGCGGGGTATTGGAAACAGTAATCAAGTTGCGTTGGTCACCCGATATTATACACTGCCACGGCTGGTTTACCGGCATGGTCCCCCTGTTTGTGAAAGAAACTTACCGCGACAATCCGCTCTTTGCCAACACCAAGTTAGTTTACTCGGTCTACAACGATCAATTCAGTAATACCCTGAGCAGCAATATGGCTGCCAAGATTGCGGAAGACGGGATTTCGCCCGAAAAACTCAATGTTATTGGTGAGCCAACGTTCGAGAATTACTCGAAACTGGTTGTCGATTATGCCGATGCCGTTATCAAAGGCAGCGAAACCATAAACCCTGAGGTTGAACAATATATTAAATCGTCAGGCAAAAAATTCCTCGATTATCAACCAAAAGAGAGCTACATCGATTCCTTTTTCGATTTTTATAATAATATTGATTAATTTGCGCCGTTTTAAATTTAATGCCTGATATTTTGAAAAACAGCAATTTCCGATACAATCATTTTATATGGCTGGTTTTACTTCCTGCAATTATTTTATCAGGTTGTAAGAAAGACGATATTTCGCTCGGAGGCAACCTTATTCCGGGTTCCGATATTATCAATTCCCGTTCTTATCAGGAAAAAGGGACTATTTCGGCCTTCACTTACACCGACGAGAAAGTGAGGGTTGACAGACCGGACTATTGCTATACCGGCAGTTTTAACGATCCGCTCTTTGGCCGTACCGACGGATCGTTTGCCGCCCAGTTCAGAATTTTGTCACACCCCGATTTCGATGCCACTTCGACCACCGACTCCCTGATTCTGCAGATGAGTTACAAGTTGATTTACGGCGATACGCTGACGGCCCAAACCTTACGGGTTTACGAACTGAACGAAGGGTTAAAATACGATGCCAAATACATGTCGAGTTTCGACATCAAATCACTCGCATCGAGCACCCTTTTAGGGTCAACCACGTTTATTCCAAGATTCAGGACCGATTCTACCCAGAATGATACCACTGAACAGGTTTTGAAAATAAAAATCAACCCGCTGCTGGCAGCAAAACTGATGATGCTCGACTCGCTCGAGATGATCAGCAACGATATTTTCCTCACCAAGTTCAAGGGGCTTTACATCGAAACCGATCAGGTAAACCGTAAAGGCACACTGGTGGGCATCCAACCATTGTCCACTGCGTTACAGCTGCATTATCATACGGCTCTGAAAGATTCATTGTCGTTCGTCTACAAAGTAACCAGCAATTCGACTTTTGTAGCCGGCTTCGACCACGATTTTACCAAAAGTGCATTTTATCCCAATATGAACCAGGAAACAGTTCAGGATTCGTTGATTTTCCTTCAGCCGCTTGGCGGAACCAAAATTAAAGTCAATATCCCTTCGCTGGCCAATTGGAAAGATTCGTCTGACTATCTTATCAACCGGGCATCGGTTACTTTCAGGGTCGATACTTTGCTTACCGATATGCGCCGTTACGAAATACCGGCCCGTGTGTATCTGAAATATATCGACGAAAACGACGATGAAGTCTTCCCTGAAGACAGCCAACTGGCCAACTCCTACTATGGCGGTTATTATAATCCACTGACAGCCACCTACTCGTTCAATATCACGCAGCACCTGCAAAAGCTTATCAAAAAAGAGGTTGACAATACCAGTTTCTATCTGGTCAATGTCGATCGCAAGGGAGTAGCCCGTCGGGTTGTTTTAAAGGGAGGCACCAGTGCAACGCCTATCGAGTTGCAGGTAAACTATACCCGTTACAAGGAGTAAAGGAACATTTGCATGGCAGATTAGTTAAAATGCCACACAAGCGAACAACAACGCTGTCGGGAAATATCCGGCAGCGTTGTTGTTTTCAGAAAATGGTATCGGTGTATTGTGCCACAGCCGCAACCCAATGTTCGCGAGGCAGGGCATCGCTGCCGGCAGGACGGCTGTAGGCAATTTCCGTTATCTCCCCCGTACGGCAACCGTAAGTATAAAACAATGTCAAGAAATAATCTTTGTCTATCCCGGTTTGCCGTGCCTCATCGAACAAGCGGTCGGCCAATGTCGAAACATCATGCAGTTCGTAGCCACGATAGTTCCAACATTCAGCTTCAACCGGCAGCATTGGCTGAAGCTTGTACAACAAGGCCGCATCGCCTCCAATTCTGTCGACCTCTGGTTCTTCGATAATATCCTGAAACAACTCTCTGGAAACCGTTTTGACTGTGGCTGCCAGAGACGCTAATTCGCCGGACATAACAGTCGGAATGATTTTTCTGAACCGTTCAATCTCTTTCAGCAACACCCCTTTTGACTGACCTTCCCGATTGATCAAACTTACGGACAATTCACCTGTCTTAAGGTTTCTGATTTGCCATTTCAAATCATTATCATGAAAACAGATGGGGTTGCCAAACGATTTCTCAGACGAAACTTCCACCGAAATACTTTTCCTTGCCGGTGCCACTGCGCGATAAACCTTTTTTCCTTTAACTACAATAGGAGTGCCTCCATCTTCAGCCGGGAGTAAAAACCCCGTTTCGTCAGCCGTGCAGGAAGAATTCAATACCCATGCACCTGCTTTCTTGGCTTCGAGCAATAACTCGATGGCAAGTTGACCGGTATCGACCCAATATTCGCGCGAGAGAATGCCGTTTATCCATCCGGCAGCGGTCAGTAATTGGTATTCGGGATATTTTACCAAAGCAAGTCTGGCTGATTTCAGCTTAGGATTTTGTGCAACCAGCAAGTTGAATAACCGATCTTTCAATCCCAGGGCACTTTCGCTAGCCATCGTATTGACCACCCGCTGCTGTAAAACCAGATGGGGAAAAGCAGTGCGTAAACGCTCCATCCACACCAGTTTTTGGCGTGCCGTAACGATATCGGCCCATTGCGACGGATAAATCGCCGTGGTGGGCCGAAAACCTGTCGGCTCGGGCTTATGCGGCAAAATCACGGCAACGCTCTTCCCGGCAACGGCCCAATTATAGCAAAGTAAGGCTGAGAGCAGGTTGTTCCCCTCCACCACATAATCGAACGGAAGTTCGCCACGATGCTTCAGCAAACGGGTATCGGTCTGTGCCATTCTTCAAAATAGGGTATGAATTGGTTACGAAGTTATCGTTTTGAACGAAAAAATAGGCACGCCCACCTTTCCATTGGTTTGGTTTTCGTAAGTTTGTGCACTTCGAATTTTAAAATGAACGTTTTGGGCAAAAAAGCTTTTCATATTTTACTCTGTTTTGCAGTTGCAGCCATTTTTTATACCTCGTGCGCCAACGTGGGCATGCCTAAGGGAGGTAAAAAAGATGTAGCCCCCCCGACCGTGCTGAAAAGCTTGCCGGCTGACGGACAACTCAATTTCAGCGATACCAAAATCAGGATTTATTTCGATGAGTTTGTTCAGAACGAAGGGTTAAGCGAGAAATTTGTTATCTCTCCCCCCATCGCAAAACGGCCGCTTTTTCGTACCAAAGGCAAATCGCTGGTGGTCGAATTGAACGACAAACTGCAACCAGATAAAACCTATTCGCTCGATTTCAAAGATGGGATTGTTGATTATAACGAACGAAACCCGCTGAAAAACTACCGGCTGGCCTTCTCGACCGGCAATGTATTCGACTCGTTGCGCATTGTCGGGTTTGTCAAAAACGCCTTTAACCTCGAACCCATAGCAGGCAGCTATATAGCACTTTACAGTGCCGATGCCGATAGTATGGTTTACACCACCAAACCCGAATATATTGCCAAAACCGATAGCAAAGGGTTTTTTGCCGTCACCAATATTCCGCCGGCCAAATATCGGGTCTATGCTTTGGGCGATGTGGACAACAACCTAAAATATACCGCAGGGGTCGATTCGATTGCCTTTCTCGATACCTTGGTTGTCCCCTCGGCTACCTACTCGGCGTTGCAGGACACCGCGGTAACCGGCTCCGATACCCTGGTGGTATTCGGCAAAACCCGCTTCTACCCCGACCCCATCCACCTGTTGCGTTTCAGCGAAGACTATTTCAACCTGATGCTCGACAAATACGAAAGGCTGCAACGCCATTTTGTCGACCTCTATTTTACCCAATCGGTGGCCGATACTTTCGATATCGCGCTGGTCAATGCAAAGCCCGAAGGAAAATGGAACCTAATCGAACAATCGCCCAAAAAAGATACCCTAAAGGTGTGGCTTACCGATTCGACTGTTTACAAGAAGGATACCCTTATTTTTAAGCTCTCGTACCAGCAGCAGGATAGCCTTGGAAATTTTTATGTGAAGAACGATACCATCAAGCTATATTTCACCGACCGGAAGAACGAAAAGGTAAAACGAGGCGAACGGCGCAAAACCGAAGCGGTTATTGAGACAGTTAACCTGATGAGCAATGCAACTGCCAACTTCGATATCTATCGCAAGCTGATGATACAGTCGCCCGAGCCGGTTGCCTCGTTCGACTCGACGATGATTCGCCTTACCGAGCTTCAGGACACCGTTTATGTTCCGGTACCCTTTACCATGCAGGCCGATTCGGCAAGCCGTTTGAAATATTGGGTCAGCCATCCCTGGAAATTTGGCGGCTCCTACAAGCTATCCGTCGACTCGGCTGCCCTATACACCATTTATAACCTTCCGAACAAGAAAGTCGATATCGACATCAAGATTAAAGAGGAGGAGCAATATGGCAAATTGATTTACAAGATTGGCCACGTTGAAGGACCCACCGTTATCCAGTTGCTCTCGGCCGATATCAAAGAAACGGTTATCCGAAGCATACGCATCGACAAGGACGAAGAGATCACCATCCAATATCTTGAGCCACAGAAATACCTGCTCAAGGCAATTATCGACCGTAACAACAACGGGGTATGGGATACCGGCGATTTGAAAGCCAAACGGCAGCCCGAAGAGGTGTTCTATTATCAGAGCGTCATCAAGATCCGCCCGAACTGGGACAATAAAGATCAATGGAGCCTACCGCCACTGCAGTTCGACAAGAAAATTGTGGACAAAGAGGCTGAAGAAGAGAAGCTGAAAAACGAAAAGAAGAACCAGGGAAAGCGGGCACCGCAAAATAATCGATAGGAAGCGCCCTGCGATTCAAATATAAATTGTAATTTAAAACAGTTTTCCCGGCAACGGGAACAATTGAATATTCAACCATTAAAATTCTGAATTATGGCAAGCCGTAAACAACTCAAAAAGGAGTTCGAATATCTTTCGTCGCAAATGATTGGCGACTGCCTCGATTTTATTGATACCTTCGAGGGAAAAGACAAAGATGTATGGGAGATTATCGACGCCACCGTAACCCTTCACAACGGGATCATTGACCGGGTAAACCATCCCGACGGCAAAGACAATAAAAAACTGACCCGTGCTTATTACAAACAAATCAAGATCGACTATATCGGGGGCCTCAACCAGGGATATGGCAAATTGGAACAGATACTGAAAGCCGGGAAATAACAAAACCCGCATGGCAAAAGCCCGCTGAGTATGACTATCCATACCGGCGGGCTTTTTCTTTTTTTGCCCCACCTGACATTTAGCCTACCATTTATAATCATTGTACGACATTCGAAATTACAATTTTGTCCGACCTTCGTTTTTTATTACCAACAAAAATCCTCCGTTGAGGTATACAGTTGTCTTTAACAATATAACCAAATGATTAAACTTAGACGAACAGTATTTTTTTTACTGCTGGGCGTTACTGCATTCGGCTGCCAGAGTGTCCCGAAAGCAAACGATGCCGCTCAACCCAAATCATTCTGTCAGATTTCTGCAAACTACGAAGGCAAGATTGATTCACTTGTTGCGCTGATGACGCTTGACGAAAAAGTGAATATGCTGCACGGAACCGGTATGTTCTGGTCGGGCGGCGTGAAGCGTCTGGGTATTCCCGAGATTCAGTATGCCGATGGCCCGCTGGGCATCCGCGAAGAGATTGAGCGTTCGTCGTGGAGCCCGCTGGGCTGGACCACCGACTCGGCCACCTTCTTCCCCGCCGGTACCGCACTCGGTGCCACCTGGAACCCCGAATTGTCGCTTCAGTATGGCGAAGCCATCGGACAGGAAGCGCGCGCCCGCAACAAGGATATCCTGCTGGCACCTGCCATTAACATTATGCGCACCCCGCTTTGTGGCCGCAATTACGAATATTTTACCGAAGATCCCTTTCTGAATGCCCAAATGGTGGTTCCCTATGTGAAGGGGGTACAGGCACAGGATGTGGCTGCCTGCGTAAAGCACTTTGCCATCAACAACCAGGAGACCAACCGTGGTTCGATTGACGTGCTGGCCAGCGAAAGGGCCATCCGCGAGATTTATCTCCCCGGCTTTAAGGCAGCCGTACAAAAGGGCCATGCCCTTTCGGTGATGGGGGCTTACAATAAATTCCGCGGGGCCTGGCTCTGCGAGAACGATTATTTGCTGAACCAGGTGCTGAAAGGCGAATGGGGCTTCAAAGGAATTGTGGTATCCGACTGGGCTGCCGTGCATAATACCGTAAATAGCGCCCGAAACGGCCTCGATGTCGAAATGGGCAGCATTGTCCCCTTCGAACAGTTTTTCTTTGCCAACCCGTTGTTGGAAGCCGTTAAAAAGGGCGATGTGGACGAGAAGCTGCTCGACGAAAAAGTGAAACGTATCCTGCGGGTAATGTACCACACCAAGACCTTCAATCTCTGTCGCAGCAAAGGGTCTATCAATACCCCCGAACATAGCGAAGTGGTGTACAAGGTGGCTTCCGAAGCGATTGTGCTGTTGAAAAACGACGGGCAACTGTTGCCGGTCAACCAGTCGGGCATTAAAAGTATCGCCATTATTGGCGACAATGCCACTTCGAAATTTGCACAGGGCGGCTTTGGCGCCGGGGTAAAAGCCCGCTACGAGGTGACCCCGCTCGAAGGCTTCAAAAACAGGTTGGGCAATGGTATCGCGCTGCGCTACGCACAGGGCTACCGCGAGAAATATCTTCCGGGAAAGAATGAATTCTTTCATTTTGGGCGCGAAGTCGATTATACAGTCGACGAAGCGTTGATTCGCGAAGCGGTCGATATTGCCAAGTCGTCAGACTATGCGATAATAATTGCCGGTTCGAACCGTAGTGTCGAATCAGAATCGGTCGACCGGAAGGATATCCGTCTGCCGTTTGCACAGGAAGCGCTTATCGAGGCAGTGGTAAAAGCCAATCCGAAGACCGTGGTGGTGCTGATTGCCGGTGCCCCTTACGACCTCCGTCTGGTTAACGAAACGGCCCCTGCCATTGTCTGGAGCTGGTTTAACGGCTCCGAAGGGGGCAATGCGATAGCCGATGTGGTGTTGGGCAATATAAACCCCTCGGGCAAACTGCCCTTTACCCTTCCCAAAAAACTGGAAGACTCGCCCGCCCATGCCATGCAAGCCTTCCCGGGCGACGATAAAAAGGTCGCCTATCTCGAAGATATTTTGGTAGGTTACCGCTGGTTCGACACCAAAAACATCGATCCGCTCTACTGCTTTGGCCATGGCCTCTCCTACACCACCTTCACCTACGGAAGAGCCATGATCGATCAGACCGAATATAGTCCGTCCGATACCATCAGCGTAAGCCTGCGCCTGACCAACAGCGGGCAAAAGGGCGGAGCCGAAGTGGTGCAGTTTTATCTGCGCGACACCCAGCCCAAGGTGGCCAAAGCCAACAAAGAGCTGAAAGGGTTTGCCAAAGTAAACCTGGCCCCCGCCGAAGAGCAGGCTGTACAGATTGAAATCCCGGTGGCCGATTTGGCTTATTACAACGAGCAGTTGCAGAAATGGGAAGTGACCCCCGGCCAGTACGAGATACAGGTCGGTTCCTCCTCACGCGATATCCGCAGCACAGTTACCTTTATTGTCCGATAATCATTCAATATCCTACCCAAACAGCCATGCAGGATTATCCTTGCATGGCTGTTTTATTTTGGCCAAATACAATCGGGAGGCTACCCCTCAGCCTGGGGTGACAAGAGCGGCAAAAGCCAAAAAATGGGTTCCCAATCCAGCGTTTGCCTATGGCACCCGGCTATCATTTGTTTTTAGGTATCGATATTTTAGCAGCGGTAAACCCTTCGTCATTTTGCCCCGTGCCTATACCGGGGGCAGGGAGAGATAAGCGAATCCAATTGGGTTGTACACGAAATGGCATCGCGTATCGACAAACTTACCGTGCCCGTTTTTGTAGTGCCCCTAAGGCTTTATTGTTTTCCAACGGCACTATTTTTTCTGCGGGTCACTCTTTTTGTTGTGCAAAGGAATAAATATGTATTGCAAACTCCTCTTTGCATTTTTCCATCGCAATTTATTGTTGTAATCATTTGTTTCTTCTTTGTGCAATTAGCTTTATATGATTATCCATCGCAATTCTATCATTATTCATCGCAACATTGTATTGTACACATTGGAAATTGTATAACCAAATCGGGTAAATGTAATTTTGACTAGCTTCATTGTATTTGCAAATAGCTTCATTGTATTGACAAGTAGTCTGATTGTATTTATAAATAGCTTCATTGTATTTGCAAATAGCTTTATTGTGCAGATAAATAGCCATTATTTGTCTATTTCTTGTCTGAAATAACAAAGCCATCGTCTATAACAGCCTGTATCTACCCTATTTATCGTTGCAAGTTTGGCAAATGTCGGTACAAGTAGAAACAATTCTCCGTCAATTAGCGACATGATAAAAATACAAAGCCGTTAATTGTCGGACAGAAGTTGCAACGCGGATAGGCGAAACTGTTAATGACGATGGCTGAGGAACAATAATTTGGTTACGATTTACAAAGGTGCCGTTTCGGTGGCAGGCAACTCTTCACCAAAGGTCATCCTGCTGCCACGTAGGTTGTATTTGGCCAAACGTTTAACCTGCTCGCTGCTTCCCCCAAATACCGATCGGACATAGGATTTGACATCGAGCGAAATATCGAGCATTCCCACAACAGGTTTGTAAAGCATCACATTACGCATCATCCTAAGCCTGTCGCATTCGCTGGTCAGTTCGAGCACACTGTCGTTCAACATACGCAGTTGGTCGCGGCGGATAAACAGCTCGCTGATTTTCAGTTCGTTTTCGTTGGGATTAAATTCAGGGATCAACGAAAGGAACTGGACAAACTTGTCGAAATTTTCGAGGCGGTTGTCGAAACTCATTTGTGAAGCCGAAATGCTTTTAGGGGCAACGACATCGGCCGAGAGCGACTGCACCTCGGGTTCGGTAGCTTTTTTCGACAGGCGCATCCCCCTAATTTTGCGGCTATACGACTGGGCCATCTCGTCGAACCTTTTGGCTGAGCCCGATGAGCGGAGCGACATAATCAGGCGGGTAGTTAACGGGCTAAGGGCCTTGTAGGCAATTTCCCTTTCGGCTTTCGCCTTTTTGAGTAGTGCAACCACTTCGTGGTAGTTGGTGATGGTTTGCCGTGCCATGGCAACCATTTCGTTAAGCGCCGATACTTTTAACGCATCGCGCGACGGGTTATAGCTTGCCCCGTACGATACACATACGGTAACCAACCCCTGAAAGAGGGCCACATTTTTGTCGTGACCCGTTTCCTGTACTGTTGACATAAGGATTTCTGACATGGTTTAGTTTTATTGGAATATTCCGATAGTCAAGTTACAATATTCGACAATAAAAGTCAATTATTTTGTCGAATATTTTGTAAATAAATTTAGCCTTTCTCTCTCATTTGAAGAAAGTTGAGATTCTACGCGGGGTTCAGCGGTTGAATGGCAGTTGGATGGTGGCTATATTTAAAAAACAAACTCAAAAAGGAAATACTTCTGTTTATACTAAATGCAAATCTTTTCGTAATAAAGAGATAGAACTAATAATATTCCCTTATATAATCATAAGCCCGGTTAAACAAATCCTCGTCTTTGATTTGGTATTTTGTCCAGAGAATTTTCCGTAGTTCCCTTTTTACTTCTCTTTCTCCAACTGTGGAGTTTTGCCAGCCGTCGAATCGTACGACTTTTACAATTTCGTCAATGTCGTTGACAATTCTTTCAACAATAGCTGGCGTTGTGTCGGTTTTCAGTTCAAGGAATAATTCTGTTAAAGCCGATTTGGCATTTTTTTGTTCAGCAACCGGTTCAACGCCTTTTTCAGCCTGTAAAGTTTCTTTGGCTAACTGACAGAGTTCCTTGATGAATTCGATGGAGCTAATCAGTCCTTTTTCGGCTTTATCGCGAATGGCTTCGAGTCGTTCACTTAATCGTTTGAAAATTGGATTATTGCCATGTTTATGCAGCCTGCTGACAAGAATCTTCATCACTTTTTCAGCCTGTTTCGGGTCTTTCTTGTTCATCAACTCATCAATCACTTCGGCATCCAAAACCATTTCTTCCATATCCTGATTGATACCAGAAACGTGAATGTGCTCATGAATTAAAGCAGTTGTCTGTGCACCCAGGGCATGCCAGAGCAGACGACCATTATCATCAGAACCTGGTTTAACAGAAATATAAACCTGTGATAACCATTTGTAATCCTTTTGAAACTGATTCAGTACCGGATCGGGAGAAAGCGCTTCCCATAATTTGGTGAGACTGCTGAAATCTCTGGCAAAAGCATCTCTTTTTTCGTTATTGTTGATGCAATCCTGTGCTTTTAGCAGTCCTTCAAAACCAGTAATACTCCTGTCAACATCCGGAAAATGAGACAAACATTTTTCCATCCATTCCGGTAGTTTGTCTTTTAACTCCTGTAAATTGGAAATAACCAATTTTACGCTTTCTTCATCAAAGGCAAGCGCTTTGGCTGTATCGTCAAACACTCCGAAATAATCCACAATCCTACCGAATGTTTTATTCG